>Ga0164296_1000667_pt1 | contig 39718 bp, 34 predicted proteins | sample GEODES057metaG_FD_113533 | JGI IMG/M metagenome (GOLD analysis project Ga0164296, IMG submission 113533) | Dystrophic lake water microbial communities from Trout Bog Lake, Wisconsin, USA - GEODES057 metaG | ecosystem: Environmental > Aquatic > Freshwater > Lake | place: USA: Trout Bog Lake...
CCGCACATGCCGCAAGAAGTGCGCCCGCTGAGGCTGCGTTGACGCGCCAAATGGTGTTTGAAGCGATCAGGGTGCAACATAATATCAATCAGGGATGAGTTTTCATCATCCCTGATGTCAATAGCGCGAATATCAGCGGCGCTTTTAATGACGCCTTCGGTCAATGCAAACCCAATAGCAAAATCATGGATGTCGCTTGGGGTTAGCATCATCACCGCATAGGGCTGGCCACCAAAGTGAATAGCATAAGCACGCTCAACCGGCAGGACAAAGGGCGTGTCGCTATGAGCATCACTTTGGCTAAAGCTTATTTTGTGCCCCATCACATCTAAGCTGACGGCAACGCCTGCTTGGTGGCTATTCTGCTGCATTCACAGCCTCAATTCGAGTGAGACGTTTATCATCCTCGTTAAAATCTTCTTGCCATGAGGACAGACTATTGGTGCGGCGCACTTCCACCGCAGTGACTTTATATTCCGGACAATCGGTTGCCCAATCCGAATAATCGGTCGTGATGACATTGGCGCCTGTATTGGCGTGATGGAAGGTCGTATAGACCACACCTGGTTGCATCCGCTCGCTGATCTTAGCGTGCAGGGATATGTCACCCTTGCGACTTGCCAATGCGACGAGATCACCATCACGAATGCCGCGCGCCTCCGCATCAAAGGGATGTATTTCCAAGACATCTTCGGGATGCCATGCGGTGTTTGCGGTGCGGCGTGTTTGCGCCCCTACATTATACTGCGAGAGAATACGCCCTGTGGTAAGCAGAAGCGGGAAGCGCGGACCTGTGCGCTCTTCTGTTGGCACAAATTCAGTTAACATGAATTTGCCCTTACCGCGCACAAAATGATCAATGTGCATAATGGGTGTGCCCTCGGGCGCCGCATCATTGCATGGCCATTGGATGGAGCCCATCTCATCGATTTTTTGATAGCTCACATTTTTAAAGGTTGGCGTTAGCTGCGCAATCTCATCCATAATTTCAGATGGATGTGTATAATGCATGGGATAGCCCATGGCCTCAGAGATATCGCAAATAATCTGCCATTCCTGACGCCCAGCTAATGGGGGCATAACCTGACGTACGCGGCTGATACGCCGCTCTGCATTAGTAAAGGTTCCATCTTTTTCCAAAAATGATGCGCCAGGTAAAAACACATGGGCATATTTTGCCGTTTCATTTAAGAAGAGATCTTGCACCACAACACAGTCCATTGCTTCAAGACCAGCAATGACATGTTGTGTGTTGGGATCTGATTGCGCGATATCTTCACCTTGCACAAACAGCCCTCTGAAGCGTCCTTCAACGGCCTCGTCAAGCATATTGGGAATGCGCAAGCCCGGCTCTTCATCAAGGCTGACGCCCCATAGACTTGCAAACATTGAGCGTGTGGCATCATCAGACACATGACGATAACCTGAAAATTCATGCGGGAACGATCCCATATCGCATGAGCCCTGCACGTTATTTTGTCCGCGCAATGGATTTACGCCAACACCACGTCGCCCGATATTGCCTGTTGCCATAGCCAAATTAGCCATGCCCATGACCATGGTCGAGCCCTGACTATGTTCTGTCACACCAAGGCCGTAATAGATGGCGGCATTGCCGCCTGTTGCGTAGAGGCGTGCGGCTTGACGCATGTCCTGCGCGGGCACGCCAGTATAGGCTTGTGTCTGTTCAGGTGAATGGCGCTCCTCCGCAATAAAGCGGGCCCATGCTTCAAAATCTGCCCAATCACAGCGCTCGCGAACATAATCTTCTTTTACAAGACCTTCAGTTACAATCACATGCGCGAGAGCATTGATGAGAGCCACATTGGTCCCAGGTAAAAGTTTGAGGTGATAATCGGCTTTGATATGTGGAGATTTGACGAGATCAATACTGCGGGGATCAGCAATGATGAGATGTGCGCCTTGGCGCAGACGTTTCTTCATGCGTGAGGCAAAGACGGGGTGGCCATCTGTTGGATTAGCGCCAATCACCAAAATCACATCTGCATCTTCAACGGATTTGAAATCTTGCGTGCCGGCCGATGTGCCAAAGGTCGTTTTAAGACCATAGCCCGTGGGAGAATGGCAAACGCGCGCGCATGTATCGACATTATTATTGCCAAAACCTGCACGCACCATTTTTTGAATTAAGAAAACCTCTTCATTGGTGCAGCGTGATGAAGTGATGGCGCCAATGGAATCCTTTCCATAATTTTGTTGCAAGCGCTTAAATTCACTCGCGACTTTTTGAATGGCCTCTTCCCAGCTGACTTCACGCCATGGGTCGGTGATTTTAGCGCGCACCATGGGTTTGGTCATGCGGTCCTTATGTGTGGCATAGCCCCAAGCAAAACGACCCTTGATGCAGGAATGGCCTTCATTTGCTTTGCCGTCCTTATAAGGAACCATGCGCACGACGCGCGTGCCTTGCATTTCAGCTTTAAACGAGCAGCCCACTCCGCAATAAGCGCAGGTCGTGACTTTGGAGTGATCAGGTTGCCCCATTTCAACAATGGATTTTTCAACCAATGTTGCGGTCGGGCAGGCCTGAACGCATGCCCCGCAGGAGACACATTCCGAGCCCAAAAAATTATCGGCTGAGGTCGAGACGCGCGAGTCAAAGCCACGTCCAGTAATGGTCAGGGCAAATGTGCCTTGCACTTCCTCGCAAGCGCGCACACAGCGGTTGCACACAATGCATTTGGCGGGATCATAATCAAAATAGGGATTTGATTGATCCTTGACCGATTTAAAATGGTTCTCGCCCTCATAACCATAGCGAACATCACGCAAGCCAACTGCGCCGGCCATATCTTGCAATTCGCAATCGCCGTTAGCAGCGCAGGTCAGGCAATCAAGCGGATGATCAGAGATATAAAGCTCCATCACACCTTTGCGTAATTTTGCTAAACGCTCGTTTTGTGTGTGCACGACCATGCCGTTTTCAGCAGGGGTTGTGCAGGACGCGGGCGTTCCGCGGCGTCCTTCAATTTCCACTAGACACATGCGGCATGAGCCAAAGGGCTCAAGCATATCGGTTGCGCAAAGTTTGGGAATGGCTGTTCCCATCATCATGGCCGCAGCCATCACAGACGTGCCTTTTGGCACAGTCACATTCACACCATCAATCGTCAATGTGACCTGATCTGTGTTAACGCGTATGGGTGTGCCATAATCAATTTCTTTGATAAGGCTCATGGTCATATCCTCACTCAGCCGCTTTTCGGTCGGGCATTTGGTCAAAATCTTCGGGGAAATGGGTCACCGCACTCATCACGGGCATGGGTGTGAGCCCGCCCATGGCGCAGAGTGAGCCATCGGTCATCACTTCACATAAATCTCTCAGGACGATTTTGTTTTTTTCACGATCTTGATTAGCAATAATGCGATTTACCACTTCAGCGCCACGCACCGCACCAATGCGGCAAGGTGTGCATTTGCCACAGCTTTCCTTCGCGCAAAACTCAAAAGCAAAGCGTGCTTGTTTTGCCATATCAACAGTGTCATCAAAAACAACAATGCCACCATGACCAAGCAAAGCTTTTTGCGCACTGAGGGCTTCATAGTCGAGGGGTATATCAAGCATATGTGCGGGTAAATAAGCTCCGAGTGGTCCACCTATTTGCACCGCACGAATGGGTCGGCCTGAATAAGTGCCGCCGCCGAGATCCATGATGATCGAGCGGATGCTCATGCCAAATGGCACTTCATAGAGACCGCCGTGTTTGATATTGCCAGCTAATTGCACCGGCAAAGTGCCACGCGATTTATTGCGACCAAAATCGGCATAGGCTTGGCCCCCTTCAGCTAAAATGAATGGGATTGCGCCGAGGGTAAGCACATTGTTCACGATTGTTGGTTTGCCAAATAGACCTTCAAGTGCGGGAAGCGGAGGTTTGGCACGGACAATGCCGCGTTTGCCCTCAAGGCTTTCGAGCAAGGATGTTTCTTCGCCACAGATATAAGCACCCGCCCCGAGGCGCGCTTCAAGCGTAAAGCTATGCGCGCTGCCCAATATATTGGGACCGAGATACCCATGCTCATGTGCAAGGGCAATGGCAGCGCTCATGGTTTTCATGGCATGGGGATATTCGGAGCGAATATAAATATAGCCACGTGTCGCACCTACGGCGCAGGCCGCAATGATCATACCTTCAATGAGAGTGAAGGGGTCGCCTTCCATCAGCATACGATCAGCAAATGTGCCGCTGTCACCTTCATCGGCATTGCAGACAATATATTTTTGATCTGCCTCTGCCTTGAACACAGTTTGCCATTTAATGCCTGTCGGAAATCCCGCTCCGCCACGTCCGCGTAAGCCAGATTGCGTGACCTGCTCAATGATCTGGGAGGAGCTGAGGGTGATAGCTTTTGCCAGCCCTTTAAAGCCGCCATGGGCTTTGTAATCATCAATGGATAAGGGATCGATGACGCCAACACGGGCAAAGGAGAGACGGGTCTGCGCTTTGAAGGCAGGGTGAGCTTCAATCGATCCTATGCGCAGGGGATGTTCCGCCCCTGCGAGGAAATTGGCGTCAAAGAGAGATGAAATATCTTTGCTGCGCACGGGCCCATAGGCGATGCGACCTTGCGATGTTTCAACTTCAATGAGCGGTTCTAGCGAGAGAAGGCCACGGCTGCCATTTCGGACGATATCGATATTGAGCCCACGCTGTTTTGCGTCTTGTGCAATTTTGGCTGCAATGCGATCTGCACCGACCGAAAGGGCAGCGCTATCACAGGGAATATAAAGGCGCGTTGGTGAGGAGCTCATGATAAAATCTCATCTAATAATTCGGGATGATCTGATAATTGATCGGCATTGTTGATCAATTGATCGATCATCGATGTGTGTGCACGCCCGATGACTTGATCATGAACCATGAGTGATGGGCCTAATGCGCAATTACCGAGGCAATAGACAGTTTTAAATGCGATTGAGCCATTGTGTTGCGCATCATCAATACCGATCTTGTGATGCTGGGTGATGTGAGTCACTAAATCTTCACAGCCCATGGATTGGCACGCCTCGGCGCGGCATATTTTGATGTGATGGGGCGCTGTGGGGGCGCGCTCAAAATCATGGTAGAAAGAAATCCGACCGCGCACTTCGGCCTGTGAGATATTAAGCGCATGGGCCAGCAGCTCATCTGCCCTTGTGTCGATATAACCAAACTCATTTTGCAGGGCATGAAGAATAGGCAGGAGCGGACCTTCCAGTCCGCTGTGCTCGTCAATGATATTCTGGGCCAAAGTTGGGTCCCATGTCCTTACGCTACTCATCTGCGTTCATCCCATTATTATCATTCATGGCTTTGCCATGCGGAAGTTCATTTAAAGATAGGCCTGAGAATTCAGATGTCGAGTCCCATTAAGTCTAAGCCTATGACTTTTTTGCCAATAAATCGCGTATCTCCTCCAATAAGGTTTCTTGTTTTGAGGGTTGGGTGGGTGCGGGTGCCTCGGAGCGTTTAAAGAGCGCGATAAGGCGAACCAAAGCAAAAATGAGAGCGGCAATGATGAGGAAATTGACGAGAATGGTGATGAAATTACCATAGGCTAAGACGGCGCCTTGCTTGCGCGCCTCCTCAAGGCTTGAGGCGGTCACATTCCTGCTTAATGCAATGAAATAATTTGAAAAATCCAGCCCCCCTAAAATGACAGAGAGCAGAGGCATAAAGAGATCTTTGACAAGGGAGTCGACGATTTTGCCAAAGGCAGTACCAATAATGACACCGATGGCCAGATCAAAAACATTGCCGCGCATAATAAAATCACGAAAATCTCTAAGCATAAAAAAATAGTCCTTTTCAGTTCGCATATTGATAAGTCAGATTAAGATAAATCATCTAATAAGATAATATGTTATTATAAGTTTCGCATAAGCAGCTTATTTTAAGTTACAAAATTAGAAGCAACATATTTTTGCTGTTGCCTTAAAGTTAGTCCCCTCGCTATCAAATGTTATTTGGTTTATAAAAGACACATTCGTAGTTTTTAAATTGTCTCCCCCGAGTTGAATGGCATTTTCATTGTTATTCTTAAATGTTTTTGTGCGGCGGAATATACGATTTTTTGTTCTCTTGTGGCTCCGACATAAAAGCTGATCCATATCATATTTTAACTATTTGATTTTTTTGACGAGATTTAAAATGTCTTTTTTAGATAAATATAAGGTTGAGGCCCTGACCATACCACCTAAGGGTCTACGTGACAAATTAAACGCTGAAGACACAATTCGTGCTAAAATTAAAGAAGCTATTGCAGCGCAGCGAGATTTTTTGCGCCTGAGAAAAGAGGGCCGTAGTGTTGAATTGCGGAAATATGGCAAAGTCATAAAGCCTCGTTTCTTTTGGATTGAGGTTGATGGGGTCATGTATTTCACCCCTCGTTTTGGCAATGATTTTATTTTTGGCGGCAATTCAGGTGTTATGCTCGAAGATGAGAAGGCTCTTCACGCAGCTTTAAATGATTTTGAGGCTGCGGTTGACAGGGGTGAATTTGATGAGCGGCTCAAGGAAATCGCAGGCTCGCGCAAAGGTCGGGGCTTAGGAAAAGCTGGACGAAAGCCCGGGTCAAAGTCCATCAAGACTCAATGAGCGCATGGCGCTCATTTTATGTCTCAGAAATGGGGCGCAGGTTGGTGAGGCGCCCCCAGCATATTGTTTTCGCTTATTTTTCCACAATATAGGCAGATGAGTTGACCCCCGCCTTGTCATTGGGCATTTTACTAATGAAAAAAAATATGGGGGAAATAAAATGAGCGCGATTACAGCCTCCGCTGAGAGCGATGTCAAAAATCCATTTATGGAAGTATGGCTGGTCACCATTGGCCATTCATTGACGCATTGGTATCCCGCAACATTTTATTTGCTTTTGCCTTTGATTGGCTCAGAGCTTGGCCTTAATTACAGTCAAATCGGGTCTATTCTTGCGATGCAATATGCCGCAGGTGCGCTCTCAAATGTGCCCGGTGGCATATTGGTTGATACTGTTGGACGCAAGGGCATATTGATGGCTGTGTCTTTGTTTTGGGTTGGGCTGCCTTATTTGGTCATGGGTTTTTCTCATGAATATTGGATGCTTTTAACCTGCGCAGCGCTCGTTGGAATTGGCAATAATTTATGGCATCCCACGGCCATTCCATGGTTGGCGCGCCGTTTCCCCGATCGCAAGGGTTTGGTTGTGTCAATTCATGGCATGGGCGGAAATGTCGGCGATGCGCTTGCGCCTATGGCAGCAGGTGCTTTGCTCACATTGATGTCATGGCGTGAGGTTGTTGTGGTCAATGTCTTGCCGGGCATTGCGATGTCTATTCTCATTTTTGTTTTGCTTGGTCGCATTCAAACTAAAGCAAAACAACAGGGGCAGGTCACGGCTGACGACAAAGGTCATGAAGAAGGCGCTGGCAGTGTGCTGCGCGGCTTTGCGGAGCTTATTAAAAATCCAACTCTGCTGTTTTTATCGGGCAGTTCAGCCTTTCGTTCGATGACGCAAAATGGTCTGATGACTTTTTTGCCGCTCTATCTTGCGACGCAATTAGGCTATTCAACCACGATTATTGGCTCCTGCATGTTTGCCTTGCAAGCCGCAGGATTTATTGCCGCTCCCATTGCCGGTTATATGTCTGATCGCGTGGGACGCCGCCGCATTATCATGAGCAGCATGGTGATGAGTGGGTTTGTTTTGGCCGGAATGGCGTTCGCAGGTAATTCAGCATGGTTTGTGATGTTCATTGCCTTTTTGGGGTTCTTCCTTTTCTCTATCCGCGCTGTCTTGCAAGCTTGGTTGCTTGATGCGACACCAAAGGGATTGGGTGGAAGTGCGATTGGCGTGATGTTTGGCACACAAGCAGTTGGCTCAGCCATCGGCCCGTTTATCTCTGGCATGATTGCCGATCATTATGGACTGATCGGCACATTTTATTTTCTTGCCGGTACAATCGTTCTTGCCAATATGTTTGTGCTCTTTACACCAAAGCAAATGCAGAACTAATGTGAAGGGTTATTTCTCTCATCTGAGGGAATTACCATTCAATGCTTTGTCCATCCCAAGCGCGAAACCCACCATGGTCTTGCGCCGACAGAGTGTCGAGCACGTCAAGCAAATGATGTGCTGATGTCGCGGGCTCAAATTGATTGTGCTGTGTGACATAGGGTGATGAGAGGGATGTTTTGACAGTGCCGGGATGCAGAGCACTTAAAACAAAGTGTGGGAATTTTCGCGATAATTCTATCGCGCTTGAGCGGATAAGCATATTAAGCGCCGCTTTTGAAGCGCGATAGCTATACCAGCCGCCGGTTTTATTATCACCAATGGATCCCACACGTGCGGATAAAACACCACATAAGCAGCGCTCCTGACGTGGCAAAAGGTGCGTTAAATGTTTGAGAATAAGCGCAGGGCCAATAGCATTTATAGCCAGAGAAGCCATCAACTGATCAGCCGTGAGATCATTAAGACGTTTTTCTGGGCCTATGCCATTAAGCGTGAGTGCGCCTGTTGCAATGATGATGAGATGGAAGGGCGCATGAGGCTCAAGCGTTTTGAGTGCTGATGAAATGCTCAGCTCATCCCTGAGATCAAGGGCAGGTGATGTTGAGCGTGAGAGGCCAGCAGCAAAAGCGCAAGCTGGATCACGCCGCACAGCGTCGAGGAGGGCAGAGCCAATACCGCCTGTGGAGCCGATAATCAGGGCATTATATGGAGAGGGTAGAGATTTCATGTGCCACCAGCGTTGCTATTTATGTGTTTTACGCTGGGGCGGGTATATGGATTAAAAAAACCCCGCCAGAGGCGGGGTTTGTCTCAGGCAGCGCGAACACGCTGTAAGAAATTATGGACTTCATCCCGCAGGATTTTGGCATGATCTGAGAGACTGCGTGCGGAGTGGAGCACATCTTGCGAGCTTTGCGTTGATCCCTCCGCAGCCTTGCTGACATGCACAATTGTGCGGCCCACATCCATGGAGCTAGAGCCGGCATATTGGATATTGCGCACAATTTCCTGTGTTGCTGCACCCTGTTCTTCCACAGCACTGGCAATTGATGTCGCAATCGCATCCACTTCACGAATGGTTTTGGAGATTGTTTCAATCACAGTTGCAGCTTGCTGTGTTGAGGCTTGGATGCCAGAGATTTGCGTGCTGATGTCAGTTGTTGCATTTGTGGTTTGCTCGGCCAAAGCTTTGACTTCTTGCGCAACAATCGCAAAGCCGCGGCCTGCCTCGCCTGCACGCGCCGCTTCAATCGTTGCGTTCAGTGCAAGCATATTTGTTTGCGATGCAATGTTTGAAATGAGATCAACAATGCCTCCAATGCGGTCAGCCGCTTTTGCCAGCTCTTGCATGAGATTGCTTGAGCGTTCTGCTTCTTGGGCTGCTGAGCTTGAGATGGCGCTTGATTGATGCACGCGCTCAGAGATTTCACGAATTGAGCCCCATAATTGTTCTGCTGCATTGGCTACAGTTTGCACATTGCTGGAGGCTTCTTCTGAGGCAGCTGCCATTTTTGTTGACTGCTCACTCGTGTTGCGCGCCGATGTGCTGAGATTTTCAGCTGTTGCGGTCAGCTCATTTGATGTGGTGGCAATGGCTTGTGCAATACCACCTACGGATTCCTCGAGATGGTCAGCTAATTGATGCAGTTCTTTGCGACGACTTTCGCGCGCTAATTGCCGTTCCTGAATTTCGCGTTCGCTGAGCTCTTTTGAGGAAATGATGGTCTTTTGGAATATCGACAAGGCTCTTGCCATGGCTCCAATTTCATTGCTTGCCTCTTGGTAAGGTATCTCCTTGTCAGTGGCACCAGATGTTAAGTCCTCCATCGTCTTTTTGATGATACTTATGGGTTTGAGAATGGAGCGTGATGCAATCAAGTTCATCCCAGCAATAGCCAAAAGCATCAATACGCCAACGATTATTTGCAATTGGATGTCTTTTTTAATGCTTGAATCAACCGATGTCTGAGCGTCCTGAAGCATTTTATTGCCTGCATTAATGCGCTCATCAGCTGCGCTGAGAAAATCATCCATCACTTTTTGCAGATTGTCTGATGCTTCATCAAACTCAGGCATTAATTTATTGCCGACAGCAGGGCCACCTTCGACATAGCCGCGCGCCATTTTTTGGCCGACTTCATAATAGGGCTGAAATTGTGCGGCCAGTATATCCGCCTTGGGCAGGAGGTTTAGAGCGCCCAATGATTTGGCAAGATTGGTGATCTCTTTCAAATCAGCTTCGAATTTGACGGCATTTTTTTCGGCTTCATCAAATCCGTCATCAAGGCCATTTTCACCGCGTGTTGCCGAGACATCGGTCAGAAATTGCTGCACTTGGATGACATCTTGCTGAATGTCTTTTGATTTGAGTGCGAGGGGATGGAGTTGGGATGTGAGTGTATTTTCAAATGCTTTGGAATTATCAAAGTTTGATTGAATACTCCGCAAAAGATAAAAATTTGTGATGCTAAAACCAATGACGAGGGCAGCTAAGATGAAGCTTCCAGCCCAGATTTTAAGATTGAGGCTAAATTCACGTCTGCCGAAGTCAGATGTGTTTAGATGATCAGGTGGCCCAAAATTGCTCTTATGGGTTGCAAAGGCACTTTGCGACATCAATGGCTCCAACATGGATTAAATATGAAATAAAAAATTTTGAGAGCATCAGTAAAAAAATGCACTTTAAAGTTGTAAATAGAGGTTGTTAAATAATTGTAAATATAATGGTTACATTTGCGAAATAATGGGGGGTGCTGATCGCTTTCTTGACTTTCGGGACGTGCCTCGATAGGAAAACCCCAGACGAGCGTCGCTCGTTTGATCGCACCCGTGGCATATCTGAGATATGCCTGTCGGCCTCACCTTGGGGCAGAGGAGGGCGCGTTCCTCCGCAACTGGCGAGAGGAGCGCTTTTGATGGATGCTTTGCGTCCAGCGCTTTTGCTCGCCTCATATATTTGAGGACCGCGATGACAAAACGCGCACAGGCCAAATATAAAATTGACCGCCGTATGGGCCAAAACATCTGGGGTCGCCCCAAGAGCCCCGTGAACAAACGTGAATATGGCCCCGGCCAGCATGGTCAGCGCCGCAAGGGCAAATTGTCCGATTACGGCACGCAGCTCAAGGCTAAGCAAAAGCTCAAGGGCTATTATGGCAATATCTCTGAGAAGCAATTCCGCAAATATTACGCTGAAGCGATCCGTATGAAGGGTGACTCAGGCGATAATCTCATCGGTTTGCTTGAGCGTCGTTTGGATGCTGTTGTTTATCGTGCAAAATTTGCTGCAACAGTATTTGCCTCACGCCAATTCGTGAACCATGGCCATATCAAGGTCAATGGTCGTCGCGTCAATATCGCTTCATATCAGGTTAAGGTTGGCGATGTGATTGAAGTGAAAGAAGCTTCAAAGCAGCTCGCAATCGTGCTTGAGTCCATCCAGCTCGCTGAGCGTGATGTGCCCGATTATTATGAAGTCGATCACAGCAAGATGACCGCTAAGTTCACGCGCGTGCCAACGCCATCAGATGTTCCATATCCCGTGCAGATGGAACCAAATCTCGTGATCGAATATTACTCACGCTAAATAAACATTGCAGCTTTTGCTGGAGTGATAAATCCATTAAGGCGCCCTTGCGGCGCCTTTTTGTTTGCTTATGATGATTGACCCTCAGGATTGCAGCTGGCTTTTGGGGACGTAAAGAGGTTGGAATGATGATGCATGAACCCGATCAGGATCACTCATTCCCCCTTGTTAGCTCATGGTGGGGGCGATTGCGCGAACATCCACTTGCGCGCATAGGGCCAGGGTTAATCACGGGCGTGGCCGATGATGATCCCAGTGGTATTGCGACCTATTCGCAGGCTGGGGCGCAATATGGTCTTGATATGCTCTGGACTATGATTGCGGCATTTCCATTGATGGCTGCTATTCAATTGATTTGTGCGCGTATTGGGCGCGTGACCGGCCGTGGTTTGGCCGCCAATATCAAGCTTGCATTCTCGCCGCTTATTTTGCGTGGGGTTGTCTTATTATTATTGATCGCAAATATTTTTAATATCGCCGCTGATGTGGCGGCGATGGGTGAAACAGCCGAATTGGTGACGGGCTTTGATCGGCATATTCTGACGCTCGTTTTTGTGATGGGCACTGTGCTGTTGCAAGTTTTTGTTCCCTATCATCGCTATGTCTTTTTCCTCAAATGGCTGACCTTATCGTTATTGGCCTATGCAGCGGTTCTTTTTACAGTGCATGTGCCATGGGGCGATGTTGTCTGGCATAGTTTTATTCCGCAGATGAATTTTGATCGTGAATGGGCAACAGTCGTGGTTGGTGTGTTTGGAACGACAATCAGTCCTTATCTCTTTTTCTGGCAAGCCTCTGAGGAGGTAGAGGATATGCGTGCGCATCAAAATGCGGCTCCTCTGGTGAGCGATGGCACCGCAGCACCGATGGAATTGCAGCGCATAAAATGGGACACATGGTCCGGCATGTTTTATTCAGATGTGACGGCTTATTTTATTATTTTAGCAACGGCTGTTACATTGCATGTGGCTGGCATAACAAAGATTGAGACTGCGGCCCAAGCTGCGAGTGCCTTGCGCCCTTTGGCGGGAGATTTTAGCTTTTTTGTTTTCGCTATCGGCATTTTGGGTGTTGGTTTGATCGGCGTTCCCGTTCTTGCGGGTTCTGCGGCTTATGCTATTTGCGAAACCATGGGATGGGAATGGGGCTTGGAGCGGCGTGCAACAGATGCGCGCGGTTTTTATGGTGTGATTGCGATAAGCGTTTTCTCAGGCCTCCTTTTGCAATATATGGCGATGAGCCCGATGCAGGCTTTGTTTTGGAGTGCTGTTCTCAATGGTCTTGTGGCGGTGCCATTGATGGTGGTGATTATTGTTTTAGTCTCGCGCCCATCTATTATGGGTGCCTATACCGCGCCTCGATATGTGCTAGCGCTCGGATGGCTTGCTACAATTGTGATGGGCATTGCAGCGCTGATGATGTTTTTGCCTAATTAACTCTGTGACGTCTTTAAGTATTGATGGCGCGATGCCAGCACGAGGGCTGCGATCATCAACGCCGGCATCACCACATAATTTACGGCATCCCATCCGCTTCGCACTAATAATGTGCCCGATGAGAATGACGCAATGGCGTTTGTGCCAAAGACCAAAAAGTCATTAAAGGATTGCACGCGTGTGCGCTCTTCCGGTAAGTGCGTTTCAACCACGAGCGATGATGCGCCTACGAAACCAAAATTCCAACCCATTCCCAAAAAGATGAGTCCGATCCAAAAATGCAGCGTGGTTTGCCCTGAGAGATTGATAAATGAAGCAAGGGCTATCATGGCGAAACCTGTGAGGATCACTTTGGGAGCACCAAAGCGTTGCACAATAGATCCCGTCCAAAAACTCGGGAGATACATGGCGATGACATGCCATTGAATGCCCCAATTCGCATCTGACAATGAGAGGCCGCACATTTTCATGGCCAATGGCGCAGATGTCATCAGCAAATTCATCAGGGCATAAGAGACAATACCGCTCAGCGCTGCAGCGATGAATTTGGGTTGTTCAATAATCTCACGCAAGGGGCGTCCCTGCGTCGTCATTTCAATGCGTGTGGGAGGCGGCAATTGCGTGCTGGCAAGTATAATCATGCAGATGAGGGCAACAATGCCTTGTGCGGCAAAACTTGCCATGAACAAATAGGGTGACCACAGGTCCATCGTCAAATTCACGAGTTGGGGACCAAGCACGCCCGCAAAAACACCGCCTGCCATCACCCATGAAATTGCTTTGGGACGAAAGGCTGGGCTTGCTGTATCAGTTGCGGCGAAACGCAGGCTTTGGGCCACAGCTTGATAAAAACCGCCGATAAAAGTTGCCAAACAAAATAAAGCAAATGAACTCAGATAAATCGCGCATGAGGCGAGAAGGGCAACACCCATTCCCGCCAATGTACCAAAGAAAAACGCGCGCTTGCGGCCATAGGTGCGCGCGATATATCCGGCCACTAATGTTGAGCAGGCCGTGCCCACAACATAAATAGAGACGGGCACTGTTGCATAGACAGGTGAGGGCGCGAGCATGGAGCCGACAATTGCCCCTGTTGTCATAATCACAACAGAATTGGCGCCAGCAAGCGCTTGCGCTATGGCTAAGCGAAGCACATTTGATCTGGCACGGCGATCATCAATAAAACTATTGGCTTCAGACATAAGTGTGGCATCCCCGATATTTCATTTGTTGTATAAGATGCTCTTAGCAGACACCAGTCTTACTGTTTAATGGTGCACCTCTCCGTCCTGCGCAATCCATCCGGCAGTGCCCGGTGCATAATGAATGACATCCGAACGCCCCGCCATATGGCTTTCTTGTAAGGCGCGCGCTGAGCGCCCCCCTGCTTGGCAGACGAGAACAACGGGTTTGTCATTGGGAAGCTGATGCGGATCAAAAGCAGAGAGAGGGTGATTTTTGGCATGAGGAATATGGCCGTTTGAATATTCATGTGGCTCACGCACATCAATGACATGACAATGGCCATTGAGGGCTGCCTCAACAAAGGCATCATGCTCTAGAGCGGTAATGCTGGATGAGCCTTTCAACGCTGCCATAATCTTTGAAAACATATCCATCTCCTCAAGCCAACAGACATAATTGCCCTAATCAGAGATGATTATATTAGATGTAACTAATATAGCAAGTTATAATATAAGTGCTGTCCCCAAAGTGATGTTCTGGCAAGGGCTGGTTTAGATAGGTGTGAATTTGGGCAGGCTGACCTCGTCTGTAATGTCGTCAAAGACGACATGGACCGCCATCTCACAGCGCACATCTTCAGGTGTAATGCCAATCACATTTGATAAAATGCGTGGCCCCTCATCAAGCTCTATCAGACCGACAATATAAGGCACATCAGCTTCAAAGGCTGGTCGATAGACGCGGTCATAGACAACAAAGCTGAAAATTTTTCCCCGTCCACTGACCTCAGTCCATGTCACTTTTGTGGACAAACATTCTGGGCAGCTCAGGGATGGAGGGAACCAATAATGCGCGCAATCATCACATTTGGGTACTTTTAAAATATGCTCTTGAGCAGCTTGCCAATAGGGCAGTGACTCAGGTGCGGGGCGCGGAATGGGTTTTGTATAAGTGCTCATGAGTCCCGCCCTAAAATGAGAGTGGAGTGACAGACTTGATTGCCGCCATGGCCAGAAATAAGCGCTGTATGCGCATGTTTGACTTGTCGCTCGGGCGGATAAGTATGGCGCATTTGCCTTGCACCTTCGACAATTTGCAACATGCCTTCTGCGTGCGCTTCAGACAATTGCCCGCCCGATGTATTGGTTGGTAAGAGGCCATCTAAACGCAAAGCGCCAGAGCTCACGAAATCACCACCTTCGCCTTTTTTGCAAAAGCCATAATCTTCTAATTGCGTAAGTACCATATAGGTGAAGCAATCATAGATTTGCGCTGTACTGATATCGCGGGGGCCTACGCCAGCCATTGCATAAGCTGCTTCGCCAGCTTTCTTTGCTGCTGTTTCAACCATATTATTGTCAGCAAACCAGCCGCGTAGATTGTTGAACGTGCCAAACCCCTTAATGCGCACTGCTGGCTGTTTCAAATCACGTGCGCGCTCAAGCGTGGTGACAATCACAGCACCGGCTGCATCAGAGCGCAAGCTGCAATCAAACATGCCGAACGGCCGCACAATTGATTTTTGCGCATGATAATCTTCGAGCGTTAATGGTTTTTTCATTTGGGCTTGCGGATTACGCAAAGCATGAGTTCGAAAATCAACGGCAATATGGCCAAAATGATCTTTTGTTGTGCCATAGAGATGCATGTGGCGTGTGGCGCCAAAGGCGTGAGTTGCCGCTGCACCAAAATAGCCATATTCCGGACCAAATTCTTTTGCTAATTGGCTGTCAGGGCGCGTTTCATTGCGCACGCGTGCTGCTTCTGATTTATGTGTGCGCGACCACGCATCGCGCCCATAGCCGCAAATCACCGTTTTGGCGAGACCATGTTTGATGGCCATAACAGCAAGAGCAATTGATAAAATCTGACTTGCGCCTCCATTTGTAGGCGTTGTGGAGAAGCGTGCATTTATACCCAAACGTTCGCCTACAAGCTGATGTTGGCTGTAGAGCTCATCAGGACCGCGGCAGACAATTCCATCAATTTCTTTGACATCAATGCCCGCATCATCAATTGCATTGCGCATGGCTTCGACGATTAAATCAAGGCTTGAGACATCGGGAACTTTGCCGAGGCGAGAATTGCCAATGCCAGCAATAGCACAGAAATCACGTAGTTCATGTTGATATGTCATCATCATCTCATTTTGCTAGAGCACGCAAACGATCAATCACAGGCTGCGGCGCGGTGTAAGCACGCTCTAGCAAAGCATTAATCGTGGCGCCATCAACGGGATCAATTTCAGCTTTCTCAACTGCGGCATCTGCTAAGAAATCTTTATCTTTCATTGTCGCATCAAAAGCACGACGCAGCATATCAACACGATCTTTGGGCACTTGGGGCCCGAGCACGAAAGGGCGTCCCATCATTTGTTCAGCAAAAGCAATTTCAAATAATCGTTTGTCATCGTCATTTGATAAAATTTCAATCGCTGTTGGGATAGAGGCGAATTCAGGATCACGCTTCATGCCCATTTGCAAAATGACTTTTGCAATACCTGCTTTTACCCATGGCTCAAATCGATTGCGAAAAGGAGCGGACGAGCCGCCTGAAATATGCGCATCAGTTTCGTGGCGCTCCACAGCCATTAAACAGGCTTGCGAGCCGTCATAGCCTTCAATTGGCTGAATCTTTGCACCATAGAGATCATTGAGCATGCGTGCGTAAATCGAACTTGGTGAATTATGGGCGGTTGAGCTCACAGTCAGCGGATGATTTTTTATGTCGCTAATATCTTGAATGCCGGTAAGCGTATTAACAATAAAAAGGCCCGTCTCTTGCTGAGGTGAGCCGAGCCATTGAAATTTACGCGCATCAAATTGAATGGCAGCATTATTAAAATCATAAAAGCGGGCAAGGCCTGTATTGCGTGACAGTCCGCCGATGATCGTGCCATCTTGGAGTGCAACATTATAAATATGATTTGCAGCCTTCAAACCTTCAGCGCCCGGCATATTTTGAACGATGATGGTGGGCTCATTGGGGATATAGCGGCTCATATGGCGGGCGAGTAAACGGGCGTATTGATCATAGCCCCCACCAACCGATGCTGTCGTGATGATGGTTAAGCGTTTGCCTTTATAAAATTCATCCACATTTTCTGCATGAGCAGGGGATAAAGATAGGCACAAGCAGCTCATGACGATGATATGGCGTATCCACATTTGCGCAGATAATGCGATGGGCATTCAAGCCTCCCTTTTATTTTTTTAAATTTTTTAAGATGACATCATTATGTTCACCTAACTCTGGTGATGCCGTGCGTAGTGAAGGTGGCGTATCTGACATCCGTACGGGATTACGCACGAGATCAACGCTGCCTAATGTGGGGTGGGCCAGTGTGTGGCGCATATTGAGATGATGGACTTGTGGATCATTGAACACATCATCAAAATTATTGATGGGCGCGGATGGGACATCTTCTTTAAGCAGAAGTTGTAACCAATGATGGCGTGGCTGCGTTTGGAAGACAGATGATAAAATGTCATGCAAAGCAGTATAATTTTTCCCGCGCTTTTCTTTGCTGGAAAAACGATCATCTTGAGCAAGCTCGGGTTTGTTGACAACGCGTGTCAGTCCTTCCCAAAATTTAGTAGGTGAGGAAAGGTGAACAACAAAAGGCTTCCCATCACCTGCTACAAATGCATAGACCTGCGCGCGATGTGTGCGGGTCGCGCGGCTCGGTGTTTTGCCCGTTTCAAAATAATTGGCAGCATTTTCACCACAAAAGGCTAAAGTTGCTTCTAGCAAAGATGTGTCAACACGTTGACCTTTACCTGTGCGGGTGCGTGCATAAAGGGCGGCCATGATGCCATTGCAGGCCACCATGCCCGAGAGATGATCTGACAATGAAATACCCATGGGGCGCGGCTCATCAAGATCGGTCAACAGGCTTAATAGACCGCTCATGGCTTGGCCGACTGTGTCATAACCGGGGCGTGCGGCATAGGGACCATCAGAACCAAAGCCAGTGATGGCGCAATAAATCAAACCGGGATTAACTTGTTTCAAGCTCTCATAGCCAAGGCCCAAACGCTCCATTGTGCCTGTGCGGTAATTTTCAATCAGCACATCCGCTGTTTTAATTAGCGCAAGAGCATGTGCGCGCCCTTCATCTGATTTGAGATCAAGAGTTATGCTTTTCTTATTGCGATTTACAGATCCAAAGGTTGGGCTATATTCGACGCGTCCCCAGCCGCGGAACGGATCACCTTTGCCGGGAAACTCGATTTTGATGACTTCTGCACCAAAATCAGACAAAATCATGCCTGCATATGGTCCTGACACATAATTAGCGAATTCAATGACGCGTATGCCGTCAAATGCTCCCTGCATAGTTTATCCTTTTCATATTTTTATTGATTGTGCATAAAGGACGGGCTGCTGGCAAGGCAAAATACGGGCCTGTGGATGCGCGCGTAAACATGGCCTTTAAGCTAGACAAGATTTTGTCTCATCGACTAAATTAACAATTATAAAATGGGAGTGCGTATGTCCAAGGCTCAATTGCCAGATCAAACTGGCACCAAAAATACCGCCTTTTTTCTCGATCCTTATATGATGTGGGCGCAAGGAGAGAATATTCCAATTCATCTTGATTTTGGCCATGATTTGCTCGCGCTCGAAACACAGAGATGGGATCGTTATGATGCGCGTGGGTGTTTTGCGCATACGCATGGACGTGGCGATTTTGTTGCCAATTATGTTTTGGAAGTTGAGGCGGGCCGCAAAACGCGTCCTGTCAAACATTTGTACGAGAGTTTCTTTTATGTGTTGAGTGGTTATGGCTCAACAATCGTGTGGTTACCCAATGGCGAGAAAAATATATTTGAATGGGGGCCCAAAGCGCTTTTCTCAATTCCCTTGAATTGCCAATATCAGATTTTCAATTCATCTGGGCAAGAATCTGCGCGGCTGTCATGCACAAATGATGCGCCTTTAGCGATTAATCATTATCACAATCTCGATTTTATTTTTGATAATCCGTTTCATTTTCCTGATCGCATTGGCAAACCCACGCATTTTGAAGGTGAGGGCGAGCATAGCACTTATGAACGCAGCAATGGTCACGCGACTATTAATGTGTGGGAAACAAATTTTGTCCACGATCTCACGAGCTTCAAACTTTATGAACTCAATGCGCGTGGCAAAGGCTCTAAAAATGTTTTTTTCCAATTAGCCGATGGTACAATGCATGCGCATACGTCTGAAATTCCCACGGGGAGTTATAAAAAAGCGCATCGTCATGCGGCTGGCACACATGTGCATGCCGTCAGTGGTGAGGGCTATTCATTGCTGTGGTATGAAGGGGATTCAGACTTTGTCGAATTGCCATGGCGTCATGGCTTTATGTACACGCCGCCGTTCTGGATGTTTCATCAGCATTTTAATACCTGCGATGAACCTGCTCGTTATCTTGCCTGCAGTATCGGCAGCGCTCGTTATCCCCTCATCTCATTGCGCCGCGTCAGCAATGAAGGCGGTGGGTCCACCTCCGTGAAGCAAGGGGGCAGGCAGATCGAATATGAGGATCAGGATCACCGCATTCATCGTAAATTTTTGGATGCGATTCACAAAAGTGGCGTTTCATCAAAAATGGGTGACATTTTTGATGAAGCCGCTATCCTTGCCTTAAATCCAGAAGAGCTGACGGGTGTTATTCAAACTCCACATCTCAAAGGCCCAGCGATTTAGCTTCAAGCGCATTAGTGAGATGATTTGCGCCTATTTCGGGGAGGGGTATTATGGGGCTCTTCAATAGATACGTCCTTGCTGTGGTTGTGGGTGTGCAATGCTGTTGCGTGATGCCATTGGCTGCAGCAGATCATTTTTACAAAAACAAGACTGTATCAATTGTCGTCGGTTTTACCCCTGGTGGTACCTATGATTCATTCGCGCGCACGATTGCACGGCACATGGGGCGCTATATCGAAGATGAGCCTGCAGTTGTTGTGCAAAATATGCCGGGGGCGGGTAGTTTAACCGCTGTTCGTTATCTTGATGGCGCTGCGCCCGTTGATGGAACGGTGATTGCAACGTTTAATCAAACAACTGTTACACAATCCATTCTTGATCCCACAACAATCAATATTGATTTTCGTCATTTGGCATGGCTGGGATCTGGTAGCGAAGAACTGCGCGTTTGTTTTATTTGGCACACCAAAGGTGATGCGCAATGGCAAGATATAGCGCAGCGTAAAGAATTTGTTGTTGGTGCAACTTCAATCGGCACTGCTAATTATATGAATGGCATGTTGCTGAAAAATATGTTTGGTCTTCATATCAAGCAGATTTTGGGCTATCCTGGCAAGAATGAGCAATTAATTGCTATTGAGCGCGGCGAATTGGATGGCGGCTGTTCGGAATGGGCTTCTGTTCCCGATCATTGGTTTCGCGATAAATTAGCTCTCCCCTTCGTAAGCTGGTTACCAACTTTGCCCAAAGATGCGCCGCAGGATATTCCTTATATCGGAAACTATACGCGCACAGATGATGATCGTAAAATTCTAGATCTTTTGGTTTCGCCCAGCAGTTTGGGTAATCCTTTTGTTATGTCGCAAAAAGTACCGCAAGCGCGTTTGCATATGATGGAGACGGCTTTGGCAAAGACATTAGCTGATCCTGCTTTTTTGAAGGACAGTGAGATCTTGCACCTGAACGTCATGCCAAAATCCTCTGAGGAGGTGCAGCATGTCCTTGCAAAAATTTATCAAGCAGCAACGCCTGAATTGATTGCTAAAACTAATGAAATGATTAAATAATATTCTATGTCAAATCATGATCATCATAATGTCGAGCAGCCGCGCTTTGAGCCGGAGATAATTCCTCCCTCCGCCACGCGCGGGAACAATGATGACTATGAGCAACTGCGCGCGGGGATTGATTCATCTTTCGTGCGTTTTAAAGTGAAGCGAATCGGTCCTTTCCAGCTTATTGCCTCGCTCGCCTTTGTTTTTATTGTTATGATGGTCTTGCTGTTTTTATTTGCAAGCGCATTTATATTTGTAGCGGGATTTGTTGCTTTCTTTGTTCTTTTCTCAATTGTTATTGCCTATGTCCGGCGTTTTTTGCATCGCTAAATAAGTGCATAGAGACTTTTGTCATAGTTCGGCTCCATTGACAGATGGCGATGAAGCTTTTAGCTTGATCTCATCGGTTCCCCCTTGGGGATTAATAGGGAATGCAGTGCGGCCTAGCCAAATCTGTAGCTGTCCCCGCAACTGTGAGCAGTTTGTTTCTGTCATTATGCCACTGGACAATCGGGTTCCGGGAAGGCGACATAAACCAAGAGCTGTGAGCCAGGAGACCTGCCGATAGTCGTGGTCACATGCGTTCATGTCAGTCGGGGTGTGCTGGCAGGGGTTATCTCACATAATCCTCGTACGCGGTGACGGCCACTTGTCGTACCCGAGGTTATAGCTTTGTCGTCTTCTCATCTTTTTTTACGCACTGGCTCAGTGCGTCATCTCGTCTGCGCTTTTTCATTCCTAGCTTTCCTTGCGCCTTTATCAGCGCAGGAGGTCGTTATTCCCGATACGCAATCGCCTGAATTGGTGATTAGCGCGTCAAGAATTGCAACCTCATCTGCGCTTGTTCCCTCTTCCGTTACAGTGATCACAGCGGATGATTTGCAACGTCAGCAAATCCGCACTTTGGCAGATGCGCTGCAAAATGTGCCAGGTCTATTCTTGGTGCAATCAGGAGGCATTGGTGGGCAGAGCAGTATTTTTATGCGCGGCACTAATTCCAATCACACAAAAGTGTTGATTGATGGCCTTGATATGAGCGATCCCTCAACTCCCTCGGGAAGTCCAGATATTGGGCAAATGCTCGCCTCGGATATTGAGCGCATAGAAATTTTGCGCGGCCCACAAAGCGGACTTTACGGCTCTGACGCCGTGGGTGGTGTGATTTCTATCACAACCAAAAAAGGTGTTGGCGCACCAAAAGTGAGTGGCCAGATTGAAGGTGGCTCGTTTGGGACATTTAATCAAAATATGCAGATCAGTGGATCGCAAGAATCTGCAAATTATTTTTTCAGCATTACACATAATTTTGTCAAAAATGAACCTGTTACGCCCGCTTATTTGTTGCAGCCTGGGCAAAAGGCGATGGGCAATTATTATGATAATTGGACCTATGCCAGCAAGGTGGGCGCAGATTTAAGCGATGTGCTGTCGGTCAGTTTGACGGGTCGTGTCGTTAATTCAAAACTATTATTTACGGGGCTTGATTATAATTATTATCCCGCAACTTATTTGGGTAGTCAGCAAAGCAAAGAAAACCAGCAGCAAGTGGCAGGACGAGCCGAAGCAACATGGCTTAGTTTTGATAATCATGTGCGCTCGGTCTTTGGTGCAGGTTATACAAGCACAGATCGTTCAAGTTATGATCCTGTAAATCTCTATTCCGATAATTATTTTGGTGATCGATCAAAAATTGACTGGCGTAGTTATGTGACCTTAGCACCTGGACATGTCATCTTGATTGGTGCTGAAAATGAAACAGAATATATGCGCTCCGATCCACCTATTGCCTCGATTTCAAACTTGGGTAGTTTTGCGGAATATCAATTTGAACAAGATAAGCGTTATTATCTCGTTGCCAATATTCGAAATGATCGCAATCAGGTTTTTGGTGATCATCAGACGTGGCGCATTGCGCCTGCTTTTATTACGCCGATCACTGAAACAAAATTGAAGGCGAGTTACGGCACAAGCTTTAAGGCTCCCAGTCTTTACCAGCTTTATGGGACTTATCCTGCGCCCTATGGAGAGGATGGTAATGCGCAACTCAAGCCAGAGGAGTCACGTGGCTATGAATATGGTTTTGAACAACCCTTGATGGACCATCGTTTTGCTTTTGGCGTCACTTATTTCAAGAACACCATTAGCAATCTCATCGAAAATCTCTATAACTCAACCACGACAAATTATTACTATGACAATGTGTCTTCAGCCCTCACGCATGGCGAGGAAATGTTTGTCTCTGCAAATGTGACAGATGCAATTAAGACGCGGCTTGATTACACACATACTCTCGCCATAGATCAAGCAACAGGTATTCAGCTTTCACATCGTCCAAAAGACAAAATTAGCTGGAATGTTACATGGGCGGCCACTGAGAAATTATCTTTTACAACGACTATGTTGCATTCAAGTTCATGGCTGGATCAAGATCGCCTGACCTTGGTTGATACAAAGGGGGCGGCTTATACGACATTTAATCTTGCGGCTGATTATAAAGTGACTGAGCAAGTTTCCGCATTTGCCCGCATTGATAATCTCTTAAACAAAACCTTTGAGAATCCTGTTGGGTTCCAACATTCCGGCTTTGCTGTCTATGGAGGCGTGCGTGTCTCTTCATTCTGATCAGCTTCATGCTCCAAGACCACAAGAGCAAGCCATTAGCTCACCATGCAAAAATCAATGCCGCCTCAACAGCGCGCAGATATGTGAGGGCTGCGGACGCAGCCTTCAACAAATTGAGAATTGGTGGCATTATTCTCAAGATCAACGCAAGGAGATTATGGCGGCTCTTGTTAAAACCAAAGCCTGATCAGATCAGGCTGAGGCCAAAACTTATGATGGCTGTGAGCAGAAGAGCAAATTGTGTGAGCATAGATAATGCCGCGCCAATCGCTCTTTTGTTAGGCGCTTTGATATAGCCGATTGTGTAGATGATGCGGCCAATAAGCCAGATGAGCCCTGCTGCGGCTGCGACGCGATCGGATATATAAAAGGCGACAACCCATAGGCTCGGCAAAAATACAATGAGCGCTTCAATCGTATTCATTTGCACGCGATAGCATCTTTCAAATATGGGATGGCCTGCAATAGCAGGCGCTTGAATTTTATATTTTCCACGCGCCCAGCCGGTTAAAAAAATTGTGAGTGAATAAAGAAATATGGCAGCTAAGGTGACGGCAGTTGTGAGTGTAAATGTCATGATGAGACCTATTTGCAATCCATAAGGCTGCGTGAGCCATAGGGTGATGTTTTACCTGCTGGGCACGCGATGGGATAAAGCACGCCCGAAGGTGCATAATAATTTGGCGGTGAGGGTTTGCATTGCATATTGGCTGGATATTTGCCGGGATCACAATGAGGCAGTGTTGCGCCTGTCAAGCCAGATGGAGGTGGGCCAGCAGGCGCGTCTTTCTTTTTAGGCGGAGGAGGTGGTGCAGCCTCACCTTCGCCGGCATAGGCAGGTACAGCAAATACAAGACCAAGCATGAGCAATGTCGCTAATACAGAACGCATGACTAACCTTTCAAACCCTAGGGGTCGTTACCCCTATAATACGCGCTCACGGCTTTATCAGTTCACGCGCCCGTTGGGCAATAGCAGGCGGTGCTGAATAAATTTTATTGACGACATCTTGCACCTTGTCACCTGCGGTTGGGGTAACATCCATATGCGCATGTTCAGCATCGGCTATAAAATCGTGATTTTCCATCACTTTCATGAATGCATCACGCAATAGCTTGACCTGTGCCTCTGGTGTTTCAGGTGGTGCAATATAGGGGCGGCCAAAAGTTTGTTGGCTAACGATAAGGTCGACAGCCTTCTTGTCGTTATCATCGGGGATGAATTTGGAAATGTCGGGAACTTTCAGCTCGTCTAATTCTTTTTGCGGGTCCGCGCCATAGCGAACGATGACATTAAGCTTGTGATCGCGTACCCAATCACCACGTTGTGCTTTTAGGCTCGACCAATCAATGCCACACATGGCGTCGACTTCGCCCCGTTCCATTGCCAATAAAATATCAACTGTGCCCTTATAGCCATTGATAATATCAAATTGGGCGTGGGTCGCTTTTTTGGTAAAGACGGCATAATCGCGTGTTGAGCCGCCTGCTGCACTTGCGCCAACAATTGTTTTATTTTTTAGCGCATCATCCATGGTTTTAATTTTGGATGTTTCATAGGTGACGCAGACACGAATTAAATTATCTGCACTCCCGAGATAAACAAATTTGCTTGGATCAAACAAATCTTTTTGCGCATTATCTTCTAACAAGGGCGCAATGACAACGCCTGGAAAAAGTGCCCCTATGGAGGTGCCATCTTTGGGGACGATACGATAGATGGAGGCGGCGGCTGTTGCGCTGCCAGCACCTGGCATATTGCGCGGCACGACAGTGGGTGTTCCCGCAAGCGCTTGTGGGAGATATTTGGCTATCAAGCGCGCATAGACATCATAGCCACCGCCCGCATCAGCTCCAATCAGGAAATCAATCTTTTTATTGGCGTAAAAATCAGCCGCTTGTGTTGGGCCCAGCAAGGCAGCACTCGCAAGGCCAGCACAAAATAGTTTTGAGATTGATGGACGCATGCGCATAGTGTCTCCCTTATTTATTTTCATATCTTTTATTACTTATACGACTTCAATGACGTCAACCGCAACTTTCATGGTCTGTTTGCCAAGCCCAATCACAATACCATCAATGGGAGAGACATCGGTATAATCGCGGCCGCGCGCTACTGTAATATGGTGGTTTTCCGTAATAATGGCATTAGTGGGGTCAAGATCAATCCACCCAAAAGCAGGTCCGCACCACAGTGAAATCCAAGCGTGCATTGCATCAACACCCTCAAGCCGTTTTTGCCCAGCTGGAGGAATCGTACGTAAATAGCCGCTGACATAGGCCGCAGACAACCCAAGGCCGCGAAGACCTGCAATCATAATATGCGCGAAATCCTGACATACGCCTTCCCGAGCTGAAAAAGCATGAGCAATGGGTGTGCTCACATCGGTGGAAAGGGGTGCATATTTAAAGTCTGAGTGAATGCGTTTCATCAAATCAACGCCGGCTTCTAAAATCGGGCGCTGCGGTGAAAAGCTCTGCGCGGCATAGGCTGTAATGGCGGCATTGAGGGGTGTGAGGGGGCTCGGGTAGAGGTAATGGACAGGCGCATCAGTGGCGAGATTTTGTGCTGTGAAAATATCGTGTTTCACATGCTCCCATTGCGGTGTTAATCCCGCCACAGGTGCGGTGGGGTAATCAATGGACAGGCGCGCAAGTGCAGTAAGTTTCAGATCTTGATGGCTTTGTGTAATCGTTGCCACATCAACGCGTGTACCAAAAAAATCAGTCCTTTGTGTTAAGACATCTGCATGGGGTTCAATATGCAGAAAAGACGATAAGAGTTTTTGGTGCGGTGTATTTAAGGGCATTAAGCGCATTGCAAAACGCGAAGACGCATTGGGCCATTCATAATGGCAGGTCGTGACGTGTTTGATGTCATAAATCATACCAGCCCCTTCCATTTCTGATCGGGCGTGGTAGCTGCGCCATGCAAGAAAAAGCGTTGCGCAATTGCATCTGCAAGTGACATGAGATTGCGCTCAGAGGTCAGGATCATCGCGGTATTAATATCATTTTCATTTGATGTGGCGAGATCAGTTGCTAACTTCTGTGCAATACGTTGGGGCAATTCGAGCATGCCATTATCAGAGAGCCGCGGCAGATTTTTGAGATGGTCATGTGTGCGCTCAACCTGAAAAGCAACTGAGCGTGGGTTAAAGGGATCAAGTAACACGAGATCGCGCACGGGCTTGCGGGCAAGGCCAATTAAATAACGGGAGTGATAGGTGATATGTGAATCAATTAAGTCGAGCAAGACATCAAGATCACCTTCCGACGCATTTTGATCGCTAAGATGGCGTGCAAAACGGCATGTATTGATAGCGCGTTCAATGCGCCGTCCTAATTCCAGAAAACGCCATCCAGCAACGCGGTTGATGTTTTCTTTCATAAGACCAGATAAAGCGGCCGTTAATTGTAAGGCGTCATTAGCGCGGTCATAGGCTTCGGGCTCTGAGATAGGCTCATCGCTATCATGGTTCAAATTGGTTTCAAGTGCATGTAAAAGCCGCCATGCATCAGGCGAAAGACGTTCACGAATAACTGAGGCAGCTCGCAGCGCACTTTTTGTGAGTGCAAGGGCTGATCCATAATGCGAGCTCTTGTGCAGTGCTAATGTCGCAGCCGTTGCAGATGGCATGAAGGCTGGTTTCGTTTTATCACTCTCCCCCAGTGCGCCCCATGCGCGCAAAAGCTGTTGCAATTTCTGCGCTGATGAAAGCTCATTCTCAAGATGAGCTGCGTGGTAAAGACCGCGCCCACATAGGCTACGCACAAGACGTAATGTGGCTTCAAGACGTTCGACATAACGACCAAACCAAAACAGATTATCAGCCGCGCGACTTGGTAAATTGCCCAAATAACGCGTGATATTGATATCATCCGCCGTTGGTAGCAATGTGGCGGCGGCAACAGGCTTGTCAGATAATAACCAGACATCAGCTGAACTTGCGCCATCACGCATGGAGATAGCGCGTGCATCTAAGCGATCTGATACACGACAGAAGCCCCCAGGCATGACATTCCATGAGCCATCGGCCGTCGCTGAGACATAAACGCGCAACACAAAGGGGCGCGGCTCAAGTCGCCCATGATTCATAAAAGGTGTGGTTGAAAGCTGAACAATCTCTTGCCCGACATAATCAACGCCCCTTTGTTCAATATCGCTGCGCATCTGTGCAGCTAATTGAGGTGAGAGGTCCGTGCCGCTGATCAGTGTTTGATCCCATCCCGAAATGGGTTGCCCGAAGGCAGATGCCAGTGCAAGGTTTTGCATATTATTGATGACGTGATTGCGTTCATGCGATTGGCCGCACCACCATGTCGCGATATTGGGGATGAGTAAATCTTCGCCGAGCAAATGGCGCGCAAGGCGCGGCAGGAAACTCATGAGGGCGCGCGATTCCAGTAAGCCAGAGCCCGGCATATTCGCCACATTCACGCTGCCTGAGCGAATAGCATTGAGCAGGCCTGGTATGCCCAGACGTGAGCTTGCGTTGAGCTCAAGCGGATCACAAAAATCGCCATCCACGCGGCGCCATAAAATGTCTGCACGTTTTGGCCCTGCAATCGTGCGCACATAGACAATCCCATCACGCACAAAGAGATCTTCCCCTTCAACAAGAAGGAAACCGAGATAGCGCGCAAGATAGGCCTGCTCAAAATAGGTTTCACTCCATGAGCCTGAGGAAAGTAAGCAAATACGGGGATCGTGACGCTCTGTCGCGGACGTCAATCCATCGCGAAACTCTCTAAAGAATGGCGCGAGGCGCTCGACATTCATCTGGCTGTAGAGTTGTGGAAATGCGCGCGAGAGTACAAGCCTGTTCTCAAGTGCATAGCCAGCACCTGAAGGGGCTTGCGTGCGATCGCCGAGGACCCACCACCGCCCATCTGGCCCGCGCCCGATATCAACGGCATAGAGATTAAGCCAGCGTTTATTACGCGGTGTAAGGCCAATCATGGGGCGTAAAAAATCACCGCTGCCCGTCACTGCCGCTGCGGGCAGAGCGCCAGAGGAAATAAGTGTCGCGGGTCCATAAAGATCAGATAAAACACGATCTAATAATTCGGCGCGTTGAATAACGCCTGCGGAAATAATAGCCCATTCTTTTTCATCAATCAGAAGCGGGATATGGCTGAGTGGCCATGCGCGCTCGCTATTGTCTCCAAAGCTGCGGTAAGAGACACCCATATCCCTGATATAGCGATCAGCGGATGCAAAGCGGCGATCCATTTCATTGTGATTGATTGCCGCAAAAGCATTTAAAAATGTTGTCCAATGCGCGCGGGGCTTGCCATCGGGCCCGATATATTCATCAGGCACGCCCGTCAGCGGCGTATAATCACGCGTCCAGTCTGCAACACGCAAAGCGGCTGCATCCTCTGGCGTGTGGGTGGTATGATGGCGTGTCCTACCAGTCAAATGGCGTCCTCAGGTCGAGGGTAACAGGGAACTCCCCGCCCTTATGAGGTGGAGGAGGCGTGATTGTTCCGCCAGTATGGCCGTGATCGGTAAAGCGTGCGAGCCTTCTGGCTTGGGCTTCATAGGAATTCACAGGAAATGTCTCATAATTCCGCCCTCCTGGATGAGCGACGTGATAAACGCAGCCCCCGAGGGAGCATTGGTTCCATGTGTCGATAATATCAAAGGTGAGCGGGGCATTGACTGGTAAAGTGGGGTGCAATCCAGAGGCGGGTTGCCATGCCTTATAGCGGACGCCGGCTACAGCCTCAGATAATGTGCCAGTGGATGTCATAGGCACAGTGCGTCCATTGCAGGTGATGATATGGCGACCTGCGATAAGGCCTGAGGCTTTGACCTGCAAACGCTCAACGGACGAATCAACATAGCGCACTGTGCCGCCCACAGCACCTTCCTCACCAAGGACATGCCAAGGCTCAAGCGCTTGACGAAGCTCGAGATGCACGCCTTTGCGTTCAATCTCGCCATAGAGAGGAAAGCGAAATTCACGTTGCGCTTCATACCAGAGGGGATCGAAGTGATAGCCTGCTGAGCGCAGATCTGCGAGCACATCACAAAAATCTTGCCAAATAAAATGCGGCAGCATGAAGCGATCATGCAAAGCCGTACCCCATCTGATGCAGCGCCCCTGATAAGGTTTTTGCCAAAACCATGCGATGAGCGCGCGGATCATCACTTGTTGCGCAAGGCTCATACGTGCATCAGGTGGCATTTCAAAAGAGCGAAATTCAACAAGGCCCAAACGTCCTGTTGGGCCATCAGGTGAAAATAATTTGTCGATGCATAATTCAACGCGATGCGTATTGCCCGTCACATCGGTTAAGAGATTGCGCAACAAACGATCAACAAGCCACGGCGGTGTAGGCTGTCCTTGTGTAGGATCAGGAATATGGCTAAGCGCAATATCAAGTTCATAAAGAGCATCATGGCGCGCTTCATCAATGCGCGGGGCTTGTGACGTGGGGCCGATAAAAAGCCCCGAAAATAAATAAGAGAGGGAAGGATGATGCTGCCAGTAAAGAATGAGGCTTTTGAGTACATCAGGACGCCGTAAAAATGGACTATCTGCAGGCGTCGCGCCACCCACCACTACATGATTGCCTCCGCCTGTCCCCGTATGGCGTCCATCAATCATAAATTTTTCAGTGCCAAGGCGAGCAAGGCGAGCTTGCTCATAGACTGTTGAGGTGATCTCAACACAGTCACGCCATGATTGGGCCGGATGAATGTTCACTTCAATCACACCGGGATCGGGGGTGACTTTAATCACATTAATGCGGGGATCAACGGGGGGCGCATATCCCTCGATATGAATGGGTATGTGAAGCTCTTCGGCGGAGACTTCAATGGCTGCTAATAATTCGAGATAATCATCAAGACGCGCCAAGGGCGGCATAAAAACTGTGAGATGACCATTGCGCGGCTCAACACTGAGTGCGGTGCGCACATCCAGCGTGCTGCTGATATGTTGCTCAATTTGTTGTTCGGATGAGTGTGTTTGTGTGCTGCGTTTAAAGCGTTGTGATAAATAGTCGGGATCAGGCAATTCAGCGCGCGGCTCAAACGGATCGGCCTCCATAATATAGGGATAAGAAGAGGTCGGAATCCACGGCAATGAAGCAAGGGGTAAGCGAAAACCGACGGGCGAGTCGCCCGGTACGAGAAATAATTTACCGCGACGGAAGGGCCATTTTTGGCTGATCCAGCTTTTATGCGGGCCAGCTGCATTCCAGCGCTGAATCGGCAAAACAAAGCCGGCGGGTGTGCCTAAACCACGTTCAAATACACGCGCTATGCGCGCGCGCGCTTCGGCATCATCAAGTTTTGAATTATCGGTTGTTACATTATCTGGCAATTCCGCTTCTTTTAAAATCCATGTCGCGGGATCTTCATAAGCAGGCATGACATGATCAGGCGTAATAGCCAGTTTTTGCGCAATCAACTCAGTGAGTTTTTGTGCAGCATCCCATTTTGCGTTTGAAGGTTGATCCTCACGCGCAATCAGCGCTTCATTGCGCCAGATGGCTTTGCCATCTTTGCGCCAGTACAGAGCAAAGGTCCAGCGCGGAAGACTTTCGCCAGGGTACCATTTGCCTTGCCCATAATGCAAAAATCCACCTTTGGCGAAATGTGCGCGTAGTCGACGGATGAGATCATCCGCGCGCACGCGTTTTGTTGGCCCGACCGCAGCGGTATTCCATTCTTCACTTTGGTAATCATCAATCGAGACCAGCGTGGGCTCACCTCCCATGGTCAATCGCACATTATGGGTGGTCAGATCTTGATCGATGAGTTCACCTAAACGATTAAGCTCAGCCCATGCGTCATCAGAAAAAGGCAGAGTGACCCGTGGTTCTTCTTTGATACGCTCAACCTTCATATCAAAACTAAATTCGACCGATGCTGGTTCAGTCATTCCTGCAATGGGCGCAGCTGAATGATAATGAGGTGTTGCAGCAAGCGGCAAATGTCCTTCACCACATAACAGTCCCGATGTCGCATCAAGACCGATCCAGCCTGCACCGGGAATATAGACTTCAGCCCATGCGTGAAGATCGGTAAAATCATGATCTGTTCCAGATGGACCATCAAGTGCGACTTGATCAGGCTTTAATTGAATGAGATAGCCCGACACAAAGCGTGCAGCAAAACCCAAATGGCGTAAAATATGAACGGCAAGCCATGCTGAGTCACGGCATGAACCCGAGCCGAGGTTGAGGGTTTCCTCAGGCTCTTGCACGCCTGCTTCCATGCGCAGGAGATAGCGAACTTTTTGCTGAATGCGTTGATTAAGATCGACTAGAAAATCGATTGTGCTCTCAGCTGTTGACGGCAGATTTGCGATGAACTCAGCAACTAAGGGGCCAAGAGGGGCAGGGCCGCGATAGGCCGCAAGATCAAGGCTGAGATGCTCATCGTAGGAAAAGGGATAGGTCTGCGCATAATCCTCAATAAAAAAATCAAAGGGATTTATGACCGCCATATCAGCAATGAGATCAACGCTGATTTTAAGATGATTTGATTTTTCAGGAAAGACACAGCGCGCAAGCCAATTGCCGTGCGGATCTTGTTGCCAATTTGTAAAATGGCCTTGGGGCTCAACATTGAGGGCATAGCTGATGATTTTTGTGCGGCAATGAGGTGCTGGACGCAGACGGATGATTTGCGGCCCAAGCGCAATGGGTCGTTCATAGCGATAGTGGGTGACGTGGTGAAGTTTGGCAATAATTGACATAACAGCTCACTGTGAGAGCACATAACTCATAATCGTGGAGCAACTTCTATGCCTAGGCAAAGGGCAACATCACCTCAATTTTTAGGTAAAAGCTTTTGTCTTTGCTTCAAGCGCAATCAGTTATTGCACGTCATTTAATCAAATGCCTATCACGCGGGCAAAAGATGTGGATTAGTGGATGCGTACAGATGCGTTATCATAGTCGCTTGTTATATCGGCCTCATCGAGATCAGGGGCATCACCACTGAGATTTTCATTGCTATAATCTTGCATGCCCGTATGGAGTGCCTCCGAGACGGCAGCCATTACAGCAAGGCTATGCTCAGCTTGATGCGTGAACCCAACGATATAAGCCAGCTCAATGAGCGTTTTGGCGGCAAGCTCTGAGCTTGATATTTGAGCCGTTTCAGCAAGGCTGGGGAGTAATGTGTCGGCTATGGATTCGCTCAGCGCATCAACACGCTGGCTGTCCTCCTGAGGAAGGTTGGAGAGGACAAATTGAATCACGCGATCTTTCATCTGTGAGCCTCCTCTAAAGAGAAGTCTATTGCGCGCTGATTCGTGTGACAAATCAATGAAAAAAAATCACCCCAGATGCGAAATCTGGGGTGAGATCATAGGAGCTGAGTCATGATTGACCCAAGCCTAAATTACATAGCAACCAATTGGCCTGCTGAAGATTTGCCGCTACGGCGATCCGCGATCAATTCAAAGCTCACTTTTTGACCTTCGTTCAAACCGCGCATGCCTGCTTGCTCAACAGCGCTGATGTGAACAAAGACGTCCTTTGAGCCATCATCTGGTTGAATAAAGCCATAACCCTTTTGTGGGTTAAACCATTTGACTGTACCTGTAGCCATCTTCTGTCCTTCATATAAATACACATCGCAAAATAGATGCGGTGCTTGGGATATCGAGTTTTTGAGGAGTCGTTAGCAAGCACTCATGAAGCGCGAGGCCAAGTCGTGGCCAAAATTCGATCCCCCCTTATAGACCAAGACTGTTTCATTCACAAGCTTTAGGCGAAATGCTGTCAAGCTTAGCGCAGGTTGGCTGGTCCCATCACCATATCTGGTAGCCATGTCGTGAGCGCTGGGAAGAGGCATAAAGCCAACACCGCCAAGGCCATAAGCATAACAAAAGGCAATGTTCCCCAGATCACATCGCGTAATGGAATATCGGGTGCGACATTGCGAATGACAAAGAGATTAAGGCCAACGGGAGGGTGGATTAGTCCCATTTCCATAACGATGGTCATCACAATGCCAAACCAGATGAGGTCAAATCCTGCCGCTTTTAATGGTGGCAGAATGATCGGGGCGGTCATTAAAATAATCGACACCGGTGGGAGAAAAAAGCCGAGAACGATCACCATCAGCAAAATGGCGCAGAGCATGGTCCATTTTGATAGGCTCATGGCCACAATGGCTTCGGCGGCGGATTGCGAAATATGCAAATAGCTCATGACATATGAATAGAGCAGGGACATGCCGATAATCATCATCAGCATGGTTGACTCGCGTATCGTTGAAGAGAGGATGGGCATGAGATCTTTGGGTCGCCAGATTCCATAAATTGCTGCAATCAACATCAGCGCTAAAATGCCGCCCAAGCCTGCCGTTTCTGAGGGTGTGGACAGTCCGCCATAAAGCGCGACCATCACGCCTGTAAGCAAAAACACAAAGGGTAAAACACGTGGCAGAGCACCAAATTTTTGCATCAAGGTAAAACTATCTTTACGCAAGATGTCGTGATGAGTACCGGCATTTTCATAAGCAATTTTTGCCACATTATATTCTTTGCGAAAGCGCCAAACGGCATAAGAGGCAAACAGCACAACAAGCAAAAGGCCCGGGATAATGCCTGCTAAAAATAATCTTCCTAATGAGCGCTCGGAGGCCACTGCATAAAGGATCATGGTTATGGAGGGTGGCAGCAATATGCCTAATGTGCCGCCTGCGGCAATAATGCCAGCCGCAAAGCCGCCTGAATATCCGCGCTTACGCATTTCAGGAATGCCCGCCGAGCCTATGGCAGAACATGTCGCGGGTGATGAGCCTGCCATGGCCGCGAAGAGAGCGCATGCAAAAACATTAGCAATGCCAAGTCCGCCGGGTAAGCGATGCATCCATGTATGAAGGGCAGAATAAAGATCTTGGCCAGCGCGTGATTTGCCAATGGCCGCACCTTTGAGAATGAATAAGGGAATGGAGAGCAAAGTGATTGACGCCATTTCCTCATAGACATTTTGCGTCACTGTATCGAGAGAGGCTGTTGGCATAAAAAGCGCCATAAATAAAACAGCAACTGCGCCCAAAGCAAACGCAATGGGCATGCCTGCAAACATCACAAAAAGTGTTGTTCCACTGTAAAGCAGACCTAAGGTTAAAATGCTCATGCCATATCACTCATTTGCGCATGCGATCAAAAGCGAGAGCAATTTGCATGAGCACTTGAACGCATAATAAGCTCATGCCAATAGCCATCAGAGAATAAGGGATCCACATAGGTGGCCCCCATGTCGAGGATGAGATTTGCCCATCCTCAACAGCTTCATGCAGGAGGGTCCACGACTTCCACGCAAAAAATAAACAAAAAGCCAAAGTGAAGATATCAACCATTATCAAGCGAAGCTGATTGATGCGGGGTGATAAGAGTGAGGTCAGGGCTTCGATGGCGACGTGACCACGCTCGCTTTGCACATAAGCTGCGGTGAGGAAGGTGGCGCCTACGAGTAAAAAAACAGAGGCCTCATCTTGCCAATAGGTTGGTGCGCGAAATAACGCGCGCACAACCACACTATAGCTCAAAATAATGCTCGCCCCCATCAGCGCAAGAGAGGCACAGCCAATAATAAGCATATTGAGACCATGCAATATTGTCTCGGCCTGCGCTAAAGGGGGTGAGCGTATTAGGGGCGCAGATGAAGTGCGCAGTGGAGCCTTCATATGTTACGCCTCTTCAGCCAATTTAAGGAGTTTGGCTGATTGAGGTGTACGTGCTGCATAATCTTTCCATGTGGCTTCACGCGCGAGATCGCGCCATTGGCCAACAATTTTGGCGTCGAGATCATAGACTTGCGCACCAGCCTTTTTATAGACCTCGGCTACTTTTACATCATCTTCCATAGCGGCTTTGCGACCAAATTCTTCAAGCTCAGCGCCAACTGTCATAATGATGTCCTGATGGTTTTTGGGCAAGGCATCAAAAATGGATTTTGACATCATCAATGGCTCAAGCATAAACCAATAGGATTGACCGCGCCCTGTGGTGAGATGTTTGGCAATCTCTTCCAAGCGGAATGAAATCAAAGATGTGGATGATGTGATGCCTGCATCACATGCGCCGGTCTGCATGGCTGCATAGATTTCATTTGACGGCAGAGAGAGCACCGCCGCTCCTGCTGCTTGCAGCACCATATCCATTTCGCGTGAGCCGCCGCGCACTTTAAGACCTTTGGCATCTTCAGGTGAGATCAGCGGGCGTGAGCGACTTGCCACACCACCTGCTTGCCAAATCCAACTCACAATCACGACACCTTTGTCAGCGAGAAAATCGGTGAGTTCTTTGCCAATGGGTTTTTTCTTCCAGCCCAAGCCCTGATCATAGCTTGAGACAAGGCCAGGCATGAGACCAATGTTTGTTTCAGGCACTTCGCCACCCGCATAAGAGAGAGGCACAAGTGCCAGATCTAATGCGCCTTTGCGAAGGGCTGAGAATTGAGCGTTGACTTTAACGAGAGATGAATTGGGATAGATGTCACCACCTAAGTCACCATTGCTCCGTTTTGATATTTCTTCCGCAAACATACGGGTGAGACGATCACGAAAATCGCCTTCTTGAAGTGTACCACTTGGAAATTGATGTGAAATTTTAAACCGTGTGGCAGCCAATCCCAGAGATGAGCGTAAAATGGCTGGAGCGGCGCAGGCACTTGCAATGAGTGAGCGACGATTCATAAGCATGGGCTTCCCTCCGATTTATATCTTCCCATTCATAAGGGATGACTTCATCATTGAGGGAATAGTGAGTCAAGCAAGCCTTTGAGCTAGTATGCGCAATGGTTTTATTGTGCAGTGCCAAATAATGGATCAATCCAGAGTTTTTAAAAAGCCAGCGAGGCGCATAAGTCCTTCAGGCCATGGGCCGTGGCCCGATTCACTATTAATATGGCCCGCTTCACCTGCATTGCTTAATTGTGCCCCCCAGCGATCAGCTAATGCGGAGGCCTCTTCATAGGTGCTGAAGGGATCATTGAGGCTGGCAATAAGAACAGTTGGAAAAGGAAATTTTATTAGGGGATAGGGACTGAAGGCGGGGTCAATGGCTTCAATAATTTTTGCGGCTGTTTCCGAGGGTGGAGCAACAAGAAAAGCCCCGATGATATTATGCGTGCCATGACGCGCAAGTGTATGAGCAATGGTTGGCACGCCCAATGAATGGCCAATGAGCAAAACGGGTCTTTGGCAGTTTTCAATTTCGTTGTGCAGGGTCGCAACCCATTCATTGAGATTAGGGCGGCTCCAATTTGCTTGTTCAATTTTGCGTGCGGATGATAATTTTTCAGCCCAGCGGCTTTGCCAATGATCTGCGCCAGAGCCATGAAGCCCCGACACAATCAATATATCCGCGTCAGATGTTTTCATAATGACTCTTAGGCGTGTCCAAACACACGTTTGAAGATCGTGTCCACATGTTTGAGATGATAACCCAAATCAAACAAAGATTCTAACTCAGGATCTGTGAGCGCAGCAGAGACCTCGGGATCTTTTTTCAGCAAGTTGAGGAAGTCCCCCTCACCGCGCCAGACGGGCATAGCGTTTCGTTGAACGAGGCGATATGAATCTTCGCGTGATAATCCTTTTTGCGTCAATGCTAAGAGCACGCGTTGTGAGTGAATAAGCCCACCCAAGCGGTCGAGGTTCTTTTGCATATGTTCTGGATAGACCAATAATTTATCAATCACACCCGTCAGGCGCGCCAAAGCAAAATCAAGTGTGATGGTCGCATCAGGTCCAATCATACGCTCAACTGATGAATGGGAGATATCGCGTTCATGCCAGAGAGCAACATTTTCCATCGCAGGCATTGCCATGCCACGCACAAGGCGCGCAAGACCTGTTAAATTTTCGGTCAAGACGGGGTTGCGTTTATGCGGCATGGCTGAGGAGCCTTTTTGACCCTCAGAGAAATATTCTTCTGCTTCCAACACTTCAGTGCGTTGCAAATGGCGGATCTCAATTGCCAGTCGCTCAATTGATGAGGCCACAACACCCAAAGCCGCAAAGAAAGCGGCATGACGATCGCGCGGAATGACTTGTGTTGAGACGGGCTCAACGCTCAGGCCGAGTTTAGCTGCCACATGTTCTTCAACGCGTGGGTCAATATTGGCAAAAGTGCCGACTGCGCCTGAAATAGCACATGTCGCAATTTCAGCGCGTGCGTGAATAAGGCGCGTGCGGCAACGTGCAAACTCCGCATAGGCTTGTGCCATTTTAATGCCAAAGGTCACGGGCTCAGCATGAATACCATGCGAGCGCCCCATGGAGGGGGTCATTTTATACTCAAAAGCACGCCGCTTAATGGCAGCTAATAAATCATCCACGTCTTTGATGAGAATATCGGCCGCACGGGTCAGTTGGACTGAGAGACATGTGTCAAGCACGTCAGATGACGTCATGCCCTGATGCACAAAGCGTGAATCGGGACCGATGAATTCAGCCAGATGAGTGAGAAAGGCAATCACATCATGCTTGGTTGTGCGTTCAATGTCATCAATGCGCGCGACATCAAAAGTGACATGGCCTGCTTTTTCCCAAATTGCTTTTGCACTTTCTTTGGGAATGACACCAATCTCAGCCAATGCATCGCAGGCATGGGCTTCAATTTCAAACCAAATACGAAAGCGTGTTTGCGGCTCCCAAATGGCAACCATCTCAGGGCGGGAATAGCGCGGTATCATTGTTCAACTCTCACGAAAAGCAGCATTAAGGCTGGGGTTAAATGGTTTCACCGCGTGCTCTGTGCGCGGCTGAGCGAATGGCTTTGATATTTGCAGCATAGGCCGAAGGCCCACCTTTGAAGACGGCTGAACCCGCAACGAGCCAATTGGCGCCGGCTGCTGTGATGACTTCGGCATTGTCGGCGGTGACACCACCATCAACCTCAATATCAATCGCTGTGCCTTTGGTCATAGCAGCGATCTGGCGGATTTTATGCAGCATTGAAGGAATGAAGCTTTGGCCACCAAAACCTGGATTGACGCTCATCACCAAGACGAGATCCAGCATATCGAGCACATGGGCGATGGCACTGGGATCTGTTGAGGGATTAAGGGAAACGCCGACTTTCTTGCCCAAAGCTTTCACAGCTTGCAATGTGCGATGCAAATGTGGCCCCGCTTCAGCGTGAACAGTAATGATATCGGCGCCACCTCGTGCAAAAGCCTCGAGATAGGGGTCAACAGGGGCAATCATGAGATGGACATCGAAAGGCTTGTCCGTGACGGAGCGAACCGATTGCATCACCGCTGGGCCAAAAGAAATATTGGGCACAAAATGGCCGTCCATGACGTCCACATGGACCATATCGGCGCCTGCGCGCACAATATCGGCCACTTCTTGCCCTAGTTTGGCAAAATCGGCTGAGAGAATAGAGGGGCTGATCAGCAGGGGACGCATAAAAGGCTCACTTTGCAAGTCAGATCTAATAAAGGCATGGTTTGGGTAGCATGGCCCGAGGGCAAAAGTCGAGTTTTGCGGTGCGGTCCAGCCTTTTTCATGTGGATGAAGAAAAGATGAGCGCGAGGCCAAAAGGGGCTTGAGGCTTGCGCGGGAGGCGTTATGTAGGGGTGATGACCCATGATGTAACCTTTATCGCGGCGGCAATGGCAGGGCTTTTATCCTTTTTGAGCCCCTGTGTTCTCCCCCTCGTACCACCCTATTTGACCTTTATTGCGGGAACCACAATTGAAGAATTGGCGGGCGAAAGCGAGGGACGCGCGCGGCGCGATGTGACTTTAGCCGCGCTCTTGTTTGTGGCTGGATTTTCCTCGGTCTTTATCAGCCTTGGCGCCACGGCTTCCTATCTCGGCCAATTCATTAGGGCGCATCTGGAATTATTATCTCTCGCGGCAGGCTTGACCATTATTGCTATGGGCTTGCATTTTCTTGGTGTCTTTCGCTTGGCGTTTCTGTATCGGGAAGCGCGTGTGGATGTTGAAAAGCCCATGGGATTATGGGGCGCCTATATTATGGGCCTTGCCTTTGCCTTTGGGTGGACCCCCTGTATCGGGCCGATTTTAGCGGCTATTTTGACTGTGGCGGGGTCAGAGACCACTGTGGTGCGCGGAGCTTTATTGCTGGCGGTTTATTCGGCGGGACTTGGGTTGCCGTTTCTAATTGCGGCAATGGCGATTGAG
>Ga0164296_1000668_pt1 | contig 39689 bp, 35 predicted proteins | sample GEODES057metaG_FD_113533 | JGI IMG/M metagenome (GOLD analysis project Ga0164296, IMG submission 113533) | Dystrophic lake water microbial communities from Trout Bog Lake, Wisconsin, USA - GEODES057 metaG | ecosystem: Environmental > Aquatic > Freshwater > Lake | place: USA: Trout Bog Lake...
CTATTCCTAACGATTTGGAACAACAGTTTAATTTGCAATTTTTACATTTCCCTTTTTATTCGAGTCTGTTTCATATTAAGTTAAATATATGATGTGATTGATTGATTGATTGATCATTTACGATTGACATCTAGAATAAATATTTATAAAATCCATTCATTTTTTATTTTCGTCTCTGACTCAGTTCGTTCTGCGTCTTTTAATGTAAAAATAGTAGATGTACCATTTAGAGAAGGTTTAAAAGACTGATTTTTATCCGCTTTATATTTATCACAATCACAATCTTTGTCCATTTTTTTTACTGATTCACGATAGTTTTTTTTATTTTTTTCATTCGTTTCAAAAACATCCTTTACATAATTATATATTTCATTCATTGTATCTTCAAAATGTCTGTAAGGTTCTGTAGCTTGTTCTTTTGCTCCTCCAATTGTCTTTATGGGTTTATTTATTCTTGTATTAAATAATTCTTTTTCCAATATATTGAAAACATTGAAAACATCTAATATACTTTGTGTTTGATGGGTCATATATTATTTACTCATAAAATTGATTGGAAAAATATACATAATTAGTATTGTATATACAAGATGGTAAAAAACACAACTGGTGGAAACCGCTCTAAAGGCTTAGCACGTAAAAATGAATCGGGTCAGCATTATTCTAAACTTCGTATGGCGGAGTGCGAAGAAGAACATTACGCGATTGTCAAAAAGATATTTGGTGGAACTCGTTGTGAAGTATTTTGCGATGATTCAGTTTCAAGACAAGCGATTATACGAGGCAAATTTACAGGAAAAAATAAAAGGCGGAATATAATCGGCGCAGGAACAATTATTCTAGTGGGTCTTCGTGATTGGGCCACAAAGAAAGAGAACAAAATAGAAGAATGTGATGTTCTCGAAGTATATTCGGCGATTGAAATCGAACAATTGAAACAACGTCCAACATTTCCTACAGAGTTTCTAGATAGTTCGATGCGAGAGATGTTTGGTGATTCTAAAGCAGCGGCAAAAACAGATGAATTCGTATTTACATCAGAAGATGTTGCTGAAATTACGACATCGACAGAAGGTGCTATTCTCATGGAGACTTGCGAAGAAGTATCGATTGATGATATCTAAACTCATTTATATTCAAAGAACCGGATAACTTGCCGATAATAATACACCACATTGACCCTCACCATCATTATATTCAGGGCCTCTTCCTAATTTAATATATCCATTATCCCCCCACGTGGTTCCCCACGAATTTTTTATTAGATAAAAATCGCCGGATTCATCAGTTCCATATCCTACAACTAAAACTCCGTGGTCAAGTGATGTTCCGCATTTTCCAGTAAAGACTCCCGATTTATATAATTGGAAATCGCGTTGGTCGGCTTCAATAGCAACCGAAACAGGTTGTTTATAAAGCGCACTCATTAGTCCTATGTCAGTTGGTTGAACATCTATCCACCCCTGAATTTTACTATCTAGAACAATAGGACATGTTCTCTGGCATTGTTCTGTTTGACCATTTCCAGAAATATATGGATAATCAAATTCAAAACATAGCCCACCATTTTTAGATATCCACGAAAAAGCATTATCCATTAGTCCTCCATTACATCCATGGTCTTTACCTCCATTTTTTATTGTATCACAATCAACTAATTGTTGTTCGGAAAAAGAAACTAGTTTGCCAGTTTTGATAGCATAAATGCCTTCTAAAGCTCCTGTAGTAGAGAACGACCAGCAACTACCACATTGTCCCTGGTCTTTCACTTGGGTTACAGCACCAGCACTTATCCAATCAACACTTTTTGGAATATTAAAGGATGTATTATATAATTTATTTTCAGGGTCTTTGTTTGCGGATTGTAATGGGATGTTCATGACATACTTAATGAAATCGAATTCGTCCATTCCCGAAAATTGATTATGACCCAGAGTATATGGTTGATTATTAGAGTTTACGTAATCTATATATTGGTCGTTTATAATCCATTTTTTGAGAACATCGTAAAAATGTTTTTTGTCATGAAATTTAATTCTGAATTGGTCAGTCCAGTTCTTGAATTTATCAATGAAAATTTCATCAAATCCAAAAGAAAATGGTAATATAAAAAATGATACAATAGCCCATGTTCTCATTTATATAAATATAATCATATTTTTATATAAATTGTCAAAAAGAAATATTACCTGAATAACATAACAATCAGGTCTATAAATCCGAAATAATTTGGACCCGTATTTTTTGTCGGAGATTATGTTCATCGACAAAAAGAAAAAGTCGAAATTGATGCGCAGTATAATTTGGATATTCGATATATGTTTTTAACCGGCTTAATAGCTTCAATTCCTCTAGATAGACCATATAAATGAATGCGCCATCATTTTTCTGGAGTTTGTCAAAAAGGATACCTTGATGAGTGGTTTGTATCAGGCTAGGCGTCGTTATACATCGATGTAATAATTCGCAATTTGTCTGGATTTTCCGTATGGATCTCATAGAAATATTCAAATATTCCAGATTAGAAAGCCATGAGTCCAAGAATTCAATGGCATCTTTCGAAGGGTTCTGTATAAGTTTATAATTTTGCAAGAGAACCATTAGGTTCAATAAATCAACAAGCCTACGTATGGGACTAGTAGATTGAGCATAATGGTCGCATTTCAAGAAATCATGATAGACTTGTTCTTCGTATCTTACATATTGTCCTGAAACAGAATTCCACGAATTAATAGTACGTTGAGTTTCCGCCGTCAAATCTTGGGGGATTATTTCAGGGGTTTTGCTAGAAACATTTGTTATTTTCCTGAATATTCCTTGTTTCATTTGTGCCAATTGTTCTCCACAAATCTGGTTCATTCGGATCATCCAGTAGGTAACTATATCGTGGCTATCTGATATGCTTTTGTCCATTTTTTTAGAGAGGTCAAAAAGGGTTTGATATGGTAAATGGTCTAATAATTGTGGTTCTTCATATCTATAATTCTTCTTCACAATTATAATAACATTTTTGAATGAGGTCGATATAATTTTGCCTTGTGGGGTTATATCCATATCGAGAGCAATGGCAAACCTGGGTTGGTTCTCCTGAAGGCTACAAAGACTATCTGAGAGAACAGTCGGAAGCATTGGTCGCTTTTTGTCAGGAAGATATATTGTGCTTACCCGGTTGGAAAACGATTTCCATAGATGGAGTGTTTCTAGCCATACATAAATATTTGCAATATAAATCGTTAGATGGAATCTGTCGGTTCTTAGATGGATATCAAATGCATCATCGAAATCAACACTTCCTACAGGGTCTATAGAAAAAGGTTTTGATATTTGACGCCGGTCTTCGATATTAAAATCGGGGTTTTTAAGAATCTGGTCGATGTATTCTTCTTGGGACTGTTTTTGTAATTGTTCTCTTGCTGTATTTGTAAATTGACTGAGAGAGATATGAAGACTTTTACATAATAATTGGTATTCATAAAAAGATTCAAGACTATCTGTTGTTCCAATCGTATTTATTAGAATGCCTTGTGGATGTTGGTTCTCCCAATGGTCGAATTTAAAAAGTATATATTTATTTTTGAGAACCTTAGAGAAACCTATTTTTGGGTCACATGGGACTAAAAAAAAAGGGAGATGTTTATCATCGGGTATGCATTTATAGAGTAGTTTATTTTTGATTCTTCCGAAGGTTTTATTGCCATCAAGAAGGAGAACCCCTGCTATTTGTGTAGTAGAGCGGACGTTTGAATATAATGGTGTAATGGTGTTTTGTATGGGGTCATGAAGGATTATATCTTTAGAGAACAATTTGGTGGGTGGTGGGATTTTAATATTTACTTCTTCTTGATTTGTTTCTTCGTTTATATACGACCACGATGTGTAACTTCTATCGTGAATTATTACCTTGTATTTCATCTTTAATATATTATAAAATATATTTATATACTTTATAATATGGGTTTTGCGTATGATAAGTTAGAATGGGTTTTAATTTTATCATTGGTAGTAGCATTAGTGTGTAGTTTTGTGGTTTCTTACAGAGTATATATTTTGAATGATACTCATTATAAACGCGGGTTCTCCACATGGCAAATGCCTATGATTTTTGCTATTTTGGCGGATTTATATTTGATTCGATGATTTCCTGGTTCTACTATCATTGCTTCGTTTATTTTTTGTCTTTCTATTAGATTTTAATAACTGAATATTTGAAACAGAACGAGTTCGATTCTTCGATGGGATAAAATTTCGTCTTGTATAATTACCACCTTTGTGCCCTATAAAATTAAGTTTATTTGTTTGAGAGTAATTTATTTCCCAAGTATATTGATTATTAGAATCAGTTATTGAACCATCTTTATTTAAAAATGAGTCCTTTACTATTTCAGAATATCCAAAAAGTGTGCCACTTTTCCGACTCTTTATTTTACCCTTTCCAATATATATTGTTCCTGGTAGAACAATTATATCAGATGGTCTTATATTAGAAAAATAAACACCATATTGAGCACCATTTAATCTTAATAATACATCCAGTTGTTCATCTGTAATATTATCGGTTTGGTTTAAATATCCATTTTCTTTTAATTTATGGTCAAAAACGGTTTTTGCAATTTTTATAACACTATCATAATATCCTGGCGTGTTAATTTTATCTAAATTTAATGTATCATTCAAATATGTATTATATGACTTGGATGTCTCAGATCTTAAATCATTAACTTTATTGATAATTACATTTTTGAATTTTAATTCAAGTGTTTTATTGACATTTTCAATTTCATTTAATATTCCATCTTTTATATTTTGTGTTACGTTTGTAATTGTAGGAACAAAATTAAAACCATATTCACCGATTTTTGTATTTAATTCTTCAAGTCTTTCAGCTGATTTATTTGTTACTCTAGTTGTCATTTCAGCTATACTACTTTCGTTTTGTTCTATAGGGTTAATAAGATTAGGGATTTGGTCGGTTATATGGTAAGGACTTGTAAGTTTGAGTCTTAATTCTTTTATTTCTTTAACAATATCTATTATTAACGGTGTTTGTAAAAATTTGTAAGATTTAATATTTTGGGAAAATCTTTGATAAAATGGAACTACACTTACAGTTCCTTCAATTAAGGCCGAAGTAGAATTAGGAACTTCAGAAGGAGGAGAAGAAGGAGAAGAAGGACTACTAGAATTAAAAATAGATGATAAAGATGATGGTAAAGACGGAAAATTAGACGGTGGCTTAATTACACTAACTTCACCTTGAACCGCTCGTGGAGTTTCTACAATCTGGTTAGAAGGTTCTTGAAACATGTAATATATATTTACATTACATTTTTTACAAAGTATATTACAAATTATGTTTTCTAAAATATAATTTGATTAACGTCGTTTAAACGTTTTATTTCTTCTTCCACCACGACTTGCTGAAGGCAATTCAATAATCTGTCGTTTTCGAGAAAATAATTTACTAGTAATTGACGAAGGATTTCGTTCTGGTGATTTAACAGCAAATTTTAAACGAAATGAATCATGTAAAGCATCATCATCTTTTGTCCATTTCAAAGCCCAGTTATCATTTGTTGGTAAATATTCTTGTCCAGTAAATCGGTCAATTAATGATTTGAATATTACAGAAACCATATCAGGTGCTTTAATAACATCAATTGTTGTTTCATTCGGTTCTTCTTTACGATTGTCAACTATCGATTTATCGAAAGAACCTGCACTTATTCCAATAACATCATATTCTGTTCCATTACCATCTTTTATTTTACCATCAGCAAATAAAAAAATAGGAATCTTTGATTTTTCGCCTAATTTTATTTTTTTACCTTCCAATGGACTATAAGCATTTTTATCAATAGAAGGTCTTTCTGTTCCATCTGGATTAAATTGCTTTAATCCATTTAGTCCAAGAATAATATTCAAACAAAAAGGTGTATCCAAAGAATATTTTATCAAAGTTTCGTATTGTTCTATAGTTGGTAAATGATACTTAGTTGAAATATCTTGTTTTTCATCCACCCAAAAAACTTTTTTAATATCAAAGTCTTCAGATTTATTTCTAATAGAAGCCGCTCTATAAAACAAATCGTATAATCTCTTATAACGTATAAGAATAGCAAAAGCAGAACTCAATAATTTCCGGGCCTCTAAAGGCAATAAAGTATTGAAATGTAATTTTTGAAAACTCTGATACTTCAACGATTTTACAATAAGAGTTCTCAATATAATTTCTTGAATAAGAATTAAATCACCTAAATATCTAGTTTCAAATTTATAAACATCATTTTTGAACGGATAAACGTATCCTTGTTGGTCATTTTCAGGTTCCTTAATTTCATCACTATATAGTTTTAACACATCTCCTTTTCTTTTAGAAAGTTCTTCAAGATATAATTTATAATTAGTGGATAATTCTCCCAAAAATAACCGACTCACTGCCCACTCTTTCTTACGTTGGATTTGAGACATATATTATATAAATATAAATAAATCTTGATACTAAATACAATGCTATTAATCGTCGAATCACCTTCAAAATGTTCAAAAATAGAATCTTTTATAAAATGTAAATGCATATCTTCTAAAGGCCATATTCGAGAACTTAAGAAACTCCCATCATCACCATCATCTGAACCCACTTATGAAAACATTCCTGAAAAAAAAGCGCATATTGAATCTATGAAAAAGGTCATAAAGAGTTATAAAATAGATGATATTTATATAGCAACTGACGATGACCGTGAAGGCGAGGCCATTGCATGGCATATTTGCGAAATATTCGGTCTACCTATAGAGACAACCAAACGCATTATTTTTCATGAAGTAACTAAATCCGCATTAGAAAAGGCGGTCCAGAACCCCACAATAATTAACATGAATATAGTAAAAGCCCAGAAAGCCCGACAAGTTCTCGATTTAATGGTAGGATTTAAAGTATCTCCCGTTCTATGGAAATATCTTTATAGAAGTAAAAATAATAGTTTGTCGGCTGGTCGATGCCAGACGCCAGCATTAAGACTTGTTTATGACAACGAGCAAGAAAAGAAAAGGGCTATTATTCGACAGACCCACAAAATAACTGGCACATTTTTTCCTAAAAAAATAGATTTTGGGTTATCAAAAGAGTTTGAGACGGATGAAGAAGTATTAAAATTCATGGAATTATCGAAAGGATTCCGGCACTTATTCTCATTAGGTGTCAAGAAGGATAATATTCAGTCGCCCCCTAAGCCATTCAATACTTCTGGATTATTACAAGCGGCTTCTTCTTCCCTTCGAATGACCCCAAAAGAAACCATGTCTATTTGTCAGAAATTATATCAAGACGGTCATATTACATATATGAGAACAGAATCACAGAGTTATTCAGCAGAATTCCTACAAGATGTCCAGAAGCATATATTAAAAACGAGAACCGCGGAATATTTGGGAGATTTTAAAACAATAGAAAATAAAGATGAAGGAAACCCTCACGAGGCCATTCGCGTTACCCATTTAGAAGTAGATTCGATAGAAGATACAAGCTCGAAAACGAAACGATTATATGAGTTCATATGGAAAAATACGATTTCATCTTGTATGTCGGCGGCGAGATTTGAACAAACTCCTGCTTATATGACATGTCCGCAAATGAACAATAATACCCCAGAATTGCGTTATATTTATCTAATAGAAATCCCTATTTTCCTAGGATGGAAGTCCCTAAGTTCTCCTCAACAGGTGTCAGAGTCCATGGCATTTTATATGTCAAGTTGTCCAAAAGAACAAATGGCTCTATCTATCAAATCAAACATTGCTGTTCATGGTAGGCATTCACATTATACGGAAGCATCTTTAATAAAAAAATTAGAAGATATTGGAATAGGCCGTCCTTCGACGTATGCTTCATTGGTCGAAACAATAATAGACCGCGGGTATGTCAAGAAGATGGATATTGAGGGTGATGTTTATAAATGTATGGAACATGTTCTCGAAAAGGGTGAAATAAAATCCCAACCGACGACAAAAACAATAGGCGAAGAGAAGGGGAAACTAGTTATTCAACCTACAGGGGTTCTCGTTGTAGAGTTCTTGACAGAGCATTTTGGACCTCTTTTTGACTACGGATATACAGAGAACATGGAGAAGGATTTAGATGAAATAGCAAAAGGGTCAGGAGTACCTTCTGATAGTTGTCAAAAAGATATATGTGTTGATTGTCATAAGCAAATTGAATCGTTGATAAAACCAGTGGAAAAACAAATGTTTATCTTGAAAGACACCGATGAATATATGGTTGTTTTTGGGAGATACGGGGCTGTTTTACAAAGTCGAAAACGCGAATTCAAGAGTATTCAAATAAAGATAGATATGGATAGACTGAGAGCGGGGGATTATACTTTAGCCGAATTAGAAAATAGAGGCGAAGATGTTCTCGGGGTTCATGATGGATACGAAGTTATTTTAATGAATGGTCCTTTTGGAAAATATTTAAAATATAAAGAAGAGAACATAGGATTAAATGTCATTGAAACATTTTGTAAATCAGGAGAAGACGGGCCAGTAGATAATATTAAAGAGATATCTCTTTTTGACAAATTCATAAAATGGTATACGAGACCTAAAGAAGAAGCAAACACAAAAATAATAAGAGAACTTTCAGAAGGACTTTCGATAAGAAATGGAAAATATGGTGCATATATTCATCATCAAACAAAGGAAATGAAAAAACCTGCTTTTTATAAATTGAAGGGTTTCAAAGAATCCTATCGGTTGTGTCAAAAAGATATATTAATGGAATGGATCAAGAAGATGTATAATGTCGAATAAATGGAGGGTGTTTTATCTATGGATAAACTATATGGAATTTACATTAATATTTCCAATATTATTTCGTTATATTGTGTTGTTCGGGTTATATTTTATGGCTTTTTCTCAATTTAAGCATATATCGCTTCAATTTATATTAGTCATGGTATTCTTCATATTGAATTTCTTTTCATTTATGTTTGCTGCTCGTGATATGTTTGCTACACCAGAATTAGTAAAAAACATATATGATGTTTCGGATACCGAATACCAGAATCCTTATATAAAATACTTTGCTGGAGTAATAGGTTCAACTCTCATTTTATTCGTATGTTCTCTTTCTATAATACTCGCTGTATTCGATTATGGGAAGAAGAAAACAAACGATTTTGCTTCATACACATTGACTCCTAAAAACGCAGCACTTATGCAAACTTTCGAATTATCCTATCAGACATACATGATATACCTTGCTATCTTCGTTTATTTGATTATTTTTGCTCATACAACCGGAGCGACAAGAACAATAATGTTGAATCTGGCGTGTTTATTATTATCGGTTATTTTATTATCCAGTTCTATATATTGTTGTATGGTAGCAGTCGATTTTTTTAATAATAAAAAATACAAACGTCAATTGTATCAGTAATACGTCAAAAACACATAAATAAATACCTCGTAAAATTTCATATATAATAAATGAAATTTTATGAAACATTGGCAGAAGAATATATTTCATCCATGGAAAAATATAATCTCCATCCGGAATGGGATGGAGAACCTTTTCCTATATCCCTAAAAACATTTGAAAATATGATAGCATATGGTCCTGTAGGGTCGGGTAAATATAGTCAAATATTACGTATTTTGAAAAGATATAGTCCAAGTGAATTAAAATATGAAAAACGGATGACCGTCCAGAGTGAAAAACAGACATATTCTTTCAAGATAAGTGATATACATTATGAAGTAGATATGGCTTTTTTGGGTTGTAATTCAAAAACCCTATGGCACGATGTTTTTTTTCAAATAGTCGATATTGTTTCTGTAAAACCCGATAAAACTGGTATAATAGTATGCAAGAATTTTCATATGATTCATAGTGAACTCTTAGAAATTTTCTATAGTTACATGCAGAGAATGCCGGCAACATCTATTAAATTCATTATTATAACTGAACATATTAGTTTTATTCCCAATAATATTATTCAATCGTGCGCAATTATTCCTATAAAAAAACCTTCGAAAACCCAACTCTTGGAAATGGTCAAGAAGAATAAATTATCCAAAGAAAACGCAACATTTATTAAAAGAATCGCTGGACAGCAAAAGGCGGCTTCTATAGAGGTTCTCTCATCAGTCGATACAAATATGATTTTGAATTTGAAAGAAATACAATCATTTTCTTTAATAAAAAATCCAGAGAACTTGCCAACGGATATTTTCAATGTAATATGCGACCAAATCATACAAGAAATCGAAAATATCGACAATATTCCGTTCACCCAATTCAGAGATTCTCTTTATGACATAATGATATACAATTTGGATGTGGTTGAATGTATATGGTATATAATAACCCATTTTATTCAAACCGAGAGATTTACTGCCGATGATAATTCGGAGGTTCTCGAAAAGACATTTTCATTCCTACAATATTTTAATAATAATTATCGTCCTATTTATCATTTAGAGAATATAATGTTTTATATCATAAATAAACTAAAAAAATATGACAATGACAATGACAAAAGAAAAAGCACGAAAAGTTCTCAATCTGGATTATCAAAATCCAACTGATGAGGATGTCAAGAAGGCATATCGACGACAGGCTTTGAAATATCATCCAGATAAAAATTCTTCGCCGGAGGCAACGGAAAAATTCCAAGAGATTTGCGAGGCGTACGAATGTTTGATGGGAGGGTCTTTTAGAGGTGGTCATAAAGAAACATATATAGATATGTTGCGTGCTTTTTTACAGGTTTATCTAGACGAACAAATGGTGGATGAAATAGTGGATCGAATAGAGAACCTCTGTAAATTCGACTGTTCTCAAATATTTACGAATGAATCGAATCATGCGTTCAAAGAGGCTCTTATAAAACAGGTATTAAAATCGGTGGATCCAGAAGTAGTCGAGCATTTAGTCGAGATATTTCCTTTTTTGGATAATTTCATAAAAATGAATTCCGGAGAGGTGAAAGAAAAACATATTGTTCGACCTTCTATTGGAGATTTATTCGAAGACAAAGTGTTGAAATATATCGTAGAAGACGAAATATATTATATTCCTTTATGGCATCATCATTTGGTGTTCGATAAGGGTCAAGAAGAAATGATTGTATTGATTGACCCTATTGTGCCGGATAATATAATAATCGACGAATATAATCATTTACATGTCCGAATAACGAGAACTTGGGCACAAATATGGGAATCTGAAAATATTGAGTGTAGGATAGGAACCCGGAATTTTTGTATACCTCGAGAGAAATTGGTCATAAAGGAATTACAGCGATATGTTTTGAAAAGGGAAGGACTTCCACTCATTCAACCGAACAATATTTACGGGGTTGATAGGAGGGGAGATGTGAATTTTTATATACAGATAATAGTTGAATAATAATCATAAAAAAATAAATCTTTATGATTATTTTTATTTCCTTACCACAGCTCTCGCTTTTATATTTATCTTTTATATTTTATATTTTATTCTAAGCAACAACCTTCTTCTTGACAACCTTCTTGATAACCTTAGGAGGCTCTGCTACTACAGCAGCAGGAGGAGGAAGCGTAGCAAGAGGAGTAGCTGGAACCTCGACTTGCTCGTCTTCTACAGGATGAACCTGTGCGTCCTCATCATCGCTGTCATCAACCGTAGTAGAAATCGGCTGCTTTGGGACTTCAATCTTAAGAGGTGTTCTACTTGACACAGGAGGTTCTTCATCGTCAGGAGCAGGTTGATTGCTATCATCATTCAAGTCGGCGTCATTGAGACGAATATGGCAAGTTCCACGAACAGTCTCAGTAATCTTAGGCTTGACAACTCCTGAAATGAATTTCCAAGTAAGTCCCCAGCCCTTACCACCAATCCAGATACCAGAACATTGGATAGTGCTAGCAATCTTACTGAGCTTCGGGACAAGGTCAACAGGGGTCACATCCTCATCTTCAGATGGGAAAATCTGATTATAATTAATATCGAATATGTCGCATTCCCACTTAAGCGAACCATCGTCTTGCTTGTAGCATGGGACCTTTGCTGAAATAGAAGGCGGTCTGCTGTAATCAGTCGCTCCAGTAGACTTACCGTTTGCATCCTTTACCTTAGGATACTTCAAGAATGGGAAGAAACTGTCTTCGACAAGCTCTTTTGACTTCTTCTTTCCGAACCAGATCTCAGAGTTTGTAACAGCATCATCAATGACTTGTGCCTGAAACTCAACCAACTTTTGAAGGAATAAATCGCTATCTTTATTGGTATACTCGGCATTGGGAAAATTGAGCGAAATCTTGAACTTGCCATCAGATGTTCCATCGTCATTGGCAAAATCCGCAACTCCCCAAGTCATCAAAAGGGGAGTATTTACGTGAAGTGAACGACTAGACTGAGTGCTAATAAGAGATACCGACTTGCCTCCCATACTGTTCACCTTAGGAGCCATATACTTATGGGCCTTAGGATTCCAGTTGGCGAATTCAAGAACTTTACGAGTGGTAGAAGAGGAGTTGCTAAAAGATGTCATAATGCTTGTGGTGTATGGTTTATATCATGCCACGTTTTTAAATCAATTTTATGAAATCAATTTTTTAGATTGACTAGAGTATGATGATAGAATATATAAGGTCTAAAATGTATTAACACTCGATAATAGGTTCATATCCAGGATAATCCATGTAGGATAATCCATGAGTAAAGGGGTAATTGATTTATTCATTAGCTGAAAGAGAACAAGTTTGATAAGAAAGAGAACAAATTTATAAATTGTATAAGAAGATAGTATTATTATAATATATATGTTCTCCAAACCATCACAGCCTTTAGGACCAGAACTAAAAAACGAATTTATAGACGATACACAGAAGCCACCTCCACCAGTATCTTATATAGAATATTGCAACAACAATTCTGTTCTCGATAAAATTAAACATCCAGAATTGAAACAAATAGTAAAACATTATAAACTTCCAGTTTCAGGGACAAAGCAGGTTCTTTATGAAAGACTCATGGAATTTTTTTCAAGATGTTCTCATTCAGTAAAAATACAAAAGATTTTTAGAGGATTTCTTGTACGAAAGTGTTTTCAAGACAAAGGATTAAAGGATATAACAAAATGTGTAAATGAAAACGATTTCTATTCTTTAGAACCTCTAAAAGAAATCCCTGTAGAATATTTTTTTACATTTTCTTGTGGGAAATTCAATTATGGTTGTAATATTATTTCTTTGATTCAATTGATAAAAAATTCTAAAGGTATTGTTAAAAATCCTTATAATAGAGAGAACATAGGAATAGAGACCATAAAAACAATATTGGGGGTTTATGGGAAAATTCGAATAATATTTGGATTTCCATCTGATGCTCCTGTCATAAACAACCATTCTTTATTACAAGTCCAGGGGTCAATTCAAGAGAACCAGCGAGTAAGAGGTATAGTTGCTAGACAACCAACTCTGGGTCCTTCCCAGGTATTAATACATGAAAGACGTATAAAGATTGCAGAAATTCAAACAAAAACAGTTACAGTAAGGATTCAAGAAGTATTTATGGAGATGGACCAACTAGGCAATTATACTCATCCAGGATGGTTCTCTAATTTAGATAGGAGAGAATACATCCGTTTATTTAGGATTTTATTTGACATATGGACTTTTAGAGGACAATTATCAGCACAAATGAAATTAAATATTTGTATTATCGGGGACCCATTTTTAGAAATACGTAGACAAGGTATTAATCTACATGATATGTCTATTGACGATATTAGAGAAATATGTATTACAATAATAGAATATATGGTATATTGTGGAATAGATGATGAATATAAAAAAATAGGTACTCTACATGTTCTTACTGGGCTAACAGGTGTTTCTTTAGGAGCAAGGACATCATTGCCTTGGTTATATGAATCATTATATGGATAATATCTAATGTTTATATATAATGAGCGAGTCACAAAAAGAAGAAATCCCTGTTAATTCTCCTACAGGTTCAGATAATTTTAATGAAGATGAACCTATGCCTATGCCAGGTTCTCAAAAAAATCTTTCTATGAGTCCAGAACCAGAAATGGTCCAGGGAACTTCTGATATCCAAGGAGAAGAACCGGTTATGAGCCAAGAAGAACAATCTGCTATGAGCCAAGAAGAACAATCTGCTATGAGCCAAGAAGAACAACCGGCTATGAGCCAAGAAGAACAATCTGCTATGAGCCAAGAAGAAGGTGAGATGGGTCAAGAAGAACAATCTGCTATGAGCCAAGAAGAAGGTGATTCAGCGGAGATAGAATCGAATGAATCTCTGGGGGAAGAAACAAAACCCGCAAGAGCTCAAGCAGTTCTCAAAAAAGCATCTAACTTTAGGCAAAAATTAACAAAAACAAAACGTAAATTAGCATCTTTAGATGATAGTCAAAAAGAAAAAATAAGAAGCGAACTAGTGAATGAATTTGTTAGCATTTTAAAATTATACAAACATAAGACAACTCGCAAGAAGTATATTCGTAGATTAAATGGTTTGAGAACTGCTTTTAATCAATCATTGAATAAATTAAATGGAACTACTAGACAACGTAAGCGTAAGAGCAAGAAACAAGAACCTATTGCGTATTCACAAGAACAAGAAGCACCATATGAGAATGAGACCCAAGGTCAAGAAATGTCCACTCAAGAAGAAAGTTCTGGAAATCCTCTATAAATCTTCTATAAATAATTGAAAGAAAAACAAATGAATCAAAAATAAATAAATAAAAGAAAAATAATTGGATCAAAAATATAAATCTATAAATTTATATTTTAAGAAAATACTAAGACCGATTTAGGAGTAATTTCAATAAATATATTTGCGTTAAAATACTTAAAAAAGACTGTCTATAGTAGTATATAATCACACGATGGTTAGAGCTGCTAAGACTTCTGCCGATAAGGCCCCCGCTACTCCTGCACCTGTTGCTCCTAAGACTAAGAAGACTAAGGCCGTTGAGGCTGTTGTCTCTGAGGCCCCCGTTGATGCTGTCCCTGCCGTTGCTCCTGTTGAGGGAGAGGTGGTTGAGTCCAACGTTACTGCCAAGCTTGCCGAGTATTCCGACAAGATTACTCAGCTTACCACTCTTGCTTCCTCCCTCAAGGCCGAGTTCAAGGCTCTTGAGAAGTCGGTTTCCAAGGAGCTTAAGGCTGCCCAGAAGGCTTCCCAGAAGAAGAAGCGTGCTTCTGGAAACCGCGCCCCTTCTGGCTTTGTTAAGCCTACCCTCATCTCCGATGAGCTTGCTGCTTTCCTCGGAAAGGAGAAGGGAACCCTTCTTGCCAGAACCGCTGTTAGCAAGGAGATTAACGGCTACATCCGTAGCAACAAGCTCCAGGACGACAAGAATGGCCGCAAGATTCACCCTGATGCCAAGCTTGCCAAGCTCCTAAAGCTCAGCAAGACTGACGAGCTCACCTACTTCAACCTTCAGAAGTACATGAAGCACCACTTCCCCAAGGCGGCGGTTGTTGCTGCCACCGTCTAAGTCATTGAACATATAAATTAAATTAAAAGAAAAAAAGATTAAAAGAAAGAAAGATTGAAAGAAAAATTAAAAGAAAGAAAGATTAAAAGAAAAATTCAAAACAATATAAATATACATATGATTGTATATTTATAAATGACGGATAATATTAAGTTCCAAGTCGTTGACGATGCCGATATTTTTGCTACAAATCAAAGACAAAATATTCCAAATCCTTCACCCCAATCAGGGTTCCAAGGAACTCCTCCTATACAACAGAGTCGTGTTCAATCATCAACTCCTTCAGGTGTTCAAACATTCGAACAAATTCTCCAACAATTCCTATTAAAAAACAAAGTCAAGCTATATATTTTGACTCCTTGTTTTGCTAGTCTTTGTTATGTGAATTATGTTCATTGTCTTATGAACACAGTAGAACTATTCAGGAAATTCAATATCCCCCTTAAAATCGAATTCTGTAAGAACGACAGTCTTGTATCTAGAGCAAGAAATAATCTTATTGCTAGGGCTATGACTGACCCTGAAGCAACTCATTTTCTTTTCATCGATAACGATATCTCGTGGGATCCAGTAGATATATTGAAGCTAATCATCGCCGAAAAAGATTTGGTAGGAGGAATTTATCCTTTGAAAAATTACGATTGGGATAAATTAGTGAAGGACCCGCAGAATCCCTACAATTCGAATGTTATTCAGTCTCTTCTCAAGAAAAAGAATGATTCGCAATTGGCCGGACTATTATCCGATTCGGCTATGATTCAACATAACCTGCTTCGTTATAATATTAATTATGTTAGCCAATATTTGGAGATTACCAATAATCTGGCGAAAGTTAAGCACTTGGCGACTGGATTTATGATGATTCGGCGAAAGGTTCTTACCTCGATGATGAAGGCATTCCCTTCAACAAAATACACAGACGATGTTAGTTTTTTGAGACCTGAAGAGAATGCCATGGCATATGCTCTTTTCGATTGCGGGGTTGAAGAGGGTCATTATTTTTCGGAGGATTGGCTATTTTGTGACAGATGGACGAAGATGGGCGGGGATGTTTTTGTGGATGTTTCGATTAATTTGACACATACTGGGATTGAGGATTACCGTGGATGTTATATTTCTACTATTATTTAAGTAGGGATTAAGCCTCCTTGTCAAGAAGATATATTCCTTCCTCGATGTAATTATATCATATAAAATCGATTGCCAAAATTTCATTGTTAAAAGCAGCATCCATTCCAAACATACACACTGAAATCAAACGACTATGACTGATAAGAAAGCCCCCAAACTAGCGACTGAAATAGGTCGTCTATATAGAGTCGGCCAGAAGCCCATTCCATACGAGGGAACTGTTCCGGCTGAAGTTATGATGATGTTGTATTTGACCAACAAATACAACATTAAAAGTCCTGAACTAGAAGACATCCGTCATGAATACAAGGCGTTTGGCAGATTGAGCGAAAGAATGAAACCTACAGCAAAAACCCCATTATTCTGTATCTGGGAGCTATCGATTGACTACGACGATAAAGACCGTGTTCTAAAGAGCAACGCAGCGGATTACACGGACCAACTCTACTGGAAATTACGAGAATTAATCGACGCAAACCCAGGTAAAAAGGTAATCTGCCCGTTCAATGCAGGATTTTATTTGAAAGGCGAAGTGATCAATGGTCATATAGAAACCATTATTTATGACCCTGCTCTGAATATTTTAGAACACATTGATTCAAACAATCTACCGAAGCAATTCTCACGCAAAGCTGGGACTTACTCTCAATACTGCCTTATCAAATCTGGCATCGTGCGAAATGTAGCTGAAATGCTCGACGAGCAGCCGGTCTTCGTTGACAATTCTAATATTTATTCAGGATATGCTTGGGGAATCCAATCACTGGAAGCTTCATCGGATTTGCTATCAGACCAGGAGCGATTAGGTTATTGCTTGATGTGGGCGTCTTTATTCGCTGACCTTTCTCTCGCTTTCCCGGAGTATTCAATGAAAGAAATTGTGAACACGGTCATGAAGAAGGGAGCATCCAGCTCGAATAAACAGGCAACGGTGAACGACTATTGTCTCTTCTTGATTAGGGGATATGTTGTTGACATTTCGAAAACATTGGGTGTCGATTTCATGGACGAAGATTCGATTCACAAGGCTTGTATTCGTCTAGCATAGATGAAGACCGCGAATTATCAGGTAGATTATATTTATTCATTATACCAAATAAAAAATCCCCGAAAAGGGGGTTTTTTATTGAGTCATATTCGAATATCAAATATAAAATGATTCATAAGGACAATTCTGAAAGTGATTCTGAAAGGAGGGGTTTGCGAAGCATAATAGGGGGTCAGCGAAGCGGAAACCTTGGTACAGCGTAGCGCCCCCTTAGACAAATATAAATTTATGTTGACGCATTATATTTTTAATAGCCATCACATTTGTTTTTGTAATAATCCTATTTTGTCTAATAAAATCATCTAATTCATTTATATTTTCAGAGGTGTCAAAAAGGGAACATGTGTGTTGGAAATCGACGGGGTCGATGAATCCTTTTTGACCCAGCCATTCGGCGAACGATTGTTGAACACCCATGGATTTATATTCCGTAAATAATTCGAAACACCTCCTAATAGGTAATCCCTGTCTCTGGATATCATAATCTGTTCCAGCTAACACGACTGCTTCCCTAAATTCATTTAGCGTCATTTTAATATCAGAAAGAATCGAAGAAGTGTCATAAAGAGTTATATCATGAGAGATCATATTCATAAGGCGTAAAACGCGAGGAACACCAGAAATCAGCAAATCCATATCATCACTTAATACAGCATATACTTTGTTTGTGACTGCAAGATGAACGCATAGTTCATCAGCCTCATGAGGTGCCAAATAATATTCGAAACCGAAAGCAACCAAAAGTTCAATAGCTGCGTCGATATGTGCCCAAGTTATTTTTACCATGCGTTTTTTGAGGACCGCCATTTTATCCTGGATTTCTTTCTTTTTGAGTTCATCTTCTGTTTTATTCAATTGATTTTCTAGTAAAACAAACTCAGTTGACGCTTCTTGTTTGTCTTTCTTTCTTTTTTTCAAAAGGTCTCTTTTTTCAATGGGGGCTTTTCCGTCAAAAACAAAAATAGGATGAATACAATAATATTTGAATATAGCCAAAAAGAGATAAAGATTTTCATGAAATCGGCCATCCATCAAAAACTTATATAAATAGATGCTAATATCGACCGCTATTTTTCGGTCTTCAAATTCCGCCAAATTCTTTTTTTTAATAGAATTTGGAGAACATTTATCTAAAAGCCAACGGTTAAGTTTTGGGATGCCCATTTGTATATGTCATAAAACCATTTGATTTTTATCAATTTTATATGAGTATAATATAAAAGTGATAAATGCCTGGACCAATAGAATTCATAAAGAAAAATATCGGGCCTTCATTAATACCTAAAAAAATATCCGGAAAATCCAAAGCATTAATAAACAAAATAACAGACCAAATTCTTTTGGGACAAGATTCATGGGAACACCGAAGAAAATATAGAGAACATGTTTTAGGGGAGGATGAATTTCCGAAGGGTGTCGATTTTGAATATATAGACCCAGAAATCCGGGAAGAAATCGAGAGGTTCTCCAAAGTAGGAAAAAAATATTCTTTTATTGTTGGAGGCCGGGCCATCGTAATATACGCTGTATATCCTTATTCGGGAGTCATTCATAAAACAGCCATCTACAAAATGCTTAATGAGAGTGTCAAGAAGATGTATATATGGTTATATGCTGGCTCGCATTTTGCTCCTACCGAATGTTCTAGAGAATTGACGGTGTATTGGTACTTGACAGATAAAAAAAAGGTTTTACCAGAAATAGACGGAGAACCTATTAGGTCCCTACATGCTAATACCGCTTTTACATTTGCATGTTCTCCTGTCCCGAATAATATTTATATTTACAGGAAGGAAGAATGGTTCAAAGTATTCATTCATGAATCCTTTCATAGTCTTGGATTGGATTTCGCAAAGATGTCGGAGGAGATAGCAAATTCGTATATCTTTAAGATATTCAAAGTTGATTGTGATTTGCGATTTTACGAGGCATATACGGAGACCTGGGCCGAAATAATCAATGTTATCTTTATTTGTATGGAGAACCCGGGTTTAATCTTTGAGATATTAATGAATAATGAACGGATGTTCTCTCTCTTTCAAAAAACAAAAATATTGAATCATCAAAAAATGAAATATCGAAGTCTTTTATCAAAAAATAATTATAAAGAAGAAACCCCCGTTTTTTCTTATTATATTTTGAAATCTATAATAATATTCTTTTATGACGACTTTATAGAATGGTGCGTTGATAACAACCGGGGTTCAATATCATTTAATAAAACTCCTGAAAATATAAAATCTCTGGTTTCTTTTATTAAAACTCGGTTTGAGAATCCCGAATATTTGAAATCTATTGATGAGTTCGAACGGTGGTTTTCGACGAATGGTCATAAAGATACCGATGAGATGGAAACATTGAGAATGTCTATCAATGATAGTTGATTATTATCATAAGTAATGAAATAATAAAATTAAACGAATATAAAGACGTCATTATAAGTATATAAAATGAGCAACACCTTCAAAGTACTATCTATTACAGAACACGTCCACGGAAATGTTGAAAAACTAGATAATAGAGTATGTATTTTTTTTGACCCAAAAGAAGATAACTTTTTTTATTACGGAACCAGAAATAATATGGGACAAGTAAAGTATGTAAACTATAATGGATATTATTCATCATTCAAAAAAGAATCTCTTGTAAACTTTTTGGATTTTATTTTTGGAGGTAATAAGGAAGTTTTCACTACGGAGCTTCATGAATTGGATATTTTTGACAGTGAGTATAATGGGTTGAATTATATGAAGCTAATGATTAAAATGTCAAATAAGACAATATTGGTTGCTTATGACAAAAAAAGTGAAACAAAAAAATCATTTTCAGAGTATTTGGATTTCTTGATTCCGTATTAAACCTGTTAATATAAAAATACCCATAGTGAACACATAATAGGTATCTGGGCGAATGTCCGAGTGGTCTAAGGAGGCAGACTTAAGATCTGCTGGTATACATACCGCGTGGGTTCGAACCCCACTTCGCTCAATCTAATTCTTCAACAATTCTAGTTGATGAAGAATTCAATATCTTTACTTGATTTGTCATGTAGGATATATCACGCTCAATATATGTAACTATCGTCTGGGTCATCCTTTCATTTTCTTCGCGAAATCTTTCATTTTCTTTCCGAATGAACGCCAGTTGTTCTCTTAATTCGCGATTTTCTTCTTCTATCATAAAGACATTATACCGGATTCTCGAAATCATTTCGATAATATTTCTTTTGGACAAATAATCGAGGCTGTTCAGCAAAATGTCAAAAAGGTTCATTGTTTGATGTGTATAGATAAGGGTTTGCAAAAAAATATTATCAATTTTATAGATGTTTATTAACAACAATTAAATAAACTATTAATCGCCATAATATCATCAATTTCACTATCCATTGGTGGTGTATTTTCAGGAATACCCCATGCTCTCTTGTAAGATACGTCAATCATTGAACATGCGCAGTCGTCATAAACGTCTGGTGTAAAATCACTATTCATAGAAACTCTTGTAAATGAACTAGCCAGCTCTACCACATCATGAACTTCTAGACTATTATGTAAATTCCAAGGCTTTTTCCATTTATGTTCAGCTTCATTGAGAATATCCGTTGTTGTTTTATCCTTCATGAAATCCACAGTTGAATTCGTTAGTAAACCTGATACAGGCATAACTGAGCTTATTCCATCGCTAAATAAAACGACTTTTATATTATCTGTTTTTAAAGCACGATAACTAGTTATAGTAGGTTTAATCCCAGTGATTCCATCATGTCCTAAAGATTGAGTAGGTCCAAGACAGACTCCATTTGAAAATTTTATATATGTGGTATCTTTGGTTATAATATCTGTTGGCGAAACTACTTCGAAATCGGAATCTCTTTTGTAAAATGGTTCTTTAATATCGACGCGGTCTTCACTGAAAAGCCTTGCTATCTCTGTTGCATTTGTATGGTCGTGCTGTTGTGTCACGAAGACTGGTTGATGATTGACAAATAGAACGGCCGACGAATCGCCTATATTGACGATTTCTATGTCGGTATAATGATTGGTAGGGGTAACTTTTGCATAAACCATCGTCGATCCCGACCGTATCCTTTCTTCTAGGGTTGACATCGGATCATCCTGAATAAGTTTTTGTAGGTCGTCATATGGTCTGGATTTCTCCATTATTCTATTTATATCTGATACCCGAATAGCATTGATGGCTTGATTATTTCCATGTCCGTCAAATAAAACAGACCAATAAGTTTTTATATGGACTAACCCTTGTGGGCCGAGTATATATGACCCATGAGCCACGTGGTCTTGTTTCGTTCTACCTAATTGGCGGGTTTCCATTTCTTGGGTTATATATTGAGTCTTAAACACCGCTTGTTTTTTGTCATAAAGGTTCATTGTCTTTGGGATTTGTTTATCATTTATATTTATATCAATTTTATAGGACACCGTGAAAAAAGGGCTTTCGCCCTATGTTTGATTAGATAATAAACGAGTATTTAAATATAACTTACCTTTATTTCTCGAATAACTACTAACTACTTTTTTATATTTTGGGGATTAACTCTTATCATGATTATCGGTAGGACACCTATATCGAAGCAAGTTAAGTGTCAAAATCCTCTTCGTTTACCTCTTCTTCATCGAAAGCAATAACTGTATTGGCAGGGTAATTGACAAGCGAAAAGAGTTCCTTCACCGACTCGGACATGTCATTTTGTCCGTCTCCTAAATCTTGCACTTCGTATTCCAACTCGTCGACTCTATTGAACAAATCCGTGTTTTCATTGACGAGAGCCTGATTCTCCATGCGAAGGTCGTTAATTTGCTTCTGCATATCGGCAAGTTGAGCCATCATGCGAGAGTTGAGCCCCTCGAACATGTCGGTAAGCTGCGAAGTTGTGTATTCGACTTTCGGGATAGGGCGCATATTGATTCGGCACTTAAGAGTGTAATTTTTTGGACCACGTGCTGTGTGAACAGCGAACGGTAATTCATGCGGGTCAGGATGACAAGCAGTTACGCAGTGTTCGAATCCAGAGCCAATGAAATTCTCAAAGTGAACGAATAACATGCGGCCAATCTGTTTCCGATTCTGGTCAAATTTTGGGACAAACTCCACACGGTCGACTGGTCCGAAACGATCGAACTTTTGCTTCACTTGGCGTTCGTCCATCTCATCGGGGACCCACTGAACGAAGACGCTGGGATTTTTTCCGAAAGACCATGCGTCTAACTGGTCCTTCATAGCCTGACCGGTGGCAGTTTTTAGAACCGCCGGGTCAAAAACAGTGAGGCCACGAGCAATGGTAGATTGAGCGATAGAAGACATGTTAATTTTGATGTTGTTGTTGATTGCTTGGAAAGAGGTGCTTCTAATTCATTCTGAAAAAAGGCAATCAATTTTTTGAAATCTGTTCTCCTTCTTTTATCTTTCTTATTCTCTTTTCAACCTTTCATCTTTTCTTCTAATATATTGTAAAAATCGATTTCCTTTTTTGGAATATATTAGAAGCACATATCCCAAAGCAATTACAATCAACAACACAATGCTAGCCGAAACTTCTATCCCACACGAGTATTATTTGGGGGATCTTCCAGGGACTCTCCAATACAAGAAATCGAAGAATGAGATAGCCTACTTGGATACTTCGAATAACGATGAAGAAACTCGCGGATTCACTTTGGATTTCCATACAGAAGACAATTACAGAAGGCTTCTTCCAAAAACAAAAACAGCGGAAGCAAATAGCTGGCGTATAATTCTTGTAATGAAAGCCGAGCGCGAGAATGGTGTTTGCTGTATAAAAGGTGCTCTAGAAAATAAACAAACAGGGGAGATAGCGTTATTGACTTCGATAAATTCCGAAGAGCATATTACATCGCAAGGACATAGGGCGATAAAAAGTCACGACCCCGAATGGTTTGGGGGACATTACAGGATGGCAGCCCCGATGGTATTCTGGAGAGAGCTTGCAAACCGACTTAGATATTAAATATTAGATAGGTAGTTAGGTAGTAGGTAATTAGGTAGTAAAAAGTATGTAATCATATTTTTTTTACATGGAAAATTGAAACTTTTCTATAGGATGTCAAGAAGGATATATTATGTCCCAATCAAAGCTCCACAAATTCTTTGACGTCTCTTATAATTCGAATGATAAGAGATGTTTTATTTATGACCCAGATAACCGTAGGGCATTTTTCGATTATTCCCCAGAAAACACCGATGTATTTGTCATAAAGAAATCATCTGTCTCTTTATTCTATCGACCATCGATAATTGAAAGTAACGAGGAATTTGTGTCAATTTATACAACCCTGGATGTTCCCCTTTTGAAATCGAACCTACAGAAGGCAATTCGGCGTGGTTATTCAAAGGTCGCTGTATCGACTATGATAGCCCTGCTTTCGAAATCGCCTACGGAACTTTTCCGAAGATTACCGATTATTTATATTGAAGATGTATGTCTAATGACCTCTTTCCCAATAGTTATATGGTTTATGATAGCCGACAAGGAATATGTCATAAAGAAGCTGGATGTATTCATATTAGCAAATATAATAATATCTCTTTGTGACACAGAAGAGGTTTATGATGACCCTTCGACCCTTACAGAGGATTATCAAGAAGATATATATAATAAAAACAACGATGCAATTATGGCTCTTATAATAAGGAGCAAATATGGAGGCATGAAAGGAGATATGGAAATGTTGAAAGAAGCCATCGACAATTACAAACGAGGAAGGATAATTGTCGAAACAGAATGGTTAGATAAAATCATCTACAGCCATAATATTGAGGTCCTGCCAGAAGCCATCGATTTTCACCCGTATCCCAAGTTATTACAAGATATAAATAAATCTACTTATATCCAATCCGAGTTGGTCAAGAAAACAATATGGCTTGCAGAATCAGGCGTCAATTACCGGAAGCCTCATACAATCATTCTTTCTGACAACGCCAAAAAAACGTCAGTATGGCCCAAAATAAAAAAGGCAATAGATGAGTGGCGCCTAGTTCTCCATCTGTAATTTGGCTCTGACTTTCATTAATAAATAATCTTTTTCAGCCTTTTGTTTTGGAATAAAATGTTGGAGAACTGCGTTCTTAGTGGCTATAATCATATATTTTAATTCTTGATTTTGAGAGAATTTAGCATATAATGCATGTTCTCTTTCTTCTGTTTTCCTAGCACCATAGAAATCAGGGTCTATATTTATAGTGTTGGGTCTTATAGGTATATCTTTTTTACCCTTCTTATAAATCCCGTATTGAGAACCTGCCGCTTTCGCTAGGCCAACGTCCTTTGCAATATCACTTTTTGTGTCATCAAGTGAGAACTTATTGTAAAAATGAGGATTGTGCTTTTTAAATTTCGCCGCTTGATAATAATGCTCAACGGTTTTCCATTTTTTGTTTTCAAGAGTAAAAATAGAAACATAATCATCATCTAACATCTTACGCCAATCTTTTACAACCGCCAAATCAGTATATTCGTGAATTTTATTTAAATCAATCTTTTCATTTTCTCCCTTACCAGGTCTTATAGATTTTGATGCTTTGTCATGAAAAGTTAATACGGTTGCCTTATCTAGACCGGTTATTTTGCCTCCACCCTTGATTGTTTGTTCCTCTTCGTCTTCATCCGTATCCTCATCAGATTCATCTGGTTGAATACCCAGCTTTTGTTTAAAATCAGAGAACTCGGGTATTTGAGCGAATAACCCTGAATTACGTTCCATACACTTTATGACAACCATGACTTTAACATCATAAGGGATTTCGCTGAAATTAAATATGAATTTTGAATCATAACTAATTAATTCATAATGATTTCCAGTATAAGACACCATAATATAGTGTTCTGGGTTAAATTTTTCGTCCTCTTTTAAATTTGATATCGAACATTGTAGTACATGATTCAAGTTATCATCATCAAACGCTTTTTCTGAAAAAATAATTAGTTTAATATTTAATTCTTGTTCGAGAACATTGATGGCCCAATCGTCGGCCCAATAAGAAGGGGTTTGAATGTATTCCTGGAATTGAGTCAAACTTCGAATATTTTCCATGTGTCTGTATTCATGTAAAAATTCTGTATTTATTTTTTGTTTTTCTAATAAGGCTTTATGTTGTTGTACAATCGAATTAGCCTGTTTGATAACTGTAGCTCTGGTTTCTTTATCTTCTATAGATTCTAATCGTTTTTTAAGATTCTTATTCTCTTTCGATAATTGACTTAATTCTTTTTTGGTTGATTCAATTTCGGTTAAAGTGTTATTATATTGCTCCTTATAGAACTGGAATTTATCAAGTGTTGCGTCTTTTGCAACAAGCGCTCGTAACTTTGCTATAGTTGTTATATGACCTATTTGTTCGTGAGCAATCCTAACAGCATCAAAAAAACAATCACCATTATTATTTGTCTCAACAATATTGAATTTATTATTCTTCATGAATTTTTCGATCCATGAAGTTCTCTCTGTAGCAACAAACTCTCCCTTGATTTTTTGCGCATCCGCTTTGGTTTCTTCAGGAAGCATATGGACCCTTTGTATAGTTTTATCTATTGTAAAGATTCCATCTTTGAGAACCTTATTTGTTTTGATTGCAGCTTTCGATTGTTTTACATCCTCCTGGGCCAATTCGAAAGGGTTTAATTCCTCAACCTCCTCATCATCAGATTCATCTTTAGGGCCATTAGGACCTTCTACAGACCTTTCCGATTTTTCTTTAATATAATTGGCTTCTAGTTCTTTGACAACCATCGGAGTAATGTCCAGAGTAATGTCATGAAAATAATCATAATTAGAAAAACTATAGAAAACGGGGTCGCCTAATCTATTGAGGTCTAAATCACCAGAGCTATCCAAGAATGGTTTCGAACGTTCTTCTGGTGTATCCCTAGAAGATTCGAATTCAAAAGCGCCAATTTGGGTTTGGACTTTGGTTTTATTCAAAAGATAAATAGGAAAATAATAGGTGTTTTTCTTTTGAATCAACCGGCGCTCTTTTCCTATGGCAACTAAAAAAATTTTGTCATAAAGAATTATTTGATATACTGGTGATTCATGCCCCATGTCTTCCTCTTCTAAATGACGGTTCTCTTCATAAAACATTTATATTTAATATATAATAGTGTTTATTTTATTTTTATCATAAAGATATTATGATTCGCCATTGTCATGATCTATAAATGTATTTGTTGGAGGTTCTACCTTCTCTACATGCTCTGTTTCGGTTGCCTTCTTGGACTCTTTTAAGGTTCGAATGAACGCAATTGCACGTTGGCCTTTTAATAACATAAGGTCATAATCAAGGAAGAATCTAGAGCATGAATACGTATGGGAAATATCCCCTAGACATTCGTTCGCGTAATCGACAATTCTTTCGATTTCAACGAGAATACTAACATCTATATTGGCTGGGTTTCCTACAGTTTTGTCTTTATTTTGTTCAAGATAATCCAGAAACCTATACAGAATATCTGTTACAGTATTGACAAGTAGAGTAAATACTTCAGCTAACTCTTGATTCTTATGATGCCTCTTATCGTCGCGCTGTAATTCATCTCGCATCTGTTGCTCTGTAATATCCTTCATGAGATACTGGACCCTCAGATTCTCGTTCTTTTGTTCATAGTTGGGTGGATTAGGTCTTTCGACGTTTATTAGATGAAGCCCCCATCGGATTGTTCGCTGGATTCTTGTAAGAATTGCCGCATAATTCTTGGAAGTTAAATAATACGTTCTCATAATTCTTTGGAATCTGTCAGAAAGATAATGGTCTAGATTGCGCCCACAGGGAATATCACCAGGATTCCGAGGGGCTTCCCCACCACCATTCCTCCTCTGCCATTCATAATAATGGGGGTTGTGAATATTTTGTTCTTTACGACCTGTTCTCCAACTGAACGCAGTATGACATTCGGTGCACCACATTTGGTCACAACCGTCTATCTTAAATATCCCAGTGCCACATTGAGGGCAGGGTTTCGTATCCGAAGAAATGAGTTTCGCCGTGGCCAAATCATCTGCATTACACGTATGGTCGGAATCGCGAGTATAACCCTTCAGGACATGACAGTCGGGACACGTCCAGCGTTCGCAGATACCACATTTCCATTGACTACTTAGGAAACCCCGACAGTCTTCTTGGGGACAAGCCCTGACGAAAGCGGTTCTATCCGTGCTAGTTTTTCGGTTCAAAGCGGCCTGTTTGTCTTGAAGAAGTTTCGTCTGTTGTTTATTAATTTCGGATATTTGTTTTTGAAGAATCCTAACTTCTTGGTCTATTTTTCTGGCTAAGAGTTTTCCTTCGATGATTGGCTGGGTGGCCGGTAGGAGAGCACGTTCTTTGTCAAAAAGGACCTTCTCTTTGTGTTCTTTCAGGGGTCCATTTATGAAAACCAGAGTGAAAATCTCGCGAATGTGTTTGCGGGTCCATACTTTGGCGCATTCGGGATTCATACACTTTACTTCGGTTTCATTGAGAACGTATGTCTCACAACAAGTTCGGCAGGTCTCGTAGTTACAGTAGGGGCATTTTACTAATAATCTACTTGATTTGTTGTATGGCTCAACACAGATATCACATGTTGGGATAACCTTCTTGACACGCTTTTTTTTTTCTAATTGTTGGTTCATTGTAGCAGACATATTGTGTTATTATTTAATACAATATGCTTTTAATTCAATTTTATAAGGGGCATTTACTATGCCCCCGACAGGTGTAAGATGCGTTTTATTTTATAAAGAGGTCATAAAGAGAAGTTTACTTATACAATTTTTCAACAATATCCACATATTTAAAAATACATCTTGAAGTAATACTCGGCCATTCTTTCAATTTCATCTTTGATATTTCTTCCACATTTGTTTTAATATCTTCAGGTATTTTATCCAAAATAAACTTATTACTAGTTAATAAAATATAAATATTTTCAGTTATTTCTTCTACTTCATTTACCTTATTAGGTTCTCTAATAAATACATTGACTAATGTAAAAAGAGAGTTTGTCAAGAAGAATAATTGCGACAATGGCATCGCGTCAATTGCAACCAGATTGGTTATAAAAAGCGCTGTCGCCTTTCGTTTATCATTTTCTTTATTATATGCTGAGAACTCGTCGAAATTTGTGCTGTCAACCGTTCTTAATGTAGAAATAGAATCGATGAAATTTGTTGGGATTTGGTTAGTCGAAAAAATCTCAGGAAATATTTTGATTAAAGTTTTATAAAATCTGGCATAAATGGCCGAGAATGTTTTATTTGTGCTAATTGTATTATAAATAATAGTTGTAGTTTTTTGGATTTCTTCTTGGTCGTTTGAATTAACAATTTCTTTTAATTTTTCAATAATGAGTTCGCTAGTAGTATCATATGTTTTTGCTGAAATTTTATTCAATGCTACACGAATATCATTCGACTTATCTTGTTTGTCTACAACAACGGTTGCTTTAAAATCTCGCATGGTTTGCCACGATTCGTCATTCGAATTACAATTTGGCTGTTTATAACCCCCCCTCATTTTTGGTTTAGGACGGATTTGTTCTGTCGGTATTAACCCGCCGAATTTTTTTGCTAATTCATTAATAATATCTAGGGTTGATTGTTGTAGAGTAAATGCGTGTTTAATACTTTGATAATCATTTAAAGTATATGTTGGCATGTCTATATCAATAATGAAATATTATTTTATATCGATTTTTAACAAATATATACCATCGACACTTATATAAACAGATATCAATATACTTGAATAACATGAATAACATCAACAAAACAACCCTCATCAAAAGATTAATTCCAAAACAAGTAACTTTACCTCTTGGTAGATGGAGAATCGAAAGTTGTAATAAACAGATAAATAATAAAATAGATTTATCAAACGAAGACCATTGTGGACCTTGTGGACAATATGCATTGGAAAAAATAGAAGCAAAAAGTAATATAGACGAAAAATTAAAAAATAAAAATAAACCTACTTCACCCTAATTACAACCTATAAAATGTGATAGAAATAAAACATTTACTATATAATCGAGCATATTAATATTTAATTTTAAAAAAACAAGTTAAATAGATGTCATGAATATAGATATAATGGCAGAGGAAAACAGAGTGGATAATAGCGAAGTTCCTCAGAAGGAGGAACAGGGAATAGTTCAAATCAATAATTGGGATGAACTGGATATTTCAATGGAATTATTGCGTGGTATATATGCTTATGGATTTGAGAACCCTAGTGAGATCCAAAAGAAGGCAATCCCAAATATTTTAAAAAGACGCGATGTTATCGCCCAGGCCCAATCAGGTATGGGTAAAACAGGCGCATTTTCTATAGGAACCCTAGGAATCATAGATGTAAATAAACCAAAGGTCCAGGCGCTTCTTATGGCACCCACCCACGAGTTAGTGAAACAGACATCAAATGTTATTAAGGCGTTAGGTTCCACTCTGAATGGTCTTCGTGTAAAGACCCTTATAGGCGGGACGTCTATTCAGGAGGACGCAGAGGATATCAGGAGTGCCTGTCCACATATTATTGTAGGTTCTGCTGGAAGAATTCATGATATGTTTCGCAGGAAATATATCAATGGAAAAGATATCCAGATTTTGGTTTTGGACGAGGCAGACGAAATGCTTTCGAGTGGTTTTAAAACGCAGATTTATAATATTTTCCAATTTATGCCGGAGTCGATTCAGGTTGCGCTTTTCAGTGCAACATTGCCACCCGATATTTTGGACTTGACGAAGAAATTCATGAGGGATCCTGTAGAAATAACTATGGAGGCCGAGAAATTGAATTTGGAGTGTATTACACAATACTATGTGGCAGTCCGGCATGATGGTGATAAATATGATACGTTGAAAGACTTATTTTCAGCGATTAGTGTAAGCCAGTGTATTATTTATTGTAATAGTATTCATAGAGTTACGGATTTATATAAAGCGATGACCGATGAGGATTTTTCCGTTTGTTGTATTCATAGTTCTATGGATAAGACGGAACGAGACCGTGCTTTTCAGAACTTTAGAACGGGTTCTTTCCGTGTTCTCATTTCTTCTGATGTCACAGCTCGTGGTATTGATATCCAACAGGTTAGCACAGTTATTAATTTCGATATTACAAAATGCCCACATAAATACTTACACCGTATTGGTCGAAGCGGTCGTTGGGGTCGTAAGGGAATGGCTATTAATTTTATCACAAAGCAAGATGTAGATATTATGAAAAAGATTGAGAGACATTATGGTATTGAAATCAATGAACTTCCGGCGAGTTTCAATGGAGCAGTTTGTTAGAGTGAACAATATATTATATTATTTTTTATATTAACAAAAAATAATAAAAAAGGGGTCCAAAAGGGTGTCAAGAAGAAATAATATCACTACATTTACCCCAACATCGAATCTTTGAATTGCATTTTATTACTCCGCATTTCTAGGGCAAAAGCCGCCATGTCTTTCTCCAATCTTGTTTTACGTTCTCGAATAGTATTTAATAATTCTATATTTTTGGCCGACCGTTGTTCATTCTCTTCTTCCATAATAACGGAAAGTATGATATTCGAAAGCGCTGTTTTTTCCCCAATATATTTGTCTTTATTATTAAAATAATATTTATACAATTCCAAAATAAAAAAACAGCATTGATAAAATCCAAAAGAGGCGCAATTTACCCATTGGCATTTTTCGGGTTCTTTTTCAGGAAGAATAGATTCATCTTTTTCTAATTCGAACGCACGAGCGGCAGCCAAAAAAGACTGCTCGTCAGTACAACACGAAATCTCTTTTAGTTTCTTATATTTATTCAGGTTCTTGAAATACTGTTCTTTGTCATGGTATAGGTTTTTATTCGCCTGTTTTTTAATGAAATTGGGGATATCCACATCGTGTTTCAGTAAATCTAAATACTTATTTTTATTTTTGGAAATGAGTTCTAGAGCCAATGTTCTCTCTCCAACGGGGAGTTGGACTTCGGTTGTAATAACGACAGAGAACCCAATCCATTCTTGTTTCAATTGAATTATTTCTTCTAGACGTTCTTGAATTTGGTATATTTTTATAAGTCCTGTAAAAATGGCTATGCTAAAACTCATTACAGTAAAAATCGCGTTGTATACAAGGCGTTGTTGTGTAGAGCCCATTTGCGAAAGACTGAGAGAACCAGAAGCGGTAGAAAAAACGAGGCCTAATAATACATTCTTTCTGACAATTGAGCGAAAATGTTTTATGGCTAAATCGAGAACCTCTATTTGAAGACACGAAATTTGAATCCACTGAGAAAGGGTTTCTAAGTTGGCACCTGACCAGTTCTCATTTATATCAACCGTATTTGTGGTAGCATCGATAGTTATTACAACATGGTCTGTATTAACAGAAGTTTCAACACCCACATCTTTTGGTTTTTCTTCTTTTATATTTTCAACTAATTTTGGTAATATTAGTTCTCTATTAATAACCGATTTGTTATCTTCTGTATTATTTTGAATTTCACCTAGTTTTTTTTGTTTTGATTTTTGAATATCAGACATATAATATTCAGTCCTATAAAATAAACTTAACACGTTTTATTCTAGAAGCCAAGTCACCATTTTCCACCAAAAAATCGCGGAGAACCTTCTGGGATTTATCTTGACTGTAATGATCGGCCCACCATTCTTTCGGGGATATTTTATATTGTTTGTTTAATAAATTCGTCAAAGCAGGTCGAATATCGATTTCATCTGTAAAGAATTCACCGGTTTCGTAAGTAATATATTTGAATCCACATAAAATACCCTTGTTCATGAGAACCGGCAACCCCTTTATAATACATTCAGCAATAACACGTGGAGAAGCATCATATACATTCGGAACGAATAAGAATCGGGATTCCCTCATTTTGTCTTGAAGATTATGCCAATCAAGCCAACCCACTATTTCCAATTCGTTCTCATCATATTTATCTTCAAGACCACATCCATCGCGACCTACGACTAACCCTTTCAAATTGAATTCGCGGCACATGATAGGAAAACATTTCTTAGCCAATTCGAAATTCCTATTGAACGCATTCCAGCCATCAGCGGGGCAGTCATCAGAATCTTTATTGCAAATATAAATGAAATCATATTTCTTCTTGACAACTAAACTGTCAGATTCTGCATTATAAAAATCGGATTCACTAATATCTGCTGTTCTATTCCATTCGGAGAACCCATAAGAAGTCTTATTCTTGAAACAACAGAGCCAGTCTCTGATTTCTGTCACGTAATCAAATGTATCATTTCTTTCATATTCTCCTTCAGATTTATCCATAAGTTCTCTATTGGGGAATGATTTATATGCCGTTATTCCGAATATTTTAACACCTTTTTCTTTGTATTCTCGAAAACGTTTTTCGGATTCTTTATCTCTAAAAAAACCGGTTACAGCGACAATAGGGAGAACCTCGCCGTTGTCATCCGTAAAATACCTGAAAGGAAATATTCTGTGGTCCTTATCATTGAATATTTTGATATACGATGTTAGTTTGTCATCGACCGAATCAGTTAATCCTTCTTTGCATCCTTCTTTACAACCTTTTCGATATTTATAACATAAATAATAAATATTAATAAAAAACACGATTAAAAGAACGACCAATATAATACATCGAATATCCATTTATAATAGGAAAAGAAAATGCGTTTTACCAAAAAAGAATAAATCTAAATATAATACAAATGTTCGAAGCGTTTTTTCCTTCGTCAACCAAGCATTTAGAAAAAGAAACTAATCCGTTTCGATTACCTATAGATTATTTACAAAAAGAAGAAGTCTATGTTCTCAAAGAGTCTGTAGCGTCCGATTTAGAGTTGGTTCATTCTTCTAGTGAATCAGATATTAAACAAACAAAACAAGAAACCGATAATCAAGAAACCGATAATCAAGAAACCGATAAACAAGAAAAAAAAACTATGTACCATTATTTATTAAATCCTAAAACTAAGTTCGAAGAGAACATGGTACCTGAATGGGGTCGTTCTTATACAACTAACCCAGAGTTCTTAATAGATAGTCAAAAAATATTAAAACGAATAAACTCTTTATCAATAACATCTCCTGATTATGAAAAAGTAATGGAAATATGGAAGGATACCAAAGAAGACCCTGATTTCTTAGAAAGATATTCCTACATGGAAATCGAGATGTTGCGTTGGGTAAATACCACACCCAGTTTCCTACAGGCTATTTCAGTAGTTAATATGGGTTCTCCTATTCTAAGTTTTTTAATTCCCGTTATTCTCTTTTTGATGCCCTTTTTTATTGTCCGTCTTCAAGGCCACTCTATAACATTTTCGCTTTATTTGAATGTCCTGAAGGAAATCAGTAAGAGCCATTTTATTGGGAAAATGATAAGCAGTGCCGAGACTTTATCTTTTCAAAACATTTTCTATTTATTTGCTCTTGTGGGTTTATATATGTATCAGATATATCAGAACTACATGTTATGCCTAAGATTTTATGATAATATTTCCAGAATAAATGAACAAATATGTTATATGAAAGAATATTTGACTTATACGACAAAACAGATGGACGCCTTTGGAAAAATCATAGAACCCAATCAAACGTATAATTCTTTTGGACAACACCTGAAAAGTCATAAAGAATCCCTATTTTCTCTTAATTGTTTAATAAACAACGTCCAACCTTTCATACCCTCTCTTAGTAAAATCGGGGAAATAGGTTCTCTATTAGGTTGTTATTATGAATTGCATTCCAATAAGGACTACGAAAAATCCCTTCTATATTCATTTTCGTTTCACGGCTATATCCAGAATTTGAAAGGGCTTTCGGAGAACTTAGAAGAAGGAAACATAGCATTTGCCGAATTCGTTTCAGCAGAGGATTCGGATGAATCTGAATCAGGGCTTGTCATGAAGGACCAATATTATCCGGCCTTAGTCAATGAATCCTTCGTGACAAACAATGTGGATTTATCAAAAAATATTGTCATAACTGGTCCTAATGCCGCCGGAAAAACGACTTATTTAAAAACAACGATGTTAAATGTTATTTTCACCCAACAATTCGGTTGTGGATTCTATTCGGCGTGTTCTATTAAACCGTATACTCATATTCATTCCTACTTGAATATCCCGGATACTTCCGCGAGGGATAGCCTATTCCAGGCCGAATCGAGAAGATGTAAAGAAATCATTGAAGCAGTTATCCTTTTTGACCAATTAGAAAAGAGACATTTCTGTATTTTCGATGAACTTTATTCTGGAACAAACCCGGAAGAGGCGTCAAAATCCGCATATGCTTTCTTGCTGTGGTTGTCAAGAAGAAATAATGTTGATTTCATTTTGACGACGCATTATACTGATATATGTTCTCGTTGGAAAAAGGCAAGGATTGCTAATTGGGAAATGGAAGCGCTTCTTTCAAACGAAGGTGAAATATCATATACATATAAAATCAAACCGGGTGTATCAAAAGTCCAAGGGGCCATCAAAGTTCTACGTGATATGGAATACCCGAAAGAAATTCTGGATACTATTGGGGAATATGATTCTAAACCCTTGAAGAATTAAAATGTCCCATTTTAATTCTCCAAAGGTCAGATATCAGTAACGATTTCACTTCGTAGTAAATGACGCCCCTATAGCGAAGTATAGGGCGTCCCATTTTAAACCCTTGAAGAATTAAAATGGGACATTTTAATTCTTCAAGAGTCAGATATCAGTAACGATTTCACTTCGTAGTAAATGACGCCCTAAAGGGCGTCCCATTTTAAATCTTCACTGATATAAATCTTCACTGGTATAAATCTTCACTAGTATAAATAAAAAGTCAAAAAAATAAACATATAATATTCAATGTTGTATATTATATGAAAGAACGGATTTAATAAATTGCTGGTGGATTTCCTCGCCGACGATTTGAGTATAAGACACCAAAACCGACCAAAAAGATATAATACATATAATTATTATCGTCTGGAGGCCTAGGAGCATAAAAATTCCGCTTTTGAATGAGAGTATATTTCTCTTTATTCTTCTTGGCAATATGCGGAATGGTATTTCTAAATTGTCTTCTAATAAAGCGTGTCATATTTATATCATTCTGTATAACTTGTAAAGAAGGTTCAATTTTATTCATTTACTTCGGGAGGATATCCTATGTCATAAATACTATGATAGGTGTCTTGTATAAGTGATAATATCTGGTCTTCATCATCCTCAACCAACTCGGGTAAATCATCATAATCGGAATCAGAATCCAACCTCTGATAATATATACGAGATGTTTCCATAATAGCGTTGCTTTGTTCTTGAGACTTAACCTGTATACAGTTGATATGTTTTCGGCAAAGAGGACAAGTCATTTTGGTTGCCATGTGAAGTATCAAACAAGAATGACAGAAATCATGTTTGCATTTTGTTTGGTTAACCTTGTTAAAATCAGTATCTTCAAAACATATAGGACATTCGACTGGAAGGTGTTCGTCCATAAATAGCGTGATAATTTCGGTGGTGATACTACGTTCTGATAGTTCTTCTTGACATTCTGGTTGCCACTCGTCTGGTATAACTTCGATATTCTGTGGGATAGTAACCGGAAAAACATCTCTATATATATTCGGATATTGTTCTTGTAAATATCGTTCGCGCGCCTCGATAGATAATTCATTGACAAATAAAACTTCAAATCTCACACGGTCCAAAATATGTGTTATATGATCTTCTCTCGAATCATTTATATTTGATTCAGCATATTGGATACCTATTGCTGGTACCAAATGAATGGCCGCTTCGATTTCCAAGAAGGACCGAACATCATCCAGATTTTCTAAGGCTTCATCGGAAGGCATACGCAAGTCTATAATCCTAAAAAGATAATTCCATGTTTGTCTAATCTGAGGGTCTCTACAATTGGCAATAGAATGAGGTTCAAGACCACATACAAGACAATATCTTAAAGAGTTCATTTTCAATGTGTATGGTTATTTATGTATATAAATAACGCATCAATTTTGTTGTTATTATAATTTTTATTATGAAATAAAAACCATGATTTTCTCAGAAGTTTCTCTATGAGAACCGGAAGTTACATGAACGTTTTTATTATACATAGGAATAGTAGCCTTCAAAGAAAACATCGTTTGCGCAATATCATTCATGTCCTTCAAGATATCGACGGCAGTATGAGGACCACCTCCAGAAGATAAAATATAACACAATTTTCCACCGGGTTTTAAGACATGTTTACAAACCTTCATAGTATTCAACCAATATCCTTTAATCCAGTCATCATATGTTTTATACACAGTTGTGCTCTGTTGTTCTCCTGGATATAATTCCAATTCATAATAGGGAGGTGAAAAAAAGACTACATCGAAATGGTTTTTGTATTTGGTCATGAAGGAATTATTCTTTAAAAGCGATTCAGATGGTTGACAATAAAACGCAGTTTTTATTTTTCTATAGGAAGATAACAATTCGGCTGTTTTTTGACAAACATCGGGAATAACATCACAGCCTACATATTCGACAACTGATTGGGATTCAGCGAATCCATAAGCATAGGATGACCATCCTAATGTAGGTGTGAAAATCCGGGTTCCTTTTAAAACAGATTCATTCAAAGAAAAAACTAGATAAGGATTCAAAATGGACGCACGAAAATAAAATGAAGAAAAAACGCTACCTATACGGCCGGCTCTAATATAATGAAGCGCAGATGGAGTCAGAATTTTGTAATCTATTGTGTCATTTTTATAAAGGTCAAGAAGGACATCTATATAAGAGGGTAGTCCTATCCAGCCAGAATGTGTTTTCTGTAGGATATTTCTGAAATGGAGATTGCGTATAAGATTTTTATACGTGACTTTGGAGTTATTATTCAAATTGGTTTTTGGCATAGGTTCTTCTGTAATTTGGAGAGGATGGATTGCTAAAGAAGTTTTGTAAAATCTTGTAAGATATTCGTTTCTATTTATGATATGGTCGTAAATTATATGCAAATCTGTTGTTGGTATTTTACGTGCTATTTGATATGCTTCTAATGGGACTGTTTTTTTACCAGACCGAACTTTGCCATCTTTGACCCATTTTGAAAAGGGAGGAATTGGATTTTGTCTTATAAAAAATTTTATAAATTGTAACAAAGAAATATATTTCATATATATTTCTTTGAGATATTCGGATTTATGCAATTCTTATTGCGTTAATATAAGATGTAGTATTACCTACTATAGAACCAGCTGAACCGGTAAATGTCATACTTCCTGACAAATAATAAGTCCCTATATTATTAACAATATAAGAACCACTAAATGAAATTCCTGGATAAGACTGATAATAAAATGAATTGGTTGATGATGTATAAAGTGATAAAGTAGGAGCATTTGTTGGAGGTAAACTTGCTATTCCATAATTTATATTTCCAATAGTTTGATTACTAGTTATATCAAATCTTGCGTTCCACGTTAATAGCCATACTCCTTGCGCCGTTGAAGGAATAATAATATTTCCTATATTCACGATAAGACCGCTTGTTATAGTTGTAGATGAATAAGTGCCATTAATGACATTTCCGATTTGATTACTAAATTGTGGAATATATTTATTTGTAGTGGTTATAGGATTTGATATATTTAAATTTCCTAATATATTTACTGTACCACTGACATCTAAAATATAATTGGGGTTAGTTGTTCCTATTCCTACATTTCCATTCTGATAATAAATTACATTATTTGCTGAATACGTCCATGCGCTTGTTGCCGGAGCAAACCCGCCAATGACTTGTATATCTGCCCATGGTAACATCGAATTATAACCAATTGATAGTAGATTATTTTGTCCTATAATAACCAAAGAAGCAGAAACTGAATTTGGTCCAGTTTGGTAAATAAATTCACATGTTCCATATGCCTGAGAAATCGAACCACTTGTATTATCCGCAGTATAATTTGTTGAAGTACTATATGCCAGCGTAGGTCCTCCTGAAATCTGCCATTGAATAATTGTGTATCCTCCTGGACCGGAATAAATCAATCCTCCTGGAGAACCTCTTAATCTGTATGTTCTATTAGGTCCTAATGTAAAAACTCCTCCATTATTTATATTATTATATGTAATATCGACACCAAATGATGATTCTGAAGCGGTTGAACTTGATGAAAGTTGTATTTTTTGATTAATACCAGTAAAAGGTTGACTTACATTATAAACCGATTTGTAATAACTTGCTAAAACACCTATTCCAGGTGAACCTGTAGGACCTGTACACCCAGTAAATCCTGTTCCAGGAGGTCCTGTAGGTCCTGTATAACCAGTTGTTCCTGTCGGTCCTGTAGGTCCTGTATAACCAGTGGGTCCTGTAGGTCCTGTATAGCCGGTTGTTCCTGTATATCCAGTTATTCCTGTAGGACCTGTTGAACCGATTGTTCCTGTTGGACCTGTTGGACCCGTTGAACCTGTAGGACCTGTTGGACCTGTATAACCGGTTATTCCTGTAGGTCCTGTAGGACCTGTATATCCGGTTGTTCCTGTAGGACCTGTAGGGCCGGTAGGACCAGTAGAACCGGTTGAACCTGTTGGACCAGTTGAACCCGTTGAACCCGTTGTTCCTGTTGGGCCAGTTGTTCCTGTAGGTCCTGTATATCCTGTAGAACCGGTCGGTCCGGTTGAGCCAGTTGTTCCTGTAGAACCGGTAGGTCCTGTAGGACCTGTATATCCAGTTGTTCCTGTTGGACCTGTAGGACCGGTAGGACCGGTTGAACCAGTTGAACCTGTAGGGCCAGTAGGGCCCGTAGATCCAGTTGAACCTGTAGGACCTGTTGTTCCTATAGGTCCTGTAGGACCTGTATATCCAGTTATTCCTGTAGGACCTGTAGGACCGGTAGGACCGGTTGAACCAGTTGAACCTGTAGGGCCTGTAGGGCCTGTAGAACCGGTTGGACCAGTAAAACCGGTTGGACCAGTAAAACCGGTAGGACCTGTAGGTCCTGTAGGA
>Ga0164296_1000670_pt1 | contig 39604 bp, 44 predicted proteins | sample GEODES057metaG_FD_113533 | JGI IMG/M metagenome (GOLD analysis project Ga0164296, IMG submission 113533) | Dystrophic lake water microbial communities from Trout Bog Lake, Wisconsin, USA - GEODES057 metaG | ecosystem: Environmental > Aquatic > Freshwater > Lake | place: USA: Trout Bog Lake...
GCCATCCACCCGGTGCCATCGCGTCGCGGCCGGTACGCCCGAACTCCTCAAACGTCGTCGCCAAATCGGGATTCGTGAATCGATCTCCCGTCGTGAGTATGCGCCCGCTAGGAGCATAAAGACGCGCCGCATCTGGGCTGAAGCGCAGCATGCCCTCAAGGATCGCGAACAGGTACGCAGACTCTGGGCCAATCACCACGCCATCACGCGCGAGTTCAACGGCGGGCGCGACCAATTCCGCAAGCGGCAGCCGGCCAAACCGCTCCCAGACGGCAGATAACCCCTGCAGCATTCCGGGCACGGCAACCGATGCAGGCCCAATATGAAAAACCTGCTCCGCATCGCCGAACGGGACGACAAATCGGTCGAATTGATTCGGGTCACACACTCGGCCACTGGAGCCACGACCTGCGGTATTCACAAAGAAATCAAGCAGCTGTGGGGACGCGCTTGGCGGGGCGACCAGGCAGAAACCCCCGGCCCCGGGGCCCGTCAGGGGTCCTTCACACACCGCCGCCGCGCAGGCAGCCGCCACAGCTGCGTCGACTGCGTTTCCGCCCAACGAAAGAATGCGCGCGCCGGCAGATGCCGACGCGCGATGTCCTGCCGCCACAACCGCGCGCATCCGAACTGACGCGACTACTCCTCGGTGTCGGTTGCGTGCATGTGGTCCGCCACATCGAGGCTGGTCTGCTCATGCCCGGGGCCCTCAAGTGCACCACGTGGCACGGGTCCACTGACCGATGCAACCGAACGACCAATTGCACGCGGAATCAAGCGACCGGCGCGCTCTTCGGCTTCCGGATTTGATGATGGCGCAGCCCGCACGCCGCTGAAGCTCGCGGCAACGACGGTCACCCACACCTGGCCCGATAGCTCTGGATCGATTGCCGCACCAAAAATGATGTTGGCATCGGGGTCGGCAGCGGCGGCAACGATTTCTGCTGCCTCGGACACCTCGAGCAACGAAAGATCTGGCCCACCGGTGATCCCGAGAAGCACCCCACGGGCTCCATCAATTGGGGTCTCAAGGAATGCAGAGGAAATTGCTGCCTGCGCAGCTTCTGCTGCACGATTGCCGCCTCCCGCATATCCGATCCCCAGCAGCGCTTCGCCCGCATCGCGAATGACGGTGCGCACGTCGGCAAAGTCGAGGTTGATCAAGCCGGGAAGGGTGATCATGTCGCAAATGCCTTGCACCCCTTGGCGCAACAAATCATCGGTGACCTGGAATGCGCTGACCATCGAGGTCCCGCGTTCAAGAACCGTCATCAATCGATCATTGGGAATCACAATGACGGTGTCGGCGGTGTCATGCAGACGCGCAATCCCTTCATCGGCAACCTGCACCCGCCGTTTGCCCTCAAACTGAAATGGCTTCGTGACAACAGCAACCGCGAGCGCACCGACTTCGCGCGCAATGCGGGCCACCATGGGTGCGCCACCGCTCCCCATTCCCCCACCTTGGCCGGAGGCGATAAACACAAGGTCACTGCCCCGCAACGCGCGGCGAATCTGATCCTCGGCATCACGAATAGACTGCTCGCCCTTGAAGGGATCCCCTCCCGTACCACGCCCCTTGGTCAGCTCGAGGCCAACGGGAATGTGGACATCTGCCCGACAGGCGTCGAGCGCCTGACGATCGGTATTAATGGCGATGAATTCCACGCCACGCAGACCAGCCTCCACCATGCGGTTGATCGCATTGCAACCCGCGCCACCGACCCCGACAACGCGAATCAGCGCGACATAGCTATTGGCATCTGGCGTCGGAGCGACATCTGTCGGAGTAAAGAGCTGCTCGGTCCCCGCATGCGAACGCGGCGGATCGGTACTGCGGAACAAATCCGACAGCGGTCCTTCACGCATGCTTGTGCGTCCTGGACGGCCAGTTGTCATGCACCTACCTCCTCAGGCACCGGCTGCAATTCGCGCTCAGCCACAAGACGCGCAAGCTGGCGGTACCACCGCGCGGCCTGCCCATCTGGATCGTACGACAGCACGCTTTGTCCACTCACAGGGGCCTCGGCAAACCGAATGGTTTTCCCGATCCGCACCGGATAGACAATGTCACCAAAACTCTGGGTCAAGACATCGACCGCCTCACGCGCATGCAATGTCCGCCCGTCGTACATCGTCGGAAGGATTCCGGCGATCCCGATGTCTGGATTCAAGTGTTCGCGGACCTGTTCAAGCGTTGACTGCAGCTGCGCGAGTCCGCGCAAGGAGAGGTACTCGCACTGCACCGGCACGATCACCCCATGCGAGGCGACCATCGCGTTGATCGTCAGCAAACCCAGTGACGGTGGAGTGTCGATCAAGATGACGTCGTACATATCCAACATCGGGCGCAGCGCGCGCTGCAGGGCGCGCTCGCGTCCCATCGTGGCAGTCAGCGCAAGTTCTGCCCCTGCAAGTTCGATTCCCGCGGGGGCGATGTCGATCTCTCGCGCGTGAATGAGATTGGCCAACGGTGTCTCGCGCACCAGCACGTCGTACATCGTCAGGGTCAGATTCTCGACGTCAATACCTTGACTCATCGAGAGGTTGCTCTGCGGGTCGAGATCGATCGCGAGCACGCGATATCCCATTCCCTTGAGGGCAACACCCATGTTGATTGTCGTGGTCGTTTTGGCAACGCCACCCTTTTGATTGGCAAGTGCCAAAACTCGTGCAGTGCGTGACATCGTGTGCGCCTCAGCCGGACAGCAGGATCCTGGTGTCAGGGGTTCGACACTGACAATAGAAGTCCTATCGGCCAGAACACCATCTCGGTGTTCCCGACAACCGGCGTGAGGTCCGTGCGGCGGCGCATCTCCACCCAACGGTGCGCTAGGCGGGCGGAAGCTCCAAACGGCGCTGACCGGCCCAGGCGGCCGCCTGCGAGCGGCGCTGGAAGCCCAGTTTGCGCAACAGCTGGCTGACGTGGTTTCGGACGGTTTTCTCCGAGAGGTGCAGCACCTCGCCGATCGCACGATTGGTATAGCCCTCTGCGATCAGCGCAAGCATTCGACGCTCCCGATCGGTCAGGCCGGCGAGCTCGGCTTCTGCCTGCTTGGCCGATAGTTCACGAAATTGCGTCAGAAGGGTGCCTGCGGCACGCGGATCCAGCGATGATTCACCTGCGGCAGCGTCGCGGATTGCCTGAATCAGGCGTTCCGCATCCGCCTGCTTGAGCAAGTACCCAGAGGCACCGGCCATCACGGCTCCAACGATCGCCTCCTCGTCCTGATACGAGGTCAACATCACGACGCGGACATCAGGCTGATCGGCCTTGATCCGACGACAGGCTTCGACACCGGAGCCATCGGGAAGGCGCACATCCATCAGCACCACATCAGGGCGGATCTGGGATGCCAAGGTGATCGACTCGGCCACCGTGCCGGCCTCACCGACCACGCGGAAGCCCGTCGCATTTGTCAGCACGGTCTTCAAGCCGATGCGGACCACGGCATGGTCGTCAACGATCAGAATGCGGATTGCGTCAGTCAGCGTGGTCGCCATCTAGGGCATCACCTTTGCAGAGGAGTATTGGGGAAGTGGTGCTGAATCGGGAAGGTCGCTATCGAGGGGGATCGAGACCGTAATACGTGTCCCAGGTGAGAGTGACGTGACCTCCAGACGCCCTCCCATACGGCGCGCACGCTCATGCATGTTACGCAACCCAAGGCCGGTCGATAGATCATCCTCGGGGACGATGCCAGAGCCATTGTCACTGACCACCAGCTCGATCTCATCGGTGGCAAATGCGAGTCGTACATCGACACTACAGCGACCGGCATGTCGGGCTGCATTCGAGAGCGCTTCACGAAGGATTTGTGTGAGGTGTTTCCCTGCCCCTTGAGGGATTGGACCAGAGGCAGCGATACCCACCACCTGGACCCGCACACGCAACTGCGATTCCGCGTCAAACTCGGCACCGAGCTCACGCAACCGATCTGCGATTCCCGATGCAGTGTCGGGAGCTTCCGCAAGATCGGTGATGTAGGAACGGATATCGTCGGTCACGTGGTTGAGATCGCCAACCACTCCCCGCACTTCGGCACACATCGGGTCATCGTCACTGCGAAGCGCAATTGCCTCAAGGCGCAAGGCTGCGGCATAGATCGATTGAATCGTACCGTCGTGCAGGTCGCGGCCAAAGCGTGCGCGCTCCTCGGCAATCGCTCGGGATCGCTCCAACGCGTCAACGCGTTGCTTTGCCTCGAATTCGAAAATCTCTAAGAGCTTTGCGGCCAGCACGCACAGCACCAAACCCGCAAGACCCTGTACGACATCGACCGGTATACCCGTCACCGAGAGCCAATGTTCTTGGGTGATCACGCCGGGCGCCCATGGGGCACCGACGACGATCACTGCCGAGATGAGCGCATAAAAGCTCAGCACCGCAGCGGTTGCGGCAGCATAGGGGCGGATACCCGTCATTCCCGCAGCAGACAGCGCGCCACGTTGGCGCCACATGCCAATCGCCGCAAGCACGCATCCTGTGACCAGCAGGCACAGTGCGGCAACGTTGTCGACTGAGTGCTCCCACTCGATTGCCGTCCAGTGCTGGGCGTGCCCCACCGCCATTCCCGCCCCAATGATGAGACCCCACAGGCCGATCGACCCAGCGGTCAGCCACCGCCGGAGCCCTCGATCGAGCTCGAGGAGGCGCAGTCCAAACTGCACCATCAAGAGATAGGCCGCTGCCTCAAGAAGTCCCTGCAAAATCTCGAGCCCACTGATCAGCGTGGCATTCATGTAACTCTGCTGAATGGGGATAAAGACATTGCCCCACGTGGCGAACGCCTCGGCAGTCGCGAAGGCGGCAAGCCAGATCAGCGCATTGGTCAAGACCAGACGACTCGCCCGACGGCGCTGCAACCACACGGCAAGACCAAGCGAGAAAAACACCAAACCATGCGCGAACACGACAATGGTTTGATTCTGTGAAAAGAACTGCTGCATGACTCAGTGCCTCGCGTGGGTCTGCGCCTTCGCCATGACGATAGCGCGCTCCCGACACAAGGACGGCGACAACGTTGTCGATACTGCCCAGACCGACGCGACGCGCCATCAGTGTCGGGTGACGATTACCCGAGCATTGCATCGAGTTTGGTACGCATTTCGTTGATGATGTCGGACCGTATTGCCGCCGTGACCTGTGGGTCTTCCAACATTGCGCGACGGTCAACGACCGACAGCGAACTCGTCAGATTCGCATCCTCCATCACATCGCTGAGATGCCGACCCTCGGCAACCTGATTGATGATGTAACTGGCCATGTGCCGATGAATGGGCGATTGGCCCGACAGTGCATGATCAACATCTCGCTCGAATGGCATGACGGCTCCTTCGATCGCAGGGGTGCCACATGTGGCTCTACTTCGAATCTAGTCGAGCGGAATCAAAATCCGTGGTCTGGCAAAAGTGACTCGGAATTGCCGCCCAACGACACGATCCGCCGCCGAAGGTGCAATATTGCTCGTGTGGGCAAAGACCGCTATCTCGATCATGGTAAGGACCGGCAGCTCCAACGCACCTACCGGGGGCGGGCAGCGCGCGAGGATGCTGATGAGCAGCTCATCGACAAGGGCCCCGAAACAGCTGTGGTCGTCAGTTCAGTCAACCGCTTTGACGAGGATGCACAAGACTCCCTGCGCGAGCTCGTCGAACTGCTCACGACCGGTGGCGCGTTGACGATCGCCGAAATGGTGCAGCAACGCACACGACCCGATGGGAAGACCTACCTTGGAAAAGGAAAGCTCGACGAACTGAAAGAGCTTCTCGAGGAGCAGAAGCCCGATCTGGTCGCAATTAATGGCGAGCTCAGCGCCGGTCAGCAACGGGCACTTGAGGATCGGCTTTCGATTCGCGTCGTGGATCGCACCGCGGTCATTCTCGATATCTTCGCCCTCCATGCAACAACCGCTGAAGGAAAGCTCCAGGTCGAGCTCGCCCAACTCGAATACTCCTATCAGCGCCAAGAGGGCCTTTGGCAGCACCTCGAGCGACTCGGAGGTGGTGTCGGTACTCGAGGTCCGGGTGAAAGCCAACTCGAATCCGATCGTCGCCTGTTGCGTAACCGCATGGGGGTCTTGCGCAAGCGCCTCCGTGAACTCGACCGCTCTCGCGCCACAATGCGCGAGCGGCGCCTTGGATCCGGCGCTCCTCGGGTGGCGCTGACCGGCTACACGAATGCGGGCAAGTCGAGCCTGATGAATGCGCTCTCCGGTGCCGAGGTCTCGGTCAATGATGCGCTCTTTGAAACACTTGACCCCACCACCCGCGCACTCGAGGCACGCGGGTATGAAATTCTGCTTTCCGACACGGTTGGTTTCATTCGCGCCCTTCCACATCAGCTCGTTGAGGCGTTCCAGTCAACGCTGAATGAGGTGCACGATGCCGATCTCATTCTCCATGTCGCCGACGCGTCAGAACCCGAACACCGACGTCTCACACAGGCAATTGCTGTCGAAGAGGTACTCGAGGAGATCGGGGCGAGCGAGATCCCTCGACTGTATGTGTTCAACAAGATTGATCTGGTCGCCGTCGAGGAGCGCGCCGCGCTCATCGCGCGTCACCCCGATGCGGTCCTGACCTCGGCGACCAGCGGGGAGGGCCTTGAGGATCTGCGTACCCGGCTCATTGATATCGCCCGCGCACGCTTTACCCATCTCGACGTCGTCATTCCATGGAGCGCTGGCGTACTGCTCTCAGATATCTATCGCTTCGGCCGCGACATCACCGAAGATCACACCGATGAAGGGCTGCGGGTCACCGCCATGATGCCGCCAGCAGCAGCATCACGATTGCGTACTGCACTTGCGGGTCACGGCATCCAATGACCCAATCCCTTTCGCCACTTGGAAAGATGCGCAATATCGACCCCGCCTTGACGCAGTGGCTCCATGAGATCGGTATCGATCACCCAGAGCAACTCACGGCCATCGGGGCAGCTCAGGCATACCGCAGACTGCGCGCATGGCGCCCATGGGATGCGGAGCTCATTGTGTTATGGGCGCTCGAGGGGGCACTCACCGACACCGATTGGATCGATGTCACACCAGAGCGACGACTCGAGCTGCGTCGTGATGTCGACGACGCCCCGCGACGCATTATGCGACGTCGTCGGCGATCCGACAGTGAGGCACTCACCGACGAATCCTTTGCGCGTGGCACGCACCTGCCGTAACGGTTAGTCCCAGACCCCCCCTATGCCCGGCAGGCCCGACCCCCGGCGGGCATAACGTGTGCAGACATCGCAAAACGCACGCAATGGGACCAGACTATGCCTCAGGATTTTCACATCGCCGGGAATGACCCCAACGCGGCGACGCGGCTCGCAAATGAGATGGCTGCTGCACTTGCACACCACGGGGCTCCCGAACGACCGGTGCTCTTTGCCTGCATCGGGACCGATCGCTCGACCGGTGATGCACTTGGGCCGCTTGTCGGACAATGGCTTGTCCGGTCTGGCTGCGATCAAGATGCAGTGCTTGGAACGCTGGAGTACCCGTTGCATGCAGTCAATCTCACTGACCGCACCGCGCACATTCTCAGTGAGAACAACCGACCAATCATCGTCGCAATCGATGCCGCACTTGGCGTCCATCACGAGGTGGGCAGGATCTCGCTGCACAAGGTCGGCCTTCGGCCGGGCCATGGTGTTGGCAAGGACCTCGGACAAATTGGCGATGTGTCGATTACCGCGACAGTGAACGCTGCCTCAGGCGGAATTGAAGCTCATGTACTTCAGAGTACCCGGCTGTATTTCGTCCAAACGTTGGCAAAAACTATTGGAATCGCCTGCATGCATGCGCTTCGACTGATCGAACGGCCACGTGAGCTCGATGCGCTCGAAGCGCTCATAACCGCCTCCTAACGGCCCATCCTCGGCGGACCGAGTGACGAGTCGCATCGGAATCCCTACGACGATACGACCGTGCGTGCGGTCGGGATCTCGCCGGCCAGTACCGCCCAGAAATCCGCCAGTACCGCAAGGTCATCACGCAGACAGATGATCTCGTGGCGACCAAATGTGTCGCTCTCCATACGGTCGATGAGATACCACAGCATTGCCCCAAGGTGGGTGCCGGGTGCACCTGTTCCCCAGCGCACCGCGATTGTGAGATCGACAAGGACCGCCCGAATCCACGTGTGCCGACGTGTCACATCCTCGAAGTGGCCGGATTCTGCTGCACTCAGTGCCTCACGGGCAAACTGCAGTGCGCCATCAAAAATCGCTGAAATATGGGCACTTCGGTGTGAAAGCTCGTCGATATCGGAGCACTGTTCATCGCGCACGGTTGCACCATTGGTACGGGGGGATAGAAATGGCACACGCATGCGCCTGAATATCCTTTCGGCAGCCCCCAGGTCAACCTTAAATTTTGCGACAGCACACGCGCGCGCAGGCAATGACAGACTCTGTGTCGTAGTGCCCTACTGCATCGACCGTCAGGACTGACATGAGTGAGATCAACGACTGGAACGCGGCGATCACCGCAGAGTTCCGTGCCAATGCAGGAATTGTCGGTGGGCAATTCGCCGGAGCAACTCTGCTGCTTTTGCAGACGACCGGCGCAAAAACGAAGGAGACCCGCGTCAATCCGTTGGTCTACTTCGGGGAGGACGATGCCTACTACGTCTTCGCCTCATATGGTGGTGCGCCGGCACACCCCGACTGGTATTTCAACCTACGTGCGCACCCCGAGGTGACCGTCGAGGTCGGTACCGAGACATTCCGTGCGCAGGCAATTGAAGTGACTGGCCCAGAGCGTGATCGCATTTACGCCGCCCAGGCCGCACGCTCACCGCAATTTGCTGAGTACGCAAAGAACACGACGCGGATCATCCCCGTGATCGAATTACGGCGTCTGGCAACCGCTGGCTAGCGGCGCAGGGCGCCACGCCGGTGGCGCTTAGGCCGATGGGTCGTCGTGGTGAGGTGCGCGCGGGGCATGTTCCTCGCGCGCCTCACGACGCCGGCGAACAATGATCCACGACACGGCTGCAGTCACCACAATCACCCCTACGATGATCGCGCTTGCGAGACCTGCAGTCTGTTCAACGCGCGCAAATGAGTTACCGGCGAACCATCCGATCAGGACCGCGCCAACACCCCACACAATTCCCCCGGCGACATTCCACACCAAAAACCGTCGGTAGTGCATGTGGCTCATACCTGCCAGGCCCGGTACCGTGGCCCGGAAAAAGGCCACAAACCGCCCCAAAAACACCGCTGGCGCTCCACGCTCGCGGACAAAGGCCTGCGCAGCGGCGAGCCGGTGCTGATGATTGCGCAATGGGCGGATCTGCAAAATTCGCGGCCCAAGCGCGCGACCGATGAGATACCCGACGGTATCTCCGAGCACGGCGGCGAGTATCACCACGAAGGTCATGATCCCAAGGCTTACCGAGCCCCGACTCGCCAACACGCCGCCGAGGACCGCTGCGGTTTCACCAGGAATCACAAATCCCACAAACAGCGCATCTTCGGCGAAGACCACGGCGAATATCAGCAGGTAGGCAACCACGCCACCGTGACCGAGCAGAAGATGTTGGATCGACGACATACGTCGTCAGCCTAACGCCCTGGCTCCATGCGCGTCAGCACACCCCTCGTGGTGAGCGCTGGTGAGACGTGGCGTGCGGCGCCGTCCGAGGGCTACGCCGCCTCGAAATCGGTTTTGGTGACATCCTCAATCGCAAGGTTGCCATCCCCGTCAAGGCCGATCGCGATCAAGACCTCTTTGCGAAACACCGACACGTCGCGAGGAGCTTGGATGCCAAGGCGGACCTTGTCGCCTGTCACCTCAAGAACCGAAATCTCGATGTCATTTCCGATGATGATGCTTTGATGCTTCTTGCGAGTCAGCACAAGCATTGACAGAGGCCTCCTTGCGCTCCGATTGCAGAGGTGCTCTGCACGTCAGCTAGTATGCCCTGTCGGGGGTTGTTCCTCATATTGGACTGACGGAGGGTTTTTATGCTGTACGGACGTCGACTCGATCAAGCGTTGGAACACGTTGATGGGTCACGGTATGCGCTGGTTCACGCAGTTTCGAAGCGTGCACGGCAAATCACCCTCTGGCTGACCGCCGACCCGGCCGAGCTTCGGGCGGAGTCTGCTCCACCTCCCGCAGCAGGTGAGCTCATCACCCGGGACCCGGTCGCACTGGCTGAGGCAGAGATTCTCGCGGGCGAGGTCATCGTGCATTGGGATCCTGAGGGACAAGACATCGAGCCCGAACCGGTCTCGGCGGCAATTGTCGATCCGCTTGAGGACTCGCTCCTGCTTGAGAGTTTGACCGAGGACGACGATGAAACCGAGCTCAGCGTCGATGATGACGGCGATCTCACTCCTGCATTGGCACAGGTCCTCGATGCTGATGCGGCAATCGATGATGATCTCGATGATGCCGAGGAAGAAGAGACCACCGATACCGATGACCTTCTGGATGTCAGCCTTGAGGGATTGGCCGAGCAAGAGGCCGAAGACGACGAAGAGGACGAGTCCTAACCCGACGCACTTCGTGTTGTCTGGAGTTCCTTCACCGCGCCCATTGGCGCGGTGAAGTTCGTTTGGGATCCATCGTTGCTCCCGACATAGACGAACATATGTTCGCTACACTCACCGCCCCATGTCCACCATTGACGACATCGAGCGATTCTGTGGCCTCTATCTGAGCGAAGAGGATGCCCAGCACCTTGTGGGATGGATCGCATGGCGCACGGGGCGCAATCAAGCCCTTGCGGGTGCAGGAGATGCGCTGACGCGGCTGCGGCATGTGTTGACGCACTGGCTGGATGAACAACAACGCATGCAGTTGCGCGACTGGCTGATACGGCGATATGAACGCGGCGAGCCGCTCCTGCCCAAGTAGCACGCCACACCGCGAGATCACGCGCGCGCGAGGACCGCGACTCCAGGACACCGAGACGGGTCGTAATGTGCGACATTGCAGGCATGGGACAACGAGAGGTCACCTTTGCAGATCTTGCCCGTCGCCCCGACGAGGTCGCCCGCGATCTCGTGGCTTGGCAGCGCGGCGATCACGATGATGCGATCGCGCAGACGCTCGCCGCAAGCGCACGCGAAACCCACGGTCGGGCAATGACACTGTGGGCCTGGAGCGGCCCGACAGCTGATGAGAGTCCCGCATGGGTCCTGCCAATCGCAACCACCCACACACAAAGCTTTTCACCCCCCGCTCCCGCGCGTGTACTGGTCATGGCAATTGGTGCCGCAGTCGATGTCGGCGCTGATCCAGAGATGCTGATGTGTGCCGATTGGCACGGATGGACAGTGCTCATCGCCCCAGGCGCCGATCCCGATTTGTTTGGGCTCGCGTTGGGCGAACGCCTCCCGGATGCGGCACGCATTGCAATCACCCCGCTACCGCATCCACTCAACCAGATTGCAGAAATCGATCTTGGACGCGCTCGGGGGCACAGCGGCCTCGCGGTACTCGGAAATGCGGTCGGTGCGCATCCGGTGGAGGTGGCAATTGCACTTGTCGCCCATGGGCAACCACTGGATATCGATGCAGGTGACCCCGATATGGAACGCAACCTGCACAATTGGGGTCTTTCAGGTGATCCGCTTCCCGACGACGATGATGAGATCCTGAGCGGAATTGACGATGACCCCTGCCCACGACGGCGTCATGCGCGACGGATGTTGCAGCGCCTCCTTCGGATGGGAAAGGTCGGACGCAATTACCACACCGCAATTGATCATCTGTCGCGAGGTGTCCCTGCCGATCAACGCCATGACGCACTCATGGTGATCGAAGCACTTTTGCGCGCGGGACTCTTGGGTGAAAAAAAGAGTGTCGGCCAGCGTCATATTTTCCTGCGACGAGACGCACTCCCCGAGATCCACGCACTCATGAGCCGCGGAATCACGAGCGATCCGACGCTTGCTGCGATCTGGACCGCACCCGCTCCACCCCAGCTGCGCGACTAGCCGCGACCTCGACCGGGTGCGTCGGTCGCCAGGCGCGCCATCCTCGCAAACCCTGCATCGAGGGCGATCGATGGCTCCCATGCCTCGGGATCTCCAGGCGCAAGACGTGCGGCCAGTGCGAAGTACCACTCATGCGAGGTTTGGTAGGCCCCGGTCAGTTGGGCAATGTTGAACGTAATTCCGAGTCGACGACGCAATTCATCACCCACCGCGAAGGACAGCTCAACGCGCGCCGCCCGCGAGGGGGAGCGATCGGCTCCGATGCGGCGTAATCCCTCCTCCCATTCAAAGCGGGCCGCCGCAATCTCTGCATCACCCGGAGTCACACCCCCTCGCCGACCATGGCACAGCACACCGCCGGCCACTGCAGCTCGGTGCGTGCGGCAATCCAGTCGCCAATTGGGCTCCCGCCCTCGGCAAGGGCAAATGCCAGATGGGCATGCAAGCATTTCACGCGCGCAGGATCTCTCACGCCGCCGATGTTGCGCCCATTGTGTGCGGCCCGATGACGTGCGTGCGCATCTGCAAGATGTTGCGCCATCTCCGGATCAGACTCGAGCATCCGCACCCCGCCGGCCGCTTCAAGACGGCTCACCGCCTCGCCAAGCGCACGACATGCCAGCCAATAGCGCGTGGGAAAGGGGCGTCCATGCTGGTCCACCGGCTCGTTGGCAAGCACGGCCGGACCGCCACCCGGGCAGGTGAGGGCAGCAGAAAACACCGTAAATGGCGTGCGCCCCAACAGGCGTGCCACAACCTCTGGGTCAGCGGTGCTGCCTGAGTCGGCGCAGGAGTTCATTGCCCGTCATCGCCGCAGTTGGATGCGCAGCCGGCGTGACGAAATTGATCACAAATCCCGCTTCGCCTGGGCGCAACATGCCAATCTCGCGAGCGCGCGTTTCGAGCACAGCGGGCTGTTGAATCTGCGTGAGCTGCGCCTCGAGTTGGGCGCGCTTGCTCTGCAACGACATCAATGTGAGCTCTTGGCCCCGCAACGCACTCTTTTGCGACAGGTAGGCACTCACCGGGCCGATATAGGCAATACCGACGGCGAAAAAGAGTCCTGCCAACACGAGTCTGCGTGGAGAAAGCGTCGCACTGCTCCGGAACGAGATGCCGACACCCTCGGCGATCGGTACAGCAGATATACGCGCCGCCGAGATGAACTCCTTCAGCGCGTCGCGACATCATCATCATCATCGGAATGCCCCGGCGCAGTGCGCCCTTTGGGTTACCGTCTCCGGAACGCCTGTGCACCAGGATAGGTCGCCGCAGGACCCAGCAGCTCCTCAATACGGAGCAGCTGGTTGTACTTGGCCACGCGTTCACTGCGGGAGGGGGCACCGGTCTTGATCTGACCGCATCCGGTCGCAACGGCAAGGTCGGCGATAAAGACATCCTCGGTCTCGCCCGATCGGTGCGACACCATCGCCGCAAAGCCGGCTTGATCGGCCAAGTCCATCGTGTCAAGAGTTTCGGTGAGGGTGCCGATCTGGTTGAGCTTGACCAAAATGGCATTCCCCGCTGTGCGGTCAATTCCCATCTGGAGTCGCTCGACATTGGTCACAAAGAGGTCGTCGCCGACCAACTGCACGCGATTGCCAAGACGTTCGGTCAGCAGCTGCCAACCCTCCCAGTCCTCCTCTGCCATTCCATCTTCGATAGAGACGATCGGGTAGGTGTCACACATCTCGACCCAGTACTCACACAGCTCAGCCGAACTCAGCACGCGCCCCTCACCATCAAGGTGGTAGGCCCCATCCCGATACAGCTCAGTCGTCGCTGGGTCGAGTGCAAGCGCGATGTCGGTACCCGGGCGGTAGCCCGCCTCGGTGATGGCCTGCATGATGATCTCGAGCGCGCGCTGATTGCTTTCCAGGTTCGGCGCAAAGCCACCTTCATCACCCACCGCTGTCCCTAACCCCATGCCATGCAGTACGCGTTTCAAGGTGTGGTACACCTCGGCGCCCATCCGCAATGCCTCGGCGAAGTTGCGGGCGCCCACTGGGGCGATCATGAATTCTTGGAGATCAACAGAGTTATCGGCGTGTGCTCCGCCGTTCAAAATATTCATCATCGGTACGGGTAAGCGGTGTGCGCGTGCGCCACCCAAGTAGCGATACAACGGCAATCCCGCCTCAGTCGCCGCAGCCTTTGCGACCGCCAGCGAGCACCCAAGAATTGCATTCGCTCCAAGGCGACTCTTGTTCGGCGTGCCATCGAGTTCGATCATCGTGCGATCGACGACAGCTTGATCCGACGCCTCAAGACCGATTAACACTCCGGCGAGCTCATCCTCAACATTGGCGACAGCTTTCAGCACGCCCTTCCCCGCGAATGCGCGCGAATCACCATCACGCAACTCCACTGCCTCGAAGGCCCCTGTACTGGCGCCAGATGGCACAGCTGCGCGTCCCACCGTCCCGTTCGCGAGTGTCACCTCAACTTCAACGGTCGGCTGACCGCGTGAATCCAAGATCTGACGGGCGTGCACGGCGGCGATCTGCGACATCGGCTCCCTCGGGTTCGCATCCGGAAAAGTGTCGATTAGTCTACGGACCCGACCCCTCGAGTTCACCCCTCGACCGGTGACAAAAGTTGGATCGTGCAGAAACAATGTGTGCGCTCGGGCATCGACCGCATCGCCATGTGCCGGCTACTGCCGCCCCACCGACTCGTACCAGCGCAACTGCGCCGCAGGATCCAGGTTGGCGAACTGCTCACCACTCGCCGCAGCAGCTTCGGCGGCACGCTCGACGCGACGACGAAAGCGCTGCGCGGTCGCACGCAACGCAACCTCGGGATCGACGGCGAGTTGACGCGCGACGGCAACGGCCGCAAACAACACATCACCGAGCTCATCCGGGGATGGTGCCTCGGTCAACTCATCGAGCTCTTCACGTAATGCAGCAAGCGCATCATCGATTGATGTGAATGAGAATCCGATTGATCCCGCACGCTTCTGGGCTTTGGTCGCAAACGCAAGCGCAGGCAAACCCGGCGGAAGATCATGGAAGATCCCCTGGTCGGCGCGCTCGGCGCGCTTTGTGGCTTCCCAAAGATCGAGCACCTCGGCGGCATCGCCTGCCGCCACCTCGCCGTAGACATGCGGGTGGCGATGAATCAACTTATCGGCCTGGTCACGGGCGATCGTTCCGAGATCACCCAGCTGCTCCTCCTCGAGCAGTTGGGCAAGAAACACCGATTGAAAGAGCAGGTCACCAATTTCATCCAGCTGCTTGAGGGGATCGCCTGATTCCACCGCATCTGCGACCTCAAATGCCTCTTCAATCGTGTACGGAACGATTGATGCAACCGTCTGCACGCGATCCCATGGACAATCACGTCGCAGACGCTCCCCGACTTCGACAAGGCGTGCAACCTGGGCGCCAATGGCACGCTGGCGAAGGCGCGCACGATCGGGAATGGTCTGTGCGCTGACAAGATCGTCGGTCGCGATCCGATAGGCATCTGGATCGGCAGCGGCAACGATCGCGTCCGGGGCAAGATCGCCCCCGGCGACATACGGCACCGTCGCCACGTCGGCCAAACCGGGAGCACACGATCCAGATGGATCATGCAGGAGGACCATATCCGCCGATCTCAGCACCTCGAGCGCACTCGCCGGGATCGACGCGACGTCCCCGGGTCCAAGGCCGACGATCCTGATCACCCTGCCGACGACGCTCCGGCTGCGGGAGTTGTGGTCGTTGGCGCGGGAATCGGTCCGTACTGCGAGGACGCATAGGTTGTCTGGCCCCGCCAGTACTTCAGTGTGCTCTGCACCCAGGCCTGATAGGCGGCGGTGCGCTTTGCCGTCGTCTGGGCGGTGATGATCTGCGGAATCGCTTGGGCCTCGGTCACCGTGTGTGGCGGAGTGATCTTGGTGACATAGATGATGTGCCAGCCAAATTGCGTGGAGACCGGTTGTGAAATCTCGCCGAGCTTCAAACCGAAGGCGGCCTTGCCGAATGGCGCGACCACCTGGGCCTCTTGAATCGCACCCAATTTCCCACCCAGATTCTTGCTACCGGTGTCGATGCTGTACTTCTTGGCGAGCGCCGCGAAGTTCGCCGGTGTCACCTGCGCACGAATCGTCTCTGCGAGGGTCTTGGTCTTGACCAAGATGTGCGAAACAACGCGGGTTTCGGGCAGATTGAACTGGGCGCTATTGGCCTGGTAGTACGCCTTTGCCTGGGCGGGCGTATATGTCGCGCTGTTCTCGACATGCGTTTGAATCTTTTGCTGCTCGAGGCCCGCCTGCACCTCTGCACGCGCCTCAGGAATCGAGAATTGCAGTTTCGCGGCATATGCATAGAACTTGGCAACCGATCCGCCATATTGCCGCTTTGCGAGTTTCTTGATCTGGGCAGTGACCTCTGCATCGGTCACCGTGCACGGAGCCCCGCACTTGGCTGCCTCAGCGTGCACGATCTGGATTTGGATGAGCTGCTGCACCGCTTGCTGTACCGCGCTGGTGTAGGCGGACGTTCCTGCCGTCGGGAATCTCTGGCCATTCAAGGTCGCATTCGCAGCAACCTGCGAGAGGTAGCGATCGAGCTGTTGCTGGGTGATCTGTGCATCTCCCACCTGCGCAACGACACCGCTGGGAAGCGACGTCGAGCCGCACGCGGTCAGCGCAATTGCGCCGATGGCGACAAGAATCGCGATCGCACAGAGGCGAAATCGCAGACGTGAACGGAGGGTCAGATGCACAGCGTCTCGGAGGGTAGCACGGTACGCACACCTCCCGGTACTCGCTATGTGTCGGGTCTCACCCCCCCATACGAGGGCCCTAGGAGGCGGTGAGAGCGGTGCCAATCGCAGCAAGCATGTCATCGGCCGCAGCAATCCGTTCCTTGGGGACCGATGAACTGAAGGGCACCGACACAATTCCCTCGCGCGACTCATACATTGCTCGAGGATGCACCTGCCGCAGGGCACGCAATTGCTGGCTGGTCAAACTCAATGGGCCCGCCACGATCCGGGTGGAGCGCACGCTCACCTGACCGGCGCCGAGCGCACGCAAACGCAAACGCAATCGCTGCACCGCGATCAGCGCCTGAACTCCATCGGGCAACGGACCAAAACGGTCGCCGATTTCCTCGGCAAGGGTTGCGATCCCCTCAAGATCCTGTGTGAGGGAAATACGACGATGCAGCTCAATTTTTGCGGCCTCAAATGGGACGTACTCTGCCGGGATGTAGGCGGAGATCGGAATTTCGATTCGGACATCCCGATCGGGGATGGGTGCACCCTGTCCCAGCGCCACGGCCTCTTGGAGCATCTCGACGTAGAGCTCAAATCCAATCGCCGCAACATGTCCGGTTTGCTCATCGCCGAGGAGATTTCCCGCTCCGCGAATCTCGAGATCGCGCATCGCAATCCGCAGACCACTACCAAGCTCGGTGTAGTCGGCCAGCGCCCGTAGGCGCGCGGCAGCCTCGCGCGTCAATCCTGACTCATCGGAGTAGAGCAGGTATGCGTGTGCGGTCACATTGCTGCGGCCGACGCGTCCACGGATTTGGTAGAGCTGCGACAGGCCGAGTTGATCGGCACGCTCCACGATCAAGGTATTGGCCTGTGGAATATCAAGGCCGCTCTCAATGATGCTGGTTGCCACAAGCACATCTGCCTCACCGCGAATGAATGCGATCATCATCTCCTCGAGCTGATGCTCGGGCATCTGCCCATGCGCGACCAATACGCGTAATTCGGGAACTAAGGCGGTAATGCGCTCCGCGGCGTTTTGAATCGTCTCGACGCGGTTGTGCAGGAAGAAGCTTTGGCCGCCGCGCTCTTTTTCGGTGCGCAGTGCCTGCTGCACCAGATCCTCCTGAAACTCACCAACATGGGTCGCGATGGGACGCCGGCCGCGCGGAGGGGTTTCAATCACGCTGATCTCGCGCAATCCCGACATCGATATCTGCAAGGTCCGCGGAATCGGCGTTGCGCTCAACGCGAGCACATCGACCCGCACCCGCAATTGACGCAATGCCTCTTTTTGCGCGACGCCGAATCGCTGCTCCTCATCGACGATCACCAATCCCAAATCCGCAGGCTGTACATCCATTGAGAGCAATCGATGGGTTCCGACCAAGATGTCGAGCGCCCCACGACGAAAGCGTTCAAGCACATCTCGTGTTTCCGCCTGCGATCTGAATCGATTGACCATGTCGACAGACACGGGCAGATCTGCAAAACGCTCACGAAATGTCGCTGCGTGTTGCTGGGCCAAAATCGTTGTCGGCACCAGCACCATGACCTGCTTGCCCGCAACCGCGGCTTTGAAGGCGGCGCGCATGGCGATCTCTGTTTTGCCGAATCCCACGTCACCGCAAATCAGACGGTCCATCGGACGTGGGCGTTCCATATCGTCATAGACCGCATCGATTGCGCGTTGCTGATCTGGAGTCTCGCGATGCGCAAAGCGCTGTTCGAGCTCCATGACCCATTCATCATTGGGCGGGAACGCGAATCCCTCAACACGCTGTCGAGCCTCATAGAGGGAAATCAATTCGCCCGCCATCTCACGCACTGCCGCCCGCGCGCGCGCCTTGATCTTGTCCCACGCCTTGCCGCCGAGCTTGGACAGCGTCGGCTCAGAGCCATCGGCGCCGACATAGCGCGTGACCTTCTCGAGTTGGTCATGCGGCACGAAGACCCGGTCGCTGCCGGAAAATGCCAACGCGAGATAGTCGCGGGTGACATTTGCAACGGTCCGCGTCTCAAACCCAATCAGCCGCCCAATGCCGTGGTCCTCGTGCACCACATAATCGCCAATCCGCAAATCCATGAAGCTCGCCAAACGACGACCAACGACCGGACCGGTCTCTGCCGCAGCACGCCGACGTCGGAAGATGTTGGCTTCAGGAATGATGGCGATCGACAGTGCATGGGAGATCATGCCCTCGCGCACATCAAGTGGGCTAAAGCCCACTGTCCCCTCGGCAGGAAGTTCCCCAGGACCCAAGATTGTCGGCGTGATCTTGGTGCAGCGCAGCGCTGCCCGCTCCATATCGCCGCGTCGAGTAAAGCCCACCACCACCCGATGGCCATTTCGCGCGAGTCGGGCGAGTTCTCCCTCTGCCTCTGCATACCCACGCGTGGCAAATTTTGCCTGGACCGCATCGAGGACGGCGTCGGGGCCGGTGGGTGGCAAAATATCCACTCGGCTGCGCTCCGCACAGGCGCCAAGCAACGACTCCGTCTCAGTGAGTGCTCCCGCAATCGCCTCATCTGCGAAGCGTTCACGTGCATCACGAAGCGCGCCGGGATGCGCATTCGGATCAAGGCGAATCACATCGATTGCATGAAGTCCCCCGCCTGAGAGGGGATCGACACGCCCGTCGGTGGCGACAGGTTCCACAGCAGCCCAAATCACCGTGCGGGTAATCGGACGAATGGTCCGTTGAGTGAAGGGCGAGAATGCGCGAATACTTTCGATCTCATCGCCAAAAAATTCAATGCGAATCGGCAGATCTGCGCTGGTGGGATACACATCCACAAGTCCACCGCGAACGGCAATCTCTCCACGTTCCTCGACCTGGCTGGTGCGCTCATAACCACGTGCGGTCAGCTGATCAATCAGTGCATCGAGTTCCACCTGCTGGCCAACGCTCATCCGAAATGGCTCCGGCCACGCCTCAGGCGGCGCAATCAACTCAGCGAGCGCCGGAGCGCCCGACACGACGATCGTCCCGGGTCGCTCCGCGGAGGCCAAGGCGCGAGCTCGCTGGCCAACCAGATGAGGTGAGGCGCCCACCGGACCATCGAGTGGAACACCTCGCGAAGGAAAGAGTGCCACCGCTGCCCGACCAACAAGGGCCTCAAGATCAACAGCGAGATCGCGCGCCTCATCATCCTCCGCGCAGATCACCAGCAATGGCCGCGCAGCGGATCGGCTGAAGGCGGCAATCACAAAACTCCAGGCAGGGCGGGCGAGCCGCAGATTTCCCGCGCGCGCACCCTCATTCCGGAGCGCACACACCTGTGCAATCTCGGGAACGCCAAGGAGCAGTGCATCGAGAGTGGTTGCCGCAGATGGGCGGTTACTCACTCACATTCCCGTCGATCGACGAACTCACATCACCATCACCCGTCGAGTCACCCTCTCGACGTGCGGCGCGCGCACGTGCACTCGCACCGGGTGGGCGTGCGTGGTGACGCGCGATCGCCGCAGTGATGCCATCGGTGAGCACGGTCTCGGCCATTGCCACCGCAGCGGCGATCAGTGACTCGACATCCGCTGCGGGCTCGGAAAAATTGGCGAGGACCCATGCGGCCTCATCGCCGTGAAAGTCTGCCGACTGTCGCCCGACCCCGATGCGAATCCGGGAGAAGTCACGCGCACCGATACCCTGCTCAATTGAACGCAGCCCATTGTGGCCGCCGGATCCGCCCCCGTGCTTGCCGCGCACATCCCCAAAGGGGATATCGATTTCGTCGTGCAAAACCAAGATCTGCGACGGGACAAGATGCAAGCTTCCGGCGGCTGGCCCGACCGATCGCCCCGATTCATTCATAAAGGTCTGTGGTGCAAGGAGCGCAATGGGCCCATGCGGCCCGCGCGCATCACGCCACACGCCGGCAAATTTTGTGGCCGGGCGTCCTGCATCGAGCCGCGCAGCGAGGGCATCGAGCACCATCCATCCCACATTGTGTCGCGTGCGAGCGTATTTCGGGCCGGGATTTCCCAGTCCGACAATCAGCCTGATCTCTGCATCTGGAGGCGTCTCAGGCGCCGGCATCGACATCCCCAACGCACGCCGCAAGCCTCGCGACGAGGACATCTTTGCTGCGCCGACAGTACGACCGGGCGCGTCGGTGACTACTCGGATTCGTCCTCACCGGCGTCATCGCCAGCAGGTGCCTCATCGGCCTGGAGCGCATCATCGACCTCGGCGACCGGAGCCTGCGCGACATCATCATCGCCCGCATCGTCATCGGCAGCTACTGCGGCAACCGGTGTGACAACGGCTGCAGCACGACGTGCCTTTTCATCGACGAAGACTTCGATGTGCTCGGGCGCACGCACAACGACGCCACTGGCAACTTCTTCAGCGCCAGCGGGACGGAAGTCCACGTGACGAATGTTGCCGCGAATGTGATCCAGCTGCCAATCAGTCAACACGGCAGGCTGTGCAGGGCCCCCACCAATCGAGAGCTCAATGACGCTCGTACGCCCATCGGACGAAAACAACACGCGACGCAATTCGCGTTCGTTGACGGAAATCGGGAGCGCATCACCAGCTGGTTGATACATCACTCCAGGCACACGTCCTTGTGCGCGAAGACGACGCGACGGTCCGTTTCCGAACTCGTGACGTGGTTCTGCCTCTACGGTGTGTTTAGCCATGCCGGTCTCATGTCCTCATTCGTGCAGTTCTCGGGCGACCGCGGATGATAGCCGACGCGCCCCCATTTGGGCGAATTCACGCCCAAATGATCGAAAATCTTTTTAAAAGAGCTGGTTTTCTCCTGCGAAAATCTCACTCACCGACTCGTCGCAGAAGACGTTATGCACCGAATCGGCAAGGATCCGCGCGACCGAGACGACTTTAATCAGATCGGTCGGAGCGTCCGCTGCAAGCGGCACCGTATCGGTGACAACGATTTCTTCGATTGCTGATCCCGCCAATCGCTCGAAGGCTGGTGGAGAGAACAATCCGTGAACCGCGGCGGCATAAATGCGCCGCGCGCCCGCCTTGCGAATCGTGTCAGCACCGGCGACCAGTGTGCCCGCCGTGTCGATCATGTCATCGATAAGGATGGCGTCGCGCCCCTTCACGTCACCCACCAACAAGGTGATTTCGGCGGCATTGTGCTCTGGGCGCTGCTTGGTCAAGACTGCCAGCGAGGCACCGAGTTTCTCCGCGACATGGTTTGCCAGCTTTGCGCGACCCGCATCTGGCGACACCACCACAAGATTGTCGAGCTCACCGGTGCGTTGACGCTCCAAAAAGTGATCGACCAGCAATGGAATGGCGGTCATGTGATCCACGGGGATTCGGAAAAAGCCTTGCACCTGTCCGGCGTGCAGATCCATCGTCAACACGCGATCCACGCCTGCGGCCTGCAAAAGTTCGGCAACCAGCTTGGCGGTAATGGGCTCACGCGGCGCAGACTTCTTGTCCTGGCGCGAGTATCCGTACCACGGGATCACCGCATTGATCCGGTGCGCCGAGGCCAGCTTCGCCGCATCAATCATGATCAATAGTTCCATGAGTGCATCGTTTGCAGGGCGGCTCGTCGACTGGACCAAGAAGATGTCGGCACCACGGATGCTCTCTTCAAAGCGCACGTAAATTTCGCCGTTTGCAAAGGTCTTGAGCGTCACATCGCCCAACTCCATCCCGAGCTTTTCGGCGATGTTTTCACCGAGCACGCGGCTGGTACGACCCGCAAACAACATCAAGCGCTTCGAGTCATCTCGATCGATGCTCGTTCTGGTCATGCGGTGTGCCCCCCGGGGTCGTTCGATGCGGCGCGCGCCTTGGCAGCGGCCCGCCGAGTGAAATCTTCAATGACACGTTGCCGAGATCGCGCAATCCCGAGCGCGCCATTCGGCACATCCTCGGTGATGATTGATCCGGCGCCGGTCATGGCATCGTCGCCGATCGTCACCGGCGCCACAAGGACACAATCGGATCCGGTTTTGACCCGCGCACCCACGATTGTGCGGTGTTTGCGAAAGCCGTCGTAGTTGGCGGTGATATTGCCGGCGCCGATATTGGTCTCCTCACCAATCTCGGCATCACCGATGTACGACAAATGGGGAACCTTTGCGCGTGCCCCGATGCGCGCGTTCTTGGTTTCCACGAAGGTGCCGACTTTGGCGCCCTCATCGAGATCGGTTCCGGGACGCAAAAAGGCGAATGGCCCCACGCTGGTCTTCGATCCCACGACGCTCTCGCGCACAACCGCATTGATGATCTGCGCGTCATCGCCCACGCGACTGGCCTCGATCACGCAATTCGGCCCAATCACGCAACGTTCACCAATAACCGTCCCGGCGCGAAGATGCACCCCGGGCAAAAGGTGGGTGTCGGCACCCACGCACACATCGGCATCGACGTACACCTGGGAGGGATCGATCATCGTCACACCCGCGTGCAGCAATGTCGTGCGCAGACGCGTTTGCAATACCGCTTCGCACTCCGCCAGATCCACACGCGTATTGACCCCGTGCACCACATCACTGTCGGCGCTGATCACTGCACCGACCCGTCCCGACATGCGGCCCAGGACATCAGGCAGATACAGCTCGCCTTGGGCATTGTCGGTCCCGATCTGTGCGAGCGCATCGGAAAGCGCGGCGCGATCAAAGACAAAGATGCCCGCGTTAATCTCGCGCACGGCCAATTGCTCGTTCGAGGCATCTCGGGCTTCGACGACCCCCACCACGGTGCCCTCGGCGTCGCGAAGCACCCGTCCATATGCGCCCGCATCATCAAGCACGGTTGTCAGCATGGTGGCGAGATTGCTCTCGGACACATGCGCCGCGACCAAATCGGTAATGACCTCCGAGGTCAACAGTGGCGTATCACCACACAGCACCACCACCGAGTCGCAGTCCGCATCCAGTCCGTCCAAGCCAACTGCGGTTGCGTGTCCAGTGCCGTGCTGCGTGTCTTGGATCTTTGTGGCCACATGCTCGGGGAGCGCAGCGGCGACGGCATCGGATCCGTGGCCCACAACGACAACGGTGTGTGACACGTCGACGCCAGTCAGTGCGGCCAACACCCATTCAACCATTGTGCGGCCTGCCAGACGATGCAACACCTTCGGTGTCGCCGACTTCATTCGCGTGCCCTGCCCCGCGGCAAGCACCACCGCGCCGAGACTCATCTAAGTGCCCCCTCTGACACGCCCAGCAAAATTGGTTGGGGCGGGAGGATTCGAACCCCCGAATGGCGGGACCAAAACCCGCTGCCTTACCACTTGGCTACGCCCCAATGCATACAGCCCACAGCGAGTATATGCGTCCCACTCGACGCCCTCGCCGATCGATCACGATCCGAGGACCATCACGTCGGTCACGACGGGGCGATCCTCATCGGAGGTTTCGCCAGTATCGAAGTTGACAACCTCAATCGTATCGATGATGCATTCGATGCGAACGCGCATTCCCTCGGCGAGGACACCGTCGATATATCGATCGGCAAGTTCGCCCGTGAGCTCAAATGTGTCCATATCGAGCATCTGATCCGGATCGATCGTGAACTGGATCACATTGCCCCGGTACCGATCGACGGTATGCCACAGCATGGAAATTTCACCGGTAAATGCCACACGAGTGCTCACTTGGGTGCAAACTCTACAGTCATGACTCAGACTCCTGCACCCACGAACTACTCGCTCATCGGTCCGCCCGATCTTCTGCACGACCTGATCCTCGACTTCGAGGAGATTGGTTGGAGGTGCACGGTCTTTCGTTGGCAGGCAGTGATTTCATCCCCCGAGGGCGACCCCGCACACACGGCCCCGTTGTGGCCAGCCGAGATCACCCTTGCGCGTGTGACCACGATCGATCACGAAGATGCCTGCCACGCCCACTTTGGGGTTCCCGGCAGCTAACCGCACCTGGCTATTGGCCCGAGGTGACCGAGGCGGTTGTTGTCGCCGCGTCGGTCACATCCGCATGATGCGCCGACACAAGGTCCTCGCCGCCACGCACACGCCCCAAAAGGGTCAAAAGACGCGGGGCCAAAGCGATTGCCGCGATATCGAAAAATACATACCCCGCAGCAATACCCGACGGAGGATTCCCATTGGCAATTCCGGTCCCGGGAATAATTGCCTGCCAACTCCAGGTTCCCATCGAGACCCCATACAGCTCGAGAAAGGCGACGAAGGCAAACACGCTGGCATAGACACCTGCGTTGCGGCCCCGCAGCAAAAAAATGCCCAACACGACGACCCCGATGAGCCCACCGACATCGGTGTGCGGGAGCAGCGTGACGCCGAGAATTCCCCATCCGACGACACCGACAAATGCACACCGCACCCACAAGGTGGCGTGTGCGGTCACCCAACGAGTTTGGGTGAGCCGCAGACCAAAGAGATAGACGAGCCCGTGACCGGGCGGCACAAACATCGGCAAGTTGTGATGGCGATAGATATACGCGCCCCAGATAATCGAACCGATCACCTCAAAACAGGTCGCAACCACAATGACGACCAGTGTCTGCATGCGCTCAACGCGCGTCGCCGAGCGCAACACCACGCCCAAAATCACCCAGCAGCATCCGCCCAACAGCACTTGCCCGGGGATGCCCACAACCCTGTCAAGCGCCAAACCCATCGCCGTCACCACAAAGATGAAGACGCAGACACGCATCGGCGCATTCGCAAACGGATCAGCCACACACCACACTGTAAAGATCCTCGACGATTATCTGGCCGATGACCGGCTGCGCCGTGTGCCGAGGGGGATCTTCCGAATTGTGATTTTTTTGTCGAAATCGCACGGATATTGGAGTTCGCGTCCGGAAATGCGCCTAGACTTGACGTTATGACGACTGCGCGGACTCATTTTCAAAGCGAAATGCAGGATCTCCGGATGCGCATCGTGGAGATGGCAAGCACGGTGCTGAACCAAATCGAACGCGCCACGAGTGCCTGGGAAAATGGCGATGCGTCCGGTGTCGGTCAGATCATCGCCGATGATGAGCGCATCGATGAGGCGTGCGCAGATCTCGATCATGCGATTTATCGCACACAACTCCTTCAGGCACCGGTCGCCAGCGATCTACGTCTGTTGCACGTGGGTCTCATTGCCGTTGTCGCACTCGAGCGCGTCGGAGATTTAGCCGTGGCGATTGCAGAGCTCACCGGATCGGTCCGCCCAAGTGATGCCAACCCAGAGGTCCAAGCCGCACTGGCACGCATGAGCGCGCAGGCAGTTGACACCTTGGCGATTGCCGTACAAGCAATTGCCCGGAGTGACGCAGAACTCGGGGAACGAGCTCGAGGTCAAGCGCAGGCAGTGCGACAGATGCTCATCGAACTTCCCGCCGTCGTCGCAGCAGCAAACGGTGCGGGAGGAGACCCTGCCTGGATGGCTGCTGCGGTGCTGGTCGGTCGCCACCTTGAGCGAGTTGCAAACAATGGCGCAGAACTCGGCGGTCGCGTGAACTTTATTGTCACCGGCGAACCATTTCGCCGCACCTCACGCACCACAACCAACGAGCTCACTCCGTAGTACCTGGCGCTACTCGGTGTCGGAATCATCCTCAGTGGTCGTGGCGCCAGTTGAGGGATCTGGGTGCATGGCAGGATTGGCCAGCTGCTCTTGGCGCTCCATCTCCGCGATGCGCTCGAGGGCATCAAATGCCGAGTCGCCGTCCATTGTGCGAAAGCTCGTGCGTCGTTCCCGCTTTGCCTTAGCCATTCACGCCTCCCTTGCGTCGGGGACCTATTCTACCGCGGCGCCGCCGATGCCTCCCACCTCGGGCACTAAACGACCCTCGACAAGGTCGTTGATCAAGCCCTGATCGGCGGGCGGAAATTCGTATTCGACGAGGCGCGGAAATGGAATCCAGCGAAACTGCACCACCTCGCGTGCACGTGGACGCAAATACGGTGCCCACGCACACCAATAAAACCGCAATTCCAGCGGGCCGGAGATCGTCGTCCACGCACATCCCCCCACCTCTAATGAAATACCCAGCTCCTCAGTGAGCTCGCGACGCAGCGCACTGTGATCATCCTCTCCCGGTTCAACTTTCCCCCCGGGGAATTCCCAACACCCTGGGTGGCCGGTGTTCGGGGGGCGCTGGCTGATGAGCATCCTGCCACCGCGGGCAATCAACGCGGCAACAACGACGTGGCGCATGCCGGAACCCATCAGTCGACGGGAAGCAGGAGAAGGTCGCCGTCCTCGCGGGCCAACCCATCAGCAACCAATGACATCGCCGCATCAATGTCGTGGGCGATCGGAACGCTTCCATCTGAGGTCATTGCACGCATCAGCACACCACGGCGCTGACGCATCGAACCTGCAAATGCAGATTGACGCCGCCGTGCTGGGGCGAGCTGCTCCGGTTGCCCAGACTCCGCGGCGCCACATCCATCGCGCAATGGGCAGCCTGATGCACAACGCGGGGCGCGTTGGGTACACCACTCGCGTCCCACGTCCATCAGCGCCTGACCAATCGTCCATCCATGGCCATCTGGGGTTCCCGGCCAACCATCGGGGAATCGACGTGCCAGCACCCGCCCAACATTGACGTCGATCGGCAGCACCGACTCCTCATCTGCAAAGCACCGTACTGCCGCGGCCGTATATGGACCGACCCCGGGCAAATCGGTCAATCGATCGGCAGGCGGCCACCCTTCGGTGCAAATCATCTGCGCCGCCCGATGCAGATTTCGCGCACGTCGGGGGTACCCCAGCCCCTGCCACGCCGACAAGACCTCGGCGAGGGGCGCACTCGCGAGCGCGTCGACTGTTGGCCAACGCGCCATCCACCGCTCAAAGTACGGCACAACTCGTGCCACCTGGGTGGATTGCAGCTGCACTTCCGCAACGAGGACGGCATAGCGATCGCGCGATTGCCGCCAGGGAAAATCCGCACCCTGATCGGAAAACCAGGCGATAAGGCTCGCGACGGCGGGGTCAGTTGTTGAGACAGATTCGATCACTCCACGGCAGTGTGACATGCGGGAGCATCCCGCCGATCTATCTCATCCTCAAGTAGAGGTTGAGATATTACGCAGCCTGCCGTGTGACCCCGTCGTCTGCACCACGTTGCACGCGGCGACGCGGTGCACAGGCCTGCTCGATCAATGGCGCAACGCGCACGACGACCTCGTCAATACCCAGATCGCTTGGCACATTGACAACCCCCTGACGACCACGCGCACGGGCCCGTCCATCAATAATCAACGCCTCTGGATCAAGTGGCTCACGCTCCGATACCGAACGCGCCGACTGCACTGCACCAATAATGCGTTCAATCGACATCTGCCACGTCTGGGCATCGACCTCAGCGCGGCCCACAATCTCGCCCCCGACGACCCCAAATACCACCGCCTGCCCCGGGGTCGCCGCAACCTCCACCACCAACATTCGATGCTGGCGCACTCCGTGTGCACGCCAACCGATTTGCAGTTCGGCAAGCAGTGCCTGAATGTGCTGCTGGCCCGCAGCATCCATCGCCACACGCCCATCCCGCACGGCATGCGCGCAGCGAAGAGCAAGTTGTCCGAGCGCGCGTGCCGGACTCGGTCCACACAGCTCCTGCAACTCACGCGCCCGGGTTGCATCATCGTCCACAAAGAGCGGCGCCGACTCCCCGTCAGGCTCATTCCACCCCGGATAGGGCAACTGATGTGCAGACTGCAGTGGATACAGGGCAAGCAAGGTGTCACGCACCCCGCGTGCGCGGCGCTCACTGCGCACACACAGCAGAGTTCCATCATGTGCGACGGGCATCCCACGAACCACACGCAACCGCGGAACATCCTCACCTGTGAGCACAACTCGCCACATCGGCGAGTTCAGGCCCCGTTGATTGCAGGGCGGACGCAGGTCTCTGAGCACCCGGTGCTCGGCGAGCAGCGCATCGAGTTCCGAGGCGCAACACTCATAATCAATCCGCTCAAGCTGCTCAAGCGCTCGTCCGATGAGCCGACCATGACGCCCCCCGGGTCCAAAGTACGAACGCACCCTGCGGCGCAAATCCCGCGCCTTGCCGACGTAGAGCACGTCACCCCGACGATTGCGCATTAAGTAAATCCCTGGAGCAGCCGGCAAATCATCAGCAAGAGCCAACTTCCACGAGTGGCGCGTCCCCCCGGGTGCACCCATCGCCACCACCCGCTCAACCGTATCCACACCCTGCTCACGCAGCATCTCAAGAAAGCAAATCAACAGTTCCGCAGTCGCCTCTGCATCGGGAAGCGCGCGGTGGTTTGGTCGCACAGTGGTATCCGCCCATGCTGCGAGCGTCCCGAGATCATTGCGGGCGACCTTCCCCGCCAGCAGGCGGCGCGCAAGTGTCAAGGTATCGAGCCACGGCTGGGTGAAATACCTGCTCTGGGTGCGGCGCCGCTCATAGGTCAAAAACCGCAAATCAAACGGCGCATTGTGCGCAACCAAGACATCATTCCGCGCGAAGGCAACGAATTGCTCGAGCGCCGCGCCAATCTCCGGCTGCCCGGCCACCATCTCGTTGGTGATACCCGTCAGGCGAGTAATGGGCTCAGGAATCGAGCGCTCCGGATCAACCAGCAACGAAAATCGCTCGACAATCTGCAGACCCGAGACCCGCACCGCGCCGATTTCGGTGATCTTGGAGGACCCAGGGCTCCCTCCAGTGGTTTCAAGATCAACGATGCAAAAGGTTGCGTCATTGACATGCTCGGTCGCCCAACGCTGTGGAGCGAGTCCGACCAGATCCTTGCCATGCCACGCCAAGCGGCTATCCGCCTCAATGAGCTCGCCGACGAGTCGACGTTGTAGATGCTGAGGACATCCGCGCATGCGGAGCACTTGGGCCACAACTTGCCCGATCTCAAGGGGTCGACCGCGACGCACAAGCAGCGCACAGAGGCGATCTGACATGAGCGGTTCGCCGCCCGCTGGGGGCGTCGCAATCAGGAGATCAAGTTGCCCGGAAACGGTCACGGATCGATGGTAACGATGCCCCCCGATGTCCCCGCATATGCCCAAGAAATCAATTCTTGGCGCCGCGCAAAACACAATCGCGACCCGTCACCTACACTTCCCTGCAGAATTCGCGAGGGGGAGATGACATGGGTTTGATTGCGGGAATTGACACGGTGTTTTACCAGGTCTGCAGTATGGAGCGCGCACTGGGCTTTTATCGCGACACTTTGGGACTCGACCTTCTTCATCGCGAAGGCGGGGACTATGCGCTCTTATCGGCTGGAGCAATCAACTTGACGCTCACCGGTGAACTTGCGGTCGCCCCCCAGAAAGGCGGCGCCACGGTGGTGTTCGCAACGACGCAACTCGATGAGCTGATTGCGGCCCTCAACGCGGCAGGCACCGTCGTCGGGCAGGTGCAAGACATCGGCGGCGGTCGTTCACTCGACATCTATGACCCCGATGGCAATGAGATTGTCGTGATCGAAGAGGCGACGGCGTAAGTCGATCGAGATGGGGTCCGGCCCACCGCTCAATACGGTGTGCCGGATCGTACTCGGACAGTGTGCGCGCCCACCGGGCCCCACGCATGTTCGACAGCTCTTGGCCGTGGATCCCATCGCGCATGATGAGAATGCGCGTATGAAACGACCATCCCCAGCAACACTCATCGCCACTGCCGCACTGTGCTGTGCCATGGCCGGCACAGGCATTGCAGCAAGCCGCTATCTCATCACCAATACCTCGCAAATCGCACCGGCGGTTGTCAAGGATCTCCAATCGTCGCCGGTGCAGATCATGCCGCTCACCCAAGGTCCGCCGACGCTCACTCCCCACCTCCAGGTACCTGGCACGAGCACCGTCGGTGACTACAACACATTTGTCGCCCCGCTCTACAGGCGTCACCGGGCTATCGGTGTTGTCAGCGGCGAACGCACACTTGTGGAAATTGGATCAAACCTGCAGTGGACTGTGACGGACCATGTTCCTGGTGCACGTGCGGGGCAGTCCCTCGAGCTTTGGGATATCAACTACGTATTTCACTTTTCTCACGCCGACAGCATTCTGGTGCAGGGAGATGCGGTCTACCCGTCCAATCCCGACCCGCTTCTGTCGGTCGGCATTCCCGAATATCGCGCAATCATCGGTGGTACGGGTAAGTACCGATTTGTCCACGGCCAACTCGTGACAGTACGTCACGCAGATGGCTCCTACACACAAACCCTCGAGTTCAGAAACTGATCACGTGCGCGTCATCCCCACGGGGTGTTGCACACGACCCCGTGGTGTGATGATCGCGATGTCGGCCACTTTTGACAGCATCTGGCGTAGTCTGCCGGCATGCCATGGGTCGCGGTTTTGGGAGTGATCTACGCGGTCGTTGTCGCCGCCGGCTTTCTTGCACATCTCTGGTGGGAATTGCGCGAAACCGAGCCCGGCCGGGATCACCCAAACGGAGGCGGCGGGCATCGTCCTTGGTCACCCGATGACAGCGACACGCCGCGCGGCGGCATCAGTCCGGGGCCGACAGACGCTCTCGACGCACCGCAATCGCCAACACCAGCTCCTCGGGATTCATCACTCGTACGCTGACTCGATCGGCCATCCATCGAAACGGAGCACGCACCGCAAGCGGAGCCGAAAGATCGAGGGCCACGACGCGGCCACTCTGAGCGATAAATCCCACCTCCCCGCGGTGAATGCGCACGCCCAAACCTTGCCACCACGACCAGTTGGCAACCGACACCCGCGAAATCATTGAAATCGGGACTTCGGCGCGTCCCAATGCCCCCATCCGGACGATCAGGGATGCATCACCAAGGGTCACTGAACCACCCCGTGGTGCAAACAGCGCGAGGAAAAGGAAGGCCCACTTCGAGCGCGGCATTGGAAAGGTCTCCATTCCCGACAGCCTACCCCGACGGACGCTTAGCGCAGGTCTGCGACCTCACGGGAACGCAAGTGCACGATCACCTTGCGCTTGACCCGCTGCAGGGCGTTATCAACGGTCTTGGGGGTGCAACTCATCCGCCCGGCGATCTCCTCATACGACCGACCCTCGAGGTACATCGTCAACACGCCGCTCTCCAGCGGAGACAATGACTCGCCGAGGCAGCCAATCAAAGAGCGCAACTCTTCGGATGAGATGGCCTGATTGACCGGATCCCATGCGGGGTCATCGGGGAGAATTTCTGCAAGTGACATCTCTTGGTCCGATGATGCGCCGGCACGCGAGTGACTGAAGGACACGTAGGTATTGAGCGGTGTGTGCTTGTTGCGCGCTGCGGTCTTGATCGCGGTGATGATTTGTCGGGTCACGCACAGCTCCGCAAATGACCGGAATGATGCCTCACGGTCGTAACGGTAATCGCGCACGGCCTTGTAGAGGCCGATGAGCCCCTCCTGGATCAGGTCCTCGCCCTCCCCACCAGCAAGAAAGTACGAACTTGCCCGGAGTCGTACAAAACCCCTGTAACGATCGACAATTTTGTCCATTGCGACCGAATCGCCGCGTCGTGCACGCTCGATCAGCCCGCGATCGGTGATCTCATTCTCAGTCTGAGGTTCATAGCTTCCGCGAATACGCCGATTTGCGTTTTCTGCGTTCTTGACCGCTGAGATTCCCAGTGCCACGGCATTTCCTCGTCAAGTCTGATCCTGAAGTAGAGGGTTCGAAATCCCCTCTTGGGCGGATGTTATGTGACCGAGAGGCATTTGGGAAGGCTCAAGGTGAGATTTAGGTTGAAATATCTCCCCGAACCGCTTCGAACAACAGCAGCGCACACGCCACCGAGAGGTTCAATGACGCAACTTGTCCCTGCATAGGGATAGAAACCATGTGCGTACAGCCTGCCGCCACCTTCGGACGTAATCCCGCTCCTTCACTTCCCATGACAATCACCGAATTCGGCGTCCACGTCACAGAACGAAAGTCCGTCGGCGCCTCTGCATCAGATCCGACGATCAAGCGACCGACATCTGCGGCTTCACTCAAGAAGCCGGCGATGCTCTCCACGCGTGCGACAAGGAGATGCTCAACTGCACCCGCTGAGGTCTTGCAGACGGTCGCTGTCACCCCTGGCGAGCCCCGGCGCGGCATCACGATGCCAATTGCGCCGGCGGCATCCGCCACCCGGCAAATGGCACCAAAATTGCGGGGGTCTTGCGCGCCGTCGAGCACCACAATGGGTTTCGGCGCACGCAACATTTCGCGCTCAGATGCATATGGATAGGCATCGGTAAAGGCCATGATCCCTTGATGGTCACCGGTTCCCGCCATGTGGCCAATCTCGGCCTTGGAACGGATCTTTACCTTGACACCGGTCAGCCACTGCGTATCGGCGAGCTGCGGCAATACCCACACCTCATCGATCGTGCGACGCCCCGCAGCGATCGCCTCTCGCACGGGATTTCGACCATAAATGAATTCGTCATCGTTCACCGAGGTGTGACCTGTGGCCCTTCTGGCGTATCGCGGACATCGAACCCAAGTGCGGCAATCTCATCACGAAGCCCATCTGCGCGAGCGAAATCACGTGCAGCACGAGCCTCCTCACGCGCCTGGGCAAGGGCAAGTACCTCGCGGGGAGCCCGCTCGTGGGGTGTCGCAAGACCGGCAAGCCCGAGGACATCCAACAGCGCGACAAACTCTGACCGAGTCGCCTGCAACTGCGCGCGGCCGGGGCGATGTTCCCCGTCGACGGCCCGATTAATTGCATGCACGACCTCAAACAGCGATGCAAATGCCCGTGGGGTGTGAAAATCGTCATCAAGCGCATCGAAAAAGTCGTTTCGCGCCGACACCAGGGTGTCGGCGAGCTCACGGTCAATCCCCTCGCCCGGAACGGATTCCGCACGGTCAAGCGCCAATGCGGCATTGCGGATCGTGTCGAGTTGTCGCGCAGTGTCCTCGAGCGTTGCATCGCTGTATGGCAACTTGGAGCGGTAGTGCGTGCGCAAAAAGAAGGCAACCAGGACATCGCGTCCCCACCGATCAAGTGCATCGCGTACCAGCACGATATTGCCGTCGCTCTTACTCATTTTCCCGCCGAGCTCAAGCATTTCGTTGTGCGCCCAGATAGTGGCCATCGGCACGCCGTTGACGCCCTCGCTTTGCGCGATCTCGTTTTCGTGATGCGGAAAGGCGAGGTCGATTCCACCGCCATGAATCTCAAACGATGGGCCGAGCGCCGCCTGTGCCATCGCCGAGCATTCAATGTGCCATCCCGGGCGACCGTTCCCCCATGGGGATTCCCAAAAGGTGTCTTCATCGGGCTTATGCCCCTTCCAGAGCGCAAAATCGAGCGGGTGCTCCTTTGCCTCACCCGGCTCAGTCACACGGAGCTCATCGGTGCGTCGCCCCGACAGCTTGCCGTAACCGGGAAATTGTTCGACGCGGTAGTAGACATCGCCCTGGCTTGGATAGGCGAGACCATTGTCGATGAGGCGTGCAATGAATTCGATGATCTCGGGCATGTGATCGGTCACGGTCGGCTCGACATCGGGTCGACCAAGCTCGAGGCGATCGGTGTCGCGTACATACTCGTTGAGATAGCGCGCAGCGAGCTCATCCGAGCGCACACCTTCACGCGCTGCCGCAACATAGATCTTGTCGTTGATATCGGTCACATTGCTGACAAAGCGCACGGCGTAGCCGCGCCGATTCAAGTACCGCTTGAGGACCGAAAACACCACAAACGGGCGGGCATTTCCCACATGAATCGGCCCGTACACGGTCGGCCCACACACATACATTCGCACGAACCCATCCGGACCGGGTGTGAGTGGTTCCAGCTGGCGAGAGAGCGTCGAATACAGATATGGCCCGTGTTCGGTCGTGCTCACACATCCTCCGCGGCGATCGGCGTCACCATTGCAACTGCCTGGCAGGCAATACCTTCGCCGCGCCCGGTAAAACCCATTGTTTCTGTGGTGGTGGCATGCACGCTCACTGGCGCACCAAGGGCATGCGTCATTCCCGCTTGCATCGCGTCTCGATGTGGGCCGATGCGCGGTGCCTCACAGATAACCACGGCATGGGCATTCACCACTCGCATGCCCTCGCGGGCAACATGCGCCGCCACGTGGCCCAACAGGACTGCCCCGGAAACCCCGCTCCAGGCCGGATCATTCGGTGGAAAGAAGGTTCCAATATCCGGCAAGCCACAGGCCGAGAGCACGGCGTCACACACGGCGTGGGCCACCACATCACCATCACTATGGCCGACAAGCCCCTCTGGGTGATCGATCTCAACGGTACCCAACATCAATGGGCGTCCGGGGCCAAACCGGTGGGCATCAACCCCGAGCCCGACTCTCATCCCCACTCCGCAATCAGATGCGCAGATGGAACCCGTTGCGCAAATCGGGTCAAATGGGTGTAGCCGGCGCCCGCAAGCACCGACACCGCCGTCGGGTAATCGGCGGCAACATCCTCTGGGCGGTGTGCGTCACTGGAAAGTGTCACAGGAATCCCCGCCGCGGCGCATTGCGCCAAAAGATCTGTCTGGGGGTACATCTCACCCACCGGTTTGCGCAGGCCCGCGGTGGAACATTCAATTGCAACTCCGGTCTGCGCAATGTCCGCGATCACCTGCGGCCAGCGATCGCGAGCAGAGGCGGGCGGGACATGTCCAAAGACCTTTGGCAGGTCAATATGTGCCAGGACATCGAAGAGTCCCGATTGCGCCGCCGCAACGAGTGCATCGAGATAGCGCTCCCAGACCTCTTCGGCATCCATCGAATCCCACGCCAAATATTCCGGGTGATCAACCGCGCAATCGGCAAGCCAATGCACCGAGCCCAAGACGATGTCAAATGGACGATTGGCGAGAAATGCCCGAATCTCATCCACACGGTTCGGGAGCCAATCCATCTCCACACCGATCAAAAGTGGCGCACCAGCCGCGCGAGCCGCGGCAAGCGACTGGCAATACAGATCAACGTCCTCGGTCGCCTCGCCCTGCCACCAGGGGTTTGGATGCCACTCACGGGCCTGCGAGAAACGATGCACATGCTCGGTAATGGCAATCTCTTTGACACCTCGCGATCGCGCTCGCGCAACGTAGGTGCCAATCCAACCCTCGGACAGATAGCCACCGTGCGCGAGCCAACGTGACGCATTTTCGGCGCGCGCCTCAGGGCCATCGGGCTGCAGGTGGATGTGGTAATCGGTCAACATTACGGCGACGTCACGTTACCGGAACGAAGCGATCGGGGTCGGCCAGAAGGAGCTCCACAAGACGCACATCTCCTGGGGTGGTGACCTTCACATTCGGCCGCAATGACGGTACGACAACGACATGCCCGCCCGCCTGTTCCACGAGTGACGCACAATCGGTCGCCCGATCGAGCCGTCCCTCGGCGATTGCAGCATCGATGGCTGCCTGCAGAATGACGCGATCAAATACCTGGGGTGTTTGTGCGCCCCAGAGATCATCGCGCCCCAACGTTTCGGTGATCCGGTGATCCGATCCAACACGCTTTGGCGTGTCGGTCAGCGGTGCTGCCGCGATCGCCCCAGATGCCGCACCCACCCCATCGATCACCGCACAGACAAGATCGGGATCGAGCAGAGGCCGTGCCGCATCGTGGACGAGCACCAACGCATGTCCGTCCCCAAGCGCGTTGAGTCCACAGGCGACCGATTCCGCACGAGTTGTGCCACCCGTCACCACGTCGCCTGGGGCGCAACCCAGCACATCCACGCACTGCGACTCATACCCTGCCGGCACGACAAGGATCAGACGAGAGATGCGATCAGAATGCGTGAGGGCCTCAAGACACCATGCAGCAAGGGGACGTCCGGCGATTGGCATCAACGCCTTTGGGAGGCCGGCGCCCATCCGCACACCCATCCCCCCGGCAACGACAATCGCGGCGCATTGACCGGACTCGCTATCCGACATCGATCACCATGCGTTCACAGCGCTCGAGCTCACGCGCGGTTACGCCGAGACCCCGTTGGCAATCGGGCGCGTAAAGATCATCTTTCCCGATGGGCTCTGCAGGATGGAGGTGACCTCCACATCAACCTTTTGACCGAGCAAACGACGACCCCCTTCGACAACAATCATCGTGCCGTCGTCGAGGTAGCCCACCCCTTGGTCGAACTCACGACCTTCCCGAATCACCTTGATCGAGAGGGGCTCTCCCGGCAAGACCGCAGGCTTGAGGGCGTTGGCGAGATCGTTGATGTTCAGGACTTCAATTCCCTGAATTTGGGCAACTTTGTTCAAGTTGTAGTCGGTCGTGACAATGGATGCACCCAGCTCACGCGCAAGGTGCACGAGGCGACTGTCGACAGGATCCGCAGCACCACGATCGGTGGTGCGCACCGAAAAACCACCATTCACCGAGGTCTTGATCTCTTCAATAATTTCGAGCCCCCGCCGCCCACGGGCACGCTTGAGCGGATCGGCCGAGTCGGCGACCTGCTGCAATTCGTCCAGTACAAAGTCGGGAACAATGATCGTCCCAGACAGGAACTTTGTGCGCAGCACTGCGACGAGTCGCCCATCGATAATCGCTGAGGTATCAATGACGCGCGCCTGCGCTGTCCGAGAGCGTAGGCCAACAAGACGCAAGATGTCGCGGTGCTTGCGGGCCGCGACACGACTAAAGACATACGCGACAAACAGCATCATGGGGATAAACAGATACACACCAACGATCGGCAATTGCTTGACGGCAATCCCCGCGAGCGCTGCAGCAATGAGGCCAACGACCAGTCCCAAAGCGCCAATGGTCAACTCCCCGGCAGAGCGCCGATCGGCAGCACGCTCAATTGCCCGCAGATGGCCACGAAGCCATCCGGCGACAAACCCACCCACCACAAACCCCACCGCACCGCCAATGACGCCGATGGCCGCGACGATGGCGTAATGAGCGATCCCATGGAAGTGGGCTGCGATCGGCAGCTTGAGTGCTGCTTCGACTGCGGCGAGCGCACCAAGGAGCGCAAGCGTGATGCGCGTCACCACACTCATGCCTGGCCCCTGTGACCCGATGCCGCGAGGCCGCACACACCGGAATTACCGCACTCACCTGCCATGCAGCCTGCAGGTGGTGTGGAGTTCCAAATCATGAATGCAGCGACTCCTCAAAAACGATAGCGAGAGCACAACGCATGGCGAGCATGCCATTTCTCGTGTGTGCGCAAGGTGATGGTAGCGCGGTTTCGACCCAAATCCCGTGCAACGCAGGTCGGTCACTACTCCAGGTCGTCGTCATCAAGGTCCGACGCCCCACCAGCACTCACACCGGCCTCACCACGATCCCCACTAATGTTCTCAAGAAGATTCTCCAGGAAGTCAATGGCTTCCTGCTCTTCCATATCGCAGGCGTACATTAATTCGCTCGCGAGAATCTTCTTCGCGCGACCAAACATCTGCTTCTCGCCGGTCGATAGGCCTTTATCAAGATCACGAATCGAGAGATTCCGTACGACCTCGGCCAACTCAAAGACATCACCGGTCTTGATCTTGTCGCGGTTGTGCTTGAAACGACGGTTCCAGTTTTTGGGCATCTGGGTGCCGTCATCCTTCAGCACCGCAAGCACTTCTTTCACCGTCTTTTCATCAATCACCGGACGTAAACCGGCTGCTTCGGCGTTCTCCGCCGGAACCATGACGGTCATCTCGTTGTACAAGATGGTGATCGTCAAGTACTCGCGCTTTTGTCCAAGCACCTCGCGGTGCTCCTTCTTTTCAACGACTCCAGCGCCGTGGTGTGGATACACCACTTTGTCTCCGACTTCGAACACTCGTCCCCCCTACGTGTGGGATAGCACTGCCATGAACATCAACATTTACCGCGGACACGCAACCGCAAGGGCCTGCGTGATATCTCCAACCGACGACACCTCAAGTCCCGAAGGCGTCTGCTCAGCACCGTCGCCTGTCATTTTGGGAGCAACTGCCAGCGTGAGCCCGTGGGCACCCATCGCCTGCAGGCGACGACTCCAATGACCCGTGGGACGAATCCCTCCGGTCAAACCAATTTCGCCAAATGCTGCCGATCCGGGCGCAAGTGGCGTCCCCCGGTGAGCACTTGCAATCGCCAGCGCCATCGCGAGATCGGCGGCGGGATCGATTGCACGGGCACCGCCCGCAACACTGACAAAGACATCCTGATCGCCGAAGCGAAAACCTGCATGGCGTGAGAGCACTGCAATCACCTGTGCCAAGCGGGTGCGATCAACACCCACAGCGACCCGTCGGGGAGGTACGACCTCTGTCGATCCGACCAACGCCTGGATCTCGACAAGCATCGCGCGGCTTCCCTGGATCACCGGGAAAATGCATGAACCAACACGTTCACCCACTTCGGCAAGAAATAACCCCGTGGGGTCAGGGACCGACACGAGGCCCTCTTGACGCATTTCAAAAATCCCGGTCTCATTGATTGACCCGAATCGGTTTTTGGTGGCTCGAAGAATGCGGTGGGCACGCATCTCCTCCCCTTCAAAGGTCACGACACAGTCGACCATATGCTCAAGCATGCGCGGCCCGGCAAGTCCGCCGTCCTTGGTGACTTGTCCCACCAAAATGATCACAATGTTGCGCTCTTTTGCCAGTCGCAACAAGGCCCCTGTTGCCTGACGAACCTGCGACACCGAGCCCACGCCACCCTCAACGGCATCCGAGACAAGTGTCTGTATCGAATCGATTGCACAGACCTGTGGGTCGTGTTCGATGATTGCATCGATCACGCGCTCAAGTTGTGACTCGGCCAGAATCGCCACATGATCGGTCGGTGTCGTCAATCGAGTACTGCGCCCATGGACCTGCGCAAGTGATTCCTCACCCGTCACGAGAAGGGCTTTTCCGGACCGAGAGATACCGGCGAGCGCTTGCAGGACGAGGGTGCTTTTCCCAATTCCCGGCTCGCCCCCGATGAGCACGAGTGACCCAGGGACAAGTCCACCACCGAGCACCCGATCAAGCTCTTCGACGCCGGTGGCAAGACGCTCGGTGTCGGTGAGCACAAGCTCACCGAGCAACACTGGCTGTACTGCGGGCGCAGCCCCA
>Ga0164296_1000672_pt1 | contig 39548 bp, 33 predicted proteins | sample GEODES057metaG_FD_113533 | JGI IMG/M metagenome (GOLD analysis project Ga0164296, IMG submission 113533) | Dystrophic lake water microbial communities from Trout Bog Lake, Wisconsin, USA - GEODES057 metaG | ecosystem: Environmental > Aquatic > Freshwater > Lake | place: USA: Trout Bog Lake...
CGCAAGGGCGCCGCTGTCGCTGCAAGGGGTTTGAAGGCAAACCGCTGTCGCTTTCGTCGCCGCTACGCTGCGCTACGCGTCTGGGGTTGTGGAGGGGGGCGCTATCGCGGTTGCAAGGGCAACCGCTGTCGCTTTCGTCGCCGCTACGCGTCTGGGCTGTCGCTTGCGTCGCCGCTCCGCTGCGCTGCGCGTCTGGGCTGTCGCTCTCGTCGCCACTCCGCTTCGCTTCGTGTCAGAAGTTTTTTGCTTCTTTTTTTCAAAAAAGAAGCCTTCCTATAAGACGTTAGCGAGCCCCCCGTCGATGAACAGCTCCTGCCCGGTGATGTAGGCGCCGGCTTCGGAGGCGAGGAAGACGGCGATCCCTGCGAGGTCGCGGGGGGTGCCCCAGCGGCGGAGGGGGATGCGGCCGGTCATGCGGGTGACGAATTCGGAGTCGCGGCGGAGGATGGTGGTGAGTTCGGTTTCGAAGTAGCCGGGGGCCAGCGCGTTGACGGTGATGCCGTCGGGGCCGAGTTCGGCGGCCATGGTGCGGGCGATGGCGCCGACGGCGCCTTTGGAGGCGGCGTAGCCGTGGATGGTCGGGCGGCCGCGGGTGCCGGTCATGGAGCCGGTGAGGATGATGCGCCCCCCCTGCCCGGCGGCTTTCATGATGCCGGCGGCTTCCTGGGCGGCGAAGAAGGCACCCTTGAGGTTGGTGTCGAGGACGCGGTCCCAGTCTTCCTCGGACCAGTCGCCGAGGGGTTTGGCGCCGTGGGTACCGGCGTTGGCGATGAGGATGTCGAGGCGGCCGTGGCGGGCGGCGGCGGCCTGGATGGCGGCGCGCATGGCGGGGACGTCGGTGACGTCGAAGGCGGCGGTGTCGACAGTGTGGCCGGCAGCGCGGAGTTCGGCGGCGGAGGCGGCGAGGTCGGTTTCGTCGCGTTCGTTGAGAATGACGGTGGCGCCGGCCTGGGCCAGGCCCTCGGCCATGCCGAGGCCGAGGCCGCGGGAGGAGCCGGTGATGAAGGCGACTTTGCCGGAGAGGGAGAAGAGCTGGTTCACTTGATGGTTGCCTCGAGGAAGGCGCGGAGTTCGGCGGTGGGTTCGGGGTCGACGCCGAACCAGGCTTTGAAGGCGGGGCGGGCCTGGTGGATGAGCATGCCGAGGCCGTTCACGGTGGGGTTGCCGCGGGCGGCGGCGGTGGCGAGCAGCGGGGGTTGCAGGGGGTTGTAGATGATGTCGCAGACGAGGGCCGAGGTGGGCAGGTCGTCGAGCGCGATGTCGAGGGCGGGTTGGCCGTACATGCCCTGGTTGGTGGTGTTGACCAGGAGGGCGGCGCCGGCCAGCGCGGCGTGGCGCTCGGACCAGTCGAGGACGGTGATGGGGCCGGGGATTTCGGCGGCGAGCTGTTCGGCGCGGGCGCGGGTGCGGTTGAGGAGGCGGAGGTCGCGGACGCCCTCGTCGAGCAAAGCGACGATGATGCCGCGGGCGGCGCCGCCGGCGCCGAGGACGACCACGGGGCCTTCGTCGCCGCGCCAGCCGGGCTTGCCGTCGCGGAGGTTCTCGATGAAGCCGTAGCCGTCCTTGTTGTAGCCGGAGAGGCTGCCGTCTTCCTCGACGACGACCATGTTGACGGCGCCCATGCGCTTGGCGAGGTCGTCGACGCGGTCCATGGCGCGGAAGGCGGCTTCCTTGTGGGGGAGGGTGACGTTGCAGCCGGCGAAGCCGAGGGCGGAGAGGCCGCGGAGCGCGGTCTCCACGTTGCCGGGTTTGACGGGCATGGTGATGTAGGTGCCGGGGATGTTGTAGCGCTCGAGCCAGTAGCCGTGCAGGCGGGGCGAGCGGGACTGGGCGACGGGGAAGCCGATCACGCCGGCGGCGCGGAACTGTTGCATGGGGTCTCCTGGACGGGCGGTCGGCCGCTGAGGGCCGGTTGGGGGGCAGTATTGGGCGTGTGACGGGACACGTCCAGGTCGCCCCACGCTAGGGGACTCGTCGCAAAATAAGGACGTATCACAAGAATTTGAGATCGCCCTGGAAGCGATTGTTAACTTTTGTAGCGCCTGTTGAGACCTGCGCGGTCATGCAGGCCAGCGAAAGCGTCGCAGTTCAGAAGTGGAGACAATCATGCGCGTGCTGCAAGTCGAGGACGACGCCATCGTGGCCCGGGGGACCGAGCTGCTGCTGCGGTCAGTCGGGTCGATCGTCGATACGGCGGGGACGGGGGCGGAGGCGCTGGAGATCCTGCGGATGACGGAGTACGACATCATGATCGTCGATCTGCAGCTGCCGGACATGCAGGGGCATGAGCTGGTGCGGCAGATGCGGGCGCGGCGGATCGAGACCCCAGTGCTGATGGTGACCGGGTTTTCGGCGCCGGCGGCTAAGATGGCGGCGTTCGCGGTGGGGGTGGACGATTTCGTCGCCAAGCCGGTGGACAACGCCGAGCTGATCGCGCGTCTGCGGGCCATCGTGCGGCGGAACAACGGGTTCAGCCATCGGGTGTTGCAGGCAGGGCCGGTGCGGCTGGATCAGGACGGGCGGACGCTGGCGATCGGCGGGAGCCCGGTGCGGCTGACGCGCAAGGAGTTCGACCTGCTGGAACTGCTGCTGATCCGGCGCGGGCGGGTGGTGACCAAGGGGACGGTGCTGGACCATCTCTATGGCGGGCTGGATGAGCCAACGAGCCGGACGGTCGATGTGTTTCTCTGCTATCTCCGCAAGAAGATGGCGGGCGCGGGGGCGCCGGACCTGATCCAGACGGTGGCCGGTGTCGGCTATCGGATTGATGCCGAGATGGCCGCCGACGCAATGGTGGAGCAACCGGTGGCGACGGTCGGGCATGAGGCGCGTGCCGCCGCTGCGTTATGAAAACGCGCGAGCGGCGGCGATGATCGCACGCTTGCGGCAGTGGTATCGCAGCGAGGCGGCGCCGGCGGTGGCGGTGGCGGTGAAGGCGGTGCGGCCGGTGCATGACGTCGATCACGTCACCGCCATGCGGCTGGTACTGCGCGACACCTATGTGTGGAAGCGGTCATGGGCGAACTGGAGGGTGTGCTTCGCCTATGGCGACGAGGGTGGCCGGCAGTCATTCCAGAACGTCAGCGCCTTCGTGCGCGACGTGGTGGCGCCGCTGTGCCTGGGGGAGCGCGAGGCGATCGCGATTGCGATTTATCTGCGGGACCAGGCGGATCTCAAGGCGATCTTCCAGGCTTATGCGCAGGTGGATGGCGAACCGGGCCAACTGTCGTCGATCCAGAGCCGCATCGTCTATGAGCAGGGCATGGCGATCGGCGAGATGCTGGCCAAGCTGTCACGCGTGGGCGATGTCGGCGACGCCGCGATTCTCGACATGCCCGATCTCGCCTGGACCGTGGTGGGCGTGGGCAATGCGAGGGTGGCGAGCGCGGTGATCTATGGGCAGAAGATCGCGGTGCGCTGCGGTGGGCAGGTGGACGGATCGCTGGTCTGGCTGGTGGACGTCGATGAGGAGCGCGGCTGCGCGGCGTTTCGCTCGCGGGCGGATGCCTTGTCGAAATTCGGCGTGGCCGCGGCGCTGAAGCGCTATCGGCTGCGGCAGATCGAGGCGCAGAAGAACGCCGAGCGATAGAGGCTTTCTGACCCTGGGCGCGATCGTGCGCGCGGGTCAGGCCCCCTGGGACACGGTCGCCCAGCGGTTGACCGTGCTGGTGCGCGTGCGGGGCGGCGGGGTGGTGCAGGAGCCGAGATAGAGCGAGGCGGTGCCGAAGAGGCCGACGGCGAGCAGCGCGTAGAGCGGCAGGCCGGGCTCCATCGCGAAGGATTTGGCGGCTAGGCCAGCGAGCCAGAGGAGCGAGGCGACGCGATGGGTGAACATGCCGGCGCGCAGCGGGTTGGCCTGGGCGCGGTTTCCGCTGCTGCGGCCGCCGCCGGGGCGCTGGAAGACGGTGCGCAGCGTCATCATGCCGCCGAGGCCGCAGAGGATCAGGACGGCCTGGAAAGTGGCCAGGCTGGTGTTGCCCGAGCGGGCGGCGGCACTGGCGACCTCGGCCTGGGAGAGGACCCAGGCACCAGCGGCGATGTCGGTGCTGAGACGGGCGATGCGGAAGCAGTCAACCCCGATATGATCGGCGAGCCAGTCGACGAGGGGCTGGAAAGCGCGGTCGATCAGTCCGTCGTCGAGCCGTGCAAACATGTCGCGCATCGTGCATCTCCGAATTGGCGGTGTACCGGGCGACACGCCCGGGCGGCAAGCGACCCGAAATAAGCGACATGGCGTGTCAAGGTTTTCACAGCGTCTCTGCGCTGATGCACCAGCTTATTTGGATCGACGAAATAGAATGTGGTCGGGTGCTGTATAGGGTGGGCGCAGCGTAAAAACCCGTCAATTTTAGTGAAGATGCGCGGCGTCAATCCGGGCTGCCCTGGGCGATGAGGCGGGCGATGGGAAGGGCGAGGGCGATGCTGCCGCGGCCGGCTCGAACTGCGGCGAATTCGATCCGCCCGCCATGGGCCTCGGCGAGTTGGCGGGCAATGTCCGGACGCGGGTCGTCCTCGTCCAGGCCTAAGGGGAAGGCGGGCGGCGAGTCACCGCGGGCGGCATATTCGATGCGGACGGTGATCTCGTGCTCGTCGCGGATCTGGCGGATGGTGATGCTGTCGCCATCGGCGGTGGCGCGGATGGCGAGGCTGAGGGCGTCGCGCAGGATGAAGCGGAGGGCGCGGCGATCGGCGCGGAGCTGGAGGTCAGGCGTATCGGACAAGGCGAGCCACTCCCGGCGACCGGGGGCGATATTGGTACCGACATCGCCGAGGGCTTCCTCGACGAGAGTGTGGAGGTGGACGATCTCGTCCTGGATGGCACGGACGGCGGGGACCTGGAGGGCGCAGGCGTGCATGTCCTCGGCGAGCGCAAAGGCGTCGTCGGCGGCCTCGGCGATGATCGCGGCCATTGGATCGCCGGTGCGGGCCATGGCGCCGGCGGCGCCGTGCAGGACGAGGCCGATGCCGCGCAGGCGGCCGCCGGCGTGGCGCAGGTGGCGCAGGGCCTGGTCGAGCGGCGCGGGGGCGTCGAGGGGGGGAGCCTCCTGGCGGCCGCGGCGGCGCTGGGTGACGAAGGCGACGAGACCGAGGGGCAGCAGCAGCCCCGGAATGATCGCGCCGGAAAGCAGGGTTATCGTGGGCATATCGCGCTGTCCTTCACCTGACCGGGTCAGGCGTAGGACGGCGCGATTAAAGCGGTGCTAAGAGTCCGTTTGGAAACTCTACTCTGGCGGCCATCCGGCGGCCGCAAAGGGCGGCCTCTGACTCACCAGAGCGAGTTTTCAAACGGACTCTAAACGGCCCCTCAATGGGCGGCGAGATCGCCGAGGGGGACCTGGAGCTTGCCGGCGATTTCGACCAGCTGGCCCCAGGTGGTGTCGTCGATGGTGATGCCGTTGGCCATGCGGTCGGCCTTGGCGATCTGCTCGGGTTCGCCGGCGACGAGGACGGGGAGGTCGGGGTCGGCGGGGGCGGCGGATTTCACCCAGGCGACCATGTCGTCGATTTCGGCTTCGATGGCCGCGCGGTTGGACAGGCGGGTGGGGTCGATGACGATGGTCAGCATGCCGTTGATGATGCCGCGCTCGGGGGGCGTCATGGTGCTGACAGTCGCCGAGCCGACGATGGCGCCGGCGAGGAGTTCGCAGATCAGCGCGAGGCCGGAGCCTTTGTGTTCACCGAAGGGAAGAACGACGCCGCGTTGTTCGCTGTACATGACGGAGGGGTTGGTGGTGGGTTTGCCATCATGGTCGAGAAGAGCGCCTTCAAGCATGGGCTTGCCGGCGTTGTGGGCGACGCGGACTTTGCCCATGGCGACGCGGGAGGTTGCGAAATCGAGCAGGATCATCGGTGTGTTGGCGGTGCCGGGGATGGCGATGCAGACGGGGTTGGTGAGGAAGCGGCCTTCCTTGCCGCGGAAGGGGGCGACGGGGGGCGGGCCGGAGGCGACGTTGACGAAGTGCAGCGAGACCATGCCGGCTTTGGCGGCGATTTCGCCGTAGGTGCCGACGCGGCCGATGTGGTGGGCGTTGCGCAGGCCGTTGACGGCGACGCCGTGTTTGCGGGCGGCCTCGATGGCGGCTTCGGTGGCCTGCCGGGCGATGACCTGGCCGTAGCCGGCGCGGGCGTCCCAGACGGAGACGGTGCCGGTGTCGGAGACGATTTCGGGGGTCTGGTTGGCCTTCAGCGTGCCGGCGCCGAGGTCGCGGACATAGGCGACGAGCATGCCGACGCCGTGGCTGTCGTGGCCGCGCAGGTTGGCCTCGAGCAGGTGGTCGGCGACGATGCCGGCCTCGTCGGGCTTACTGCCGCCGGCGAGGACGATGCGGCGGGTGAGGTCGTGCAGGGCGGTGTGGGTGATTATCATGATATCTCCAGGAATCGACGCAGGACGTTTTCAAGAAGTTGTGAGATGGGGCCGGTGAAGTCGCGGTGGTCGGGGTGCCAGAGGCTGCCGCAGAAGGTGATGGAGCCGACAGCGAAGACGGCGCCGCCGGAGGAGGTGTCGAAGTAGATGATTTCGCCGCGCTTGAGCTCGTTGGGGCGTTCGCCGGTGATGGTGGCGATGTGGGAGAGGAGTTCCTCGGGGACGGTGACGAAGGAGTGGGGCGGGTCTTCGGAGCGGGCGAGGATGGCGGTGTTGGCGGGGGTGCCGAGGGCAACGTCGGCGCGGTCGAGTTCGAAGCCGGCGGCACCGCCGCCGGAGAGGCCGTAGTCGCCGATGATGTCGCCGTCGATGCCCGCGAACATCCAGGCGAATGCGGGGTCGTAGGAGGCGGGGAGACGGCGGTAATGCGTTCCCTCGAACAGGCCCTGGCCCGAAAAACCGACGCCGGCGAGCATTTGCGGCGGGCGTCGGTTGCGGCGCCAGAGGCCGCCGTAGCCGCCGTCGAGCTGGTGGTAGTATTCGCCGGGTTCGGCGGCCCAGGCTCGGATGCCGCCTTCGGCGCGGCGGAGTTCGATGATGTGGGGCAGTTCGGGGACGCGGGCGATGCGCCAGTAGAAGCCGTTGCCGCCGAGATAAAGGAGTTTGCCGCCGGCGTGGGTGTAGGCGTGCAGGGCGTCCAGCGTGCCGGGCGTGTGATATTCCGGATGCGACCCGGTCATCACGGCGGCGTAGGGGCGCAGGAGATCGAGGCCTTCGTCATCGAGGTCTTCGTCGGTGATGACGTCGAACGCGATGTTCTTGGCGGTGAGCCAGGCGAGGATATGGGTGTCGGCGGGATAGTGGCGCAGGCCGGAGCCGGGGGGCGTGTTGGCGCGGGGGCGGCCGCCGCTGACGGGTTCGTTGAAGGTCATGAAGGCGGGCCGCATGGTGAGGATCGGGCGGGCGCGCGAGGAGATGGAGTGTCCGCTGCCGTCCTCGTGTTTGTTGTAGGTGGAGCGGCCATAGATCGGGAAGTCGTCGGGATTGCTGTGGTAGCCGCCCCAGTCGGCGGTGCGGGCCTTGTAGGCGGCGTCGGCGTTGCCGCGGGCGTGGTTGGCGTAGGCCTGGTAGGTGAAGGTGGAGGCGAGGAAGGCGACGCGGTTTTTGGCGGCGTCGCGGGCGGGGAGGATGTAGAGGGGCAGCCAGTCTTCGCCGGCGTCGCACGTGAGATGCAGCGCGTAGGCGCCGGAGGGGAGGTCATCCGGGACGGTCCACTCGAAGTCGACGGCCCAGTGGCAATCGGCGAGATCGTCGTCGTGGAATTGGATGGCGGCGTAGTCGCGCGGCGCGTGGCGCCAGCACATTTCGGTGCCGGACCAGGCGGAGCCGACCATGCCGCGGGCGGGGATGTTGATGAGGCGGGCGTGGCAGGAGTGTGGGCCGGTATCGGTGGCGATCTGGGTGCCGATCCCATCGGAGAAATCCCAGGCGGCGTGGGCGGGTTGGCCGTCGCCGTCATCGTGCATGCCGGGGAAGATGGCGGGGGCCTCGAGCTTGCCGGTGAATTTGGCGCGCGGCGCGGCGGCATCGCGGGCGGCGAGGAGGAAGGTGCCGCCGGAGGGCAGCGTGAAGGTGCCGCTCGCTTCGCCGCGGGCGGGGGGGCCGCCGAGGGGTGTCTGGGTGAGGAGCGCGCGGCCGGTGGCGGGGTCGGCGGAGAGGGTGATGCGGACCCAGGTGCGCGGCGGGAGCGGGGTTCCGGTGGCGAGGGCGACCTCGCCCGTGGGGCTGGCGATGCGGGCGACGATGCCGCAGGGCATGAGCGAGACGGTGACGGCGGAGCTGGCGTTCTCGTCGGAGAAGAGGGTGCCGGGGCGGTCGGCGGCGGCGGTGTTGACGAGGAGGGTCCAGGTGCAGGCGGCGGAGGGCTCGCGCCGCGGCGAGGGGGCGATGGCGTAGGAGCCGATGTCGATCGTCTGGCGGCGGCCGGGGATTGTGGCGCTGAAGATGTGGGAGAGATCGTCGAGCCGCATGCCGGGGCCGGCGGGGTTGGGGTCGGCGCAGATCACCCGGACAAGGCGCGCGCGGTAGGACCCGCCGTCGCGCAGGCTGACATGGGCGGAGAAACGCTCGCCGGGGCGGTGGGAAAAGCGGTCGAGATAGCCGGTAATGGGCAGTTCGGCGGGTTTCATCGGGTTCGTTCCGGTGGCTTGGCTTGACGCCGTGGGCAAGGGTCTATGAAGATTTTGCGATCGGCGCCATGCTGCGCCGCAACAACTGGGAGATAACCTCGATGGCACCCTCTGCTCTCGCCAAGCTCGGCATGGCGGCTGCGTTGACCTGCGTCAGCGTTCCCGCATTCGCCGCACAGTTCAAGTGCCCCAAGGTGGGTGGCGAGTTCGTGTTCGGGCAGGAGGCGAACGTCAACAGCCTCGACCAGATGACGTCGAGCACGATTTCGACGCGCAATGTGGCGATGAACATGTTCGAGGCGCTGATGACGCGCGACGAGAACACGGCGCCGATTCCGGATCTCGCGAGCAAGGTCGTCGAAGCCGCCGATGGGATGTCGTATACGTTCACGCTGCGCCCGGGCGTGAAGTTCCATAACGGCAAGGCGATGAGCAGCGCCGACGTGGTGGCCTCGTTCGACCGCTACAACAAGATCGGCCTGGCGCGCACGATGTTCGGCAATGTCGCGGGGTGGGAGGCGCCGGATGCCGGCACCTTCGTGATCCGCATGAAGAAGCGCCAGCCGACCTTCCTGCTGCAGCTGTCGTCGTTCTCCATTCCGGTGGTGATTGTTCCTGCCGAGATCACCGACGCGCCGGCGCAGCAGCTGAAGACGATCGGCACCGGGCCGTTCCAGCTCGTCGATTTCACGCCGGGCAGCGCGGTGAAGATGCGCCGCTATGACGGCTATACGCCGAGCGCGAATTTCGAGGAGCGGACGGGGTTTGGCGGCTACAAGCAGGCGTGCTTCGATAGCGTGACGTTCCGTATCGTCACCGAGCCGGGCGCCCGGCTGGCCGGGCTCAAGACCGGCGAGCTGCAGGGGGTCGAGGATCTGCCGACGAAGTCGTTGACGGAGCTGAAGAACGACAAGAACGTCACGCTGCTGCCGCTGCAGAACTGGTGGATCCAGATCGCGCTGCCCAATGCCTCCTTCGCGCCGACCGACAATCTCGCCTTCCGCAAGGCGGTGCAGGCGGTGCTCGACATGGACGAGATCATGGATGCCGCGTCGGACGGCAACTACCGGCTGAATGTCGGGTTCCGCTATCCGAACAATCCCGACTACACCGACGCCGGCAAGGAGACCTACAACCAGAAGAACGCGGCGGTGGCCAAGAAATTCCTGGCGGAGTCCGGCTACAAGGGCGAGCCCGTTTCGTTGCTGACGAACAAGGACTACCCGTCGATGTACAACGCGGCGCTGGTGATGTCCGAGCAGATGAAGGCGATCGGCATCAACGCGCAGCTCAAGGTGGTGGACTGGCCGACGAGCGTGAACATGGCGCTCAACACCGACAAGGACTGGAACTTCTTCTTCACCGGGTGGGGCACGCAGCCGGCGCTCGGCGGGCTCGACGTGATCCAGTTCATGGTCAATCCCGGCGCCTCCTACAAGCCGAAGACCAATACGGACGATCCCGATCTGCTGGCGGCCTGGCTCGAGATGAACAACAACCCGGACCCGGCGGCGCGCCAGGCGGCGTTTGCCACGGCGCAGCGGGTGTCGTTCGAGAAGGCCTATGCGCTGCCGTTCGGCGCGCTGACCAAGGTGCAGGCGGTGCGGGCCAATGTGCAGGGGTTCAAGCCCTTCCGCATTCCCCGCATGTTCAACGTGTGGTTCGCGAACTGAGGGGCTAGCTGCGCGGGTCGGCGGGCATGTTCGTCATCCTTGTCCGCCGGCTGCTGAGCGCGCTGCCGATCCTGTTGATCGTCAGCGTGCTCACCTTCGGCCTCATGCATTTCATTCCCGGCGATCCCGCGGCCGCGATTGCCGGGCTTTCGGCGACGCCGGTGCAGATCGCCCAGCTGCGCCATGATCTCGGGCTCGACGAGCCGTTCCTGACGCAGCTGGTGACCTGGTACGCCGGGGTGATCCGGGGCAATCTCGGGCGGTCCATCCTGATGGGTCAGCCGGTGACGGACGTGATGCTGTTCCGGCTGCCGGTGACGATCGCCTTGTCGGCCTATGCGCTGGTGCTGACGCTGTTGATCGGCCTGACATCAGGGGTTTTCGCCGCCCTGCGGCAGAACACCTGGGTGGATCAGGTGGCGATGCTGTTCGCGATGGTCGGCATATCGCTGCCGAATTTCTGGCTGGGGCTGCTGATGATCCTGGTGTTTGCCGTCCAGCTCGGCTGGCTGCCGACGGGGGGCTATATCGCGTTCACCGACGATCCGGTGGGCTGGCTCAGGACCTCGACGATGCCGGCGATTTCGCTGGCGCTGTTGCAGGTCGGGCTGCTGGCGCGCATCACGCGCTCGACGATGCTGGAAGTGCTGCGGCAGGATTTCATCCGCACGGCGCGGGCCAAGGGGCTGCCGCGGCGGCTGGTGGTGGTGAAGCATGCGCTGGCCAATGCGCTGATCCCGATCACCACGGTGATCGGAATTATCGTCAGCCTGTCGGTCTCAGGCTCCGTGGTGACGGAATCGCTGTTTTCGATTCCGGGCGTTGGCCAGTTGCTCACCCAGGCGGTGCTGAACCGCGACTATCCGCTGGTGCAGGGGGGGCTGCTGATGGTCACCGCGCTGCTGGTGCTGGTGAACGTTCTCGTTGACGCCAGCTACGCTCTTCTCGATCCCAGGGTGCGCTATGAAGGCCGCTGATATCGTGACGGAGACCAGCGTCGACGAGGATGCGGTGGCGGTGCGGCGGCAGCATCCGCTGCGCGCGACGCTGCGGCGGCTGTTCCGACATCGGCTGTTCGTCATGGGGCTGTGCCTGTTCGGGATCATCGTGGTGGCCGGCGTGCTGGCGCCGGTGATCACCGATGTCGATCCGACGAAATTGTCGATGCGCAACAAGTTCAAGCCGCCGTCGGCGGAGTGGATTTTCGGGACGGATAATTTCGGCCGCAGCCTGTGGTCGCGGGTGATCTGGGGGGCGCAGCTGTCGATGTTCATCGGCGGGTCGGTGGTGCTGCTGAACGCGGTGTTCGGCACCTTGATCGGCGCTGCCGCGGGGTATTTCCGCTGGCTCGACAACGGGCTGATGCGGGTGAACGACGCGCTGATGGCGTTTCCGGCGATCCTGCTGGCGATCGGCATCACCGCGGTGCTGGGGCCATCGACGATCAACGCGATCCTGGCGCTGGCGATCGTCTATATCCCGCGCACGGCGCGCATCGTGCGCGCCTCGGTGATCGTGCTGCGGGAGATGGAGTATGTGCAGGCGGCGATCGCCGCGGGGGCCGGGCATTGGCGCATACTCAGGCGGCATATCCTGCCGAACGCGATGGCGCCGCTGATCGTGCAGCTGTCGTTCCTGTTCGCCTATGCGGTGCTGTCGGAGGCGACGCTGTCGTTCCTCGGCCTCGGCGCGGTGCCGCCAACGCCGACATGGGGGAACATCATGGCGGAGGGACGCCAGTACATGACGGATTCGTACTGGATCATCACGATCCCCGGCATCGCGCTCATGATCACCGTGCTCGGGCTCAACCTGCTCGGCGACGGGCTGCGCGACGTGCTTGATCCCAGGCTCAGGATTCAGCAATGAGCCTGCTCGAGGTCAGCGGCCTCACCACCGCCTTCAAGACCGAAAGTGGCGAGGTGACGGCGATCGAGGACGTGACGTTTGCGCTCGAGGCGGGCGAGATCCTCGGCATCGTCGGCGAATCCGGCAGCGGCAAATCGGTGACCGCGCTGACCATCATGGGGCTGCTGCCGCAGCCGCCGGCACGGGTGGCGGCCGGCTCGGTCCGTTTCGCCGGCGAGACGCTGACCAGTCTGTCGGAATACCGCATGGAGAAGATCCGCGGCGCCGGCATTTCCATGGTGTTCCAGGAGCCGATGACCTCGCTCAATCCGGTTCTGACGATCGGCGAGCAGATCATGGAGACGGTGCGGGCGCATGAGAATATCTCGGCCAGCGCGCAGCGGGAGCGGGCGCTGGAAATGCTCGATCGGGTCGGCATTCCCTCGGCGGCGAAGCGGCTGAGCGATTATCCGCACCAGCTTTCGGGCGGGCAGCGGCAGCGGGTGATGATCGCCATGGCGCTGGCCTGCCGGCCGCGGCTGCTGATCGCCGATGAGCCGACGACGGCGCTCGATGTGACGATCCAGGCGCAGGTGCTCGATCTGCTGATGGACCTGCGCGACGAGCTCGGCATGGCCATCATGATCATCACCCACAACATGGGGGTGATCGCGGAGACGGCGGACCGCGTGCTGGTGATGTATGCCGGGCGGATCGTCGAGCAGGCGCCGGTGGCGGAGCTGTTCGACCGGCCGCTGCATCCCTACACCCGCGGACTGCTCGATTGCGTGCCGACACTGGAGCAGGACAAGCAGCGCCTCGTAGCCATTCCGGGCTCGCTACCGGAACCGGCGCGGCGGCCGGCGGGCTGCCGCTTCGCGCCCCGCTGTGTGCGCAAGATTGAAGCCTGCACCACGGGAATTCCGCCGCTGGTCACCTATGGCCCCGCCCATGCGGCGGCCTGCATTCGCGTGGGTGACGGGGCATGAGCGCGCTCATCTCGGCGGAGGGGCTGACCAAGCATTTTCCGATCAAGACGGGCTCGTTCCTCCGGCGGTCCGTCACGCCGCTGCGGGCGGTGGATGGGGTCGATTTCGCCATCGAATCGGGCGAGACGCTGGGCCTGGTCGGCGAATCCGGCTGCGGCAAGTCGACGCTCGGGCGCCTGCTGATCCGATTGATCGAGCCCACATCAGGGAAAATCACATTCGACGGGCAGGAGATCACCGGGCTCGACAGCCGGGCGCTGCGCGAGGTGCGGCGCTCCATGCAGATCATCTTCCAGGATCCCTACGGCGCGCTCAATCCGCGCATGACGGTGGAAGACATCATCATGGAGCCGCTGCTGATCCACGGCGCCAAGCCCGACGCCGCCGCGCGCGCGAAGGTGGCGGGCATGCTGCGCCTCGTCGGCCTGCCCGCCCGCGCGGCCGAGCGCTTCCCGCATGAATTCTCCGGCGGCCAGCGCCAGCGCGTCGGCATCGCCCGCGCCCTCGTGCTGCGCCCCCGCCTTGTCGTCTGCGACGAGCCGGTCTCGGCGCTCGACGTGTCCGTGCAGGCGCAGATCGTCAACCTCCTGCAGGACCTGCAATCCGAACTCGGCCTGACCCTGCTGTTCATCGCCCATGATCTCAGCGTGGTGAAACACATCTCGGACCGCGTGGCGGTGATGTATCTCGGCAAGGTCGTCGAGATCGCGGAGAAGCGCGCGATCTATTCCGCGCCGCTGCATCCCTACACCCAGGCGCTGATCGCCGCCGTGCCGGTGGTGCGCCCCTCAGCCCGCGGCCGCGGCAAGCGGCAGCGCCTCGCCGGCGATATCCCGAGCGCGATGAACCCGCCATCCGGCTGCCGCTTCCACACCCGCTGCCCCCACGTCATGCCGATCTGCCGCGAGACGGCGCCCGCGCTGTCCGAGCCCGCCGCCGGTCACCATGTCGCCTGCCATCTGGTCACGCAAAAGAGCTGAAAGAGGCGAACCCCATGCTCGACCCCAAGAAATCCCGCCTGGTCGCCGACGTCGATTTCGAGAAGGACGGCAAGCAGACCAGCTTCGTCCGCCTCTTCCATTCGACGCATGCCTCGGCCTACGGGTTCATCCCGATCCCCATCGTCGTCATCAAGAACGGCAAGGGCCCCACCGCCGTCTTCTCCTCGGGCAACCATGGCGACGAATACGAAGGCCAGGTCGCGCTGTGCAATCTCGCCCGCAAGCTCGATCCGGCGAAGATCAAGGGCCGCGTCATCCTGCTGCCGATGGCGAACTTCCCCGCCGGCATGGCCGGCCGCCGCACCTCGCCGATCGATGACGCCAACCTCAACCGCTCCTTCCCCGGCAACCCCGACGGAACGGTGACGCAACAGATCGCCTATTGGATCGAAACCACCCTGCTGCCCAAGGCCGACCTGGTGGCCGACCTGCATTCCGGCGGCTCCTCGCTGATGTACGTCCCCTCGGCGCTCACCAAATACACCGGCGACAAGAAGCGCGACGCCAAGAAGAAGGCGATGCTCGAAGCCTTCGCCGCCCCCATCGCCTATATCAGCGCCGGCGGCTCCGGCACCGGCGAGGACAACACGCTGATGGGCGGCGCCGAACGGCTCGGCATCCCCGCCCTCGGCACCGAGCTCGGCGGCAGCGGCACGGTGACCCCCGCGGCGCTCAAGATCGTCCAGCGCGGGCTGACCAACCTGCTGGTCCACGCCGGCATCCTGCCGGAAAGCGAACGCATCGCGGCCACCAAGGCCACCCGGGTGGTCCAGGTCGCCGGCCCGGAACACTTCGTCTATGCCGCCGAATCCGGCGTATGGGAACCCTGCGTCGAACTCGGCCAGACCGTGAAAACCGGGCAACTCGCGGCCCGCATCTTCACGCCGGAAACCCCCTGGGCGAAGCCGGTCGAAATGCGCTTCGCCGGCAGCGGCATCGTGCTGTGCAAACGTATCCCCGGCCGCACGATGCGCGGCGACTGCCTGTTCCACCTGGCGGCCTGATAACCGCGAACCAGGCGCGCTCGTTGCACGCGGCCCTTGTCGCGTCCTTTGGACGGGACATGGGTCCGCGTTGGGCGTGACGAGCAGGCAAGCATAAGGATGGCTCCGCCGGCCAAGGGCCCCGAGGCCCTTGGAACCCTTGGGCTCTCTTGGCTGGATCGACGGCCTTCGGTCGCAATCCCGCGATCTCGCCGCGGTCGCTGGCGAAGCCCAAAAAATCCATTCCACCGCACGAAGGGCCGTGCTGGTCCAGGGACCTGTTGCCTGCGGCGCTAAGAAAGAGGTTCGCAACTGAAGAACGACTATCCAGCCGCGAGAGTGGATGGGGTTCTTAGGGCCTCCAGGCCCTAAGCCGGCGGAGCCTTGCTTGCCTTTCGATTCCCCTGCCTCAATCGCTCCAATCGATCATCCCGAACGAAATTCTTCATTGGAGAAGATCATCGCGGCACCCTATATACGCCGCAGTGGCGGTTCGCGGCCACTTCACGCAGGAGGATTATGATGGCGCTCAAGGGCAGCAAGACCGAAGACAATCTGAAGGCGGCTTTCGCCGGCGAATCGCAGGCGAATCGCCGTTATCTCTATTTCGCTCAGAAGGCCGACGTTGAGGGCTACAACGACGTCGCAGCCGTGTTCCGTTCGACCGCCGAGGGCGAGACGGGTCATGCGCATGGCCATCTCGAGTTCCTCGAGGAAGTCGGCGATCCCGCCACCGGCCTGCCGATCGGCAAGACCACCGACAACCTGGCCGCGGCGGTTGCTGGCGAGACGCACGAATACACCGACATGTATCCGGGCATGGCGCGTTCGGCCCGCGAAGAGGGTTTCGACGAAATCGCCGACTGGTTCGAGACGCTGGCGAAGGCCGAGCGGTCGCATGCCGGCCGCTTCCAGCGGGCGCTTGACGAGATCAAGTGACCGGAGAAATCAAGTAATCGGGGCGTTTTGCTCCGGCCCATCGCCCGGTTTCGGCCGCGGCGATGGGTGACTTGGCTACGGCGCCGATGGTGCCGGATGGATGTCCCAGCCGTCGCGCCGTTGCGTGATGGCGGTTGCAGGGCGGTGCCCTGACCTCAAACTCCAGGTATTTCCAGCATGCGCGAAGGCAGCCTCGAAGCTCCGACCCGTCATCCGATCGACTGGCAGAATCCCGACTTTTATGACGAGGCGAAGCTCGACGAGGAGCTGCGCCGGGTTTTTGATATTTGCCACGGATGCAGGCGCTGCTTCAATCTTTGTGATTCATTTCCGAAATTGTTCGACCTTGTCGACGCCGCGCCGTCCGAGGAGATGGATACCGTCAAGAGCGAGGATTTCAAGTCCGTCGTCGACGCCTGCACGCTGTGTGACATGTGCTACATGACGAAGTGTCCCTATGTGCCGCCGCATAGTTTCAACCTCGATTTTCCGCATCTGATGTTGCGCTATCGCGCCGTCGAGGCGCGCAAGGGCGAGCTGTCGATGGTCGATGGCGAGCTGGCCAAGACGGATCGCAATGCGGCGTTTGCCTCGCTGGCCGCGCCGGTGGCGAACTGGGCGACGGATCCCGGCAACGCGCTGACCCGCCCGCTGCTGTCGAAGTTCGCCGGGCTGCATCCCAAGGCCGAGCTGCCGAAATACGCCGCCCGCTCCTTCGAGCAGCGCGCCGTCGGCAACCGGCCGGAGATCAATGCCGAGGCGCCTGGTTTCGGTCGCAAGGCGGTGATCTACGCCACCTGCTACGGCAACTATAACGACCCCGAGGTCGGCCTCGCCGCCCGCGCCGTGCTGGCGCGGAATGGCGTCGACACCGAGGTGGTCTATCCCGGCTGCTGCGGCATGCCGCTGTTGGAGCAGGGCAAGATCGCCGAGGTCGCGGCCAATGCGGCGAAGGTCGCGAAGGAGCTCGGCCTGTGGATCGCCCGCGGCTACGACGTCATCGCTCTGGTGCCGTCCTGCGCGCTGATGCTGAAATTCGAGTGGCCGCTGATCCTGCCCGACAATGACGCGATCAAGACGCTGGCCGGCGCGAGCTACGACATCACCGAATATGTCGTTGATATCGCGAAAAAGCACGGCCTCGCCCCGGGTCTCGCGCCGATCGGCGGCGGCGTCGCGCTGCACATGGCCTGTCATGCGCGGGCGCAAAACATGGGGCAGAAGGCCGCCGAGATGCTCCGCCTGCTGCCCGAGGCCGACGTGCAGGTGATCGAGCGCTGCTCCGGCCATGGCGGCTCCTGGGGGTTCAAGAACGAGTATTTCGACACCGCGCTCAAGGTCGGCCGCCCGGTGGCGCGCCAGGCGCGCGATGGCGGCAAGGCGTTCGTTACGTCGGAGTGCCCGCTCGCCGGTGTGCACATCGCCCAGGGCATCGACCGCCTGCCGGGCGACGCCCGAAAACCGGAGCGCGTCACCCATCCGATCCAGTTGTTTGCCCGCGCCTACGGTATCGGCGCCTGAATTATGGACACCAGCATGACCCAGAAGCACAGCATCGAGCGCAGCGACATTCTCTCGATGGACGAGTACAGCCGGACCCGCACGGAGTGGCGCCGCAAGATGACGGCGGTCAAGCGCAAGCGGCGCATCGAGGTCGGGCCTTTCGTCACCTTCTATTTCGAGAACTGGCAGACCATGTGGCACCAGGTGCATGAGATGCTGTTCATCGAGCGCGGCGGCGAGGCGCAGATCCCCGACGAGCTGGCGGCGTATAATCCGCTGGTCCCCCAGGGCGACGAGCTGACCGCCACCTTCATGATCGAGATCGACGACCCCGAGCGCCGCAAGCGCGTGCTCGGCCGCCTCGGCGGCATCGAGGAGACGGCGTTCCTCCGCTTCGGCGGGCATGAGATCAAGGGCGCGCCCGAGGCCGACCAGGACCGCACGACGGCCGATGGCAAGGCCTCCTCGGTGCAGTTCGTCCATTTCCAGTTCACCCCGGCCCAGATCGCCGCCTTCAAGGTCGCCGGAACGCAGGTGCTGGTCGGCTTCACCCATGCGGAATACGGTCACATCGCCGTGCTGCCGGATGAGGTGCGCGGCGAACTCGCCGGGGATTTCGACTGACCATGTCCCCCTTCCGCCTCGGGCTGATCGGCGCGGGGCGGATGGGGCGCACCCATCTGGCCGCGCTCGAGACCAGCGCCGCCGTCCGCATCACCGCCATCGCCGAGCCGTCGCCCTCGGCCGCCGCCCTTGCGGGACCTGACCGCGCGATCCACCCGAGCGTCGACGCCATGCTCGCCGACGGCACGATCGACGGTGCCCTGGTCTGCGTCCCAAGCGTCCTCCATCGCGCCACCGTCGCCCGACTCGTCGCCGCCGGCCTGCCGATCCTCTGCGAGAAGCCCTGCGGCGTGACGGCGGACGACGCGCAGCATTCCGCCGACCTCGCCGCCGCCGCCGGCGTCAAACTCCAGGTCGCCTACTGGCGCCGCTTCGTCCCCGTCTTGCAGGACGTCCGCGCCCGGATCGCCGCCGGCGCCCTCGGCGAGCTCTACCACCTCGCCTGCCACCAATGGGACGGTGCCCCCCCCTCCCCCGAGTTCCGCGCCGGAAGCGGCGGCATCTTCGTCGACATGGGCGTGCACGAGTTCGACCAGATCCGCTGGATCACCGGCCAGGATTTTGCCTCGTTCCACACCGCGGTCCCCTCCGCCGGCGCCGGGCTCGAAAGCGCCCAGGTGCTCTGCACCCTCACCGGCGGCACAACCGCCCTGATCTCGCTCGGCCAGCGCTTCCCGCTCGGTGACGTCTGCCGCGTCGAGGTGTTCGGCACCGCCGACGCCGCCGAGGCCCGCTTCCTCTGGCCGCCCGACGCCGATGCCGCCTTCCACGACGCGCTGCGCCGCCAGGCCGAGGGGTTTGCCGCTTGGGTCCGCGGCGGTCCGGCCCTCGGCGCCACCGCTGCCGACGCGGTGGCCGCCCTGGCGGCGGCGGAAGCGGCGGGGCGTTAACCGCACGCTTCCCATGAGCGCGTCCAGGCGATACAAGCGCGCCGCAGTTGGCCCCACGGCCCGAGGCTGAGGAATTTCATGACCACCGTCCTGTTGATCACCCACCTGTTCGTCACCATCGCGCTGATCGGCGTCGTGCTCATCCAGCGCAGCGAAGGCGGCGGGCTGGGCATCGGCTCCTCGCAGGGCATGGGCTCGCTGATGGGCGGCCGCGGCACTGCGAACCTGCTGACGCGGACGACGGCGATCCTGGCGACGCTGTTCTTCATCCTGTCGCTGACCCTGGCGCTGATGAACCGGGGCACCTCCGGCGCCGCTCGTTCGCTGCTGGATACGCCGGCGGCCAGCACCCCGGCGGCGCCCGCCGCGCCGGCCGGCCCGACGGTCCCGACCCGCTGATACGGCGCCTGGCGGTGCGCGCCGGGCGCAACCCTCCTCACCACCCCCGGGGCCAGTGCTGCGGGTTTCCCGCGACTCGCCCATGGCTCTATACTGGACGCCCATGACGCGGTTCGTATTCATCACCGGCGGCGTGGTCTCCTCGCTTGGCAAGGGTATCGCCTCCGCAGCGCTGGGCGCGCTGCTGCAAGCGCGCGGGTATACCGTGCGCCTGCGCAAGCTCGACCCCTATCTCAACGTCGACCCCGGCACGATGTCGCCGCTGCAGCACGGCGAGGTGTTCGTCACCGATGACGGGGCGGAAACCGACCTCGACCTCGGGCATTACGAGCGCTTCACCGGCGTGCACTGCACGAAATCGGACAACGCGACGACCGGGCGGATCTACTCCGAGGTGATCGCCAAGGAGCGCCGCGGCGACTATCTCGGCGCCACCGTGCAGGTCATTCCGCACATCACGGATGCCATCAAGGAAGTCATCACCCGCGACGCCGTCGACGCCAAGGGCGACCCGGTCGACTTCGCGCTGATCGAAATCGGCGGCACCGTCGGCGATATCGAGAGCCTGCCGTTCCTCGAGGCGATCCGTCAGCTCGGCAATGAGCTGGGCCAGCAGCGCGTGATGTTCGTGCATCTCACCTTGCTGCCCTACATCCCCACCGCCGGCGAGCTGAAGACCAAGCCGACCCAGCATTCGGTGAAGGAACTGCTCAGCGTCGGCATCCAGCCGCACATGCTGCTCTGCCGCGCCGACCGCGCCATCCCGCCCAACGAGCGCCGCAAGATCGCGCTGTTCTGCAACGTGCAGCCGGAAGCCGTCATCGCGGCACTCGACGTCGACACCATCTATCAGGTGCCGATCAGCTATCACGCCGAGGGCATGGACCGCGAAGTGCTGCGCCATTTCGGCCTGCCCTTCGACGAGGAGCCCGATCTGTCGCGCTGGCAGCGGATTGTCGACATCGTGCGTGCGCCCGAGGGCGAGGTGCGGATCGCCGTCGTTGGCAAATACACCAACCTGCTCGACAGCTATAAAAGCCTGAACGAGGCGCTCGCCCATGGCGGGATCGCCAATCGGGTTCGCGTGCGGCTCGACTGGGTGGACAGCGAGATCTTCGAGGATCCCAACGCGGTCGAGCGGCTTGAGGGCGTGCACGGCATTCTCGTGCCAGGCGGCTTCGGCGAGCGGGGCACCGAGGGGAAGATCGAGGCGGTGAAATTCGCCCGCGAGCGCGGGGTGCCCTTCTTCGGCATCTGCTTCGGCATGCAGATGGCCGTCATCGACGCCGCCCGCCATCTCGGCGGCCTGCCCACCGCCTCCTCCACCGAATTCGGCCCCTGCGAAGTCGCCGTCGTCGGCCTGCTGACCGAATGGGCCCGCGGCAACGAGATCGAACGCCGCGAAGCCGGCGGCGACCTCGGCGGCACCATGCGGCTCGGCGCCTATACCGCCGCCCTCGCCCCGGGCTCGCTGGTGCGCGACATCTATGGCGGCGCCCCCACCATCCAGGAACGCCACCGGCACCGCTTCGAGGTCAATCTGCGCTATCGCGAGCAGCTCGAAGCCACCGGCCTCAAGTTCAGCGGCATGTCCCCCGACGGCGTGCTGCCGGAAATCGTCGAGCGCGCCGAACACCCCTGGTTCGTCGGCGTGCAATACCACCCCGAACTGAAATCCAAACCCTTCGAGCCGCACCCCCTCTTCCGCGGCTTCATCGAGGCCGCGGTCAAACAGGCCCGGCTGGTATAAGGCACCCACCCATGCGCCGCCGCACCCTTCTGGCCTTGGCACTCACCGTGCCCGCCACCACCCGCGCTCAAACGAAAGGACTGACCATGACCGACCATAAGATCGGCACCGGCGCCGAAGCCGTCGCCGGCAAGACCGTGACCGTGCATTACACCGGCTGGCTGTTCGATGCCGCCGCCCCCGACAACAAGGGCCGCAAGTTCGACAGCTCGCGCGACCGCGGCGACCCGTTCCGCTTCGGCCTTGGCGCCGGGCAGGTGATCCAGGGCTGGGACGAGGGCGTCGCCGGCATGAAGGTCGGCGGGCAGCGGACGCTCGTCATCCCGCCGGAGAAGGGCTACGGCGCGCGTGGCGCCGGCGGCGTGATCCCGCCCAATGCGACTCTGGTGTTCGACGTCGAACTGCTCGCCGTCGGCTGAGCCTTTGCCGCGTTGACCCCGGCGCTCGGGGTCAACGCGGGTGCTTGCCGCCGTCTATTCGAGCGGCACGTTGCGGACTTCGCGCATGATCCAGATCGACACCGCGCTCGCCAGCCCCGCAGCCATCACCAGGTAGGCCGGCGACAGCGGATTGGCGGTGGCGTTGATCAGCCAGGTCGCCGCGAACGGCGCGAACCCACCAAAAATCGCCACCGCGAAGCCGTAGCTGACCGAGAGCGCGGTGTAGCGGATGCGGGTCGGGAACATTTCCGACAGGATGACTGGGATCGTCCCGGTGTAGAGCGACTGGATGCAGGCGACGATGAGCTGGGCGACCAGCAGCATCTGGAAAGTTCCGTTGCCGACCAGCAGGAACAGCGGATACCCCAACACCAGATACAACACCCCGCAGGCGCCGATCATCGGCCGCCGCCCCACCTTGTCCGACAGCGCGCCTGTGAACGGCGTCAGGACCATGACGACCACGTTGGCCAGGGTGGCGCTGAGCAGGGCGCTGTCGGCATCGATATGCAGGGTTTTCACCGCATAGGTCGGCATGAAGACGATCATGACGTAGTTGGCGACGATGCCGATGATCGAGAGGCCGAAGGCCTGGGCGATCTTGGCACCGTGGCTCGACAGCGCCTCGCTGAGCGGGGCATGGGAGATCGCCTGCTTCTCGGCATTGGCCTCGAACACCGGCGTCTCCGCGACCTTCTTGCGCAGGTAGTAGCCGATCGGCCCGAGCAGGAAGCCGACGACGAAAGGAATGCGCCAGCCCCAGGAAGTGAAGGCATCCGGTGCCATGTTGTGCGTCAGGAGATAGGCTGACAATGAGGCGCCAGTCGCACCGATCTGAGTGCTGAACTGCTGCCAGCTGCCGGTAAGGCCGCGCTTGCCGGGCTCCGCGTATTCCACCAGGAAGGCGGCCGCGCCGCCCCATTCGCCGCCGGTGGAGAAGCCCTGGCCGCAACGGCAGATCAGCAACAGCACCGGGGCGAGCAGGCCGATCTGGCCGTAGGTGGGGATCAGGCCGGTGAAGCCGGTCGCGGCGGCCATCAGCCCGATGGTGAGAACGAGAGCGGCGCGGCGGCCGTGGCGGTCACCGTAGCGGCCGAGAATCACCGCACCCAGGGGACGGAAGAGGAAGCCGACGCCGAAGGTGATGAAGGTGTTGATCAGCGCCAGCGCGTCATTGCCCTGGGGGAAGAAGGCCTGGCTGATCGGCACGGCAAAGAAGCCGTAGAGGACGAAATCGAATAATTCGAAGAAGTTGCCGACCGCGCAAGAGACGATTGCGCGGCGGCGAATCGCCTTGGCTTCCGGCGAGGTGAGATCGAGAGTTGCGCTCATTGCAGGTGTTGCTCCCCCTTGACTGGCCGCGCCTGTGGCGCCGTTTTGCTGCCAGGTCCGTGACCGTTGCATGACATCACCGGATGGTCCAGCCCACCGGCGGTATGCGCTGGCCCGGGGCGGCCTGTGGTGCTACCCAGCGGCCAAGCGCAGTCCTTTTCGGGAGCTCCCCATGTCCGTCATCGTCGATATCACCGCCCGCGAAATCCTCGACAGCCGCGGCAACCCGACCATTGAGGTCGACGTCATGCTGGAGTCCGGCGCCTCAGGCCGCGCCGCCGTGCCCTCCGGCGCTTCCACCGGCGCGCACGAGGCTGTCGAGCTGCGCGACGGCGACAAGGGGCGCTTCGGCGGCAAGGGCGTGCTCAATGCCGTCGCCTTCGCGCAGGGGGAGATCCTCGAAGCCCTCGCCGGCATGGATGCGCTCGACCAGGTCAGCATCGACGACGTCATGATCGACCTCGACGGGACCCCGAACAAATCCCGCCTCGGCGCCAATGCCATCCTCGGCGTCAGCCTCGCCACCGCCAAGGCAGCCGCGGCCGAGCTTGACATCCCGCTCTACCGCCACGTCGGCGGCGTCTTCGCCCGCACACTGCCGGTGCCGATGATGAACATCATCAATGGCGGCAAGCATGCGGATAATCCCATCGACATCCAGGAATTCATGATCCAGCCAGTCGGCGCCGGGACCCTGGCGGACGGGGTCCGGATGGGCTCGGAGATTTTCATGGCGCTGAAGAAGGCGCTGCACGACGCCGGGCACAACACCAATGTCGGCGACGAGGGCGGGTTCGCGCCCAATATCGGCTCGGCCGAGGCCGCGCTGGCGTTCATCGCCAAGGCCTGCGAGGCCGCCGGCTACCGCCCGGGCGAGGATGTGACCTTCGCGCTGGACTGCGCCGCCACCGAGTTCTTCGAAGGCGGCAAATATGTCCTCGGCGGCGAGGGGAAAACCTTCGACCAGGCGGGCATGGTCGACTACCTCGCCGACCTTGTTGCCAAGTTCCCTATTGTCTCGATCGAGGACGGCTGCTCCGAGGATGACTGGGAGGGATGGAAGCTGCTGACCGAGCGCCTTGGCGGCAAGGTCCAACTGGTTGGGGACGATCTGTTCGTTACCAACCCAATCCGCCTCAAGCGGGGCATCCAGACGGGCACCGCGAACAGCATCCTGGTCAAGGTCAATCAGATCGGCACGCTGAGTGAAACCCTCGAAGCCGTCGAAATGGCCCACCGCGCCGGCTACACGGTGGTAATGAGCCATCGCTCGGGCGAGACCGAGGATGCCACCATCGCGGACCTCGCGGTGGCCACCAACTGCGGCCAGATCAAGACGGGCAGCCTCGCACGCTCCGACCGCACGGCGAAGTATAACCAGCTGATCCGTATCGAGCAGCAACTCGGCAGCGCCGCGCGCTATGCGGGGCGGACGATCCTGAAGCGGTAAGATCCGGCATCCGTCGATCGTGCTCTTGGCGCCGTGCACGATCGGCGGATCATTCCCAGTGCGTGCTGGTGCGGCGCGGCCATTCGGCCACTCCGTTTTCCCGGTGGTTGTCTCACGTCCCGGAGGATGACACGCTGGCCGCCTGGCGCAGGGAGAGGCGGGACGGAATGACGGCGGAGCCGCGGGGACGACACGGCCTCTATGCCTACCCCTGGGACTTGCCCGGGCAACAGTCTGAGGGGTTTGTCGCCGAGCTGCGTCAATCCGGCATCGACTCGCTCTGCCTCGCCACCGCCTATCATGCCGGCAAGTTTCTGCGCCCGCATGGCGCAGGGTCGCATGTCTATTTCCCCGAGGACGGCACCGTGCATTGCCGCGTGCGGCCGGAGCGGTATGGCCGCATCCAGCCGCGTGAGAGCGAGGTCGCGCGGGATGGCGACCCGTTTGGCCTCTTCGCGGGGCGCGGCGATATCGGCGTTACGGCCTGGGCGGTGCTGATGCACAATACCCGCCTGGGCATGGCGTATCCTGAGACGGTGGTGCGCAACGCGTTTGGCGATCCCTATTGGTACAGCCTCTGCCCGGCCAACCCCGATGTGCAGGACTACGCGGTCGCGCTGTGCACCGATCTCGCCGACCGCTACCCGGTACACGGCCTCGTTCTGGAGTCCGCGGGGTGGATGGCCTATCGCCACGGCTTCCATCACGAGTTCGCGCTCGTCGGCGCCAATCCCTGGCTCGATGGCATGCTGGGGCTGTGCTTCTGCAAGCATTGCATCGCCGGCGCCAGGCAGGCGGGCATCGCCAGCGACGCGCTGCGCGCTCGCATCGCCGCGCGGGTGAGTGCCTACCTCGCCGCGCCACTGGATACGCCTGAGGACGTCGGGCGGTCATGGCTCGCCTTTGATCTCGTGGCCGACGCCGAGCTCGGCGCCTTCCTGCGCTGGCGCTGCGGTGTGCTCGCTGGGCTGATCGCCCGCATCCGCCAGTCGGTCCGCGCCGATGCCGCGCTGTTCGTCATCCCCTCCACCCAGCAACCTGCGGGGCAAGCCTGGCTGGAAGGCGCCGACTTCGCCGCCCTCGCGGCCGCAGCCGACGGGCTCGAGCTATGCCTCTACAAACCTGATTGGTCGTCCGCGGTCGCCGATCTCGAAGAAGTGCGGCGTCGCGCAGGACCGCGGCCGATGCGCTGCATCCTTCGGCCAGGCCCGCCTGACGCCGCGGACGAGGGGAATTTCGCGCGTAAGGTGGCGGAACTCACGCGGGCCGGCGTCGACGGCATCAGCTTCTACAATTTCGGCCACCTGCGCCGGTCCCATCTCGGATGGATCGGCCGCGCATTGGCGGCAGCCAAGGAGATCCAGCGTGAAACGACTTGACGGAAAGGTAGCGCTGGTCACCGGCGCGGTGGGCGGTATCGGCACGGCGATCGTGGACGTGTTCCTCGCCGAGGGTGCCCGAGTCATCATCTGCGACGTCAGAGCCGATGCCGTCGCCGAGCGCGTGGCGGCACTGCGCGCCTTGGGTGCGTCGGTCGCGGCGGCGGCGGCGGACATCACCGATCACGCCGCGCTCAAATCCGCGGTTGATGCGGCCGTGGCCGAGCTTGGCGCGGTCGATGTCGTCGTCGCCAACGCATCCACCCCCGGGCACCGCGCCGAGACGATGGCGGCGACCACGCCGGCAGGCTTCCGCGAGGACACGGCGAATAATCTCGCTGGGCAGTTCAACACGGTGGACGTTGTCATTGACGGCATGAAGGCGAAGCGCTCGGGCGCCATCGTCATCGTCGGCTCAGTGAACGGGCTCGCGGTGTTCGGCAACCCCGCCTATAGCGCCGCCAAGGCAGGGCTGATCAGCCTGACTAGGTCGATGGCGGTGGAGTACGGGCCGTTCAACATCCGCGCCAACATGGTCTGCCCCGGCACCGTGCGCACACCGGCCTGGATACGGCGCGTCGAGCGTAAGCCCGACATATTTGATAACCTGAAGAAATGGTATCCGCTGGGCCGGGTTGCCGAACCGGCCGATGTCGCGCGCGTGGTGGCCTTTCTCGCCTCGGAGGACGCGGGGTTCGTCTCAGGTGTCGCTTTGCCGGTGGATGGTGGCCTTATGGCGGGCAACCGGATCATGACCGCTGAACTCACCCTGGAGCCGATCTGAGGTCGATCGGGACGGTCGCGCAGGCAAATGCCGGACGCCTGTGACCCATCAGCCGCAAGCGATCGCGTCAAGCTCGTGATTGGTTCAGGTAAAACCAATCACGATCTAGCAACCTATTGAAGAAGAGCGCGATTCACGCTTTCTGACCCATTGGCCTCAAGCGATCGCGCTTTAGCGTTGGCCGCCGACAAAGGCGTTGAAGGTGACGAGGGTGTAGGTGTCCTTGACGCCGGGGATGGTCTGCAGCCGCGAGGTGACGAACAGTCCGGTATCCTGATCCGGTTCGAGGTAGAATTTGCCAAGCAGGTCGTATTGTCCCGAGGTCGAGTGAAGCTCTGACAATTCATCGATCGTGTCGGCGGCGAGCTGCGCCACTTTGTAGACTTGGCCCATTTCGCATTTGATCATGACGTAGATCGCGCGCATCGCAGTCCCTCCAGTGTGGCACGACAATGCCATGCCATCACCGCCCTGCCCAGCGGGCTGTTCCGAAACGCCCGGCTCGGCGTATCGTCCGCGCGGCATATTCGGAGTCGGAGCGATGGCACAGGCGAAGGTGGTTCGGGCGCGTCCGGGCGTGCGCAGCGGCGGGCGGGTTCTGGCGGATGCGTTGGTGGCGCAGGGGATCGATCATGTGTTCGCGGTGCCCGGCGAGAGCTATCTCGACGTGCTCGAGGGGCTGTATCTCGTGCGCGACCGGCTGAAGCTGGTAACCTGCCGGTTCGAGGCGGGGGCGGTGAACATGGCGGAGGCCTATGGCAAGCTGAACGGGCGCCCGGCGGTGGCGTTCGTGACGCGCGGCCCGGGGGCCTGCCATGGCTCGATCGGCGTGCATGTGGCGCAGCAGGACAGCACGCCGATGCTGCTGTTCGTCGGCCAAATCCCCTTCGAGGAGACCGACCGGGAGAGCTTCCAGGAGGTCGACTACCGCCGGATGTTCCAGCCGCTGGCGAAGTGGGTGACGCAGATCGACGATGCCAAGCGCATCCCGGAAATCATCGCCCACGCCGTCGACGTCGCGACGTCCGGCCGGCCGGGACCAGTGGTGATCGCGATTTCCGAGGAGATGCAGAAACATCTGGTGGATGTCGTCGATATCGGGCCGGCGGCAGTGTCGCCGCCGCATCCCGATCCCTCCGCGCTGGCGAAGATACAGGCGATGCTGTCTAAAGCCCAAAAGCCGCTGGCGATCGTCGGCGGGTCTCGCTGGACAGAGAGCGGGCGGGCGGCGATCCGTGACTTCCTGGTCGCGCACGATATCCCGACCACGGCTGGCTTCCGGCGCCAAGCGCTCTATGACGGCACCCTGTCGAATTTCGTCGGCGATCTTGGCGTCGGCTCCGATCCGGCGCTGGTGGCGAAGGTGAAGGAAGCCGACCTGATCCTCGCCATCGGGACGCGGCTCGGTGAGCCGGTGACGCAAGGCTACACGCTGTTCGAGGCGGCGGGCGGCGTGCCAATTGTCCATGTCTATCCGGAGGCGGCCGAGATCGGCCGCGTCTATCGCCCGGCGCTTGGCATCGTCTCGGACCTCAACGTATTCGCTCATGCCGCCGCCAAGCTGAGTGCGCCGAAGCGCGTGTCCTGGTCGGCCTGGACCAAGGAACTCCGTGCGCTTCGTCTCGCGGGGGCCGCGGTGCCGAACTACGAAGGCACCCTCAATCTCGCCCAGTGCATGCACGACCTCTCGCGCCTGATGGAAGACGACGCCATCATGACCTGCGACGCCGGCAATTTTGCGACCTGGCCGCCCCGCTTCATGAACTTCAAGGATGGGCAGCGCTTCATCGGCCCGACCAACGGCGCCATGGGCTACGGCGTGCCGGCGGCGATCGGGGCCAAGATCGCGCATCCCGACAAGCAGGTGATCTGCTTCGTCGGCGACGGCGGCTTCCTGATGACCGGCCAGGAAATCGCTACCGCCTTCCATCACGGCGTGGCGCCGATCATCCTGGTGTTCAACAACCAGATGTACGGCACCATCCGCATGTACCAGGAGCGCACCTATCCGTTCCACGTCTCGGGTACGGCGCTGACCAACCCTGACTTTTCCAAGTTCATCGAGGCGTTCGGCGGACACGGCGAAGTCGTCAGCGATACCGCCGAGTTCGCGCCCGCCTTCCGCCGCGCGGTGGAGTCCGGCAAGCCGGCATTGATCGAACTGCGGATGAACCCCGACCAGATCACCAGCCGCACCACCATCTCGGCCATGCGCGCTGCCGCCAAGCCGAAGCCGGCCGCCAAACCCGCTGCTCGGCCGGCCGCGCGCACGGCCAAGAAACCCGCCAAGAAGCGGTGACACTCCCGCGTCGCCTCCTGCTGGGTGGCGCCTCGGCGATGCTCGCAGGACGCGCCCGGGCGGCGACGCCGCTGCGGATCGGCGTGCTCGGAGATCTCGCCGGCTCGCAGGCGCTCGGACTGGGAGCGATCGCCGCAGCACGGATCGCCGCCGAGGAGGTCGGCAGCGGCGCGGTGGGACGGCCGATCGAGGTGGTCTCGGCCGACGCCGGCGGCAACCCGGAGTTCGGCGCCACCATCGTGCGCAACTGGATCGCCTCCGACGGAGTCGAGGCCGTCGCCTGTGTCGTCGACGACACTGTGGCACTTGCCGTGCAGGCCGTCTGCCGGCGGGAGGGACGTCTTGCTCTACTGGTGGGCCCGACCTCGCGGGCGCTGAGCGGCAGCGCCTGCTCCGCCACCGGATTCCAGTGGCTTGCCGATACCCGCGCCAATGCCCGCGGACTGGCTGCGGCCCTGCTGCCGTCGAACGTGCGGACAGCCTTCGTGCTGGCGGAAACCTGGACCCACGAACTGGCCGATGAGATCGCTGTCGCGCTCGATCGCGCCGGAGTCACGGTCAAGGGCCAGGCGGATCCCGGCGCAGGACTACCGGCGGCACTTGCGGCGGCCACGGCCAGCGGCGCCGCCGCGGTTGTCGTCGCTGGCGGCATGGGACCGGTGGTCGCCGGCGCCATGCGCCTGCCCGGCCGCCCCGTGGTCATCGCCGCCGGCATGACCCTGGTCGGCGTGCAGGAGCAAGGCCAACGCGCCCTTGCCGGCGCGCTGGCCGTACTGCCGTTCTACTGGGATACCGAGGAAACCGGTCGCTTCTGGTCACGCCGCTTCATGGCGCGGACCCAGCGCATGCCGGAGGCTGAGCACATCGGCGTCTACGAGGCAGTGCGGCAATATCTCCGCATCGTCGCTGAAATCGGCCGCAGCGACGGCCAGGCCGTCGCCAGGCGGATGCGGTTCACCCCGGTCGACAGCGCTTTTACCCGTGGCGGCCGTGTTTCCGCCGATGGCCGTGTGCTGCGGCCCCTCCTCGTCGCCCGCGTCAAGCCGCAAGACGGCGCCCGCGACGCCTGGGACATGTTTGCTCCCCTGACCAACATACCGGCCGAGGCCGGTGGCCGCGCCGAGGGGGAAAGCCAATGCCCCCTCGTGCGCGGCGGATAGATCAGCCGGGCGCGGAGCCGCCGCCGCAGACCAGCAGCTGGCCGGAGACGTAGTCGGACTCGGGAATGCAGAAGAGATAAACCGAGCCCGCCGCCTCATCCGGCGTGCCGCCGCGGCCGAGGGGAATGCGGGCCTCGATGTCCTTCGCCGAATCGGGGTTGATGCCGACGCGGATCTGGCGGCCCTCGATGTCGATGCGGGCGCCCGAGTCGGCGGTAGCTTCGGTAAGGCGGGTCTTGATGAAGCCGAAAGCGACCGCATTCACGTTGACGCGATAGCGGCCCCACTCCTTCGCCAAGGTCTTGGTCAAGCCGACAATGCCCATCTTGGCCGCGCTGTAGTTCGCCTGGCCGGCATTCCCCCCGGTGCCCGACACCGACGAGATGTTGACCACCTTGCGGTTGAACCCGGCCCCCGCCGCCGCCTCGGCGCGCGCCAAGTCACGAATGCGCGGCTGGGCCGCGCGGAGGATGCGGAACGGCGCCGTCAGATGGCAGTCGATGATGGCATACCACTGCTCGTCCTCCATCTTCTGGATGACGTTGTCCCAGGTATAACCTGCATTGTTCACGATGATGTCGACCGACTTGTAGGTGTCCATCGCCTTCTGGACGAACATCTCGCCGAACTCCGGCACCGTCACCGAACCCGGGAACGAGACCGCCTCGCCACCCATCGCCTTGATCTCCGCCACCACCGCCTCGGACGGGCCGGCATCGAGATCATTCACCACGACATGCGCGCCCTCGCTGGCCAACTTCAACGCGATCGAACGGCCAATGCCGCGCCCCGCACCCGTCACCAACGCCACACGCCCCTGAACCTTGCCCTGCATCGCTTCCTCCTGTTGCCGGCTTACCCCCACACTCCTACCCCGCGACGCTCCCCCCGCCAATGTGATAGCCATTGGCCTGGCCGAAGGGAGTAGAAGAAAGGCGGGGGCTTTGCCCCTCGACCCCACCAAGGGCTAAGCCCTTGGATCCCGTCATTTGAGGGAATGTGGTCGTTCAGGGAGAGGGGCTGAGGTGATGGGGCAACATCTCCTCAGCCCCTCTCCCTGAATGGCCACCTCTTAAGCGAAGGTTTCCAAAGGCATAGCCTTTGGCGGGTCCAGGGCAGAGCCCTGGCCTTCCTTTTTCACCCCATCCGCCAAACCGATGGGCATCAGATGGAGGCGTGGACGTGGAGTGGGAGGCGCCGGGGATTGTTTTGGATGTGCGGGTGTTTGGGGAGGGGGATGCGGTTGCGACGGTGATGACGGAGGAGCATGGGGCGCATCGTGGGTTGGCGCGTGGGGCGCAGTCGCGGGCGCGGGCTGGGTTGTGGCAGCCGGGAAATTTGGTGCAGGTGCGGTGGGTGGGGCGGTTGTCGGATCAGTTGGGGACGTTTTCGGCGGAGATGGTGCATCCGGCGGCGGCTTTGGCGTTGGATGATGCGATGGCGTTGGGGATGTTGAGTGCGGCCTGTGCGGTGGCGGAGGGGGCGTTGCCGGAGCGGGAGGCGCATCCGCGGGTGTTCGATGGGTTGCTGCATCTGCTGGCGCGGTTGCCGCGGGGGGTGGAGATGTTGACGGAGCAGGTGCGGTGGGAGGCGGTGTTGCTGGCGGATCTGGGGTATGGGCTCGATCTGTCGGTGTGCGCGGTGACGGGGGAGGCGGAGGATCTGGCGTATGTGTCGCCGAAATCCGGGCGGGCGGTATCGCGGGCGGCGGCGGGGATATGGAAGGAGCGGCTGTTGCCGTTGCCCGGATTTATGCGCGGGGAGGCCGAGGTGGGGCCGGCGGCGTGGCGCGATGGGTTGCGGTTGACCGGGCATTTCCTGGCGCGGGACGCGTTTGGCTTGCAGCATAAACCGTTGCCGCAGTCACGGGCGGCGCTTTACGACCGGGTGGCGATGCTGGCTTTGGAGACGGATGAACATGGCTGACGATCTGATCGGCAAGGTGGAAGACACCCGGCTCGCCGATGCGCTGAGCGAGCGGTATCTGGCCTATGCGATGTCGACGATCATGTCGCGCTCGCTGCCGGATGTGCGCGATGGGTTGAAGCCGGTGCATCGGCGGCTGGTGTATGCGATGCATCAATTGCGGCTGGATCCGGCGGCCGGGTTCAAGAAATGCGCGCGCATCGTCGGCGATGTGATGGGCAAGTATCACCCGCATGGCGATGCCTCGATCTATGACGCGATGGTGCGGCTCGCGCAGGATTTCGCGGCGCGGTATCCGCTGGTCGACGGGCAGGGGAATTTCGGCAACATCGACGGCGATAACGCCGCGGCCATGCGCTACACCGAGGCGCGGCTGACCGAGGTCGCCAAGGCGCTGCTGGCGGGAATCGATGACGACGCGGTCGATTTCCGGCCGACCTATGATGGCGAGGAAAGCGAGCCGGTGGTGTTGCCAGGCGGGTTTCCGAACCTGCTGGCCAATGGCGCGGCGGGCATCGCGGTGGGCATGGCGACGTCAATTCCGCCGCATAATGCGGGGGAGGTGTGCGCGGCGGCGATCCACCTGGTGCGGCATCCCGAGGCGACGACGGCGGAGTTGCTGGCGCATATGCCGGGGCCGGATTTCCCGACCGGCGGGATCATGGTCGAGGAGCCGGCGTCGCTGTTGCAGTCCTATGAGACGGGGCGGGGTGGGTTTCGGCTGCGGGCAAAGTGGGAGGTCGAACGCGGCAAGCATGGCACCTGGGCGATCGTCGTCACCGAGATCCCCTATCAGGTGCAGAAGTCGCGGCTGATCGAGCAGATCGCGCAGCTGCTGGAAGAGAAGAAGCTGCCGCTGCTCGGCGACGTGCGCGACGAGAGCGCCGAGACGGTGCGGCTGGTGCTGGAGCCGAAGACGCGAGGCGTGGAGCCCGATGTGTTGATGGCGACATTGTTTCGGGTGACGCAGCTGGAGAGCCGTTTCCCGCTCAACATGAACGTGCTGACGGCCGATCGGACGCCGCGGGTGCTGGGGCTGCGCGAGGTGCTGCGCCAGTGGCTCGATCATCGGCAGATCGTGCTGGTGCGGCGGAGCAACCATCGGCTGACGGCGATCGAGCGGCGGTTGGAGATCCTTGAGGGGTTCCTGGCGGTCTATCTCAATCTCGACGAGGTGATCCGCATCATCCGCAACGAGGATGAACCGAAGCCGGTGTTGATGAAGACCTTCGAGCTGACGGATGTGCAGGCGGAGGCGATCCTGAACATGCGGTTGCGCAGCCTGCGCAAGCTCGAGGAACTGGAGATCCGCAAGGAGCACAAGAACCTCAGCCGCGAGCGCAAGGATTTGCAGACGCTGCTGAAGGATCCTGCGCTGCAATGGGATCGCATCGTCGGCGAGCTCGAGGAGACGCGGGCGAAATTCGGCGATGGGGTGCTGGGCAAGCGGCGCACGGAATTGGGCTCGGCGGCGGCGGATGTTGAAGTCTCCACCGAGGCTTTTGTCGAACGCGAGCCAATCACCGTGATCCTGTCGGAGAAGGGCTGGATCCGGGCGGTGAAGGGCCACGGCATCGATCCGGAGACGCAGAAATTCAAGGAAGGCGACCGGTTGCGCATGCTGGTGCCGTGCGAAACCACGGACAAGCTGTGCCTGTTTGCCACCAACGGTCGCGCGTACACGCTCAAGGCCGCCGATCTGCCGCGCGGGCGCGGCGATGGGCAGGCGGTGCGGTTGCTGGCCGAACTCACCAACGAGGATGACGTCGCGGAGTTGTTCATCTGGCGCGAGGGGGTTCGCCATCTCGTCGCGAGCAACGCGGGACGTGGCTTCCTGGTGAAATCGGAAGATCTGCTGGCGGAAAAGCGCACCGGCAAGACGGTGCTGAACCTCAAGCCAGGCGAGGAGGCGCTGCTCTGCCGGCCTGCCGAGGGGGATCACATCGCGGTCATTGGCGAGAACAAGAAGCTTCTGGTGTTCCCGCTGGATCAGGTTCCGGAGATGGCTCGCGGTGCGGGAGTGATGTTGCAGAAATATAAGGATGGCGGGCTGGGCGACGCGAAGGTGTTTCGCATTTCCGATGGCCTGACCTGGAAGCTTGGCGAGAAGACGCGCACCGAGACGAACCTGCGGGACTGGCTTGGTGAGCGCGCCCAGGCTGGGCGGATGCCCCCGAACGGGTTCCCGAAGTCTGGTAAATTCGGCTAGCCTGGACAGGAGGACTGGCCAGAACCCTCTGCTAGGCCCGACAGGGAGCGGGCCCCCGCCGGAACAATGGTATCATACCAGAACCCGTTCATCGTGGCTCTTCCACGATCAACGGGCTCCGGTATGCCTGCAGGGTTGGTGGGCGCCGCCGCGCGAAACCAAGACTGATACAATGGGTCGCGATCAGCGAGCCTCGGTATCAGACCCGCTTCACACCGTAGAACTGCGGAAACCCGCGCGGCACATCCGTCAGCGTCTTGCGATACGCCGTCGGCTGATAGAACACCCCCGTCGGAATATACGGCACCGTCTCGAACGACACCTTCTGCATCTCCCGGCAGATCGCCGCCTGCGACGCCGTATCCGGCGCGTCGAACCAGGCGTTGCGCAGCTCCTCGAGCTTCGGAATATCCGACCAGCCGAACGTCGCCGTCTTCCCGCTGCCCCGGATATAATTATGCGCCGCCGGGTTGAACGTGTTCACCCCCGCCGTCGAGTTGCTGAACGCGTTCCACCCGCCCTTGTCGATCGGCTGCTGGCTCGCCAGACGCTGGATCACCGTGCCCCAGTCGAGCGCCTGGAAGTCGACATTGAACCCGATCTTCCGCCAGGCATCCGCCACCACCTGCCCCTGCGCATTCAGGCTCGGCAGATCCGTCGCCACCAGGAACACCAGCTTCTCACCCTTGTAGCCGGACTCCGCCAGCATCCGCTTCGCCCTGTCTAGATCAGGCTCCTTCGCGAATACCTCCATCCCCACATCGCTCGCCATCGGCGTATCCGGCAGGAAGAACCCCACCTTGTCGCGCCACATCGCCTTGTCCGTGCCGGCAATCGCCTGCATCACATCCGCCTGGCTCACCGCCGCCAGCGCCGCCCGCCGGATCGCCGGATTGTCATAGGGCGGATTGACGAAATTGAACCGCACGATGCCATACCCGCCCGTGCTGTCGGTCACTTCCAGATTGATGTTGCCGTTGCGCTTCAGCACCGGCCAGAAATCCGTCGTCGGCTGCTCCCACCAATCCACCTCGCCCGACTGCAACGCCGCCGCCGCCGTCGCCGCATCGGGAATCGTGATCCACTCCACCCGATCGAAATTGGCCACCTTCGGCCCCGCCATCAGGCTCGCAACCCCACTCGCCCGCGGCACATACCCCGCGAACTTCTCATAAACAGCGCGCGACCCCGGCACCCGCTCCCCCGCGACAAACCGATACGGCCCGCTCCCCACCATCTCCGTCACCTGCGCGAAAGCATCCGTCTTCGCCAGCCGCTCCGGCATGATCGCCGCCGTGTTCGCCCCCGTCTTGCCCAACGCATCCGGCAGCAGCGGGAACGGCTTCTTCAGTCGAACCTCCACCACGCGGTCCGACACCGCGACAATCTCATTCGTCGCCGCCATCATCGCCAGACCAAAACTGTCCCGCTTGCCCCAGCGCTGCAAACTCGCCACCACATCGCGCGCCAGCACCGGCGTGTTGTCGTGGAACTTCAAACCCTCCCGCAGCGTCAGCTTCCAGGTCTTGCCGTCATTCTCGACGACATGCCCCTCCACCATCTGCGGCTGCGCCTTCCAGTTCGCATCCACGCCATACAACGTGTCAAACACCAGCAACGCATGATTGCGCGTCACAAACGCCGTCGTCTGCACCGGATCCAACAACGCCAGATCCGCCTGCGGCACGAACTTCAACACCCGGCTCCCCTGCGCCGCCGCCAACCTCGGCGCCGCCAACCCCGCCACCGCCGCCGCGGAACCCGCCAGAACACTGCGCCGCTTCATCGCGTCTCTCCCCAAAGATGACGACCGCATCAGCCGCCCTCATCGAAGGTTCCGCCCCGACGGCACTGAGGTCAAGCCATCCTCAGGCAAGAAAAAAGGCTCCGCCGGCCAAGGGCCGAGAGGCCCTTGGAACCCACCCCGTCTCTCGGCTGGATCACCGATCTTCAGTCGAAATCCCACTATTCCGACGCGGAGACTGGCGAAGCCCAAAAAACACATGCGACCGTACCAACTGTGGTACGGTGGCGCCGTTCGATTGCCCGCGGCGCAAAGAAAGACGTTACCAACTGAAGGACGAACCTACAGCCGCTCAAACAAATCGGGTTCTCAGGGCCCGTGGCCCTGAGCCGGCGGAGCCTTCCCTTCCCTACCCCCGCTTCACCGACCTCGGCGCATGGAACTCAAACGGCGGATAGTCCTTCGTAATATCCGACACCACCTCGACGATTGCCGGCGAATTAGAAGAAAACGCTTCTTCGAGTGCCGTCCGCAGCCCCGCCGCGTCCTTCACCTGCCACGACGGCACGCCGAATGCTTTCGCGTAAGCCTGGAAGTCCGGGTTCACCAGTTCCGAGCCCGAGTGCCGTCCTTCGAACAGCCGCTTCTGATCGCGCAGCACGTTGCCGTAGGCCGCGTTGTTGACCAGCACTGTCACCAGGTTGATCCCGTGCTGCACCGCGGTGGCAAGATCCGAGCCGCCGAACAGGAATCCGCCGTCTCCCGTGATCGACACGACGCGTCGGTCGGGATAGCCGACCTTCACGCCGAGCGCGGTCGGGAATCCGTAACCCAAGGTTCCCGAAAACCCCGACGAGATCAGCGTCCGCGGCTTGTAGACGGGAAGGCCGTACCAGGCGATGTATGCCACCTGCGTCACCTCATCGACGATGATGCCATCCTCGCCGACGGCATCGCGGATCGCCTCCACCAGCCCATACTGCGGCTGCGCCTGCTGCATCTTCGCGAGAGCAGCCGCCTTGGCGTCCGCGATGCGCTTGCGGTGCGCCGGATTATCCTTCTGGCTCACCGCCGCCGTCAGCGCCCGCGTGCCGTCGGCCGCGTCGGCGACAATCGGCACATCCACGATCAGACGACGATGCTCAACCGGATCGATATCGATCCGCCCCACCTTCAGCCCCGAGGGCGATGGCGCAAACCGCGCCATCGGCACATCGAGCCGCGTGCCGATGCCGATCAGCAGGTCCGTGCTATCCCACAGGTCGAACGCCGCGTGCGACGACAGCGACAGCGGATGCCGCGAATCCACCACCCCCTTGCCCATGCGGAACGCCACCACCGGCGCCCCGATCCGCCCAGCCAGCGCCAACACCTCCGGCCCCGCCTCCGCAGCACCCCCGCCGACCCAGATCATCGGCGCCTTCGCCCCTTCGACCAGCTTGGCGAGTGCGGCGATCCGCTCGGGATCCGGCACCGGATTGGTCCGCTGCCCCATCGGCTCCTGCGGCGTCACCTCGGCCGTCGCCGGAAACTGATCCCACGGCATCTCAACCGCCACCGGCCCCGGCCGACCCGACGTCATCGCCTGGAACGCCCGCCCCATGACATCAGGCGCCTCCGTCGGATGCTCGATCCGCTCAGCGAACTTCAGCAGCGAGCGCAGCGTCGCCAGCTGATCCGGCAGCTCATGCAGCTGCCCCCGCCCGCGCCCCAGCATCGCGCTCGGCACCTGTCCGGTGATGCACATCACCGGCGTGTTCACCCCCCACGCCGTCGCCAGCGCCGCCGTCGCGTTCAGCACCCCCGGCCCCGGCACCACCGTGAACGCCGCCGGCTTCCCGGTCGACTGCGCATATCCCAGCGCCATGTAGGCGGTGGTCTGCTCATGCCGCGCGTTGATTACCCGGAGCCGATTGGCATTGCGCGCGAATGCGTCGAACAGCCCATAGAGCTGCACGCCAGGCAGACCGAAGATCGTATCGATCCCGTGGCGCAGCAGTGAGTCGACAATGGCGTCGCCGCCGGTCATGCGAGGCATGGCATTCTCCCTCTTCGCCGCCGCACTCCGGCGGTCTTCATCCCGAGCCTGCCCTGCGGCTCACCAGGTGTCGATATACGGATATTTCTTCGTCGTCCGCGGCGCCACCGGCGGCAGCCGCTTGAGGCTGTTGGCGATCCACCCGCGCGTTTCCGCCGGATCGATCACGTCGTCGATCCCGCCCCCCGTCCCCGCATTCCCCGCCTTCGCCGTCTCATAGGCCCGCCCAACCCGCCGATCGAACTCCGCCCGCCGCTCCCCAGGGTCCTCGATCGCCGCCAGCTCCTTGCGATACCCCAGCTTCACCGAGCCCTCGATGTTCATCCCCGCGAACTCCGCCGTCGGCCAGGCCACGCAGAAGAACCCCACCAGCGTCGACGCCCCGCACATCGCCTGCACGCCCAGCCCATAGGCCTTGCGCACCACCACGCCGAACAGCGGCACCGTCAGGTTCGCGCCCACGTTAAACATCCGCACCGAATGCCGCACCAGCGCCGTCCGCTCATGATCCGGCCCCACCATGATCCCCGGGCAATCCATCAGGCTCAGCACCGGAATATCGAAGGCGTCGCACAGCTGCAGAAACCGCGTCCCCTTATCCGCCCCGTCGGAATCGATCGCGCCGGCGAGATGATGCGGATTATTGGCAATCACCCCCATCGGCCGCCCCTCGACCCGGATGAACGCCGTGATCACGCCGATGCCAAACTTCTCGCGAATTTCCAGCACCGAATCCTTATCGGCAATCGTGCGAATGATCTCCCGCATGTCGTAAAGCCGCAGCCGGTTCTCCGGCACCACATGCCGCAACGCCCGCTGATCCGCCGCCTCCCACGTCGCAATCGGCCCCTGGAAATACGACAGATACTTCCGCGCCGTCCGCACCGCCGCCGCCTCGTCCTTGACCAGGATGTCCACCACCCCATTCGGCACCTGGAACGACATCGGCCCCACTTCCCCGGGCGTATAGATCCCGAGCCCGCCCCCCTCGATCATCGCCGGCCCGCCCATCGCCAGCGTCGAGCCTTCCGTCGCGATAATCACATCGCTGGCCGCCACCAGCGCCGTATTCCCCGCGAACGTCCGTCCATTGACGATCGCGATCAGCGGCACCAGCCCGCTCAATTTCGAATACTGCGTGAACGTATGCGTATCCGCCGCCACCCGCGGCCCGACATGATCGTCCCCCGGCCGCCCCCCGCCACCCTCGCCGAACAGCACCAGCGGCAGGCGAAACCGGTTCGCCAATTCGAACATGCGGTCCTGCTTGTAGTGGTTCCGCCGCCCCTGCGTCCCCGCCAGCACCGTATAGTCGTAATGCACGATCGCCGCCCGCGAGCGCGTCTCGTCGAACAACTCCCCATTGATCGAGCACGTCCCCGCCACCACCCCATCGGCCGGCGTATTCTTCCGCAACGTCTCCAGATCATGCCGCTGATGCTGCATCGCCACGATCAGCGGCCAGTATTCCTGAAACGACCCGGCATCGGCGAGTTCGGCGATATTCTCCCGCGGCATCCGATACCCCCGCGCCCGCCGTTTCGCCACCGCATCTTCACGGTTCTCATCCCGCGTCAGCGCCCGCCGATCCCGCATCTCCCGCACATCCGGCCGAATGAAATCCGGATCCAC
>Ga0164296_1000673_pt1 | contig 39519 bp, 35 predicted proteins | sample GEODES057metaG_FD_113533 | JGI IMG/M metagenome (GOLD analysis project Ga0164296, IMG submission 113533) | Dystrophic lake water microbial communities from Trout Bog Lake, Wisconsin, USA - GEODES057 metaG | ecosystem: Environmental > Aquatic > Freshwater > Lake | place: USA: Trout Bog Lake...
CCTGATAGAGGAATCGCACCTCGACATCACAGGCCGGTGTTCGACGGGCGTCCCCACAATGCTCGCGTGCGTGGCGCATCGCCTGCGCCGCATCGATCTCGGCGGCAGCCATCGCAACCTCCGCCGTGATGCCGCCGACCAACAGGCGTCGTCGCAGGGCCGCAAGATCCGGATCCCACGGCATCTGTCGGCCAAGGGTTGCGGCCTCGCGAAACGGCGGCGTCGTCATCAACTCGAGATACTGCTCGTTCTGGCGGGCGGCACGCGTGGCGACCTCGTCAAGCCACTCGCCGAGATGACCGCGACTGACCGCACCAAAGCGCCTGAAGGTGTCGAAGAAATGATCATGACCGCTGCGCTCGCTGCTCGACACGAAATGACGCATCGACATCGCATCGATCAACGCGTCATAGGTCGCCTGATGCGAGCCGTCGGCCCGGGCCTCCAAGAGCTCAGCCACGGGGATCTGCGAGATCGCCCGATCGCAGGCCGTCGCGGCGGGTCTGACGAGCACCAGCGCGGTGGTGTCCGCGCACAGACCATCCTCGGCGGCGGCACGAAGCCAACTCTCCGCATAGACCGCCCCATCGAGGTGAACGTGCAGATCCCCACCCTTCGGCATCGCCTCGAGAAACGCGCTCAAGGCCTTCGGACCCTGTCGCTGAGCAGCCTCAAAGGCACGCGCGCCGCGTTCGTCCAACGAGACCGCACAGGCGATGGCAACGGGGATCCACAGACACACGCCGATGGCATAGCGCGCCACACGGAACAGCCCGTCAGCACCTACCGATCCCACGCGAGCAATCACGTCACCCAAATGCCTATCGCTCCACGACCGCATGCCCTGCCACCAAGACCAACTTCCCGTCGCTATACCCACCACACCGTGCGCCCCACGCCGTTGACGCAGCCTCCGCCGTAAGGCCCTCAGTCAGCGGCCGCGAGATGCTCGCGGGTCTCGCGGAACTCGACCCCAGGCCAGCGCTCCATGGTCAGTTCCAGATTGACGCGCGAGGGCGCGAGGTACACCAACTGCCCCGAGTGATCGAGACCAAGATACTCGTAGCAGCGCTCGCGGAACTCGGCGAGTTTCTTGGCGTCCTGGCAGTGGATCCAACGGGCGGTTGCCACCGAGATCCCCTCGAATACACACTGCACGCTGTACTCATCCTGCAGGCGAAACGCCACCACTTCGAACTGCAGTGGACCCACCGCACCCAGAATCGAATCATTGTTGCGAAGCGGCCGGAAAAGCTGGGTGGCACCCTCCTCGCACAACTGCGCGAGACCTTTCTGCAGCGCCTTGGCCTTGAGCGGATCCTTGAGGACGGCGCGTCGGAAGAGTTCCGGTGCGAAGTTCGGGATACCGGTGAAGGTCAGTCGTTCGCCTTCAGTGAAGGTGTCGCCGATGTTGATCGTGCCATGGTTGTGCAGGCCGATGATGTCGCCAGCGTAGGCTTCCTCCGCCTGCTGCCGATCGGCCGCCATGAAGGTCAAGGCATCCGCGATGCGCACTTCCTTGCCAAGACGCACATGAAAAAGCCGCATGCCACGCTGGTAGCGACCCGAGCAGATCCTCAGGAAAGCGATGCGATCACGATGCGAGGGATCCATGTTCGCCTGGATCTTGAAGACAAAGCCCGTGAACTTGGGCTCGACCGCCTGCACCTCACGCGAGGTGGTTGCCCGCGGACGTGGCCCCGGCGCGCACTCGACGAAGGTCGCCAGCAACTCCTCGACCCCGAAGTTGTTGACCGCTGAGCCGAAAAAGACGGGCGTCTGGCGCGCCTCGCGGTAGGCATCGAGATCAAAGGTCGCGGTCGCACCGGCGACCAGCTCCACCTCGGCGATGAAGTCCTCATAACGATCGTCAAGAAACTCGCGGGCAGCCTCCGACGCCAAGCCATCGATGATCAGGTTGGTACCCGCACGGCCTTTCTCCGCAGCCGCATAGGCATAGATGCGATCCTCGACGAGATGATAGATCCCCTTGAGCGCACGCCCCATGCCGATCGGCCAGGTGATCGGTGCACACTGTAGGCCGAGCACGCGCTCGATCTCATCGAGCAACTCGATGGGCTCGCGACCTTCGCGATCGAGCTTGTTGACGAAGGTCATGATCGGCGTGTCCCGCAGCCGGCAGACCTCCATCAACTTGATGGTTCGCTCTTCGACGCCTTTCGCGCAGTCGATCACCATCAATGCGGAATCGACGGCCGTCAACGTGCGGTAGGTATCCTCCGAAAAGTCCTCGTGTCCCGGCGTATCCAGCAGATTGACGATACGGTTGCGGTAGGGAAACTGCATCACCGAGGAGGTCACGGAGATTCCGCGCTGCTGCTCGAGCCGCATCCAGTCGGAGGTCGCGTGCCGAGCGGCCTTGCGGCCCTTGACGGTGCCCGCCATCTGGATGGCACCCCCGAAGAGCAACAATTTTTCCGTCAGGGTGGTCTTGCCGGCGTCCGGATGGGAGACGATCGCGAAGGTGCGTCGGATCCCGACTTCGTCGGCGACGGCGCCGGTATTCAAAAGCGTGGCGGTATTCATGATGCGGCCGAATCTTCCGGCATAAAGCACTGTAAGTAAACAAAAAAGAAGTTCGTTGCGCGAACGCGCCGCGGTACCGCCCGCGCCCGACAGCGGCCGCCGGTCAACCGGTCAGATCATCATCCCATCGACCTGCGGCACGGTCGCGAGCGGCACCCCAGGCATGCAGGTCCAGCCGATAGACGAGCGCATCCTCGCGGCCACCGACCGCCTGATAGTAGCCAGGTCGCAATCCCACCTGACGAAACCCGAGGGACTCGTACAACTGGATCGCCGGTCGGTTGGACGGGCGAACCTCGAGGAAGGTGAAGTTGTACTTGAGCGCTCGAACCTCATCGAGCAACCACACGAGCAAGCGGCGACCGAGCGTTCGCCCGCGAAGATCCGCTCGAATGCACAGATTGAGGACGTGCACCTCGTCGCCACCCAACGCAAAGATACCGTAGCCGCCGATGCCGTCGGCCACCTCGATCACTCGACAGGTGTAGCCGGCCCGCAAGCAATCGCGGAAGATCCCTTCGGCCCATGGGAACAGGTAGGCCTCGCGCTCCACCGCCGCCACACCGGCGATGTCGCCCTCCACCATCGCCCGATGAACGACTCTCTCTTCCGCGGTATCAAGCTGCGCGACCATCGGCGACATCCCGTGCGAGTTTCAGATCTTCCCAAGCCTTGCGCTTCTCACCGGGCGCTCGCAAGAGATAGCTCGGCGCATACGTCACCACAACCGGTGTCTCCGTGGGCGAGAGCCTGTGTACGCGACTGCGAAGCGTCGCCAGTGGCGTCTCTATGCCCAGCAGACCCTGTGCGGCAAACCGACCCATGCAGAGGATCAGATCCGGCGTTTGCAACGCGATCTGTCGCAGCAGATAAGGTTTGCAAGCCACCACCTCATCTCCCTTCGGCTCCCGATTCGCGGGCGGTCGACACTTCAGGATATTGGTGATGAACACCTGCTCGCGGGTACGGCCGACAGCGCGAAGCATCGCGTTCAAAAGCTCGCCGGCAGCCCCGACCAACGGGTCGCCCTGCCGCTCTTCCTCCAAACCCGGCGCGTCCATCACGATCAACCAACGCGCACCGGGATCACCGGCTCCAAACACCGTCTGGGTACGCGTGGTACTCAAACCACAGCGGGTGCATTCGGCAACCCGCGCACGCAACTCGCTACTGTCCGTGCCTTCGAGCCCGGGCGCCACCAAGGACACCGGGCGGGTCACGGACGCGGCATCAGCGAGGCGGCTTACCGTGCCGGCCACACGCGGCACGAAGCGCTCAATGCCAAGCACCTGCAGCACCTCGGCCCGCCGGGCATCCATCAACGACGCCCCACCGTGCCCGCGACGTCCAACGGCCTGCGACGCACACGGCGCCACAGCCAGGCGATCGGGGCGGAGATCGCGAAGCTTGCGGACATCGCCAGCAGGACAAGCGGCGGCTCGAGCGCCACGACGACGAACATCAGCGGAATCAGAATGGCGGAGGTGAATCGCACACGCCCCGTCAGCTTTGCGCCCTTGAAGCTCGAGTAATAGAACTGACTGACCATCAGCAGACCGGCCAACGCAGTGACCACGAAAGCAAGCACCAAGCCCGGCAGGCCGGCAACGTCGTACTTGTGAACGCACCAGATGAAGGAAGCGGGCAGTGCCGCAGCCGACGGTGAGGGCAGACCTTCAAAGTAGCGCTTGTCGACCACCGAGGAGCGCGCGTTGAAGCGCGCCAACCTGAGCGCGGTCGCCACCGCGTAGAAGAACGTCACCAGCCAGCCGATGCGACCCCAGGTCGCGTTGTACTCCGCAAGCCTGCTGAAACCCCACTGGTAAACCACCAGCGCGGGCGCGAGCCCGAAGGCCACCAGGTCCGACAGGCTGTCGAACTCCTTGCCGAAGGTGGTCTCGGTGTGGGTCCAGCGTGCGACCCGACCATCGAGCCCGTCGAACAGCATGGCACCGAAGATCGCCATGGCGGCTCGATCGAAGTTACCGTCTATCGCCGCAATGATGGCGTAAAACCCCGAAAACAGCGTGCCGGTGGTCAGCAAATTGGGCAACAGGAACACGCCACGGCGACGCCGTCGCGGGGTTTGGATCTCGTCGTCGTAGCTAGGATCGGTGTTCATGGGCCGATGATAGAGCCGGGCGCCCCCGCCAACAACCGCAAACGCGGCATATGATGGCTCGCCTGTTAAGATGGATGGTTGAACCGGTCAAGCCGGATACCCCTGATCGAGGTCACTCATCGCATGCGTCTCAGCGCCTACCCCATCCAGAATCTCAAGGAACTTCCGGCCGACGCGGAAATCGTCAGTCATCAGCTGATGTTGCGTGCCGGACTGATCCGGCGCCTGTCGGCCGGACTCTACACCTGGCTGCCGATGGGCCTGCGGGTGCTCAGGAAGGCCGAACGCATCATCCGCGAGGAGATGGACCGCGCCGGCGCCTTGGAACTGCTGATGCCGACGATCCAACCGGCAGAACTCTGGCAGGAATCCGGTCGCTGGGAGCAATTTGGTCCGGAGCTGCTGCGCTTGCGCGATCGCCATGACCGCAGCTTCGTGTACGGCCCGACACATGAGGAAGTCATCACCGACATCGCGCGCCGTGAACTCAAGAGTTATCGCCAGCTGCCGGTCAACTTCTACCAGATTCAGCTGAAGTTTCGCGATGAGATCCGACCGCGCTTTGGCGTGATGCGCGCCCGCGAATTCCTGATGAAGGACGCCTACAGCTTCCATCTGGACGAGGCCTCGCTCGATGAGGGCTACCGCCTGATGTACGACGCCTATCAGCGCATCTTCACGCGCATGGGCTTGAAATTCCGGGCAGTGCTCGCCGACTCCGGCGCCATTGGCGGTACCGGCTCACAGGAGTTTCATGTGCTCGCCGCCTCCGGCGAGGACGCAATCGCCTTCTCCGATGGCGATGACTATGCCGCCAATATCGAAAAAGCCGCTGCGGTCGCCCCCTCCGAGCCACGCCGCGCACCGAACGCCGCGATGACCCCCGTCTCGACACCGAAGGTCCGCACGATCGCGGAACTGTCGGCCATGCTCGAGATTCCCCCCGAGCGTTGCGTCAAGACGCTGATCGTCGATGGCGCCGACGGCGGCCTGGTGGCGCTCGTGATCCGTGGCGATCACGAACTGAACGCCCTGAAGGCCCAGAGTCTGCCGGCCGTGGCGAGCCCACTGCGCATGGCGGACCCGGCGCGCATCAATCAGGTACTCGGCGCCGAAATCGGCTTCCTCGGTCCCGTCGGACTCGCCTGCCCGGTGATCGCAGACCATTCGGCGCTCGCGCTCGCAGATTTCGTCTGCGGTGCGAACGCGCGCGATCTGCACCTGACCGGCGTCAACTGGGGACGCGATCTGCCGGAAGCCCCGGCCGCCGATCTTCGGAACGTGGTGGATGGCGACCCAAGCCCCAGCGGTCAGGGTCGACTGACGATCGCCCGCGGCATTGAAGTCGGCCATGTCTTCAAACTCGGCCGCAAGTACAGCGAGGCCCTGCAAGCAACTGTACTGGACGAAAATAGTCAGCACGTCGCACTCTGGATGGGCTGTTATGGCATCGGTGTGACGCGTGTCGTCGCGGCCGCCATCGAACAGAACCATGATGAGAAGGGAATTGTCTGGCCAGAACCGCTAGCGCCTTTCGACGTCGTGTTGGTGCCGATGAACGCGCACAAATCCGACCGAGTGCGCGAAATGGCCGACGAACTCTACGAGACCCTGCAGGCAGCCGGCTTCGACGTGCTGCTTGACGACAGAGACGCGCGACCTGGAGTGAAGTTTGCTGATGCAGAGCTTTATGGAATCCCGCACCGCATCGTCATCGGCGAGCGTGGCCTCGAGGCGGGTTCGCTCGAATACCGACACCGACGAGCCAGCGACAATGAAGCAGTCCCCGTGGCGGATGTGGTGGCCTTCCTCAAAGCCCGACGCGCCGGCTAGCGGCGGGCTCGCGCGCCTGGCGATAGGCCTTGCACTGGTGCTGTGGGGCCTCGCGCCACGCGCCGAGGCCGATCAGCAGCAGGATCCCGCATTGAAGGCGGTCGTCGAGCAGGCGATCGCCACGACTCGCTGCGACGGTCAGCAGGATCGGTTCGGTGAAGAGGTGTTCTTCAAGCTGCAAGAACCTCGTCTGCGAAAATCAATCCCCGACTCGAAGACCCGCGTCGAGATCCTGCGACACGTCTATTGCGAGACCAACGCGATCCTCGCGCGCTATCACCGTGAGCACCATCTGGACCTCATGATGACGCCGGAGCTGGTCCTCGCCGTCATCGACGTCGAGAGCCGCTTCGACCGTTATGCCGTCTCTTCGAGCGGCGCTGTGGGCCTGATGCAGGTGATGCCCTTCTGGCCACGTCAACTCGGCGTCCACAATCGCTTGTTCGGCAGCATCGATTTCAACATCCGTCTGGGCTGCGAAATCCTTGCGTACTATCTTGAACTGGAACACAACGACTATCGTCGCGCTCTCGCGCGCTACAACGGCAGTCTGGGTCGTCGAGAATATCCGGATCTCGTGCTGAACCGACTCGCGACGCGCTGGCGCGCCTGAGGATCAGCGCTCGCGACGCGGCGCGTCGTGCGACATCACGAGGGCGCTCGACGCCTGCTCTCGGGCATCGGACGCGGCCGTTTTAGCCGCCTTGTAGTCACCGTTCATCAACAGACTCTCTGCCTCGCGGAGGCGACCGCGCGCGGCCTGCAAGCGCTCCGGTGCCTTGCTGTCGGCGCCGGCGGCGGCCGCGACGGCAATCATCTGCCGTGCATCGCTCATGGCCTGCAAGGGCGGGCCCGCACAGGCGCCGAGCAGCACCACCACAACGATGGCGGCGCAACACACCGGCCAAAACATGCGATTATTGGCATGCAGCATAGCGCCCGACGCTACAAGCCTTGTTGGGAGGCGTCAAGCACGGGTCCTGGTCCTCATTTGCGGCGGATGCCCCGATGCCCATTCTGGTTTTGTATTACTCACGCAACGGCAGTACGGCCGCACTCGCCCACCAGATTTGCCGCGGCGTCGAGAGCGTCAGCGGCATGACCGCGGAACTGCGCACCGTCGCCCCTGTCACCACGGTAATTGATGCGCCCGCCTCACCGGTCCCCTCGTCCGGTCCGCCTTACGCGACCTACTCAGAGCTCGCCCAGTGCGATGGACTGATCCTCGGCAGCCCGACGCGTTTTGGCAACATGGCGGCGCCGCTCAAGTATTTTCTGGATGGCAGCAGTGCGCTCTGGGCCTCCGGCGATCTAGTCGGAAAACCCGCCGCAGTGTTCACCTCGACCAGCACTCAACACGGCGGCCATGAGGCGACGCTGCTGTCGATGATGACGCCGCTGCTGCATCACGGCATGCTGCTCGTCGGCCTGCCCTTTACCGAGGCCGCCGTCGGTCGCACCGAGCGTGGTGGCGGCCCTTATGGCGCCGGCACGATTGGTGGCACCTCCGGACCGACCGATGACGAGAAGACCATGGCGCGACTGCTCGGCCAGCGGGTCGCGGACATCGCACTGCGCCTCAAGCGCACTCGCTCGCAGTGATGCCAGCGGCGCTGCACCCGGTGAGTGATCCCACGCGCGTGTCGAGATACCTGACGACGACGTTGGCGGTCTTGATGCCACTCGAGTTCGCGATCTGGCACCTCACCCGATATCACCTGAAGACCGCAGTGCTGATTTCGATCGCGGGTCTTCTGCCATGGATCGTCATGGCGCGAGGCTTGTGGCGGGGGATTCGCTCGACCTATGTGACTTCGACACTTTGGATCGCGCCGTACCTTGCCTACGGGGTGATGGAAATGCTCGCCAATCCTCGTGACCGCACCTTCGCGATTGGCCTCGTGGTGTTGTCAATGGCGACCTTTCTCGCCATCACCCAGTATCTGCGGCTCAGTCGAGCAACTCCTCGAGCACCGAACTGACGAAGGGCACGGTCAAGCGACGCTGGCGCGCGAGCGCCGCTCGATCCAGCCGATCGAGCGCACGACACAGTGCCGCCAGATCGCGCGGCAGGCGACGCAACAGGAAATTCAACACCTCGTCGGACAACTCGAGGCCAAGCGCTTCGGCGCGTCGCTGGATCGCAACGCCATGCCGATCTTCCGGCAACGGCTTCACCGCCCAGACCACACTGGCGGTAAGCCGCGAGGCGAGATCGGGCAAGGCCACGGTTAACGCCCCCGGCGCCGCCGACGCCGACATCACGAGGTGATGCCCCCGCTCCGCCAATTCGTTGTAGAGAATGAACAGCCGACGGTCCCAATCCGCAGCACCGGCGACGACATCGATGTCATCCAGACACACCACCTCGAGTGCCTCGAGTCCCTGCAGCATCTCGGCCGTCACCCAAGCCTCAGAGAGGGGCAGATACCCGACCCGTCGTCCAGCACGACTCGCACGTTGACACACCGCCTGCAGCAGGTGGGTACGCCCCAACCCGGCCGACGACCAGAGCCACAGCGGCGGCAAGTGCGCGCCGCTCGCGCGCGCCTCGAGTGCTGCGACCAGTGGCGCATTGTCGCCCACGTCGAAGCTATCGAAGGTGGATGCGCTTTGCAGACGCACCCCGAGCGGCAACTGCTCCATCACGCGATACCGTCGGGCGGACGACGCGCCAACCCAAGCGCTTCTCGCGCGTAACGCAACACATAATCAAGCCCACTCACGACGGTGGTCACAAAAGTGCCCGCACCGAGCAGTGTCGGCAGCACCGCAGGAACGGCCACATGCGCCGATGCCGCGATCACACTCAAAACGAACAACAGCTGCACCAGCGTGTTGAGTTTGCTGACCGGTGTCGGGCGGCCTTCCAGATATCCGATGAACAGGCGGTAGGCGATCGCGCCGCCCACGATCACCAGATCCCGCGCAACCATGGTCAGCACGAGCCAGAGGGGCACCAACCCGAGCCAACCCAGGGCCAGCACGACACCGCCGAGCAGCACCTTGTCGGCAATCGGATCTAGGATCTTGCCGAGCCGCGATGTCCAGCCAAAAGTCTTCGCCAACCATCCATCGAGCGCGTCGGTGATCGCCGCCACGGCGAACAGCAGCAGCGTCACGTCAAAATGGCCCGCGAGCAACGCGAGCACGCTCGGCAGCACGAGCACCAGCCGCAACAGAGTCAACGCGTTCGGCAGAAAGGCCAAGGTCACGGTCGCACTTCCCAACGCACGACGCCCGCCACGGTGGGCAGCACACCGACCCCCGCCGAGGTCACCGCAGCCCGCGACAAGACCTCCGCATCGCCCTCGAACTGAATGCGAAAGCGGACGGTGTTGCTCTCGGGCACGATCGCCTCCAGACGCACCGAGTGCATCTGCGGCAGGACTTGCAAGACTGTCTGTAGCCGCACCAAGGCCGCAAGGTCACCCAGCCCACGGACCTCGACAAGGTACCCGCTGGTCGACCCACCCGACGCCGCCCACTGGCTGCCATACCGATCGGCCAGCGAATCCACCGCCTCCGCAGCACCGCCTTCGTACACGCCATCACCCGCCGGACCGGACCAACTCCAGTGGGTGGCAGCCTCCGTGAGCACACCGACCAACACGCCCTCGGCGCCGGAGCGGCGAGCAAGGTCGAGCGCTGCCGACGCCCGACCTGGCAGCAGCTCTCCATAGAGGCTCGACTCCGCGGCCAGCGGCGGCGCAAACAAGAGCGGCACGCCCCGCCGTTGAGCGGCCGTGGCCAGTGCCCGCCGTAGATCCTCCCCGGGCCCTTTGGTGCCCGGACGCACACTCAGCAGCACCACGAGGGTCGCCGGTCGATCGGCACTCCAGAGTTTCTGACCCGCTCGCGTGAGTGCCTCGGAGAGCGTTGGCGGGTCGAAGTCCACGAGCACTTGCCCTGCCGCCGTGGTTCGCACCGTCTTGACGAACCGCGACGCCTGACCGAAGAGCCCCGAAAGCGCAGGATCAGAGGCCGCCGCACGGCGGCCGGTCACCCGCACCACCACCTGCCGGAGAGCCTCGGCCGCAGTGGCCCCACTGCCCGCCTCACCGGCCTCCAGCCCCACTTCGCCCTGGTAGAGGCCCTCGACGACGACGCCCTGCGCACTCGGCACCGCCAGCGCGGCCGCGACCCACAGCAGAACACCCAACAGTGACCGGACTCGGGACATGGTTGTTTCCAGACTGCGCAATTAATCGGCGAGAGAGCCGACGGCGGCACAGATCCGCATGTAAAATACCACAGCCCCTATTGAGCCGATGGCGACCCCTTATGAGCGACCAGAAACCCTCGATCACCTACCGCGACGCAGGCGTGGACATCGATGCCGGCGACGAACTCGTCGAACGCATCAAGCCGCACGTCCGACGGACGCTGCGTCGCGAAGTACTGGGCGGACTCGGCGGATTCGGCTCGTTGTTCCGGGTGCCGATCGACCGCTATCGCAAGCCTGTGCTGGTGTCCGGTACCGATGGGGTCGGCACAAAACTCCGACTGGCGATCGAGACGGGCCGGCATGACACGATCGGCATCGATCTGGTGGCCATGTGCGTCAACGACGTCGTCGTGCAAGGCGCCGAGCCGCTCTACTTTCTCGACTACTACGCGACCGGACATTTGGATGTCGACGTCGCCGAACGTGTGGTGGCCGGCATCGCCGAGGGTTGCGCGCAAGCCGGCTGTGCGCTCGTCGGCGGCGAGACCGCGGAAATGCCCGGCATGTACCACGGCGGCGACTATGATCTCGCCGGCTTCTGCGTCGGCATCGTCGACGAGGACAAGATTCTCGACGGTAGCAAGACGCGCGCGGGCGATGTCCTCATCGGCCTGGCGTCATCAGGCCCGCATTCCAATGGTTACTCGCTGATCCGCAAGCTCATCGAGGTCAGCGGCGCCTCAGAAGAGACCCGCATTGGTGATGCCCTACTCTACGATCTGCTGCTCGCGCCGACCCGCATCTACGTCAAGTCGTTGCTCGACTTGATCGCCGCCGTGCCCGTGCACGGGCTCGCGCACATCACCGGGGGCGGGCTGCTCGACAATATCCCGCGCGTCGTCCCGGACGGCCTTGAAGTCAGGCTGCAGCGGGGTTCCTGGCAGCTGCCTCCTGTTTTCCAGTGGCTGCAGAACGCCGGCAACATCAATGAAACGGAACTGCATCGCACCTTCAACTGCGGCATCGGCATGACGGTGTGCGTACCCCGCGCGGCGGCCGATCAAGCGCTTCGTCGTCTCGCCGAGCTCGGCGAACAGGCGACCGTGATTGGCTCCGTTCAGGCGGGCACGCGCGGCGTCGTGATCGAAGACTGAGCATGCGACCGCTCCCGGTCGTCATCCTGCTGTCGGGCACCGGCACCAACTTCTCGGCGATCGCAGCTCGAGTTCGGGCTGGTACGCTGCCTATCGAGATCCGCGCGGTGGTCACCGATCGCCCCGAGGCAGAAGGCCTGCGACGCGCCCAGGCGCTCGACATCACGACGCATGCCCTGCCGCCGCGGGATTATGCGGATCGCCGCCTGCACGACGAGGCACTCATGGCGGCGATCGACAGTCATTCCCCTGCGCTCGTGGTCCTCGCAGGCTACATGCGCATCTTCACGGCACCGCTGGTCCGTCATTATGCGGACCGCATGCTCAACATCCATCCCTCGCTGCTGCCGCAGTTCCGAGGACTCGACACCCACCAACGGGCGCTGTCGGCCGGTGCGAGCGAACACGGTTGTTCGGTCCACTTCGTCACCGAAGAACTCGATGGAGGGCCGGTGGTGGCTCAAGCGCCGGTACCGATACACGCCGACGACACCCCGGCAACCCTCGCCGCACGCGTGCACGCCGCAGAGCATCGGCTGTACCCGCAGGTACTCGAGTGGTTTGCCACAGGGCGACTGCGCTGCAATAGCGGTAACATCCAATTCGATGGTCAGCCACTCAACGCGCCGTTCAGACTGGAAAAGCTCTATGAACCTGCTTCCTAAGCACTCGACAACGGCTGTCGGCCTCGCGACGCTCGCGCTATTGCTGGGTGCCGTCGCGACGCATGCGGAAGGGCTCGCACCCTATCAAGCGCGCTATGGCACCACCTTCAAGGGCATCAGCGTCGGCGAGCTTGAACTCACGCTGGCCAGACAGGGCACGACCGACACCTGGAATTACGAAACCCGGGTCTTTCCAAGCTTCCTCGCCAGCATCGTCGTCAACCCGAAGTCACTGGAACACAGCACCTTTCGGACCACCAGCACCGGTATCGAGCCCTTGGAATACTCAGCCACGGACGGTGGGAGCTTGCTCGAGAATCAAAGCACCCTCCACTACGACTGGACCCACGGCCGAGTCACCGGCCAGAGCAAGGGAACCCCACTCGATCTCGCCCTGGAACCGAGCATCACCGATCCGCTCTCGATCCGTGCTGCAGCGCTCGTTGATCTGAATGCCGGTCGCACACCGCGGGAATACGCGATGATCGATGGCCACGAGATCAAGCATTACGTCTATCGGGCGCAAGGCACCGACCGCATCAAGACGGCGGTCGGCGACCTCGACACCGTCGTCTACACGAGTGAGGGGAAAGGGGCGCAAGGCCGCGGGCGCAGCTGGAAGTTCTGGTTCGCGCCCACGCTCCATTACCTGCTCGTGCGTGCCGAACAGCATGAGGACAACGCGACTCGCCTGACCTTCATGATCCGCTGGGTGCATTGGGCAGAACCCGAGGCGCCTGCAAAACCCTGACGATCCGGGGGTGCGCGGAGCCTTCAGGTCTTCGGAAGCGTGACGCCCTGCTGCCCCATGTACTTGCCGCCCCGATCCTTGTAGGACGTGTCGCAGACCTCATCGGATTCGAAGAAGAGCATCTGGGCGACGCCCTCATTGGCGTAGATTTTCGCGGGCAACGGCGTCGTGTTCGAGAATTCGAGCGTGACGTGGCCTTCCCATTCAGGCTCCAGTGGCGTCACGTTGACGATGATGCCGCAGCGGGCATAGGTGGACTTGCCGAGACACACCGTGAGCACGCTCCGCGGGATCCTGAAGTACTCGACGGTTCTCGCCAGGGCGAAGGAATTCGGCGGAATGATGCAAACGTCCGCGTTGATGTCGACAAAGCTCTGCGGATCGAAGGCCTTCGGATCGACGATCGTCGAATTGATGTTGGTGAAGATCTTGAACTCGCCGGCACAACGGACGTCGTAACCGTAGCTCGATGTGCCGTAGGACACGATCTTGTGGCCGTTCGCGCTCCTCACCTGGCCCGATTCGAAAGGCTCGATCATGCCCTGAGCCGCCATGCGACGGATCCAGTGATCAGACTTGATACTCATAGTGCTCCCGATTCAAAGACTAGCCCGCGCGCTGATCGACCGACACTGCCTCAATCATCGCTCGCGGTAAATGTTGGACAGGCCTGGTTGGCCACACCGGAGGCGAGCCGTGCCGCCGTACGACGCGCGATATAACGGTACGCGCCGGCGAGGCGCCCGGCAGGATCGGCCATCACCGTCGGCGTGCCGCTATCGGTCTGCTCGCGAATGTGCACATCGAGCGGCAGGCTCCCAAGCAACGGCACCTGATACTCGAGCGCCATCCGGTCACCACCGCCTGCCCCGATAATACGCTCTTCGTGGCCACACTGGGAACAGACGTGCATCGCCATGTTCTCGATGATCCCAAGCACCGGTACCGACACCTTGCGAAACATCATGAGGCCCTTGCGCGCATCGGCCAGCGCAATGTCCTGAGGCGTGGTGACGATCACAGCACCGCTGACCGGCACACGCTGGGCCAAGGTCAACTGCGTGTCACCGGTGCCGGGCGGCATGTCGACGATCAGATAATCAAGTTCACCCCAGCGTGTCTCGCCCAACAACTGGACCAGCGCCTGAGTCACCATCGGACCCCGCCAGACCATCGGCTGCGACTCATCGATCAGAAACCCGATCGACATGACCGCCACGCCGTGGGCGCGCAACGGTTCGAGCTTCTTGCCGTCGGACGTTTCCGGTCGCTGACCGGCAAGCCCCATCATCAACGGTTGGCTCGGACCGTAGATATCGGCATCGAGCAGTCCAACGCGGGCGCCCTGTACCGCGAGCGCCACCGCGAGGTTGGCGGCGGTCGTCGACTTGCCGACGCCACCCTTGCCCGAAGCCACGGCGAGAATGTTACGAATGTGTGGCAGCGGCTTGAGATCCCCCTGCACGGCCTGTGCCTCGATCTGGGACGCGAGCGTGAGCGACAGGGTGCCCCGCCAGCCCGTCGAGGCCAGCGCCCCCTCGAGCGCCTCCCGCAGCGTGGGCTCATACCCACCGGTCGGGTAGCCGAGCGTGATCGATACCCGCGCCACATCGCCAACCACTTCGGCGGCCTTGACCGCCGCTCCCAGAGGACGCCCGGATGCCGGGTCCGGCAAGGCCGCAAGCACGGCCTGAAGCTTGATGGAATTCATAGATTTGGACGGCCGACTTCAATAAAAGTTGTATTCTAGCCGAGCCGCGCCCCGGACGGGCGAGTGTCGCCCATCTTGTGACCGAGCCACGACCTTGAAATTTCTGACCTCACTGCGATGCGAGCGACTCTTCGCCGAAATCAAGGCGAGTCGTGAGCCTTCCGACCCGAGGACTCGGCTGGCGGTCCAAAAGCTCGTGGCGCTCGGCGCTGAAGCCATCCCCGAGATTCTAAAGGCCCTGGCCACCGCGGAAAAAACGGAATCCCTCGCCTATGTCGAGGCGCTCAGCGCACTGGCTGACAACAAGACGCTACCCTTGCTGCTGCAAGGCCTCGCCGCCGCCGAAACACCGACGGTCACCGGCGTGACCTGGGCGCTGGCGCGCAGTCAGCGGTTCACCCCCGCGCTGCTGCTGACGAGCCTCAAGGACCACAGCTTTTCGGGAAACGCACTCCTCGAGATCATCGCCGCGCACAAGCGCCGCATTCCCGTCAGAGATCTGCTGCTCGCGGCCTCTCGCAACGATATCGGTGACAAGAACGCGCTGTTCAAGATCATCGCGGAGGTGGCTGACGACGACGCGGTGCCGGAGCTACTCTCGCGACTCTCGGGAAAGGACGTGGGGGTACGGGTACAACTCATCTCGATCCTCTCTCGGTTCCAGTTCCCGGAAGTACAGGATGCGCTACTGGCACAACTGGCCGAGCCTCAGAAGCTGATCCGCCAGGCGGCACTCATCGCCCTTGGCAATCAGTCGGCGCTACGCGATGTCAGCGCGGTGATACCGCTACTTGCAGATCCCGACATGGAACTCTCGAACCGCGGCGTTGAACTCCTCATCCGGGCGCGCCACCCAGATACCGTGCAACTGCTCGCCGGCGTCCTGAAGGACGAATCGGAGTATGCCCGTCGCGCCGCTGTTGAAGTGCTCAACGAGCTTGGCAACAAGAACTCGATCAAACATCTGTTCGAAGCGATCAAAGACAGCGACTGGTGGGTGCGCTCGCGCGCCGCCGATGCCCTCGGCAAGATCGGCGGCCCGCGGGTCGTCGATGCCGTCCTCGAGCTGATCGGTGACCCGGATGAGGACATCCGTCGCACCGCCATCGAGATTCTGAACCAGACCAAGGACAAACGGGCCATCTCCCATCTGCTGGCAGCCACGCGAGATCAGGACTGGTGGGTCAGCGAGCGGGCAGTCGACGCGCTGGCGGACATGGGCGTCACGGCGGCGATCCCACGCTTCAGGGAGATGCTCGCGGGCGAGCCGCGATCGCTGCCGGTCGTCATCCGCGCCATCGGTCGCTTGGGTGATGGCAATCTGGTCGACGAGCTGCTGCCATTCAGTCGGCACGACAACACGGACGTGGCGCTTGCCAGCCTCCAGGCGCTCGATGCACTCACCGATGTGGATCGCCTCGAAAAGGTGACCAGTGCGCTGTCGGACATCGTCACCGCGCCTGCCGATCGCCACGACACAGCCGTCGTGGATGCCGCCCGTCGCGCGATCGAGTCGCTGGAGGCGCGCTTGGCCGACACAGCTGCAACCAGCCGCGTCACGCCGCTCGAGAAACCCTCGCCGGATGACAGCATCAATCTCCGCGACCTGGTGAAGCGCAAGAAGACCAACACGTCGCGTCTCGACGTTTCGATGCTGCGGCAGGGAGATATGCTGGAAGATCGCTACCGGTTCATCGAAAAGATCGGCAAAGGCGCCTTCGGCACCGTGCTCCTGATGCTCGACACGGCGGTGGACGAACAACTGGTTCTGAAATTTCTGAACCCGGGAGTCGCCGAGGACGAGGAGATCCTCCAGCGTTTCGTCTACGAACTCAGGAACTCCCGAAAGATCAGCCACCCGAACGTCATTCGGATCTACGATTTCCTTCATATTCGCGGCAATTACGCGATTTCGATGGAATACTTTCCAAGTCATACCCTCTCCGCCGAAATCTCCCGGCACGCACCTTTGCCGCTCGACAAGGCGATACGGTTCGGACTGGACATCATCAATGGCATGGCGAGCGCTCATCAGGCCGGCATCGTGCATCGAGACCTCAAACCGGCTAACGTACTGATCAACGACAGCGACCTGGTGAAGATCGTCGATTTCGGAGTCTCGGCCGCCGTATGGGAAGCCGACTCGCAACTGACGCGAACCGGTTACGTGATTGGCTCACCGAAGTACATGGCGCCTGAACAAATCCTCGGCAAGGAAACCGATCCGCGCGCGGACATTTACAGCACCGGAGTGATGCTCTACGAAATGCTCACCGGACAACCGCCGTACAGCAAGGGAGACCACATGGCCGTGATGTACCAGCACGTGCAAGGCAAGGCTGCCACCCCGAAGGAACTGCGACCAGAACTACCGGAGGAACTGTCGTCGATCGTGATGACCGCGATGGCGGTCGACCGCCAGCAACGCTTCCCGACCATGGACGAGTTCCGAAACGCGCTCGAAGCGTTCACTCGACAGGCGTCTTAATTCCATGCCGCGCGTCGATGCCTTCCTGAAACTCGGTACTGCCCAAGGCGCCTCGGACATCCATCTCGCGGTCGGTGTGCCGCCGATGCTGCGCATGACCGGGGAACTGATGCCGATCCGCTTCCGCGACCTCGCCGAGGCGGAACTCGCAAGCTACGTGGCCGAGATCCTGACCAAGCATCAGGCCGAACTTTTCAAAGCCGGCAAGGATCTCGACTTCTCGTATGTTTCCGAGGACGGCGGGCGCTTCAGAGTCAATATCTTTCGCAAGGAAACCGGCGTCGGCGCGGTCTTTCGAACCATCCCGAGCGAGGTCCCGTCGCTCGACTCACTGCAGCTCCCGCAGGTCCTGCGCACGCTGCTCGATCAACATCAGGGCATGATCCTGGTCACCGGAGCCACCGGGACCGGCAAGTCGACCACCCTGGCGGCGATGATCAACGAACTGAACCAGACACGCGCGCTCAACATCATCAGCCTCGAGGATCCGATCGAAGTCGTTCATCCCAGCCAGAAGTCTCAGGTCATCCAGCGCGAATACAGCACTCACGTTCCCTCCTTCGCAGAAGGCGTTCGCGCCGCGATGCGCGAGGACCCGGACGTGATCCTCGTTGGGGAAATGCGTGACGCCGAAACCATCCGCATGGCGATGACGGCCGCGGAGACCGGTCACCTGGTGCTCGGCACGCTGCACACCAGCAGTGCGGTCAAGACCATTGATCGCCTGATCGACGCACTGCCGATCGAGGAGCGCGAACAGACCAAGAGCTTCCTGTCGCAAAGTCTGCTCGCGGTGATCACCCAGACACTGGTCCGCAAGGTCGACAGCCGTGCGCGTCGAGCGGTCTGCGAGATCATGGTGATGAACCGAGCCATCGGCAAACTGATCCAAACTGATCAGACGCACCAGATTCCCTCACAACTACAAACGGGCCGCGATCTCGGCATGCAACTCCTTGATCAGGCGCTGCTGGCCGGCGTGCAATCGAAGGAACTGGATCCCGACGACGCCGCCAGCTATGCCATCGACCGCAAGCCGTTCCAGCGCTACCTCACCCAGATCGATCCGCGCCCCGGACTCGATACGCTCAGGGGCTAATCGATGCCACAACTCGATGAATTCCTCAAAGAAGTGCTCGCCCAACGGGGCTCCGATCTGCACTTTCTGGCTGGCGACCCGCCCAGACTACGCGTGCACGGCAGCCTGAAAGCACTACGACCCGAACGCCTCGAGGCCGAGTTCGTCCAGGAAACGCTCTACGAAGTGATGCCCCCCAAGGCGATCGCCCGCTTCGAGGCGCAGGAAGGCGCCGACTTCGCGCACGATATCCCGGACGTCGGTCGCTTTCGGGTCAACGTGATGCGCCACCTCAATGGCATGGGCGCGGTCTGCCGGGCGATCCCCTCCAAGGCCAACACGCTCGACGAGCTCGCCATGCCGGATGCCGTGCGCGCCTTCAGCAAACTGCAGAACGGCCTCATCCTGGTGACCGGCAAGACCGGTTCCGGCAAATCGACCACGCTTGCGGCGATGATCGACGACATCAACACACGAACCAAGGGGCACATCATCACGATCGAGGATCCGATCGAGTTCGTGCACCAACGCAAGCAGTGTCTCATCAGCCAACGGGAACTTGGCGTCCACACACACTCCTTCGCCGACGCCGTGAAATCGGCGCTCCGCGAGGATCCCGATGTGATCTTGATTGGCGAAATGCGCGATCTGGAGACCATCAGTGTCGCCGTCAGCGCCGCCGAAATGGGCGTACTGGTGATGGGCACGCTGCACACCAATGGCGCCACCGCCACCATCGACCGAATCATCAATGCCTTCCCCTCGGACAAGCAATCGCATGTCCGCACGATGCTATCGACCAGCCTGCGCGGCGTGATCTCCCAGCAACTGATTCCCCGCGCTGGCGCCCCGGGGCGGCTCGCTGCGCTTGAGATACTGATCAATACCCCGGCCGTTGCGAACTTGATCCGCCAGGGCAAGATCGACCAGCTCGAGACCACCATGCAAACCAGCAGCGCCCAGGGCATGCGCACCATGGATGCGGCGATCCAGGAACTCCTCGACAAGCGCCTCGTCACGGGCGAAGAGGCCTTTCGGAAAGCCATCAACAAGGCGCGCTTCGAAGCGACCCGCCATCAGGTCTGAGCGCGCGCTGCCCACGACTGGCATAATCGACGGATCAATCGATCCTTCGAGGCATCATGCGTCGCATTCTCGTCACCAGTGCCCTGCCGTATGCCAACGGCCCGTTGCACTTCGGTCATATCCTGGAGGCCGTCCAAACGGACATCTGGGTGCGCTTCCAGACGCTTCGTGGGAACGAGTGCATCTACGTGTGCGCCGACGACACCCACGGCACACCGATGATGCTGAAGGCCAAGGCGGAAGGCATCACGCCGGAAGCCTTGATCGAGAGCGTCGGGCAGGAACACCGCCAGACCTACCGTGACTTCCTGATCAACCACTCGATCTTCCACTCCACCCACAGTGACGAGAACCGGCTGATGACCGGGCGCCTCTTCGAGGCGCTCGACAAACAGGGCTACATCGCCCGGCGGACGATTCGCCAGGCCTATGACGCCGAGGCGGGTATGTTTCTCCCCGACCGCTACGTCAAGGGCACGTGCCCACGCTGTGCGGCCACCGACCAATACGGTGACAGCTGCGAGGTCTGCGGGGCGACCTACACGCCATCGGATCTGCTGGATCCCGTCTCGGTCGTGAGCGGCACGCGCCCGGTCGAGCGCGAGTCGGAACACCTGTTCTTCCGACTGGATGCCTTCGAGCCGATGCTCCGCGAGTGGACTCGCTCCGGGGCACTCGATCACAGTGTCGCCAACAAGCTCGAGGAGTGGTTCAGCGCAGGGCTGCGGGATTGGGACATCTCGCGAGATGCGCCCTACTTCGGCTTCGAGATTCCGGGGCACCCGGGCAAGTACTTCTACGTCTGGCTGGATGCCCCGGTCGGCTACATGGCGGCAAGCCTCGCGCTCACCGGGGGTCCCGGCAGTGCCTTCGATGCGTGGTGGAGCGCCGACAGTACCGCCGAGCTGCACCACTTCATCGGCAAGGACATCCTGTACTTTCACACGCTGTTCTGGCCGGCCGTGCTGTCCGGTGCTGGGTTTCGACGACCCACTGCCGTGCACGCCCATGGCTTCCTGACGGTCAACGGTCAGAAGATGTCGAAGTCGCGCGGCACGTTCATCACTGGTCGTCGCTACCTCGATCGGCTGCCGCCGGAACCGTTGCGCTACTACTTCGCTGCCAAGCTCGGACCGGGCATCGAGGACATGGATCTGTCCCTCGATGATTTCGTCAATCGCTTCAACGCCGACGTGGTGGGCAAGCTCGTCAACATCGCGAGCCGCTGCGCCGGCTTCATCGCACGCGGCGGCGGCGCGTTGGCGCCCACCCTGCCCGACCCGAGTCTTTACTCGGAGTTCGCGCAAGCGCGCGAGCGTATCGCAGCTCTGTACGAGGGACGGGATTTTGCGGCCGCGATTCGTGAGATTGCCGCCCTTGCGGACCGTGCCAACCAGTACATTGACGGCCAAAAGCCGTGGACGCTCGCCAAGGACCCGGCGCGAAGCGCCGAGGTGCAATCGATCTGCACCCAAGGAATCAACCTGTTTCGGGTGCTGATCAGTTACCTGAAGCCGGTACTGCCGGCGATGGCGGATCGTGCGGGCGTATTCCTGGGGTCGCCAATAAGCCACTGGGACGATATCGCCCACCCGCTGCTCGGGACCCAGCTCGCCTCCTACGAGGCACTCGCGACGCGGCTTGATCCCAAAGTCGTCGCGACACTGATCGAGACCGACACCCCGACCGACCCGGTGGCCCGCACGCCGCCGACCACCCCTCAACGAGCCGCCACCGTGAACACCCCCGCCACACCCGCCATTGCCCAGAGCAACCTCGCGCCGGAGATCACCATCGATGATCTGGCAAAGATCGACCTGCGCATAGGACGGGTACTTGAAGCGGAGCTTGTGGAAGGCTCCGACAAACTCCTCAAACTCACCATCGACCTCGGTGGCGTGCCACGAACTATTTTTTCAGGCATTCGAAACGCCTATACCCCCGAGCAACTCAAGGACCGACATGTCGTCGTGGTTGCCAACCTGAAACCACGCAAGATGCGCTTTGGCATCTCCGAGGGCATGGTGCTGGCGGCCAGCGGCGATGATCCGGGCGTCTTCGTGATCACCCCGGACGCCGGGGCAACCGCCGGAATGCAGGTCAAGTAGCGCGCATGTCGGCGACGCTCGCGGAGGCGATCGACGCATTCTTACCGCAGACGCAGTGCACGCGTTGCGGCTTCGCCGGCTGCCGACCCTACGCCGATGCACTCGCCGCAGGTACGAGCGCCATCAATCGCTGCCCTCCCGGGGGCACCGCTACCGTCGACCGACTCGCCGCGCTGCTTGGCGTGCCGACGCAACCTATTGATCCCACCTGCGGCACCGAGACGGCGCCCCTCGTGGCCGTCATCGATGAAGAGATCTGCATCGGCTGTGCCAAATGTCTGCCGGCGTGTCCGGTCGATGCGATCGTGGGCGCGAAACGCCACTTGCATACCGTGATCATCGCCGAATGTTCCGGATGCGAGCTGTGTCTACCCGCCTGTCCGGTGGACTGCATCCAGTTGGTGGCGAATGCCGAGCACAGCCTCGACGAGAGCGAGCGCGGTCGGCGCGCTCGCCAGTACCGCGCGCGTTTCAACGCCAAAACACAACGCATCGCGCTCCGCCAAGCACGTCGACAAGCCGAACTCGAAAGGCAGAGCCACACGGACGTATCCCAATGACCCCGGCGCGTCGCCGAGCGTTCTTCGAACATTTGAAGGCGGACAATCCGCACCCCAAGACAGAGCTCGTCTGGCGAACCCCCTTCGAGCTACTGGTCGCGGTGATTCTCTCCGCCCAGGCCACCGACAAGAGCGTCAACCACGCGACTGCGAAACTCTTTCCGATCGCCAACACGCCGGAGGCGCTGATCGCTCTGGGTCTCGATGGCCTCAAACAGTACGTACGGACGATCGGCCTTTACAACACCAAGGCCAAGAATATTCTCGAGACCTGCCAGCGCCTGATCGATCAACACGACGGCAAGGTCCCGAGGGCGCGTGATGCCCTCGAGGCGTTACCCGGGGTCGGCCGCAAGACGGCCAACGTCGTCTTGAACTGCGCCTTCGGCGAACCCACCATGGCGGTGGACACCCACATCTTCCGAGTGGCCAACCGTACCGGCCTCGCGCCCGGCAAGACCGTCCTGGCGGTGGAACAGCGCTTGCTGAAGAACGTACCGAGCGAGTATCTGCAGCATGCGCACCACTGGCTGATTCTGCTGGGTCGCTACACCTGCAAGGCGCGAAAGCCCGAGTGCTGGCGGTGCCTGGTACACGCGGAATGCGGTTTCCGGAAAAAGACGCCCGATCCGATCGACGAGGTCAGTGTGCGCCGCCCGAAGCCGGCGGGGAAACGACTCGTACGGGCTTGACGCCGATGTCGTGCAGCGCTCGTCGCAACGCACGTACACCGTCGGCGTAATGCCCTTCCCGGCACTGCACGGCGCCGACCTCGCGGTTCTTGCGAGCGCGCGCTGCGTGCAACGCATGCTGGTGCGTCGGCCACGCCACGTCGAACTGCCGTAGCAGGTTGTCGCAGGAGGTCATGGTCGCGGGAAGCCCGCGCGGTGCGGCAATCGACAAGGACACCGGCATGATGTCCGCGAATGCAACGGGCGCGGCCACCGCGAGCAGCAGCGCACCGAGGACACACCCTGTGACACAACGACTGATCATGGACGGGCGAGCCATTGCATGAAGACTGAACACCCTCAAAGGGTATCTTGCGGGCTCGACCGACTGTCTTACGAGTGCGTTAAGAGTCCTTAAGGTTTGCACCCAAGTCGTCGCCGATCTACCGTATCCTTGCACGCCAAGGACACCCTATGAAAATCCTGCTTGTCGAGGACGACCGTCGCGCCAGTGAGTACCTGACCAAGGGCCTGAGGGAACTTGGCCATGTGGTCGATCAGGCGTTTGACGGCGACACCGGCCTCAATGCCGCCATGACCGGAAGCTACGACGTGCTGCTGCTCGATCGCATGCTGCCCAAGCTGGATGGCCTGGAAATCGTCAAACGCATGCGCGGCGTCGGCAACGATGTTCCGATACTGATCCTGAGCGCACTCGACGAGGTGGATGAACGCGTCCAAGGTTTGCGGGCCGGCGGCGACGACTACCTCGCAAAGCCGTACCACCTCGAAGAACTGACCGCCCGCCTCGATGCCCTCGCCCGCCGCAAAGGCGCCAGCGGCCTCGCCGATAAGCTCAAGATCGCGGACCTTGAAGTCGATGCACGGGCTCGACGAGTTACCCGCGCGGGCCGCAAGATCGATCTGACGACGCGAGAGTTCCAGTTACTCGAATTCCTGATGCGCCATGCCGGCCAGATCGTGACCCGGACGATGATCCTCGAGGGCGTGTGGGATTACCACTTCGACCCCAAGACAAACGTCATCGACGTGCACATCAGTCGCCTCAGGCAGGCGATCGACAAGGACTTCACGGTGCAGCTGCTGCACACGGTCCGTGGGGCCGGCTACACACTGACCGACGATCCCTGACACGACCCGTGCAGCTCGTCCGCTTCCTCCGCTCCTCGATCGCACGGGTCACGGTGCTGCACGGCCTCGTGCTCGCCGCCTCGATGATTGCGGTACTGGCCGGGGTGTACCTCGCCACGGCGCGCCTGATCGCGACCGAGGGCGATCAACTGCTGTCTATCGAAGCACAAAGTCTGGCGGAGTTCTTCCACGACCATGACGTCGATGCCTTCATCGGCGAGGTGGCCGAGCGGGCCGAGGATCCCTGGACACGCGGCGGCGTCTACGAACTCAGGAATGCGAACGGCGACTTCTTGGCCGGTAACGTGGTGATTCTTCCGGAACTCAAGCCATCGAACAGCGGCTTCACGGAATTCGAAGTCGCAGTGGCACGCGCGGACACCGAGGCCAGCCGGTCGATTCGCGCGCGCATACAGGATCTCGGACAAGGCTATCGCTTGCTGGTCGGACACGACGTGCAGGATCGGCAGGCATTTCGTACCGTGATGCTGCGAAGTGTCATCTGGGCGATTCTCGTCACGCTCCTGTTCGGTGCCGCCGGTGGCTGGTGGCTGGGACATCGAATTTCCAGCACGGCGCAAGCCATCAACGCGAGCGCCGCCCGTATTGCCGCCGGCAATCTCACGGAACGACTGCCCCTGAACGGCAGTGGTGATGAAATCGATACCCTGGTCGCTCGCTTCAACGACCTGCTGGCACGCGTCGATACGCTGACGACGACGCTACGCGCGGTACTCGACAGCACCGCGCATGATCTGCGTGGACATCTGAACCGTATCCGGGGCGCGGCGCAGGAGGCGAGCCTCAAGGCCACCACCCCAGAAGAGCAGCAGTCCATTCAGACGGTACTCGGCGAAATCGACCGCCTGAGCGATACCCTGCAAGGCCTCCTGCGAATTGCCTTGGCGGAGTCCGGCACCGCGCCGCTCGACGATGTCGACTTCAGCCAAATCGCCCAAGACCTGGTGGAGTTCTACCAGCCGGTGGCGGATGAGCCCTTGGTGAGCGAGATCACTCCCGGGCTGATCGTTCGTGGACATCGGCAACTGTTGGCCCAATCGATCTCGAACCTGCTCGACAACGCTCTGAAATACGCGCCCCACACCCCGGTGGGCCTTCGGCTGACTCGCGAGGGCAGCATCGCGGTGCTCGACATCACCGATCGTGGCCCGGGCATTCCAGCAGAACAACGCGCCTACGCCACGATGCGTTTCCGGCGCTTGCCGGGAAGCTCGGGGCTGCCCGGATCCGGACTCGGGCTATCGCTGGTCGCGGCGGTCGCTCGCCTGCATCAGGCGGAGCTCAAGCTTCTCGACGCCTCACCGGGACTTCGTGTCCGACTGTCGATTCCACTCGCAAACACCTGATTGGAATCACTTCAAATCAGGTGTCGGTTCGGCGCTTTCGGGCCGTGCGGATCATTTCTTCTTGGGAATGTAGAGATCCGTCAGGGTCCCCTCAAAGGCCTCGGCCGCCATCGCAACCGTCTCCGACAAGGTCGGATGCGGATGGATCGTGAGACCAAGGTCATGAGCGTCGGCCCCCATCTCAATCGCGAGCGCCACCTCACTGATCAAATCACCCGCCGAGGTCCCGACAATCCCCGCCCCAAGCACGCGATGGGTGTCGACATCGAACAACACCTTGGTGAACCCTTCGTCTCGATTCAGGGCCAGAGACTTTCCCGAGGCTGCCCAAGGGAACACGCCCTTGCCGACCCGGATGCCCTGAGCCGCCGCCTCGGTCTCCGTGAGCCCCGCCCAGGCGACCTCGGGATCCGTATAGGCCACGGACGGAATCACACGGGCGTCGAAGGCACGCTTGAGCCCCGCGACCACTTCGGCCGCCACCTTGCCCTCATGAGTCGCCTTGTGAGCCAGCATCGGATTGCCGGTGATGTCACCGATCGCAAAAAGATGCGCGACCGCCGTGCGCTGCTGGCGATCAACACGAATGAAGCCTCGCTCGTCACAGTCAAGACCCGCCTGCTGCAAGCCGAGCGCACGACCATTGGGACGGCGTCCGATCGCCACCAGCACCCGGTCAAAGCGCAGCGGCTCTGCCGGCGCCGCGGGGCCCTCGAGCGTCACCAGCACACCCGCGTCGCTGGGTGTCACCCCGGAGACCTTGGTCCCGGTGTGAATGGCCTCGAAATGCGCCCGCAAACGCTTCTCGAGGGGCTTCACCAAATCTCGATCACACCCGGGCATCAGCCCCGGACCCAATTCGACCACGGTGACACGGCTTCCCAGGGCGGCGTAGACGCTCGCCATCTCGAGTCCGATGATGCCGCCGCCGATCACCAGCAGTTGCGGCGGCACATCGGCAAGCGCAAGGGCTCCGGTCGAGTCCATGATGCGCGGATCGTCAGGCACGCTGGGCAGCCGTACGGGCTCGGAACCTGCCGCGATGATGCACTGGTCGAAACCGATGATGCGATCACCCTCGGGCGCGACCAGCTTCAACCGATGCGGCGAGACGAAGGTCGCCTCGCCGCGCAGCACCTCGACCTTTCGCTGTCTCGCAAGCCCTGACAGACCCTGCGTCAACTTGCCGATGATGCGTTCCTTCCACCCGCGAAGCGCATCGATGTCGATCACAGGCGGCGCGAACACCACACCAAAATTCTTCATCGAAGCGGCGTCGTCGATGACCTTGGCCGCATGCAGCAAGGCCTTCGAGGGGATACAGCCGACGTTGAGACACACTCCGCCAAGCGTCGGACCACGTTCGATGAGCGCCACACCAACGCCGAGATCCGCCGCACGAAAGGCAGCCGTATACCCCCCGGGGCCGGCACCCAGCACCACCAGCGGGAAATGCACATCCGCTTGAGGCTCCTCGAGCACAGCCATCGACGAAGCCGCCACCGCTTGAGCCACGGGCGCCATTGACGGTGTCGCGGGTGCCGCGGGCGCCGTCGACGATCGGGCCTCCTGGTCCGCCCCGCCGACGGCGAGTCTCGCGATCAGCATGCCTTCATGAACCCGATCACCGACCTTGACCAGGATCGCCTCCACGGTCCCCGCGAACGGCGCCGGCAGATCCATCGCCGCTTTGTCGCTCTCCAATGTCATCAACGGATCGTTCTCGATGACCGGCTGGCCGGGCTTCACCAGGATCTCGATGACCGGAATATCCTTGAAGTCACCGAGTGCCGGGACCCGAACCTCGCGTGTCGTCGTCATACGATACCCGCCGTCAAGAGCGCCATATCCGCGAGAGCCGCGCCCAACGCCGTCGTGAAACGAGCCGCATCGGCGCCATCGATGACACGATGGTCGTAGGACAACGAGAGCGGCAGCATCAATCGCGGCACGAAGGCGCCATTGATGTACACCGGTTGCAGGCTCGAGCGCGACACACCAAGTATCGCCACTTCCGGCGCGTTGATGATCGGCGTGAACGCCGTGCCACCAATGCCACCCAAACTGGACACGGTGAAGCATCCGCCCTGCATGTCGGCCGCCGAGAGCTTGCCGGCACGCGCCTTCTCGCTCAGCACCGCAAGCTCACCCGCGATTTCAAACAACGTCTTGCGATCCGCGTCCCTGAGGACCGGCACGACCAGCCCACTCGGGGTGTCGGCCGCGAACCCAAGGTGCAGGTACTGCTTGAACACCAGATTCTCCCCGCTGGCGTCCAGCGAGGCCGTGAATTTCGGGAACTGGGCGAGGACCGCAACACACGCCTTCAGCACGAAGGCGAGCGGCGTGAGCTTGATGCCTGCGGCCGCCGCCTTTGCCTTGAGGGCGGCCCGCGTGTCCTCAAGCGCCGTGATATCGGCCTGATCGAACTGCGTGACGTGCGGCAGGTTGACCCAACTGGCATGCAAGCGCTTGCCGGAGATCTTCTGGATCCGACTCAACGGCTGGACCGAGATCGGCCCGAACTTCGCAAAGTCGACGCTCGGCACCGCGGGCAACCCGCCACCGGCGTTCTCCGCCCCCACACCCCCGGCGAGCGCCCGTTTGACCCACGCCTTGACGTCATCATGGGTAATGCGTTGCCGAGGACCCGAGCCTGACACTCGACCGAGATCGACACCCAGCTCCCGAGCGAGCAGACGCACCGAAGGACTCGCATAGGCGCGCGAGAAACCGATGTCGCCCAAGGCCGGCGGCGGTGCAACGGGTGACGAGGCCGCGGTGGGCCTTGGTGCGGGAACCGGGATTGTCAGCGGCGGCACGACTCGTGGTGGCGCGACGTCGACCACCGCCGCGGGCACCGGTGTCTTGATGGGCGCCACGGCGGCAGCCACCGGCGCTCCCTCGCGGACCTCCACCGACACCACAGCGGAACCCGCAGCCACCTTGTCGCCTTTCTTGACGAAGACCTCGACGACACGACCCGCGACAGTCGCAGGAACGTCCATGGTCGCCTTGTCGGTTTCAAGGGTGATGAGCGGGCCATCGACCTGAATCTCATCGCCGACTCTGACCAGCACATCGACCACGTCGACCGACTTGAAGTCACCGAGGTCCGGAACGAGGATGGAGGTGAGTGATGCCATGGCTCAAGCCGTCGCCGGGTTGGGGGTGTCGGCACGGATGCCGAAGCGCTTCATCGCCGCCGTGACCGAGGCTGCCGGTAGACGGCCCTCGTCCGCGAGCGCCTTGAGCGTCGCAAGCACGATGTGCCGATGATCGACCTCGAAGTGATCACGCAGTGCGGCCCGCGCATCGGAACGCCCGAAGCCATCGGTGCCGAGCACCACGTACCGACCCGGTACCCACTGGCGAATCATGTCGGCCAGTGTCTTCACGTAATCGGTGGCCGCGACATACGGCCCTGGATGCCCCGCGAGGCACTCGGCCACATAAGGGACGCCGGGACTCTGTTCGGGATGCAGCCGATTGACGCGCTCCATCGCCAACGCCTCACGCTGAAGCTCCGAAAAGCTGGTGACGCTCATCACATCGCAGTGCACGTCGTAATCGCGCTCGAGCACGACGGCGGCGGCCTGACATTCCCGCAGGATCGTGCCCGACCCGAGCAGGGTCGCACGCTGTGCGCCACCCGCCCTGACCTCGAGCGGATACATACCCTTGACGATCCCTCGCTCCACGCCCGCAGGCATTGCCGGCTGCAGGTAGTTCTCGTTCATCACCGTCAGGTAATAGAAGACACTCTCCTGCTCGCCATACATCCGACGCAATCCGTCCTGGACGATCACGGCGAGCTCGTAGGCGTAGCACGGATCATAGGAGATGCAGTTCGGAATCAGACTCATCGTCAGCTGAGAGTGGCCATCCTGATGCTGCAAGCCTTCACCGGCGAGCGTGGTCCGTCCCGCCGTCGCACCGATCAGAAAGCCTCGAGCGCGCATGTCGCCCGCCGCCCACATGAAGTCACCGACGCGCTGGAAACCGAACATCGAGTAGTAAATGTAGAACGGCACCATGTAGATGCCGTGGTTTGCATACGAGGTGGCCGCAGCGATCCAGGAACACATCGAGCCGGACTCGTTGATGCCCTCTTCGAGCATCTGCCCCTTCAGATCTTCCCGGTAGGAAAGCAGTTGGTCGGCATCCTGCGGCGTGTACAACTGTCCCACCGAACTATAGATACCGATCTGACGAAACAGCCCTTCCATGCCGAAGGTGCGTGCCTCGTCGGGCACGATCGGCACGATATTCCTACCGATCTGCTTGTCCTTGAGGAGGACCCCCAGCGTGCGGACGAACGCCATGGTCGTCGAGATCTCGCGATCCCCGCTCGACTGCAGCAACGAATCGAATGCCTCGAGCGGCGGCACTGCAAGAGGCGGCGCCGTCACGCGACGCTCCGGCAGGTAGCCGCCGAGATGCTGACGCCGATCGCGTAGGTAACGCATCTCCTCGCTGTCATCGGCCGGGCGCTTGAACGGCAGCTTCGCGATCTCGTCATCCGACACGGGGATATTGAAACGATCACGGAACGCCTTCAGGGCTTCGTCGTCGAGCTTCTTCTGCTGATGACTCGGGTTCATCGCCTCCCCGGCCTTGCCGAGGCCGAATCCCTTGACGGTCTTCGCCAGAATGACGGTCGGCTGACCCTTGGTCGCCATCGCCGCCGCGTACGCGTTCCATACCTTCGCAGCATCGTGGCCCCCACGATTGAGGCGCCAGATCTCATCGTCTGAGAGGTTGGCGACCATCTCGCGAAGTTCGGGGTACTTGCCGAAGAAATGTTCGCGGGTGTACGCGCCACCCTTCGCCTTGAAGTTCTGGTACTCGCCGTCAACGCACTCTTCCATCAAGCGCCGCAGCAATCCCTTGTGATCGCGGGCGAGCAATGGATCCCAACGGGTCCCCCAGACCACCTTGATGACGTTCCAGCCAGCCCCAAGGAAGGCGGCCTCAAGTTCCTGGATGATCTTGCCGTTGCCACGCACGGGGCCGTCGAGTCGCTGCAGGTTGCAATTGATCACGAAGACCAGATTGTCGAGCTTCTCGCGAACGGGCATCGTGAGCGCGCCCATCGACTCCGGCTCGTCCATCTCACCGTCGCCGAGAAACGCCCACACCTTACGATCGGACGGGGCTGACAAACCCCGATGCTCGAGGTAACGGAGAAAACGCGCCTGGAAGATCGCCATCATCGGACCGAGTCCCATGGACACGGTCGGGAACTGCCAGAAATTCGGCATCAGCCAAGGATGCGGATAGGACGACAGGCCCTGCGACGGACCCTCGGCCTCACGACGAAAATGTCGCAGCTGATCCTCGGTCAAACGGCCCTCGAGATACGCACGCGCGTAGATACCGGGACTAGAGTGTCCCTGCATGAACACGAGATCACCCAACCGATCCTCACTGCTCGCGCGCCAGAAGTGATTGAAACCCACCTCGTACAGGGTGGCGGACGACGCATAGGTGGCCAGATGGCCGCCGTATTCCGAGCTTTGGCGGTTCGCGGCGACCACCATGGCCATCGCGTTCCAGCGGATATACGCCTCCAGGCGACGCTCGAGGGCGCGATTGCCGGGATAGGGCTGCTCCTGAGCCGCACTGATGGTGTTGACGTAGGCGGTATTGGGTTTGAAAGGCAAGTAGGCGCCAGCGCGGCGCGTGTGATCGATGAGCCTCTCGAGCAGAAAGTGTGCCCGCTCGGGGCCGTGCGCCTTAAGCACCGAGTCGATCGACTCGAGCCACTCCTCGGTCTCCTGAGCGTCCAAGTCGGGAAGCTTGCCGATATCGGTCATGAGACTGCTCGTCCTGCCGGAAACACCCCGCCAGTATAGGACTTCGCTATCATTTGCGCAGGCATCAGGTGAAACAGGACACGCTGACAGATGAAAGCAATTACTCCATCGGGCGCGCCCGTCTTGACCGCCGTGAATGGCCCACCACGCCGTGCGTGGCTCGATACTCTCGACGCGCTGCTGATTCTGCTGCCCGCGACCCGAGCCCAGAGCCTGCTCGGCACGCTACCGCTCGGTGCGAGCCTGACTACCGAAATGCGCCGTCTGAAGCTCAAGGCAGGGGCAACTTTGTCTGTTGCGTTACCGACACAGCGCCCCCTCAGAACGGTACTGGGTTTGGTCGGTGATGAGGCCGATACCTTCCAGATCCTGACCCTCGCCGGAAAAATGTCACGCGAGATCGTCACGACAAGACCGCAACGCCTCGGCATCTGGACGCCGGACCTCGCACAAGTCTCGAATCCGTCACATGCCGATGCCGTCCTCGCGGCAATCCTCGCCAATACCGAAACGCGACCGAGCGCCAAGCGCAACCCCGGCCCGCAGCAGCGACCGACACACATCGACATTGCCGGCCCGGTGAGCATCGACTGGACGCTCGCACTGGAGCGTGGCGCCCACCTCACGCGCTGGTTGACGCAACTGCCACCGAATCTCCTGAACCCCGGCAGCTATCAAAAGGCACTGCGCACGCTGGCGACGCGACATGGCTGGAAGATGACGGTCTATACCGAGCCGATGTTGAAGCGACTCGGCGCCGGGGCCTTTCTCGCGGTGACCCAAGGCAGCGCCCGACGGGACGCGGCACTGGTCCGCCTGCAGTACCGGCCGGTCAAGCGTCGTGGCAAAGCGACGGGCGCGCCGCTTGCGCTGGTCGGCAAGGGGCTGTGCTTCGACACCGGCGGCCTGAATCTGAAAACTGCCAAATCGATGCTCGGCATGCACGGCGACATGGGCGGTAGCGCCGTCGCGGTCGGTACGCTGGCGGCCTTGACCGAGGCGCGCTTCGATCAACCGGTCGATGCGTGGCTAGCCCTTGCCGAAAATCGCATCGGACCGAACAGCTACACCCAACAGGATGTTGTGACCGCCGCCAACGGCGTCAGTATTCAGGTGATGCACACCGATGCGGAGGGCCGCATGGTGCTGGCCGACACGCTGGCACTGGTCTCGCGTACCAAGCCCGCCTGCATCATCGACTTCGCCACACTCACCGGGGCCTGCGTCGTAGCGCTCGGCGATCGACTCGCAGGAGCGTTCACCAACCGACTGGCGCTACGCGATCTAATCGAAGGCGCAGGCCGCCGTTCCGGCGAACGCGTCTGGACGCTGCCGCAACCCGCCGACTATGACGACGATCTGGAAAGCCCGGTGGCTGACCTCCTCCAGTGCCTGATCGACGGCAAAGCCGACCATATCTATGCGACCCGCTTCCTGTCACACTTTGTCGCGGCCGACATCCCGTGGATCCACGTGGATCTGTCCACGGCGGAGCGGGTCGGTGGTCTTGCGCATGTCGGCAACACCTGCACGGGCTTCGGAGTGCGCTTTGCAAGCTACCTCGCCACCGACGCGGCATTTCAGGACGCGGTCCAGAACACCCGGAACGTAGCATGACTCTGACGATCACACGCCCCGACGACTGGCATCTGCATCTGCGCGATGGTGCAGCACTCAAGGCGGTGGTCGCGCATACCGCGGAACGCTTCGAACGGGCCATCGTGATGCCAAACCTGAAGCCACCGATCACCACGACCGCGATGGCGCAGGACTACTGTCAGCGCATTCTCGCCGCCCGTCCCGCCGGTAGTCGTTTCACGCCATTGATGACGCTCTACCTGACGGAGCGTACCCGCCCTACGGATATCGCCGAGGCCAAGGCCAGTGGCATCGTTCATGCGCTCAAGTACTACCCTGCCGGCGCGACGACACACTCCGATGCCGGCGTCACATCGATCGAACGCGCCTATGGCGCACTCGCCGCCATGGAGGAGCACGATCTACCGCTGCTGGTGCACGGCGAAGTCACCGATCCGTCGGTCGACATCTTCGATCGCGAGGCAGTGTTCATCGATCGCGTGCTGGCCGGAATCATCGAGCGATTTCCCAAGCTGCGCGTCGTGTTCGAACACATCACCACCGCCGAGGCGGCGGAGTTTGTGCTCGGTGCTCGCGCCGGCGTCGCGGCCACGCTCACACCCCAGCACCTGCTCCTGCATCGCAATGCGATGTTCGAGGGTGGCATCCGCCCACACCACTACTGCCTCCCGGTACTGAAGCGCGCCCACCATCGGGAGGCGCTCCTCGCTGCCGCCACCAGCGGCAATCCGCGCTTCTTCCTCGGCACGGACAGCGCACCGCACGCGCGGCAGACCAAAGAGGCGGCCTGTGGCTGCGCGGGCATCTACTCCGCCCATGCTGGCATAGAGCTCTATGCGGAAGCTTTCGATGCCGTCGGGCATCTCGACCGTCTGGAGGCCTTCGCAAGCTTCCATGGCGCGGACTTCTATGGCCTACCGAGAAACCAAACGACCCTCACGCTACGGCGCGAGCCTTGGCGGGTACCGGAAAGTTTCGCTTTCGGCAACGACACACTGGTACCCTTCCGCGCCGGCACCGACGTGACCTGGCGCCTTGACGCAACCACAGGCCGCTGAGACCGAGATGATCACCGAATATCAGATGAAGGACCGCTTTCGCGGATTCCTGCCGGTCGTCATCGACTGCGAGACGGGTGGCTTCAATGCGGCCACCGACGGCTTGCTGGAAATCGCCGCCGTGATGCTGACGCTCGCGCCGGACGGCACCTTGCGGCGCGAACAGACGCTGCGCCATCACGTGCAACCGTTCCCGGGTGCCCGCCTCGATCCTGCCTCACTGGCCGTGAACGGGATTGATCCGTATCACCCTTTGCGCCCCGCGATCCCGGAAAGCGACGCGCTCGGCAAGATCTTCAAGGAAATTCGAAACGCGGTACGCGACACCGGCTGCACGCGTGCGATCTTGGTCGGTCACAACGCTGCGTTCGATCTTGGCTTTCTGAACGCCGCCGTCGCCCGCACGGGCATCAAGCGAAACCCCTTTCACCCGTTCAGCTGCTTCGACACGGCGACACTCGCCGGCGTGGCCGTGGGTCAAACCGTCCTCTCGCGCGCCGCCATCGCCGCCGGACTGTCATGGGATCGCGATTCTGCGCATTCCGCCCGATATGATGCGGAACGCACCGCGGACCTGTTTTGCGAGATCTGCAACCAGTTCAAGCCCATTTACGAACGCGCACGACTGAGGCTCGAGAACGGGGGTGAACTGTTCACGGCCTTCGGCGAAGAACCGCCCAATCCGATGGTGGAGCCCACGCCCATGGAACCCGGCGAAGGCTGACAGGGACAGGCGCCGAGCCCAGCTCGGCGCCCCGGGCGCGCAAACTCAACCCGCGATGGCACCCACTTCGGTGAGCGCTTGGGCGAGCTCGCCACTACGGTACATCTGCAAGGCGATGTCGCAACCCCCGATCAGCTCTCCCTTGAGGTACAGCTGCGGGAACGTTGGCCAGTTCGAATACACCTTGAGGGCTTCACGCAACTCGGGGTCCTCGAAGATGTTGACGGCATGGAACCCCGCCTTGCAGGCCTGCAACGCGGCGACCGTCTGAGCCGAAAAACCACACTGCGGAAAGTCCGGCGTGCCCTTCATGAACAGCACGGCAGGCGCCGAGGCAAGATGCGCTTGAATGCGCGCGGTGACGTCTGAATCGCTCATCGGAAAATCCTCTCGCGGAATGTGTCGTTAAATAAACTCAAGCATCGGCGCCCAAGGTCGCTCGCTCACGCCGCTCCTCGCACGCCTTGATGACCGCCCATTGCGCCGCGTGATCCAACCGGATCCAGCAGGAGATCTCGTTTAGGGTGCGATAGCACCCTCGACACCAGCCCTGCGGACCAATGTTGCAGATGCGGATGCAAGGGGATTGTGGGGCGGTCAGGGGCATGTCCAAAAGCTACCGGGGGAACATGCGCCGGTTGAATCAGCGGCGCGACCCTCCTATTCTACCCCAGCCGGACACGGCATGAGTACCCGATGGCGGAACGAAAACCCCGTAGATTTAAGGAACACAGTCATGAATCCACTGAATTCAGTCAAAGGCGCGATCACGACCGGCGTCTTGCTGGCGATCGTCGTCAGTCTCGCGCTGACCACCCTGGCCGGCGGCGACCTCGGACTTCATCAGGCCATGCTCGGCCGCTGGCTCCACATCGTCTCCGGAGTGATGTGGATCGGCCTGCTGTGGTATTTCAACGTCGTTCAGGTGCCGGGCATGGCGGTTGCTGCGGCCGACAAGGGCGGCCCGGGCGGCGCCGGCGTGAACAAGTACATCGCACCCCGTGCTCTGCTGTGGTTCCGCTGGGCGGCCGTGGCGACCTGGGTGACGGGCGCCTACTACCTGCTGTTCGGCTACGGCTCGGTGGACACCATTCATAAAGCATTCACGCTGCAGGATGGTTTCCGCACGATCGGCGTCGGCGCGTGGCTCGGCACCATCATGCTGTTCAACGTGTGGGTATTCATCTGGCCGAACCAGAAGAAGATCCTTGGGCTCGTGCCCGCATCCGACGACGAGAAGGCGGCCGCACGCAAGATCGCACTGATGGCCTCGCGAACCAACTTCGTGCTGTCGCTGCCGATGCTGCTGTGCATGGGCGGCCAGAGCCACGGCTTGCCGTTCTGAACGAGTCCGGACGGTAGCGGTCGCTACCGTCCGGTCACCCCTGATGCGTGGCATCATCAAGCCACCATGACACCGTCCCTCGAACAGAGCATCGCCGACTCGGTCGCTCAGGCCCTCGCCGAAGACATCGGTAGCGGCGATCTCACCGCACAACTGATCCCGGAAAACGCCCACGCGGAGGTGACAGTGATCACCCGAGAGTCGGCCGTGCTCTGCGGACGCGCTTGGGTGGACGAGGTCTTTCGTAGACTCGACCCCAGCGTGCGGATCACCTGGCACTATGCCGATGGTGACGGGGTTGAGGCAGGGGCCACGCTACTGAACGCCGAAGGCCCGGCGAGGGCCCTGCTGACCGGCGAGCGCACGGCGCTCAATTTCCTCCAGACCCTGTCCGCCACGGCAACCATCGCACGCCAGTACGCCGACATTCTGTCGGGCACGGGCTGTCAGCTACTCGACACGCGCAAAACCCTCCCCGGTCTGCGCCTCGCGCAGAAATACGCCGTTCGTTGCGGTGGCGGCCGCAATCATCGACTGGGCCTTTACGACGCCTTCCTGATCAAGGAAAACCACATCGCCGCGGCGGGATCGATCGGCGCAGCCGTCGCCACCGCCCGTCGGATCGCTGCCGGCGTCACGGTCGAGGTCGAGGTGGAGTCACTCGAGGAGCTCGAGCAGGCCTTTGATGCCGATGCCGACATGGTGATGCTCGACGAGTTGAGCCTTGCCGACATGGCGGAGGCCGTTCGACGCAACCGCGAAAGAAACCATCCGCTCAAGCTCGAAGCCTCGGGCAGCATCGATCTCGCACGGCTACGCGCCGTCGCGGAGACCGGCGTCGATTTCATCTCGATAGGGGCACTGACCAAGCACGTACGCGCCATCGACCTGTCGATGAGGCTGCTGATCCGACGCTGACGCGTGTCAAGATTCGCTGGAGGAGCGCTCGGTGGCGACGTGGCCGATGCGCGTGGGCATCCCGACACCGTAGCCCTGGGCATAATCGACCCCCAGGGTTCTCAGCACGCTGACGATCTCTTCGCTTTCGGCGAATTCCGCGATGGTCTTCTTGCCGGTCAAGTGGCCGATCTCGTTGATGGAGCGCACCATCTCCCGATCGATCGGATCGTGCAGCAGATTCCTCACGAAGCTGCCATCGATCTTCAGGAAATCGACCGGGAAGTGCTTCAGGTAACCGAACGAGGACAAGCCCGTTCCGAAATCATCGAGCGCAAAGCGGCAGCCAAGTTCCCGCAGTGCCTGTATGAAACGGTTCGCCTGCGAGAAGCTCGCGATCGCCGCGGTCTCGGTGATCTCGAAACAAATACGCCGTGCATCGATACCGGTACGATGGAACTGCTCGATCACAAAGGGCAGAAACTTGTCATCGCCGAGACTTTGCCCCGACAGATTGATGGAGCATAGACTGAGTTTTTCACGCTCGTCCGCTTCCGACACGAGCCACAGCAACGTGTTTTCGACCACCCAGCGGTCGATGGCCGGCGTGAGCGCATAGCGCTCCGCCGCGCCGATGAAGTGCTCCGGCGTCACGATCTTGGCCTGCTCGTCCCGCATCCGGAGCAGGATCTCGTAATGAAGCCCGGGGTCCTCGCCGTGCAACGGCAGGATCGCTTGCCGATAGAGCTCGAAACGACCTTCCTCGAGAGCGGCATTGATTCGTGAGGCCCACTGCATCTCGCGACGTCGGCGCATCAGATCAAGATCGTTCTCCTCGAAACAATGGACGCGGTTCCGTCCCTGTTCCTTGGCTACCTGGCAGGCGCTGTCGGCGGCCGACAACACCGAGGCGACATCATGGTTCGCGGAGGTGATGGGCACCACACCGACGCTGACGGACACCCGGAATGCACGCTCCTCCCACTGGAACCGTGCACTCGCGACGACCTCACGCAGCTCTTCGGCACTGCGCAACGCCTCGTCCAGCGTGCAGGCCTCGAGCAGCACGGCAAACTCGTCAGCGCCGAGTCGCGCGAGCGTATCCCGCCAGCGCACCTTCGACTTCAGTAGCTGGCCGACCTGCCCGAGCAAAACATCGCCAGCGCTGTGGCCGCAGGTATCGTTGACCATCTTGAATTGATCGACGTCCAGAAAACACAGCGCGTAACAGGTTTCCCGTGCACGTGCGCTATGCAGCGCACGCTCGAGTCTGTTCTCGAGCTCCTGACGGTTAACGAGGCCGGTCAGCAGGTCGTGGCTCGCCTGATAACTGAGCTTTCGATTGAGCTCGCGCGACTCGCTCACGTCATGGAACACCAGTACGCCACCCGTGACGACGCCCGCGCCATCACGTATCGGTGAGGCGGTGCTCTGGATGTAGAGCTCATTGCCATCGCGGCGAATGAACAACACGGGCCCCGAGGACTTGATCGCACGCAAGCTGCGAATGGCGAGCTTCACCGGACTCTCGAGAGGCTCGCAGGTATCCTCATGGAAGGAACGGAACACCTCATCGAGGGCGCGGCCCATGGCATCCTCGAGACGCCACCCGGTCAGCTCCTCGGCGACCGGATTGAGGTATTCGATACGCGCCCGTTCATCGGTGGTGATCACCCCGTCGCCGATCGACTGCAGCGTGATCTGGGCGCGCTCCTTCTCCCGAAACAGCGCTTCCTCGTAGAGCTTGCGTTCCGTGACGTCGAGCTCGACACCCAGCAGGCGCGTCAGCACTCCCTGCTCCACCAGCGCCTTGCCGCGTGACAACACCCAACGCCAGTCGCCGTCCCGATGACGGACCCGATGGGTACTCTCGAACCAGGGGGTCCGTCCGTTCACATGCTCGCGCAGTAGCTCGGTGACCCCATCGATGTCGTCCGGATGCACGAGCTTTTTCCAATCCGGAGCCAGCGACATCTCGTCGTCGTCATACCCCAGCATCGATTTCCACTGAGGCGAAAACCAGGTGCTCTTGGTGACGGCGTCGTAATCCCACACCCCTTCGTGACTACAGGGAAGGGCTAGTGCGTTGCGCGCCTGCAGATGCCCAAGTTCGCCCATCAGCGCGAGACGCTCGAGGCCTGCGCCGAGGCTCGAGCCCACCAGCTTCAACAAGAGATGGAATGAGGCGTCCCACGCATCACACGGGGCACCGACGCCGATGCCGAGAAATCCATAAGGGCGCCCGCGAACCGCAAGCCCCACGAGCAACACCGCCCGCATCCCAAGTTCGCCGAAACGCTGCGCCTCCAGGGCACACTCGGGCCGTGCGGTCAGCGTGTCACGAATCTCGAGCACACGGACATGCCCAAGGCGCTCGCGCAACCAGGGCAAACGCGCCAGCGACTCACCCCGAAGCACCTCGGGCGAGGCCGTCACGAACAGATCCTTGGAACACTCGACGGCACGAATGGTCTGCCCCGTCGAATCGTAGGTCGCCAGAAAAACGGCGTCGGCGCTCGTCGCCTCGCGCAGCAGGTGGAGGTTTCTCGACACCACCTCGTTGGCGGTGGAGGCATCCAGATTCTGAAAATCCACCGCCACCTTGGTGCAGGTGAC
>Ga0164296_1000674_pt1 | contig 39502 bp, 38 predicted proteins | sample GEODES057metaG_FD_113533 | JGI IMG/M metagenome (GOLD analysis project Ga0164296, IMG submission 113533) | Dystrophic lake water microbial communities from Trout Bog Lake, Wisconsin, USA - GEODES057 metaG | ecosystem: Environmental > Aquatic > Freshwater > Lake | place: USA: Trout Bog Lake...
AGGTCAGGAAATGTGAATGATTCTTTATATATCGGTGCTGCTGATACTACTAATAAAGCAAAGCCCCCTCCCGATGACAAGAAAAATAAAATAAAAGAAATTTCTAAAGCTAAACAAGTGCCAAAACCCGAGAAGGTTGACGACGCGAATAATGCTCAAAAAGCTAAAAAGCGGCAACACCGACCTCCCGGTATGGAACGGCCGCCCGAAATTCCGCGGCATAATGGCAACTAACAATATGGTTTTAAATTATATTGCATGATATTGTAATGAAAAAAATTGGTGTACTCTTTTTTCCTGTAATGCTAGCGGCCTTGAATGTTTGTGCTGGTGGGAACCGGTTTTTGATGGATACTATTATAAAAACTGCTAAAGCCGATACGGATACCGTTCAACGAAAGCAGTCGCTATCAGTTGGCGTAAGCCTTGGAAGTGATGCACAGTTCTTTGGACGAACAGGGCCGCAAAAATACCCTTTCATGAATACCGATGTTATCTATAATGCTAAATCCGGCTTTTTTGTATACGGTTCATTATACAAGGTATTTACTTCAACCCCGTTAATTGACGAAACCGATCTGGGGGCCGGTTATTTTTACAAATTTTCGCCTCAGTTTACGGGTAATGTAAGTTATACCCGTTTTATATTCAACCGCAATGCGCTGATCATTAAGTCGGCTTCATCGAACGACATTAATTTTAATAATTCCTACGACTTCAAACTATTTAAAACAGGGGTCGTTTTGGATTATCTTTTTGGCGAATCGAGCGACTTTTTTGTTACGATAAACACATCAAAATATATTGAAACCAGCTGGAGTGTTTTTTCGGATAATGATTACCTGTCGTTTAACCCGGGAATTCAATTTATTATCGGAACACAAAACTTTGTTCAGAAATATGCCATCAATCATCCGGGAAAATTTGATCATGACAGTTACAATCATGACCCTTATTTGCAGCCGCCTATATTCCCCCAATATGCAGGGTATAACAGCGAATTCCAGTTTCTGAATTATAGCATTAAAATACCCATAGCGTATAATATGCCCCATTACACTTTTGAATTTGCCTATAAGTATTCCATTCCTTTTAATGTTGAAGGCATATTAAAAAACCATCGGGAGTCGTTTTATAATCTGACATTTTATTATTTGTTTTATTAGCGTATGAATGTTTTGATCGTTGAAGATGAGCGGGCGTTAACTACCGAGATGGAGTTGTTTCTGCAAAGCAACAACTACCTTTGCGAAACCTGTTACAATGGAGCAACTGCTTCTGAAAAGATAGCAACCAACTTATATGATTTTATCCTGATTGACCTTGGTCTTCCCGACTATGAAGGCCTTGATCTGTTAAAAGAAGCAAAAAAGCACAACCCCGAAGCTACCTGTATCATACTAACCGCCAGGGCTGCAGTTGATGATAGAATAAAGGGACTTGACCTGGGAGCCGATGATTACCTGTCGAAACCATTTTCGCTACTTGAATTGCAAAGCCGGATGCAGGCGATAACCAGGCGTAAATACGGACTTAAAAACGCTATCGTGGCCTTAGGTAATTTCAATATCGATCTGACCAACCGTTCTATTTCTTTCAAGGATATTCCTATCAATGGTATCACCAAAAAGGAATTTGACCTGATTGCCTATATGCTTTTGCATAAAAATCGTACGCTTACCCGTTCACAGTTGAGTGAACATATATGGGGAAGTTTGGTAAATGACGATTATGATTCGAATTACATCGATGCGCATATTAAAAACATCCGTAAAAAGCTCAATGCCTTTGACACACCCGATTGGCTGGAGACTGTACGAGGTTTGGGTTACAGGATTAATATAAACAGTTAATTACTTGAAACTCGGCACCAAACTTACGCTGTTTAATACCATCTCGAAGATGGTGATCGTAGTATTGTTTGTTTTGCTACTGCCGGTCTTGATCAAAGATATCAACCGTAAATACACCGATAACTGGCTTCATCGGCAAAAAGATAAGGTACTGCAAACGGTTCGCTCTCAGGGTATCGAAAAATACATACAAAATGGCGAAGGTTTCGGTAGCTATAATGCCCTGTTAAAAGAGGAATATGTTAGTATGGACGTCGACTCGGTTGACCGGAGTTTAGATACTATCGTGAACGAACGCCGGCTTGTTGAAGGAGATACCATTCAATACCGTATTCTTAGTCACAATTTCAGGATAGGAAACAAAAATTACCTGCTTGAGATCGGAAAGAGTATAGATACGATCAACGAGACAACGGCACCGCTTCAAAATATTGCCTTCGAGATACTGCTCGGTATGGTTTTGCTGACCATTTTGGCCGATCAGTTTTACTCGACCTACGTGTTGCGGCCTTTGGGTCGAATCATACGCACCAAACTGATAGGGCAGAAATTCCCCTCGCGTACACCTTACCGTAAAGTGCTTACTTCAACCACAGACTTTGCCTATCTCGATATCAGTATCTATAAAATGATGCAGACGATAGAGAATACTTTTCAGAAAGAACGCGAATTTATTTCAAACGCATCTCATGAACTGATGACACCGATATCGATCATGCAATCGAAGATCGAGAATATGTTTGGCAGAGACGATATCAACGATGAAGTTAAAGAACGCTTGCTTGAATTTCAGCGAATTTTAAACCGGCTAAAAAGTATCACCAAGACCTTGCTGCTGATCTCACAGATCGAAAATGAACAGTTTTTGAAAGAAGATCATGTAAAGGTAGCAGATCTGTTGCAAGAGGTATATGATGAAATTTCGATCCGTTTGCAGGAGAAAAACATTAATTGCGAGATCGATGTTCCTGCCGATTGGGAATTGGAGCAAGTGAATAAGTTCCTGCTGTTTAACCTGGTATTTAACCTGGTAAATAATGCCATAAAGTATAACAAAGAAAACGGTAGTATTTGGATAGTTGGCGCAAAGGTGGATAAACATTATATCCTCTCTATTACCGATACCGGTATAGGTATCGATGCCGTGCAGTTGCCGCATATTTTTAACCGGTTCAAGAAGTTCAGTAAATCATTACAGCAGGATAGTTTTGGGCTGGGCTTACCGATCGTCAGATCCATTGCCGATTTTCATCGTATCCAGATCGAGGTAGAATCGGAAGTTGGTTTGGGCAGTACTTTTCGCTTGATATTCCCGGATGAAGCATTAAAAAAAGAGAAATAAAAATATTTTAATAAAATACTACTAATCCTATAGGAAATATAGATATAATCATTATATTTGTACCATACAATTCGCCGTTAGGGGCTACGATGGTTCGACACCATGTTTTGTATCCTTTCTCTTCTCATAATTTAGGTTTTATAATTGGTTGTAAGAGCTCCTGCCCATCAGGAGCTCTTCTTTTTTTATGCCCCGAAGGGCTGTATAATGGTTGAAATGAAAATGTCGGGATGCCTTATGATTTGCGTTCCCGAGCGCAAGACAAAAAAGCGACCCGTTTTGAGGGCCGCTTAAAGATTCAGGTTTAGAAATAATTTGAGGATAAGGTTCAGATCTTAATAATTTGCAGTTACATAGTTGTGATAGGCGAGCGATCGGGCTATTTCAGCAACACGGACGAATTCTGCACGGTACCCATCTTCATCGCGTCCTCGGGCATTGCCGGCAATCGCGATCACCTGGTCATAATTTGATCGTTGTTTGAATTGAGAATTGCGAAGCAGCACCCCGAATTCAGCAACTGCAGCTGCAAATCTGAAATCGCTGGAACTGCTGTTGAACGAAGCCGGCAGATCTTTCACTACTGCAACAGACATTTTACTATAATCAGATTCGGGTTGTTTGTACCTGAATTTTACTGTCATCAATTCGTTGGCATAGGGCGAAGCAGGGGTGTTTTTAGGTTGCTGGTATTTCAATGGGTCGCCGCTATTACTGTAATCATCCGCGTAACCCTGTGGCACGATCTCATACAATGCAGTAACGGTATGCCCCGAGCCCATATCGCCAGCATCTTTTAAATCGTCATTAAAATCTTCTTTATTCAAAAGCCGATCTTCATAGCCAACCAGGCGATAGGCTTGCACTTTGGCCGGGTTAAATTCAACCTGCAGTTTCACGTCTTTGGCAACCATAAAAAGGGTAGCGGCATAGTCGTCGACAAGGGCCTCGGTGGCCTCACTTAAATTGTCGATGTAAGCATAATTTCCGTTGCCTTTGTCGGCCAGTATTTCCATTTTGCTGTCCTTCAGATTACCCATACCCATACCCAGAATGGTAATAGGTACGTTGCTGTACCGTTCGCGGGTGATGAGGCTTTCCATATCGGCATCACTCGATTCGCCAACATTAAAATCACCATCGGTTGCCATAATAATGCGGTTATTACCACCGTTGACATAGTTTTCCCTCGCGATAGCATAGGCAGTTCTGATCCCTTCTGCACCTGCTGTTGAACCACCGGCACGCAAGCGATCGATTACATTAATGATCAGATCCCGTTCGCTGCAGGGTGTTGATTCTAATTGCACACCTACATGGCCGGCATAGGTAACTATAGCTACCCTGTCAACAGGGCGAAGCCGGCCGATCAGCATTTTCATAGCAGCTTTTACGAGAGGTAATTTATTGGCGCTGGCCATTGAACCGGAAATATCCAGCAGGAATACCAGGTTTGAAGGTAGTAATTGGCTGATTGCAGCTTCACGCGCTTTTAGTCCGATCCGTACCAACCGGTGATTAGGGTTCCACGGTGCCGAAGATACTTCGGTGGTAATAGCAACAGGTTCATTGTTAACTGGTGCTGCCAGGTCGTATTTGAAATAATTGATCATTTCTTCGACACGAACCGCATTGGGTGGAGGCAATTTTCCGCTAATGATAAAGCGGCGAACATTGCTGTAGGAGGCAGGGTCAACATCGACCCCGAAAGTGGAGAGCGGTACATTTTTTGGATTGCTGAAGCCATTTTCATAGATCGGCTGGTAACTTTCGTTTGAACTTCCGCCAACCGGGCGATAAGGGTGCGGTAAATGCGGTCCTCTTCTAACCAGGTAATGATTGCCGTTGTTGTATATCTCGGGCAGACTGTTGGGACGGTACGAGTTAATGGTGGGTGCATTGTATCCGGCACTTTGTTTTGCTTGCCCGTTTTGTGTTTTTTGGCTGCTATTGACAGTTGGTGCAAGGTCCATCAGTTGGTTTCCGCTACCAGTGTCGTTGCTTTGGTCATTTTCGGCGTATTTCCGCTTTTCAGGTTGATACCGACTTGTGTTGTCAGAGGTATTAGTGCTTGCTGACGGATCAAGGTATACGTCGAGCGTATCGGTTTTGCTAAGGCTCATTGTCCTGCTTTTAAAACCTTTATAGCTGAATACAAGCCGACTGTTATTGTCAGGCACATCTATTGCATAAATTCCCCTAATGTTGGTTAATGTTCCGGAGGCTGTACTTCCGTCTATTTTTATAACCGCACCCGGAATAGGTAATTTATCATCGCTTCCATATACCGCACCTGTGATATGACGGATATTGTTGCACTTGAATGCGGCGAATGCGGCGACTACTAAAGTGATCAATATTAACTTTTTCATTTTATTGGTTTTTGTATCAGGATGCAGCTACATACAGATTTCCATAAACCGATGAAAAATTTTATTTTGTTGCCCTCAATGAAGTTTTTCAAAAGGAAGGGTAAGCCTGAGAGCAGTAGTGACGAGGAGCTTTTGGCTCGTTACCAAAGTAGCGGTGACCTGGCCTTGCTTGGAAGCCTTTTTGAAAGATATATGCCACTTTTATACGGTGTTTGCCTAAAATACCTAAAAGATGAAGAAAGCGCGAAAGATGCCGTAATGGGTATATTTGAAGAACTGATCGTTAAAGCAAAAAAGCACGAAGTAAAGCAATTCAGAAGTTGGGTGTATGTTTTGGGCCGAAATTATTGCTTGATGCAGTTACGCGCCGGCAAAGGACACCAGGAACTTAGTTTGGATGAAGTTATGGAATCGGTCCCTTTTTTGCATCCTGAAGACAACACCAATAAAGAAGAACTTTTAAGTGCTTTAGAACGATGTATGCAAAAATTGAACGATGGACAGCGACAAAGCGTTCAATTGTTTTACCTGGAGGAAAAATGTTATAAAGAGGTGGTTGAACTTACGGGTTATAGTATGAACGATGTGAAAAGTTATTTGCAAAACGGCAGACGTAACCTGAAAATTTGTTTGGAGAAAAATCGTGAGTAAGCGACGGGATCAAATAGCGCAGATAAAAAAATACACCAGCGGACAGCTGGATGCAGGGGCTATGCACCGGCTGGAGCGCGAAGCACTCGACGATCCTTTCCTTTCGGATGCACTTGAAGGTTACCAGACCTCAGACCCTAAACAAGAAGCAAACCTTGCTGAATTGAATGATCGCCTGCAATTGAGAATCGCGACACCAGTTCGCCGCCTGATCCCCTGGAAACCTTTGGCAATTGCAGCTTCGATATTGATCGTCATCGGTATCGGGCTTTGGTTGATGATACCTGTAAATAAAGAAAAAAACCAGTTGGTAGCAGACAATGTAAAGCCTGCGGCGCATGAAAAACAAAATATTGCCCCGGTACCTGCCAGTATACCCGGCACTACCGATTCAACAGATAAAAAACTGCGTAACGCTAACGATGCCGGTCAGCAAGGCGTGCCGGCCTTGTCAGCGCCTGTTGCCATTCAAAAGCAGACTTTAGCCAACAATCAAAATTCTTCAACGGCAGCAAATACACCGGTTAAGAATGACACATCGATTTATGCAACTACCGCGCTGGGAAAGCAAGCAGACAAACAAGCACCACCAACCACACTGAATGAAACTGCCATTGCGCAACAGGATGTAAGCTTGAATAAGAAAGCCAACCAGCCGACCATTGTCCCGGCAGACAAGTCAGCCCGGCAGCAAACCTTATTGCAAAGCAAGGTTGAAGGGCTTAATGTAAGCCCCGCAAACCGAACATTGGCCGGTACGGTAACCGGCTTAAACGGTACACCGTTAGCCGGGGCGGTCGTGAAAATGTCAGGAACTACCTTTGGAGCTGTCACTGACGAGAACGGCCACTTTGTGATCCATGATGTACCCGAAAAGAAAAACCTGACGGTTGGTTACATTGGTTATAGTTCGGCCCTGGTAAAGGTTAATGGTGCAGATTCCGTAAACATAAGCTTGTCACCCGTATCGCGTATCTACGGCGCGAACAATGGGGGATCAATGGACGTTCTAAAATCAACGGACGCCCATCCAGGTGCGGGCTGGAAGGCATTACAATCGTACCTGGCAAAAAATGCTTCTATGCCCGATGGGCAGGCTGGCAAAGTTTACCTTTCCTTTCTGGTGGACGGGCTGGGCAACCTGAGTAATTTTAAGGTATTAAAAAGTTTGAGCGAAACGGCCGACCAGAAAGCGATCGATCTACTGGTTCATGGTCCGGGTTGGGTAGGCAACGCCGATGGTAAAGCGCATGAGGTTAAGTTGATGGTGGAGTTTAGGTAAGGAATGAAAGCAAGCAATATTAATAATTAACTAAATTATTGCTTTTAACTTTTTATAGGCCTTTAAATACTTGTTCAATCTTTTAAGATCTTTTCGGCGTACTTTATCCATCCTGGTTATTGTTAAATTATCTGCTAAATCATTCAATTTTACTCTGATTGCTAGCGGATTCTCAGCCACCCGATCGATGAATGCTTCATAGTCTTCGTCTTCGTTGATTTTGGTAACGCATTTCAAAGCTTCTATAACTTCATTAGAAAAACCCTCCGCAAGCAATTGATCGAAAGTCCAGTCTGTGTCTTCCACAACATCATGCAGAGCACCTACAATCTTTTCATCATTTGTTTCACCGGCACTTATAACCCTTTTAATATGTTCGATATAAGGAGCACCATATTTGTCTACTACGCCCTTATGAGCCTGAGTAGCGATATCAATTGCTTTTTTTAAAGTTGCCATAATTTTTTAAGGTTGTCATAATTATTGTTTTCGAGTCTTTTTGTTTCTAAATATCAATAATATTTGAAACTGCAGGCGAAGGGCATTTCCAATCAACAATATGTCTCCATATTAGTTGCCAGCGTTATCATCAAAGGCAGGTTAAATATAAAGTACTGTATATCCTGGGTAATTTATTTGCCTGAGCCAAATAAATATAAGATTAATAGAAACAAGGCCGCTCAAAAAAAAAGAGAAAATCGTAATAAATGTGGAATATCGAACCTGCAATCCTTTCACCACTCAATGCACCACCTTCTCCGCAAATGAAAATACCTTTTGCATCACCGGCGTTGGGCGGGCCCCTATGTTTTGCCTGATGTTCAACTCTTCTTCAGCAATTTTTACGAATAGCCCATCGATAGCCTTTTGTGTGGCGTAATCAGAAATATCCGGATTGAGGTGTTTTACGAAGGGAATTTTGTTGTATTCTTTTGCAGCATCGCCATAATATTTGGTGGCGCCAACTTTATTTAAACTGGCCTGAATTACAGGTTTAAATTGTGCGGCGAGTGCAGCTGATGTGTTTGTCCTGAAGTATTGGGTAGCGGCGTCTTTTGGGCCCATTAAAATATTACTTACATCGGTTAGCGTCATTTTTTTGATGGCCGTCAGGAAAATTGGCTTGGCATCTTTAGCGGCATTTTCGGCTGCACGATTAAGCGAAAGAATAACGTTATCACAAAGTTTTCCGAGGCCAATTTCACGCAAAGCTTTTTCTGCGTCTTTGGCTTCCGGAGGAAATACGATCTTAACTTCTGCGTCTCCCATGAAACCATTCAGGGCCGAAAGTTTATCGGTGCTTTTTGAAGTGCCTTGTTCCAGAGCCTGTTTTAAGGCTGTGCTGATCTCAAGTATTGATGGACCATCCTGAATGGTGGCTGTTGGTTTGATAATGTCAAAGCTTGAAAAAGTTAAGCTAATTGTCAACAAAAACAGTATTAAGAATACTTTTTTCATGGTTGCAAAATAAATGAAATGTGGGGTGGGGGTATTTATCCTATTAATCTTAACAGGGCAAAAATACCTGCAGCTATCAACGCTGAAATAGGGATAGTTATTATCCATGCCCACACCAGGTTAACAGTAACACCCCAGCGCACAGCTGATAATCGTTTGGTGAGTCCTACGCCAATAATCGAACCGGTGATGGTATGCGTGGTAGAAACCGGGATGCCAAAATATTGCGTAAAAAACAAAGTGATAGCGCCGGCAGTTTCGGCACTTACCCCTTCTAAAGGCGTGATCTTGGTGATCCGTGATCCCATGGTTTTTACAATTTTCCATCCACCCGAAAGAGTACCCAATGCTATCGCTGAATAACAGGCCAATGGGATCCAATTGGGCATTGCAGCGCCGGAGCCAATTACTTTGGCAGCAATGAGTGCTACATAGATGATACCCATTACCTTTTGCGCATCGTTACCGCCATGCGCATAACTCAACGCAGCAGATGATAATAATTGCAAACGTTTGAACCATTTTTCGGCATTTGCCGGCCGCGAGTTTTTACTGAGGTGCAATACAATAATGGTAACGATATAAGCGACTACCATACCCATCAACGGAGCGAGTACGATATAGGCGATGGTTGTTAGTACTAATTTTAAATTTATGGCACTGATGCCATCGGCACCCATATACAAGGCATTGGTAATACCGGCACCGGCAAAACCACCGATGAGTGTGTGCGACGAACTGGAAGGAATGCCAAACCACCAGGTAGTTAGATTCCAGGTGATAGCTGCTATTAAACCGGCAAGTAATACCTGCAGGGTTACAAAATGCTCGTTAACTATTTTAGATACTGTTTTAGCAACGTTGTGTTCTTTAACAAAAAAGAATACAATGAAATTAAATGTGGCTGCCCATAAAACCGCCTGAAAAGGTGTTAGCACCTTAGTTGAAACAATGGTTGCTATTGAATTTGCCGCATCGTGGAAGCCATTGGTGTAATCAAACAATATAGCCAGGCCAATTACGAGTACGAGTGTGCTTGTTACCATGTAATCCGATCAGGCGTTTTTTACTAAAATTGATTCCATCACGTTTGCAGCATCCTCGCAACGGTCGGTAGCGGTTTCAAGGGCCGAATATATCTCTTTATATTTGATTAGCCGTATCGCGTCAGTTTCGTACAGGAAGAGGTCGGCTACAGCCCGGTCAAAAACAAAGTCGGCCTGGTTTTCTACGCTGTTGATACGAATGCAGGAATCTGCAATAGCGCGAACGTTTCGGATGTCTTTCAATTCTCTGACGGCTTTTTCAAGGTCGAGACTCGCCTGATAGATCAGATCTGATAATTTACGGATATGTTCGTTCAGATCATCGATTCGGTAAAGCAGCATTCGGTTGGCTGCGCCCTGTATATTATCGGCTACATCATCAATAGCGGTGGCAAGGGCATGAATATCTTCGCGGTCAAAAGGCGTGATAAAGTTTTTCCCAAGTTCAAGGTATATCTGGTGGGTAATTTCGTCTCCTTTGTTCTCCAGTTTGTCAATATGTTTGTAAAGCTCATCCCGCGTGCCCGAATTGGCTGAATTTACTGCTTCAACCAGGCTGCCGGCCATCGCTATCACATTATTAGCGGCTTGTTCGAATAATGGGAAAAATATTTTTTTGTCTTTTGGAACAAAATACTGGAAGATACTATTCAGAGACATATTAGAAAGATCAGTAGTCGATTACAAGTCGTTTGTTAAATTTTTGCAAAGTTAATGTTTCCAATGTTAATTTTATCTTAACTATTTAGAACAGGTATTGCTGGAAATGAAATGCCCTGTTTGGCTTTTTGTAAGGTAAAACCGAATGTCGAACCCAGGCCCTCGGTACTGCGCACATTAATGGTTTGCTGGTGCGCCTCGATAATATGTTTCACAATAGCCAAACCAAGCCCCGAACCGCCGATCTGTCTTGAGCGACTGGTGTCAGTTCTGAAAAAGCGTTCAAAAAGACGAGGAAGGTATTTTTCTTCAATACCGATGCCATCGTCAGTTACTTCAACCAATACCTGGTCGTGCAGTTCAAACAGGCTTACCGAGGTGCTGCCCTCTTCTTTGCCATATTTGAACGAATTATCGATCAGGTTTACCAATACCTGTCTTATTTTTTCCCTATCGGCATTAACCAAAATCGGCTCGTCATATTTTTGTTTGAATACCAATTTGATATGATGATCGGCGGCTTTCATTTCTAATGATTCGAAAACCTCTTTGATCAGGTCGTTGATCTTGAACTTTGTATAGTTAACAGGTATTTCGCCTGTTTCCAATTTCGAGATCTCGTCCAAATCTTTGATCAGGTAACTCAGGCGGTCGACATTTTTTGAGGCTTTATCCAGAAACTGGCGAGCCATGTCGGTATCTTCAAAATCATCATCTACGATGGCATCGATATAACCCTGTATCGCAAAAAGCGGTGTCTTGAATTCATGCGAGATATTTGAAAGGAAATCGCGCCTGAATTTTTCCTGTTTGCGCAGATCATCGATTTCGCTTTTCTTTTGTCGCGCCCATTCGGTTACTTCCTGTTGTACATCATTGATCGGGTCGGCACTAACATGTTCACCCAGCGCATCGCGCAGATCGCGACCCAGTTTCAGGTTATGGATCAGTTTGTAAATGATCTTAATTTTAGAATAGATATACTTTTCGAGCAATGCATAAAAAGTAACAAAACTGATAACTAAGGTGATGAAGAAAGTGACACCTACATCATACCAGCTATGCTTAAAATAAAAGTTGACCGCCGAAACGGTAATAGCCACAGCAGCCGCGTTAATGAATACCAGAACCTGTAATTTCATACCCGTAAAGTTACAATTTACAGGCAACTATGATTCAATTAATGAAGAGAAGAATATTAAATTACAGTTATTAATTTGTAGATTTTTTCTAAGACAAGCCCTTATTTCGAGGTGGTTAGGTCGTGGTCGATGATCACATCGTTTGACATGACCAGGCTGTGGCCGCCAACGCCATAATCGGTTCTTTCTATCTGAAATTCGCCCTTAAATTCAGCAACTGAACCGGTTTCGGTATAGGTAAATGGTATGGTGACGGTATTGGTTTTGTCTTTGATCGTCAAATTGAAGGTTCCGGTAAATTTATTGCCGGCAATATGTTTAAAGGAGACCGATTTAAGCGTAATGCTAGGATATTTTGTTACATCGAAATAGCTGTCGCTTTTCAGATGGTCGTTACGTGTGCCATTATCCGTATCGATCGTATTGGTTTCAACTGATGCTAAGATCGAACTGCCGGTCAAATTAGCCTCATCAAATTTAATCTCTCCTTTAAAACCTGCCAGAGTACCATCCACTGTTATACCCAGGTTTTTGATGTGAAATAAGATCGAAGATCTGGTAACAGTTTGTGTTTTAACCTGTGCAAAGCAAATTGCATTGAATAACACAAAGAGAAATACCAGTGATATCTTTTTCATTTGCTAAATATAATTAAGCGATTTGAGAATAAGACGTATAGGTAATCAGATTATTACACAGAATAGGTAAATATATTCTTAGATCAAGTGGCTTTGTTGAATTAAAACTCCACATGCGCCCGCAAACCAAACACATTTACAGGCCCCCTGTCTGCGTTGTAGGCAGGGTGTATGATAAATTGGTAGTCGGGGCTAAGCCAAACTTTTTTCTGGTAGGCGTTGATCTTGTAATAGAACTCTGCGATGAATTCGGGCGAGTAGTTTAATTGACCATCGCCTATGATAAAACCATAACCACCAGCGGCAAGATATGCCCGATGGTCGGCGGAAATGCCGTTAACAATAAATGCCAGTCCTATTTCGTCATTAGCCCGTTTCCAGGAGCTGCCCTTTAACACACCGCCAAAGGAAACCGAGCGGTCGATCTCGGTAAAAAACCAGGTTTCGGTATGCCCGTCGTTATAGCTGGCTTTGGCAAAAACCCCAAAATCTTTGCTTAAATACTGATCAGTGTTGATCCCGAACCCATATTTATGCCGGCCGTAGTGCTGTGTACTGTCGATGTTTGGTGCAGCGGGATTTTGCTCAACAGCCAGTTTATAATTACCGAATTTGCCATTATTGAGGAAGCTAAGCACCCGGAACGAACCTTTCTGCCCATCAATAGTATAGCGTTTTTCAAATTCAAGTGTTTGGGTATTGGCCTGCCCTATTTTCCCATCCCATACCGACTGGTTTGCTTCTGTCGTAACCATGGTCAATGCCAGGCGCAGCGTCCAGGTGGGTTGTCCAAGTTCGCCTGTTAAGCCCAGCACATATCCCCTGGTATTTGCAGGGTAATCCCATGCGCCGTTATCCATCAAAGCCCAGTTCATGAATTGGGCACGCGGGTCATGACTGAAATTATTATTATCGAAAAAATCGGCCATCCCAAATTTCCCTACAACAAGGGAAAAATAACGTTTGCTCCTTAGCCTTGCCAATTGATTGATATCGTCTTCAATAGTGTCTTTACCGGCACCCCATTCAAAAGTCTGTTTTAAGTACAATCGGGCTATATATATCTTATTTTGAACACCGCCCACCCTAAATGTTTCGCCGTTAGGAAAGCCGGCAACACCGAGCGTTTGGCTTAAACCCGCGCCTCCTGATATCTCCGGATCGAAATAACCTTCTGCGCCTTTCCAGAGCCTGGCACCTCCAAATAAAGTGGAAGTAATTGACGATTGTGTTTCTTCTTTCGTTGATAGACTATTCTTGCCCGAATACGGTGCATTAAATGACGGCTTGTATTGCGTAATGATCGTTTGCTGAAAATGCAGATTAGTTTGCTGTTGCTTTACGGTGTCCTGTGCAGCAGCAATACGGGCAATCGCGATAAAAATTGATATAATGGAAATAAATTTCTTCATAAAGCAGGGTAAAAGTAGCATTGCGTTATTAAGTTTATGTTAACTAATTGCGCAATGTTTCCGGGTAAAACCGGGCGTAATATCCGGACCAATAAAATTGCCATCGCATTTGTTTTACAGCCATAGTTCGAATTTTTTGATGAACCAGGTTTTGACTGCCTGTGTAAGTAAACAATAGGCCAGCAATATACCCAGTAACCAGGGGAAAAAGGCTAATGGCAGCGCCACCATTTTAAAGGCCGCCGCAAATGGCGAAAAAGGTATAAAAATGCCTATGGCCATGATCGCACTTGTCAACGCAACTACCGGTGCAGTAGCCCAGCTTTGTATAAATGGTATTTTCCGGGTGCGTATCATATGAACGATCAATGTTTGCGATAGCAAACTTTCAACAAACCAACCTGTCTGAAACAATGACTGGTGTGCCGGTGAATTTGCTTTGAAAACAAACCAAAGCACCGCAAAAGTGGCATAATCAAATACCGAACTTATCGGACCGATGAAGATCATGAACCTGCTGATACCGCCGGCGTCCCATTTGCGGGGGGTAACGATATAATCTTCGTCCATGAAGTCCCATGGAATGGAAATTTGCGAAACATCATACAGTAAATTATTGATCAGGATCTGGATCGGCATCATCGGCAAGAATGGGAGCAGGGCACTGGCACCCAGCATACTGAACATATTACCGAAATTACTACTGGCCGTCATCTTGATGTATTTGATGATGTTACCAAAGGTTCTCCGGCCGTAGATCACGCCTTTACGAAGCACCATCAGATCTTTCTCGAGCAGAATTATATCTGCACTTTCCTTTGCGATATCCACAGCGGTATCTACCGAAATACCGACATCCGCATCCCGCAATGCTGCCGCATCGTTGATACCATCGCCCATAAAGCCTACAGTGTGCCCTTTGGCTTGTAGTACCTTTACCACCCTCGATTTTTGCAGGGGACTTAATTTGGCAAGAATACTGATATCGTCTATCCTGGCACTCAGTTCCTCGTCGCTCATATCTTCTAATTCTTTGCCCAGGAGTATATTGTTGATGGGTATACCTACATCCTTACATATCTTTTTGGTAACAACTTCATTGTCGCCGGTGAGCACCTTGATACTGATACCCAAACGGTGTAAAGCCTCGATAGAAGGTTTAGCCGATGGTTTTGCAGGATCAAGAAAGCCTATAAAGCCAGTCAGTATCATATTGCTTTCGTCGGCTACCGAATAATTCAGTGGTCGTTCGTCGTATTCTTTGACAGCTACCAGCAAAACCCGAAGACCTTCTTCATTCAACTTGGAAGATATCTTCAAAATGGTTTGTTTCATTTTTTCATCCATCGGGATTATGTCGTCCTTATCGATTTGCAGACTATTGTCTTCACCCGGATCAAAAGCATGACTGCACAGGTCGAGCATTTCCTCTACTGCACCCTTGCAGATCAATAAATGCTTGTGATTTTTTTCTTCAAGGATAACAGACATGCGCCTGCGTTGAAAATCAAAGGGTATCTCATCAACTTTTTGGTACGATTCGCCCTCCTTCAGGCAGGCGTGCAGTTCGACGTGCTCTAAAACAGCCACGTCGAGCAGGTTTTTCAGCCCGGTTTGATGATAGCTGTTCAGGTAGGCCCATTTCATTACTTCGCTGTCCTCAAGGCCATACACGTTCAAATGCCGCTCCAGCACGATCTTGTCCATAGTAAGCGTCCCGGTTTTATCGGTGCACAAAATATCCATTGCGCCAATGTTCTGGATAGCGTTCAGGCGTTTTACAACTACTTTACGTTTTGACATGTTGACCGCGCCCTTGGCCAGGTTGGCGGTTACGATCATAGGCAACATTTCGGGTGTCAGACCAACAGCTATCGATATGCCAAATAAAAATGCCTCCAGCCAGTTATGCTTGGTTAAGCCATTGATCAAAAACACCAGTGGAACCATGATTAGCATGAACCTGATGAGGAGCCAGCTAACGCTGTTAACCCCCTTATCGAAACTCGTTTCGGCACGTTTACCAACGAGTGATTTTGATAACGAACCAAAATAAGTTTCTCCACCGGTATTGACAACGATCGCCTGGGCAGTACCGCTAACCACGTTGGTACCCATAAAACAGACGTTATTAAGATCTAATGGTGATTTTTTTTTGGCACCGCGATCAGCAGCATCTGTTTTTTCTACCGGTAAAGCTTCGCCTGTTAATATGGCCTGGCTCACAAACAAGTCCTTTGAATGCAGGATGCGTACATCAGCAGGGATCATGTCGCCTGCCGATAGCTGGATCAGATCACCCGGAACCAGTTTTTTGATATCGATCTCTTGTTTTTCCAGGCCAACGCGCAACACGGTCGCTGTCGTTTTTACCATCGACTTTAATTTTTCAGCCGCCTGGTTGCTACGAAACTCCTGCACAAACCGGAGCATCGCACTCAACATCACCATGATACTGATCACGATAACAGTTGTATAGTCGCGGTCGGCCGGCGCCTGTATCACCACGTCAGTAATAGAAGAAATAATTGCTAGTACGATCAAAACCCCGATAAACGGGTTTAAAAAGGCCTCGAAAAATTGAATGTACCATTTTGGCGCTTTCTCATGTGCCACTTCGTTCGGGCCATAAGTGCTTAAACGCTCTCTCACCTCTTCTGCCGTGATACCCTGATCGCTGGTACCCAGTAATTCCAAAAAATCAACTTTACTGCCAGCGGAAGCTTCTTTGATCTTTAATGCCGAAACACCTTCAAATTCGCTGGACGAATTGCCGTTCTTTTTGGCTAAATTTTTATAAACTGAACTGATTTTTTCTCTTTTAAGCATCGTCAATGATTTGCCCCGTTTTGTCGGGCTGCCTAAAAGGTATGCGGTCCGGCTAACGGGAGGTTAGTAGTTTTTTTGATATACAACTCGGACCAGTATCCATTTTTTTTAATTTTTAATCAGCGCAAAAGTATAAAACAAATCAATGGTATTGTATTATTCTTGTATTGGTAACATTTAATTTGTCCACCAGTTTAGTTCTGGGGGTAAAATTTAATCGGATAATAAAAAAAACTATATCCTGATAGCGGGCAGAAAATAAAGTTTTACGACTCCCTAATGCCAAATTTGCGTGGCAAATCTATCGTAAAATATCAACTTCACTATAAAATTGCTTCAAATACAATTCCATAAACTCGTGCCGTTGCAGGGCAAGACGTTTTCCGGCAGCGGTATTCATTTTGTCTTTAAGCAATAATAGTTTTTCGTAAAAATGATTGATGCTGGGTGCGGAGGATGCCTTATAAGCTTCTTTTGACAGATGCAGGTCAGGTTTTATTTCGGGATTATAAATTTCGCGACCTTTAAAACCTCCATAACTAAAAGCTCTGGCAATACCAATGGCCCCGATTGCGTCTAACCTGTCTGCATCCTGTACAATAGCCAACTCTTTTGAATGAAAGCTGATATTTTCGAAGCCTGACTTAAACGAGATATACCGGATGATCTGCTGAACATGTTCGATGACGGTAGTATCCATAGCGATACTTTGCAGAAATTTCCCGGCTACTTCGGGCCCTATTTCTTCGTTTCCGCCATGAAACTTGCTGTCCGCGATATCATGCAGCAAGGCAGCCAGTTCAACGATCAATAAATTGCAGGGTTCGTCGGCAGCAATTCTTTTTGCATTTACCCACACCCGATAAATATGCCACCAGTCGTGACCCCCTTCGGCATTTTTCAGGGTCTCTTTAACAAAAGAGCTTGTTTTTTCTATGATCGCAGCATGTTCCATATGGCTGCAAAAATAGGGCAATTCGGGAAACTAATTCCACCGATAATTATACCTGGACGGTGATTTTTAAACCGATCAATTGGTAAGGATCGGTCTCTAGTATTTCTGCGATATGTAATAACCTGTCGACGGTGATCTTGGTGTAGCCCAGTTCTATCTTGCTATAAGCGTTTTGCGAGATACATAATTTAGCTGCCAGATATTCCTGGGTATAATTCCTGTATTCACGTACTTTCCTGATATTTTCCGCTACGTGTTTGGTTCTATTATTTAGTGCGTCCTTCATAATTGCCGTGTTTAAACCAGTTATTATTAAACAAGTACGCAACCAGGACAGGAATGGTTTTTTGAGAGGGACTGAAATTATGGCTCGTTATCGTAAAGAACGGTAATGGCGGGTAGTAAAGTTGCCAGGTTAAGTGGTATTTGGTCGTTGCTTAAAATTGGCTTATGCTTGGCATAGAAGTTATAAACGGCTGCTTCATCATCTTTGCTGTCTTTATTGCTTGTATGAAATCTGAATTGAAAAGGAATCACAAAATCATGAAGTTTTTCTTTGTCGGGAATGATCCATTTGTGATTGGTCTTTTTCATGGCATCAATAACCGCGGGTACCAGGATGGCATCATCAGCATAATAAATGACCAGATTTTTTAGATTGCCCTGCTCGTCGGCCGAAAATTTGAAAACAACCAAACCACTTGCCTTACTCATCCTGATGCTTTGGCTTACTTTCAGGCTGTCGCGAAAGAACTGGGTCATGGCAGTTTTACCTCCCTGAAATGGAAAGGCAAGCTGCTGTTGTGCCAGGCAATGAGTGCAGATCAGTAAAGTTACGATCAAAAATATTTTCTTCATTTCAATGGGTCATTCCTGAGGCGCTCTTTTTGTGCCTTCGTAAAGTTCATATTCTAACAAGCGGCAATCCAATTTGCCGTTATAAAACTCAACCCGACGATTGGCTGCGAGACCGATTTTTTTAGCCAGGTCCGGATTTCCTGTAAAAATATAGCCACGGTAGCCTTTACATTGCTGCTTCATATAATCGCCAATTCGCCGGTAGGTAGCTTCCAGTTTAGTATGCGTACCAAGTCGTTCACCATATTCCGGGTTAAACATAACAATACCTTTTTCTTCCGGCACAGGTGTTTCCGCAAAATCACAAACGTTAAAATCGATCAAATGGTCTACACCAGCGGTTTTTGCATTTTTTTGTGCGATATCAACCGCATCTGCCGAAAGATCGGTAGCAATGATCTTAAAGCTCAGTTGTTTTTTTGCCTGGTCCTTCAACTTTCGCCTTTCCACAAAAAACACCTCTTCCTGGTAGCCGATGATGTGCATGAAACCATAATTCATTCTGAAAAACCCCGGGGTTTTGTCTGTTGCAAGCAAAGCTGCCTCAATTGCCAGAGTCCCTGAGCCGCACATAGGATTTATAAATGTACTATTGCGGTCCCAGTTAGTTGCCATGATGGTTGCTGCTGCCAAAGCTTCGAGCATTGGCGCTTTACCTGGTATTTTCCGGTAGCTGTGTTTAGCGAGGGTTTCGCCCGAAGTATCCAGAAAAATATCTGCACGGTCATCCTGCCAGTACAAATGAACCACAGTTTTGTTCTGCTCGGCGCCTGAATTTGGCCTGATACCTTTTTTGTCTTTTATGCGATCAACAATAGCATCTTTCACTTTCACATTGGCGAAGAGTGGCGTAGTTATATGCTCGTTGTTAACATTGGATGTTACCGAGAAATAGCCGCTGAAATCTATCAGTTCTTCCCAGGCTATAGCAACCAATTCATCGTAAAGCTCCTGCGGGTCGGCTGCTTTGAAGCTTTTTATCAGGTAAATCACCTGGCTGGCACAACGCAGGTTAAGGTTCAATGCTACGCAGTCATTGACAGTGCCATTAAGCTCAACGCCGGTTGCAAATACTCTTGATGGCTTAAAGCCAAGATCTTCAACCTCTTTCTGCAAATAGGGTGAAAGCCTTTTATTGCAGGTAATAACGATCCTGCTTTCGGTGTGGAAAACTTCCATAAATTGTTGGCGAATTTATGAATTTAACTCCCCGATTTTATAGCTTATCCATTAACTTTACATTTTTAATTTTTAGAACATATGGAAATTAAGGGCAAAGTACATGAAGTTTCGCCTACCGTACAGGTAACTGACTCATTGAAGAAGCGGGAATTGATCGTTGAATACGTCGAGAATCCGCAATACCCGGAATATTTGAAGTTTGAAGCGATACAAGATCGCTGCAATTTGCTGGATAACATTCGTGTTGGCGATGATATTGAAGTGTTTTTTAACCTTCGTGGTCGTCCATGGACCGACAAAACCGGCAAAAAGACCTATTTTAATTCGCTGCAATTGTGGAAGATCAATGTTTTGGCCGGTGCAAATAATAACACTGTGCCTGAGTTTGCGCCACCAGTTGACCTTAGCGCAGCACCTGAAGAAGACGATCTGCCGTTTTAATTTCGCCTGAAGCGGTATTTTAAAGAGCATTAGAAAGGCCCTTATCTGTTAATGATAAGGGCCTTTTTGTTTTGCTATTTTTTGGCTTTATCAAGGTTTCCGGGTTCATTTCCTTTAATTCTTTTTAATACACGTAAACGATCAGTTTCAGGAAGCTGTTGCAGCTTTTTCCCATTGATAATAGTATCGCCATTGTTGATCCCGAATGCTATGGGCCTATTATTTTGTCCAAAAATCAGTGCAGGGAGCGTAAATATCAGGATGATCGATAGGCCAAAAATCAGCTCGAAGCCTGGTTTATTAAAACGCTGTTCCATGATAAAATTTAAATTTACCTTTCAAAACTACCAAGCTATTCAATACCAAGGTGTTAAATTGCCGGGCGCATTTGTTAAAAATTGTTAAAACGGGTGGTTTTGAGCTTATTTGAAATATTTTTGCTGTAATAATGAAGAAGAAGAGTTTAGGATTGATCATAGGCCTTATGGGTTTTGCACTGTTAGGTGTATTGGCGATGCAATTGTATTTTCTTCGTCAATCATACCTCACCCAATCGGATATTTTCGATCGATCTGTCAATGACGCTTTAAATGCGGTAGTTGCCAAACTTGCCAAGCAGGATGCCAATAGCTTTTTGCATAAGAAAGCAAGGATGATGGAGTTACAGCAGCAAAAGAGCAATAAAGCTTATTTGGCCAGTCAGTCCGAAAAAATATCAGCTGACGACCAGGAAAAAAAGCCTAAAAAACCGATGTCATCGCACGAACGCCGGTTGAATGCATTGCGCGACAGCCTCAGACAGGTAATAGCCACGAATAAACTGGATGAAGAATTTTTCAATATGGCCCAATCCGGTCAACTGATGCTGCATGTGCGCTATGAAGAATACACGGATGAATTTGGTATCACCCGTTCCAGAATGATCGATCCGAAGATCATACGGGAAGCCGGAGCTAAAGTGAACTATAAAAAGCCGGCCCGGTTGCACAAATATGATACAGCCTATGTCGATTATATCGACCCGCAATTTGGCAAACAGACCATACCAGTGGTGCAGATCGACCCCTTATGGCAGCGTGAACAGGATCGGAAAAAAAGTGAACGCCAGTTTCAGGAAGTGAAAAAGATGCTGGAAGTTGATTCGATCCAAAACCTGAATAAAGGCATTAAGTCGAATGTGATCGAGAACCTGGCCTTTGAATACCAAAAATCAGACGAGCCCCTGGCTAAACGCCTGAATTGGTTTTGGATCGATTCGCTGTTGAAATTTGAGTTTCATAATAAAGGCATATCGCTTCCCTTTATTTACCAGGTTAAAACCTTCAACACCGATTCGTTATTGTTTTCGAACGCTAACTATACGGCCAGCGAAAAAGTAAACGCAAAGGATGCCAATGCCTACCAGGTAGCCATTTTTAGCAAGGAAGTGATCAATGATCCCGGTAAGATCAAGGTATATTTTCCGCAAAAAAATAAATTGATCCTTACAAAAATGACGGCAACTATGGCTACCTCGGGCGGATTGTTGCTTATTCTGATCGTTAGCTTTGGTTATACCATATTTTCAATTCTCCGTCAGAAAAAAATATCCGAGATGAAGATGGACTTCATCAATAATATGACGCACGAATTCAAAACGCCGGTTTCTACCATCATGATCGCCAGCGAAGCACTCAAAGACAAGGAGATCAACAATGACAGGGCGCGTGTTGAACGCCTGGCCAATATTATTTTTGAAGAGAATCAGCGCCTGGGTAGCCATATTGAACGTGTGCTAAATATTGCCAGAATAGAAAAAAATGACTTTAAGCTAGACATCAGGGAAATCGATGTTAACGAAATGGTTACTACTGTACTTGATAGCATGGCACTAAAACTGCAAAAACATCAGGTTACTGCTAACTTGCACCTTGATGCGCAGCATGCGACAATTGAAGCAGACGAATTGCATTTTTCGAACATATTGTATAACCTGATTGATAATGCCATCAAATACAGCCCCGAAGCACCTGAAATTACGATCAGTACTTTTAATAAAGATGATCAATTGGTGATAAGGGTTGCAGATAAGGGAATTGGAATGAACCGCGACCAGCAAGCTAAAATATTTGAGCAGTTTTACCGGATACCAACCGGAAACCTGCACGATGTAAAGGGTTTTGGTTTAGGCCTCAGCTATGTTAATACCATAGTTAAAAAGCTGAATGGTTCGATCAGCGTGAGATCAGAAAGAGAAAAGGGCTCGGAATTTGAATTGAAATTCCACACCACATAACCTAAAAATCATGAAAAAAATACTTTTGGTGGAGGACGATCCGAACCTGGGACTACTTTTGCAGGATTACCTGCAACTGAAAGGAAAGTTTGAAGTTATTTTATGCAAAGATGGGGAGGAGGGCCTGCGTACATTTACCAAACATAATTTCGACCTGTTGATATTGGATGTAATGATGCCAAGGAAAGATGGTTTTACGCTGGGAAAAGACATCAGGAGGATAAATGAAAAGGTGCCTATTATTTTTGCTACCGCCAAAGGTATGATCGAAGATAAAACACAGGCTTTTAACCTGGGCGGCGATGATTATATCACCAAACCATTCAGAATTGAGGAATTGTTATTGCGTATCAACGCTTTACTCAAGAGAGCTAATAACTCAGAAAAAAGTGAAGAAGAAAAACAAACGCACTTTAAAATAGGGAATTACGATTTTGACTTTACCACTCAGGTGATCTCGATCGGTGATTCTCATCAAAAATTGTCGACCAAAGAAGCTGAATTGTTGCGCCTTTTGTGCTTGCGTAAGAACGATGTACTAACCCGCGAGGAGGCCTTGCTGAATATATGGCACGACGATAATTATTTTAACGGCCGCAGCATGGATGTGTTCCTGAGTAAGATCAGAAAATATTTGAAAGATGATCCGGCTGTCGAGATCATCAATGTGCATGGCCGTGGGTATAAATTGTTGATGAATTGATACCGGCAAGGTTTCAATTCTTTACCGGCGAGCGCACAAAAAGTATAGCGAACAGCAGGCCAAAAATGGTATAAAACCCAGTTAAAACCCAAATTATTAGCGGTTTATCCGGGTGAGGGATGAGATCTTTTAAAAGTGCTAAGCCGCCTACAACAAATTGCGCCATATTAGCTGTAACCAAAGGTTTATTGTAAATACCACCTATAACGCTTTCTTTAGCCATCCAGTTGAGCATGGCAAACCCGAAAAATAGTCCGCCCATTACCTGAAGCACAAGGATCAATATGGACTCAACGCCGAAAACTAAATAATTCGCTATTTCAACCGGGAAGAAAGTTAGGCTGATGCCAATGATCGCAAGAAATACTGCGCTGGTGGTCATAATGATCCTGGTGTTCATTTGCTTTATCTTTTTAAGAATACTGTTGTAAAATGGTGGTGATTTGATTGTTTATTATTTGAGGGCTTCCCCAAAGTGGATAATATTACCGTTATTATCCAATACGCTGAACTGCTTCATACGCCAGGGCTTTACCGCTAATTTTCCATTGGGATGAACCAGGCCGAGTGGCTCATATTGGGCATAAAGCTGATCAACTTCCGTTACATGCAGAAAACATCCGGTAGCCTTTGGTATTTCGATATCACTGCAGGGCCATAGGTGTATTTGAATTTTATCCTTGCTAAAAATTAAATAGCCATCCCAATTAGCGACCAATGTGAAGCCAAGTTTTTCTGTATAAAATGCTATCGTCTCATCCGCGTTAAGCGAAGCTAAAATAGGGTCGGCGGTTTCTATCATAACAATCGGTTGGTTTGAGTTTCAAATATAATTGTTAGGGTTTAGCTTGTAACAAATTTGTTAGCCGGCGGCAGAAAATATTAGTAGTAAAATAGATAGGTTTGTTTATTCTTCAACCATTAACTGATCAAAACAATGAAAAGAAAATTACTTTTTTCCGCTTTATTTTTTGCCGTTTTTTCGGGCTCCGCTTTTGCGCAAAGCGAGGGAGACGCGGCAACCCTTCAAAAGATAAGGGATGAGGGGCTCAATCATTCCAAAGTAATGGAGACGGCATTTTACCTGACCGATGTAGCGGGCCCCCGCCTGGCTGGTTCGCCGGGTTTAAAACGCGCACAGGATTGGGCTGTCGATCAGCTCAAAACCTGGGGATTGGTCAATGCACAGCGCGAGCCCTGGGGTAAATTTGGCAAAGGCTGGGAAGTGCAGAAAAACTATGCTGCTATTACGGTGCCTTATTACCATGCAATTATTGCTATACCCAAAGCCTGGACGCCAGGAACAAATGGGGAAATTAAAGGCGATGTCGTGCTGGTTAAGATAGACACCACTGCCGATTTTGATAAATATAAAGGACAACTGGCTGGAAAGATCGTCATATTTGATACTAAATCAACAACCCTTGCCGGGGGAACCAGGCCAGATTTGACCCGGTATACTGACGAAGAATTGGATAAAATGGAGAAAGCTGTGGCCACGCCGGTGGCACCTCGTCGTGGGCCAAATCCCCAGGCTGCTGCATTCATGAGGCTTCGTGCCTTAAGGACTGCAATCAGCACCTTTTTGCTGCAGGAAAATGTTGGGTTGATCATAAGCCAGGGAAGAGGTACCGATGGAACCGTATTTACCAGCAATGGCGCCTCTTATGCAGATACTGCCAAAGCCGTAGCGCCCGAACTTGAAACCAGCAGCGAAGATTACCTGCGGATCTTGCGTTTGGTAAAAGCCGGTATCAAAGTTCAAATGGAAGCTGATATAAAGACGCAATTCTTTACAGACGACCTGCAGGGATACGATGTTGTTGGTGAAATACCAGGCACCGACAAAAAATTAAAAGAACAGCTGGTGATCATTGGCGGTCACCTCGATTCCTGGCATGCCGCAACCGGGGCAACCGACAACGGAGCCGGTAGTGCCGTTATGATGGAAGCAATGCGTATTTTAAAAGCAATTAACTTTAAGCCGAGACGGACCATCAGGATCTGCCTGTGGAGCTCGGAAGAACAGGGCTTGTTTGGCTCACGTTTTTATGTATTAAACCATTTTGGCGACCCTAAAACTATGGTTTTAAAACCAGATCAGGCCAAAGTATCGGCCTATTATAACCTGGATAATGGTACCGGTAAGATACGTGGAATTTACCTGCAGGGCGATTCCGCTGCAAGACCGGTCTTCAAACCATGGCTTGAGCAATTCAAAGACCTTGGCGCTGGTACGGTTACCATCAGCAATACCGGCGGCACCGACCACCTTTCGTTTGCTGCGGTGGGTATTCCTGGTTTCCAGTTCATCCAGGATTCAATGGATTATGGAACCCGTACGCACCACAGTAACCAGGATACTTACGACCGCCTGAGTGAAGATGACCTGAAGCAGGCAGCGACTATTGTAGCAACTTTTGTATTCAATACATCGCAGCGCGATGAAATGATACCAAGGTCCGAATTGCCTAAGGTACAGGGTACTAATTAAGAAACCGATCTTAAACGAAAAACCTCCCGTCTAGTGGGAGGTTTTTCGTTTAAAGAAACTAAATTATTAGTTGCTTTTTTAAAAACTATTTTATACTTTAGATTAGCCTGCCTTACAAATTTGATGAACGCCAAAATTATAAAATAAGAAATGGAAATAAAGGAGTTAACCAGGGCCGAAGAACAAATAATGCAAGTGCTGTGGCAATTAAAGAAGGGCTTTGTGAAGGACCTGATAGATGCTTTACCTGAACCTAAACCAGCCTATAATACCGTATCAACTTTTGTGAGGATACTCGAAACCAAAGGCTTTGTCGATCATACTGCCTTTGGGAAGAGCCACGAATATTTTCCTGTCATTAGCAAGGAGCAATACCAGGGCTTTGCTACAGATAAATTACTGAGCGGATATTTTGATAATTCTGTAAAGCGCATGTTCTCGTTCTTTGTTAAAAAAGAAAAGATCGATCTGAAAGAGGCCGACGAGATATTGAAACTAATTGAACAATTGAAAGACAAATAATTTAATAGCAATGATCTGGTGGCAGTACTTGTTGTTAGTTAATCTTTACCTTGTATTGTTTTACGGGTTTTATGTCCTGTTGCTACGTTCCGAGACGTTTTTTAACCTTAACCGGGCTTACCTGGTAACCAGTTCGCTGCTTTCGTTTTTTATTCCGCTTATACATTCACGGTGGATAAGTACTTTATTTATTACTCAAAAGGTTCAGCAAACAATATTTGTTTATGCTAAACCTGTAGCAGTTTATCAAATAAGGCCAATCGAACAAACTTATATTTCCACTGGTACTGTCCTGTTTTTTATTTATGCGGCAGGGGCAGCTTTCCTGGCGCTTAGATTAGTTGGTCAGTTGTTGTCGCTCAGCAAACTCATTGATCAACCTGAAGAGTCAACAGCATTTTCGTTTTTCAAAAAAATAAGTTTGGGAAGTAAGCTCGAAGGACGAGAGATCATTGCTGAACATGAAAGAGTTCATGCCCGGCAGTGGCACTCCGCAGATATAATGTTGATCGAAGTTATTGCGATCATCAATTGGTTCAATCCGATAGTATATTTGTACAAACGCGGTATAAAACATATACACGAGTATATAGCTGATAGATTGGCATTAACAAACGGCACTACCAAAGCCGAATATGCTTTACTCTTATTAAGTCAAAGCCTGAAAACTCCGGCAAGTCAGCTGGTGAATCCTTTTTATAACCAAAGTTTGCTCAAACAACGCATCATGATGTTGCATAAGGATCGGTCAAAATACCGGGCTTTGTTGAAATACGGACTTTCTGCACCATTGTTTATGCTGATGCTGGTACTTTCATCGGCTGCTGTTTTAAAGACGCATACGGTAAAGTTTTTTAACAGTGCCCCTGATGTATTGCTATTATCACCCGCATCTGCTGTTGATATCAAATCCAGGCAGTCGGAGAAATTAAAAGTACAGGTAAATGGAGGCCAGGATAATGCGGTTATTGTTGCAAATGAAGATAAACCCGCCTCAATTAAACTGAAAACAAATAGTGGACAAGTGATTGCACCTGATCCCATCTTTCTTTCCGTAGAGCAAGAGCCTGAGTTTAAGGGAGGAATGCGGCAATTTTACCAATTTTTAGCAGCCAACCTTAATTACCCTGAGGCGATGATCAAGTTCAATGTTCAAGGCAAAGTGTTTGTAACGATGACCGTAGAAAAAGACGGATCCTTGACTGATATCAAATCCCTCAGGGATATTGGATATGGTTCGGCGGAAGAAGCGATACGGGTGTTGAAATTATCGCCTAAATGGCAGCCGGGTTACCAGAACGGCCATCCGGTGCGGGTCAGGTATACCTTACCCATTCTATTTAACCTGGTAAGTTTGAAAAACGAGCCGGATAGCCTGACTAAAGTTACCTATACTTACAAGAGTAATGAGTTAAATCCGGCAACTGAGAAAATTGCTGTTAAGGCAGATACATCTGGCAGGAAGATCAATATGATCAGGGCGGACGATTTTGATTTTCAAACGAATGCGTTATACCTGCTTGACGGGAAAGTTATTGCCGGATTAGATGGCATCGACCCTAATAACATTAGATCGGTCAAAGTGCTAAGGCATATAACCAAAGACAATACGTATTATACTGCCTACGGTGCCAAGGCATTGAACGGAGTTATTCTGATTGAATTGAAAAAACCCGGCGAAAGCAAATAACAACCGGATAATCAAATAAATTTTATTCTCAGTAGTCTGATAACTTGAATCTTATGAACTGGAAAATTATTTTTCAACTGTCTGTTTTTGGATTGATCATGGCATTTGGTACCATTTCGCTGATACCAGAGCAATTTGAGTTTATTTTTTGGTTAGCGATATTTGCTTTTTGTGCTTATGTTATCGCAAGAACCAATCGCCGGAAATTTTTTCTTCATGGATTTTGGGTGAGTATGGTTAATAGCATATGGTTAACAGTGATCCATGTTTTGTTTTACAACACTTACGCAGCTCACCATCCTCAGGTGGTTAAAGCAGTTGGTACCTTACCCCTGGCAATGCATCCCAGGCTGCTGATGGTTTTAATGACGCCAATTTATGGTTGTATTTTTGGTCTTATTTTAGGTTTGTTCTCTTTTATTGCTTCTAAGATCGTTAGCAGTAAAATTGCCAGGTGAGGCTGCCGGCTTCAGAAATTGTAATATTTCACAAAGCTGTTAATTGCTTTGTAAACATTCAGAATAAAACTTAATTTAGCGCCATAAATTTAGTTAGCATATGAAACCCTTCATCTCCACAAAAGTTTACGGTTTTTTAAACTACGCTTTAGCGCTTACTATGATAGGATCGCCCTGGCTGTTTGGTTTTCAAGATCAACATGGAGTTTCCTTTTTATTGCCTCTTTATTTAGGATGGCTGCAGCTCATCATGGCTATTTTCAGTAAACATGAGTGGGGCTTTATCAAAATTTTCCCGGTATCGATGCATACATTTATTGATGTTATTGCCGGTTCATTTTTGTTTGCTACACCATTTTTGTACGCTTATACCGACAAAATATTTATTCCTCAACTCGCATTCGGTTTAATTTTGACTTTATTAGGTGTATTTGTTCAGGGTTCTCCTTTAACGAGCGAACCAAGCCACGTATTTAAAGATGGTTTGATGAATAATATCGGCGACGTAGACGAGACCATGTCTCACTAACAATAAAGAAAAATATAAAAAGAAAAGGCCCCGTAATTTACGGGGCCTTTTCTTTTATCCGGCTTGTATTAAAATAACATTTCGGCCGGTGGTGTAACACCCTTTAATCTCAGGTAAACTACCGTTTGCCCACGGTGATGCGTTTGGTGCTCAAAAGCTTTATTTAAAATTACCGCCTTTGACAAGTCTCTGCCGGCAAATTTGATCACTTCGGCCAGTTGCTCGTTTGTCAATTCCTGAACCGAGTTGATCACAAAATCGTAACTATCCATTACAGCTTTGGTCGTAGCTTCTTTCGTTTGGGCAACATTTTTTTCAGCCGAATTTTTTGCTAATGGGTTGGGTTTTCCGCTTACAGTCGATGCAAATGTGTAATTGGCATCAGCCAGGTGAAGCATCTGGGCAGCGAACGAGCGCATTTCAGGCGTTGGCTTAAAACCATAGCCATTTTCAGGCATCGCATCCAGGTATGCTTTGGTATAAACTTTAGCCCGGCGCCAATCAGCAATAATTTGATCTTTATTTTGAGCTTTCGCGATGGTAAACGTACTTGCTGCCAGCATAAAAAATAAAATGAGGTGTTTCATGATCTTTGTTTTTGGGTTTATGTTTCTGTTAGCTAAGTTATGTAGAAATGCGTCGCCCCAAGCCGTTTAAAACAAAAAAGCCCTACCCTAAAAAAGGGTAGGACTCGCACACATTAACCATTATAAAACTGAACAGAAACGTCAATCTATCGGTTAGTTATCTTCAAATGCCCATTGCTCAATGACTAAGAACATCCCATTGAGTTACCGCAGTTCAGGCATTTATAACAAGTACCGGAACGAACTGTAGTATGACCGCAAACATTACAAGAAGGCGCATCACTTTGCACACCCATACTCAGGTCCAGGCTTAGGCTTTTTTTACTGTTGGTGCTGCTGGTATCTGCTGTCACTGGTTTTGCCGGTTCATAAACATTGGTTTCATCAGTATTTACGTCTTCGTCAACCAATTGTGGGTTACCGGTAATTACCTTTTGTTCGGTGATCACATGAACCAGGTCGCTGCGGTCGAGGTATTCGTAACCCAGCATCCTGAAGATATAGTCGATGATAGAAGTGGCACTCTTGATATTTGCATGTCCGATCACCATACCGGCAGGTTCAAAGCGGGTGAAAGTAAATTTCTCAACGTATTCTTCCAGAGGAACGCCGTATTGTAAACCAACAGAAACCGCGATAGCAAAACAGTTCATCAATGAACGGAAAGTTGCACCTTCTTTGTGCATATCAACGAAGATCTCACCCAATGTTCCATCCTCATATTCGCCTGTTCGAACAAAAACCGTTTGCCCGTCGATGCTTGCTTTTTGGGTATAACCGCGACGTTTATATGGCAGGCTCTTCTTTTGCACGACGCGTGACAGCTGGCGCATGAAGTTGGTATCCTTTGATTTCTCCATAATAGCTATGGCAGCCTCTAATACCTGTTCAGGCGTCAGGTCGCTTAATTTAACATTGGCGGCTTCACCCAATACTTCTTCAACTGTTTCCAGTTTTTCTTCCGCGTCTTCTTTCTTGTCTGATTTGGTCGACAATGGCTGCGATAATTTACAACCATCACGGTATAGTGCATTAGCTTTTAACCCAAGTTTCCATGAAAGTTCGTAGCAATCTTTTATTTCTTCAACCTTAGCTTCATTTGGCAGGTTGATGGTCTTAGAAATAGCACCCGATAAGAACGGCTGTGCTGCTGCCATCATTTTAATGTGACCGTGAGCGTGTATATAACGTTCGCCTATAGCACCACATTTGTTGGCACAATCAAAAATAGGATAGTGTTCTTTTTTCAGGTAAGGTGCACCTTCAATTGTCATGGTTCCGCAAACGTATTCGTTTGCTTCGGCAATTTGTTTCCTGGTGAAACCTAAACCGCGCAGCAGGTTAAAGTCCGGAGCATTGTATTGTTCAGGTGTAAAACCGATACGTTTTAATACATCTTCGCCAAGCGTCCAAACGTTGAAAGCAAAACCAATTTCAAAAGCAGAAACAACAGCTTTTTCCATTTTTTCCAGATCTGATTCTGTCAGGCCCTTAGCGAGTAAGCTGTCGATATTAATGTGCGGTGAGTTGCGTAAACTGGCGGCACCTTTAGCATAATTAACGATCGCCGTGATCTCGTGTTCCTGGTAACCCAGATTTTGCAAAGCTTCTGGCACAGCTGGATTAATGATCTTAAAGTAACAACCACCCGATAATTTTTTGAATTTAACCAAAGCAAAATCAGTTTCGATACGGGTGTTATCGCAATCCATTACCAGTCCGATTGTTCCGGTTGGAGCTATTACTGTAGTTTGGGCATTGCGGTAACCGTATTGCTCACCCATTTCAACCGCTTTATCCCATGCATTACATGCTGCTGAAAGCAAATAATCAGGACAGTATTTTGGATTGATTCCAGGAGGCAATATTTCCAGTCCTTCGTAATTCTCGGTCGAGTTATAAGCGGCATAGCGGTGGTTACGCATAACCCGCAGCATATGTTTTTTGTTATCCTCGTAACGACGGAAAGTACCTAATTCGCGGGCCATTTCGGCAGAGGTTGCATAAGCAGTACCGGTCATGATAGCGGTAATAGCACCACCAATTGCGCGGGCTTTGTCGCTATCGTAAGGTATACCATTTACCATCAGGGCCGAACCAAGGTTAGCATAACCTAAACCAAGCGTACGGTAATCATATGAAAGTTGTGCAACTTCTTTAGAAGGGAACTGCGCCATCAAAACCGAAATTTCTAATACGATGGTCCAGATACGGCAAGCGTGTTCAAATCCTTTTACATCAAATACGCGGGTTTCTTTATCGAAGAAATGCGCCAGGTTGATAGAAGCCAGGTTACATGCGGTATTATCCAGGAACATGTACTCAGAGCATGGATTTGATGCATTGATCCGGCCACCTTCAGGGCAGGTATGCCATTCGTTGATGGTTGAATCATATTGTACACCAGGATCGGCGCAAGCCCATGCTGCGAAAGCTACATCGTCCCAAAGTTTTTGGGAGGATATCGACTTAACTGTTTTTCCATTCATACGGCCCTTCAATTCCCAATCCTTTCCTGAATTTAAGGCATGGAAAAATTCGTTGGGGATACGTACCGAGTTGTTTGAATTTTGACCAGATACTGTACGGTATGCTTCACCTTCGTAGTCTGACGAATAACCGGCTGCGATCAGCGCGGCAACTTTCTTTTCTTCTTCAACTTTCCAGTTTACAAAGCCTTCAATTTCTGGGTGATCCAGATCAAGACATACCATTTTAGCGGCCCGGCGGGTAGTACCGCCAGATTTGATCGCACCAGCGGCACGGTCGCCTATCTTCAGGAACGACATCAGGCCCGATGAATAACCACCGCCTGACAATTTTTCGTTTTCTCCGCGAATCTTCGAGAAGTTGGTGCCTACCCCTGATCCGTATTTAAAGATACGCGCTTCACGAACCCATAGATCCATAATACCACCTTCGTTCACCAGGTCGTCCTCAACCGACAGGATGAAACAGGCATGCGGTTGCGGGCGCTCGTAAGCCGAGGTAGATTTGCTTAATACTTCGGTAACCGGATCGACATAAAAATGCCCCTGCGGCTTCCCTGTTATGCCATAGGAGGTATGCAGACCCGTATTGAACCATTGCGGAGAGTTAGGGGCGGCTAACTGACCAACGATGGTATAAACGATCTCGTCATAAAAAATTTCAGCATCCTTGGCTGATGCGAAATAGCCATAACGCATACCCCAGTCTTTCCAGCAATTGGCCATACGATGGGCCACTTGTTTTATGCTTTTTTCAGAACCCGTAGTACCGTCGGCTTGCGGAACCCCGGCCTTACGGAAATATTTTTGGGCGAGAATATCAGTTGCAACCTGCGACCATGAGGCAGGTACTTCAACATCCTTCATTTCAAATACCGCATCACCAGATGGATTGCGTATCACTGATGAACGTCTCTCGTAATTAAAGAGATCATAAACGTTCTTTCCGTCTTTGCTGAAGTGTCTCTGCACTTCCAGTCCTTTTCCGCCGGCACCGGCCATTTTTTTTGAGGAGTTCTTGCCCATTGTTATGTATCTAAATTGTTATTGTATCGTTAAAAAATCCTTAGGGGTTTTTAATCAAATTTATTATTCATTATCACCCGATTCAATTTGCTTTTTTCCACACCCTGTGGAGTCGGTGCTCATTATTATTAAATGTTCAGTTTAAAAGACTGTTTAACAGCGTATTGTGGCTGTGGAAAACTAAAAAATCAAAAAATTAGTCATTGGTTTCGCTTAAATTTGCTATGTTTTTCAGCCAGTTATCAAAAGGTGTTTAAAACCAGTGTTTAGATTGTAAAATTAACTTGTCGAATAAAAACTTTAGAAATAATTAAACCATTTTGGCGTTGATTGCTCATATAATAAATAACCAAAAAGTACGGATATGAAGTTAGTAGGAATTTACTGGGATTATTATTTTACTCGTCGCAGCAGGCTGATCAAAAAAGCGTGTAAAGCGAGGGTGTATTAGGGGAGTTTTTGTTGTAGTTGTTGTATTAGTTGTCCCGATAGCTATCGGGATCGTTGTATTAGTTGTACTGGAAGTGTTAGCCGGAATGATTTCAACTCGCTTTCTGAACCTGAAAGGGACAGTATCCTTTACGCTCTTGATGGCTTGCTACGCGATGCCAAAGCCCGTGAAAAAAGGAAGCATTTTCAGTATTTAACTGTGCAAGCTAAAAGCTTCCCGTCTACAAAACCTCGAGTTACGCTACGCTAAACTCGCGGGAGCGTTGTAGAGAACACATTCTATACTCTATAGATGGCTTTAGCTAGCATGCTAAGACCAGGATAGCTTATAAAAAGTAAAAGCCCGGCTTGTGAGCTGGGCTACTAATTCGCAAAAGCTTATTCAGATAACGAAAAGATCAAGACACAATCCGCTGCCATTATTGTTTTTTGATGAATATTGATTCCACACCATTGAAAGCCAACATTAATTTCCCATTACCGAGAAACTTAAACTGGGTTTTCTCTACTTGAGGAGACGATGGCTGATCCGTAATTATAACATCATTCTGTACTTTATAAACTAAAAATATCTTTTGAACCTTTCCCTCTTCATAAATATTGCAAGTCAAATTATGGCCATTTGAAAATTCTAAAGACATATTACCATAAATAGAAACCGCTGCTTTATCTTCGGGGTCGATAACCCAAATGCCATCAAATTCGTTCTTCATATAATTACATTATTATTGTTTCAAATATTGCATGGTCAAGGCATATTATTAATTTCTTAAGGTGCAGGCGTTGTCGGGGGCTTTCTGACAAGTTGTACGGGATATCCGCCATCTGTATTTAAATCTAGCCAAATATCCTTTAGCCTTTGCATCGGTAAGTATCTTGAACCGCCAGTTTTAGTTTCGACGCCGCCAAGAACTTTTCCGTTTTCCTCTACCTCTAGATCAATAACTCTTCGTCCAAAAGGTGTTGGTTTGCTTACGTCAGGGGTCACTTTTTTTCCAGTTGCTTCAAGTGCGTCCTTAACTTCATCTCTCCAACCATCTCCAGATACTTTATTGGCTTGGACACGAGGGGTAACCTCTGGCTCAAGTTCATCAATTGCCTTCGCTCCGCCCGCAGCGGCCCCAGGTGTAATAAGCCCAGGTGCAAATTCAGCAACTGCGGCTCCTCCAGTGGCAATCAGAGCCACTCCAACAATAGCCTTCGCAAGCCCATCAGCAAAATCCTTTGCCCCTTGGCCCGTTTCAGCATAATGAGTCGGACCAACAGGTAATCCATCTGGTTTTTCTATGTAGTTATAGGAGTCGCCAGAATTAAAATGTATCCATCTCTTGGTATCGGAAGTATGAACATCTTTACCTCTAATGTCAGTTTCACCTTTCTTAAGATTACTCTGATTCTTAGTTTCGTCATAATAAACCGTTCCGTCTGCACTCTTGATCCAATCCGTCATACCATCGGGATCAATCCTTAATATTGGATTATACTTGACACAATTATAAGGAGTCCAACGTCTATTTTTCTCGGTCAACGGATCAATCATCCCCCACCTCCTATTCACGGGTCATAAAACCTTGCCCCGTTATCGTATTCCTGTAATTCCTCCTGTAACTCCTTTTTATTGTAAAGATATTCGTTTTTTGATGAGTTGGTAAGGGTGTTGATCTCCATTCCAAACGGATAATAATCATCCTGCTGCAGTATGGGGGTTGGCAACTAATCGTCCAGGCTTTTTTTTGATAAAATAGTCACGAGTACTCAGCGCTCATTGCCTTTGCCCGGGTACTCGCGCCAGGTTTGGGGCGATATCTTCAATATATTTTTTAAATTCTTTGGAGGCTTTTTTATCGTCTTGTATTTTCTTTAAGAATATTATTACATCAGGATTGTCAATATTGTCTTGAATAATGGTTATTTTCAGAAAACCACCCTCAACAAGCCGTTCCAACGTGTATTCTGATATTTTACCGTTATCATACAATTGTAGATAAATATTGCATAGTCTAATATAATCTTCGAGTTTTAAATTCTGCATAGCGAAAACACAAAAATAAGCTTGCCGTCGATCGACTTCATTCTTAGATAGCAACGACATAACATTATGAAAATAGGCAGAGCTGTGCGCGAAAATTTCTTTAAAAGCGCTGTCCGCAATTAATTCTTCTGTTCCATCGAGTTCTTTCGTATGATTTCTCGAAACGACATCAATCAGACTGTCAAAGTTTTTCTTTCTGTAAAGCTGTCCGCTCTCATTGGAACAGGAAAATAAAACAATACTTACAGAACTAAGTAGCAAATAATATCTGCAAAAAGATTTCATGATCATATGATAAACAACTTTCTAACATTTTATTTGGTCGTTTTAACCAATGTTACGGTACTCCCCCAACACCCGGGTCTTGAGGACTGGTGATATGCACGGGTTTGTAATATCCGGGTGCGTATCTTCGAAACACACACTTGCTTCTTTGCCCGATTCCCTTATAGTTGTCCGCTCTGAAACCAAAATCATTTTTTGCAAGCATTTCTCCCACGCCGGGAATATCAGCTTGACTAACTGTTTGGCCATTCCCCGCAACTATTCCCACATGGCCGCTGGCGTGTAGATAATAGCTGATTTGCTCTGCAACGACATCCCCAGCTTGAGGTTGTTCATCAGGCCCCAAAACACGCCAGTTAGGAATATCAAAATTAGGATCCGCCCACATACCGGCACTTGGCGGATAGCCTCCGGGTAGCCCGAACATACCTCTCAAACCGCCTGGAGTACCAATATCAATTCCAGCTGATTTAAGAATGTCATAGACAAACTTATTGCATTTATCCATTCCTGCTGGATAATTATCCTTTACTCTAATATAATCCCAGTCATGGGTATTATTTTTTAACGCATTCTCTGCTTTGTCAACTATTTGTTGGGCTTTGCTTTTTTGTTGTTGGTCGTTATTGTCAGCTTTTGAGTCGTCATCTTTATTATGCCTTTGCTCATCCGCTCCTTTCAAAATCCAGCCTAAAGCAGTAGCATCATTACCATCTGGGCCATTTGTGACTAATGCTCCGTCTATTGCTCCATTATTATCTACAAGAGCAGCGACATCCATTCCATCAGGATCAATAAACCTGATCGGATTGTTCATTACGTAATTATAGGGGCTCCATCTGCGGCTTTTTTCAGCCAATGGGTCAATGGTGTTCCACCTTGCGATAACGGGGTCATAGAACCGCGCACCGTAATCGTATTGCTGCGTTTCTTCCTGTAACTCCTTTTTATTGTAAAGGTACTCGTTTTTTGGTGAGTTGGTAAGGGTGTTGATCTCCAGACCAAACGGGTAATAGTCGTCTTGTTGTAATAGCGTACCACTACCTGATTTGGTATCAAACGTGACGCGGGTATTACCCAGGTTATAGCCCGGTTGTTACCATACAAATAAATACCTCAACAATTTTCGGGGATTACAAATCCATGTGTTGTTGAGGTTACACATTGAAAAACCGGACCAACAGGGGTTGTTAGCAATAGCGCATAACCTTAGAAAGCCTGATAAAAAGGGCCTTTATGGGTTTTTTTTAACGCAGGTTATAAAAACTACGATTCAAAACGGCTTGATGACAGTTTTCCTCCACACCTCCGTCGAAATCGTACACAAATAAAAAAACCGCCCCATAATTAACTTATAAGACGGCCTATTAATTTATCATTCGTGGAACCAACGTCCCAACATTTCAAACTTCCAACCTTCCAACCAATTATTCTACTACCGAAACCTTCAGCATATTGGTTTTACCCTTTTTGGTAATAGGCACCGACGCGGTATTGATCACTACTTCGCCTGCTTCTATCAGGTTTTTCTCCTTGAGGATATTATTAACATCGGCGATGGTTTGATCGGTGCTTTCCAGCTTATCATAATAGAAGGCACGTACGCCCCATACCAGACTTAATGCGTTCAACAGATTTTTGTTGGATGTAAATATGAAAGTGCCTGCTTTAGGACGGTGGCTTGAAATTTCAAAAGCAGTATAACCTGAAACTGTCATCGATACGATACCAACTGCATTGGTATGTTCGGCCAGGTAAACAGCCGAACCACATAAAGCATCGCTCAAATAGTTGGCCGGATCGGCAGGAAATTCAGGTTCGATGGTTGTATTAAAAGGATAGCCCAGTTCTTCCACATTCTTTACGATCTTGGCCATGGTTTCAATAACGATCAGCGGGAATTCGCCAACAGATGTTTCGCCGCTAAGCATTACTGCGTCGGCACCGTCAAGCACCGAATTGGCAACGTCATTCACCTCCGCGCGGGTGGGGCGTGGGGTAGTGATCATCGATTCGAGCATTTGTGTTGCCACAATTACTGGTTTTGAAGCAGCACGGCATTTACGAACGATCATTTTTTGTAATAATGGCACTTCTTCCAATGGCATTTCTACACCCAGGTCGCCACGGGCAACCATCACCCCATCAGTCGCTGCTATAATACCGTCGATATTGTCAATAGCTTCCGGCTTTTCAATTTTAGCAATTACGCGTGCATTTTTATTGCTTTCAGCAATGATACGCTTCAGGTCAACAATGTCCTCGGTATTACGAACAAATGAAAGTCCGATCCATTCCACATCGTTTTTAAGGGCAAATTGCAGATTTATTAAGTCCTCTTCGGTCAAACTTGGTATCGATACCTTGGTATTTGGCAGGTTAACGCCCTTGCGTGAAGTTAAAATACCGCCGTGAACAACCTCGCAAACAACGGTGTCTTTTCTATTGGTTTCAATTACACGCATCTGGATCTTCCCGTCATCCAACAAAATAACTTCATCGGCCTGCACATCCTGTGGGAAAGTGTCGTAGGTGATGTAAATGTTATTGTCATCGCCTATACACTCATGGGTGGTAATATTAATATGTGTACCGTTAACCAGGTGAATTCCGCCATCTTTTACCAGGCCTATACGGATCTTTGGGCCCTGTAAATCGGCCAGGATACCCACATTCACTTTATATTCTTCGTTTATCTCGCGAATTGTATCTATAGTTTTCTGATGGTCCTCTGGTTTGCCGTGCGAAAAATTAAGCCGGCAAACGTTAACACCAGCCTTGATCATAGACCATAAAACGTCCTTGTTGGTTGATGCCGGACCCATTGTAGCAACAATTTTGGTACGGTTGTAAGATAATTTCATATATAATAGGTTAAAAAAAGGCTCTATAATAAAGTAACAAATTAGTGTTACATATACACTTCTAAATTTCGGGGCTAAAATAACAGATTTTCCCGTGATTTAATTTTTTTTGGATCAATCTTTACGGCCGCAACAATTTCCTGAATCTTATTGAGGTCGGCAAGCATCTTTTCCAGTTCAATATCGGTAATATAATTTTTGATCAGTATAAAATAATCCACCTTGCGCATTTCGGGTACAAGGTAGCCATCAGATCCCTTGTTTGCGATAAAATAAAAATCTGTCTCACTCGCTTCCCAATGGTACTCGTATATCGAAAAATAAACAGGCCCATGGGCATTCAACAGATCCAATTCCAGATCGGCACTTTTAGTAAAATTAAAGTTCAGACGCTTGTTGATGTAATGGCAAGTGCGATAATCGCGCAGGGAGGTTGTTATAGCGATTAGTACAAAATCGAGATCGATCTCAAACTTTAATGTTTTCCTGTTCAAAATCACTAATTTTACCGCGTCAAAAATACGAATCTATTCTCCGGGAATAAAATATTGTTAGTTGTAATACAAAAGTTTTTAGATTTGATATTTGATAGAATTTATCTTTCTTTGCACAGAAATTTTATTAATCATTAAACCATCAAAAGTATGTCTGATATCGCTTCAAGAGTAAAAGCTATTATCGTAGAAAAATTGGGTGTTGACGAAAGTGAAGTAACACCTGAGGCTAGCTTCACCAATGATCTTGGTGCAGACTCGTTGGACACCGTGGAATTAATCATGGAGTTTGAAAAAGAATTTAACGTGGCTATACCTGACGATCAGGCAGAAACTATCGGTACTGTAGGCCAGGCAATTGCTTACCTTGAAAAAAACGTTAAATAAGCTCCCCCATCTTTATTAAATGGAGTTTAAAAGAGTTGTTGTAACCGGGCTTGGGGCACTTACTCCTATTGGAAACAGCATCCCCGAATATTGGGA
>Ga0164296_1000675_pt1 | contig 39471 bp, 26 predicted proteins | sample GEODES057metaG_FD_113533 | JGI IMG/M metagenome (GOLD analysis project Ga0164296, IMG submission 113533) | Dystrophic lake water microbial communities from Trout Bog Lake, Wisconsin, USA - GEODES057 metaG | ecosystem: Environmental > Aquatic > Freshwater > Lake | place: USA: Trout Bog Lake...
GTGGGGAATATGGCAGGCTGGTGGTGTTGCGGTGCCTTTGTGTTTGACGCATCCGTTGCCTTCTTTGCAGTATGTGATTGAAGATACAAATGCGACGATTGTGGTGGTTTCGCCAGAATATGCGCCCATTTTGGATGAACTATGTAGGGAGAAAAGTATCAGGATGATTGTTTTAGGAACCGAAACAATAAAAGAAAATGTTGTATTACCAGCGATTGATATTACCCGAAGGGGATTAATTTTATATACCAGTGGTACGACCAACAAACCAAAAGGCGTGGTTACTACCCACAAAAACTTGGAAGCGCAAGTAAGTACGTTGATAAAAGCTTGGGAATGGACTTCGTCAGATCATATTATTTGTGTGTTGCCGTTGCACCACGTTCACGGTATCATCAATGTGGTTTCTTGTTCATTGTTGAGTGGGGCTACTTGTGAGTTCTTGCCATCTTTCTCAGCAGAAGGAATCTTTAATTTGTTCCTGCAAGGCAAGTTGAATGTGTTTATGGCTGTGCCAACAATATACTTCAAACTAATTGCTTTCTGGGAAATGCAACCAAAGGAAAAGCAGGAAGAGTTGACTGTGTGTATGAAGAAATTCCGTTTGATGGTGTGCGGTTCTGCTGCTTTGCCAGTAACTGTTATGGAGAAATGGGAACACATCAGCGGACAAATATTGTTAGAGAGATACGGCATGACGGAAATAGGAATGGCAATCAGCAACCCTTACAATGGAGAAAGAAGGCGAGGACACGTAGGTATTCCTTTGCCTGGTGTGAATATCCGTTTGGTAGATGAGCAGAACCACGACGTGGCACCAGATCAACCGGGAGAAATATTAATTAATGGAGATAATGTTTTCCTAGAATATTGGAACAGACCCAACGCCACAGAAGAATCCTTTGCGGATGGAAGATGGTTTAAGTCTGGGGACATTGCCATTGTTGAAGATGGATATTACCGCATTATGGGTAGGAACTCAGTAGACATTATTAAATCTGGAGGGTATAAAATTTCTGCCTTGGAAATTGAGGAAGTCTTGCGCACCCACAACCTAATAAAAGACTGTGCGGTGGTAGGCATTGACGATGACGAATGGGGTGAATTGATTGTGGCTGCATTGGTAGTATCTGATGATAGTATTGATTTGAAAGAATTAAATAAATGGTTGCGTGAAAAGATGGCAGCTTATAAAACACCAAGGAAATACCTGTTGGTGAAAGAACTTCCACGTAACGCAATGGGTAAAGTGACTAAGAACGATGTAAAAAAACTATTTGTATGAAACAACTAAGGGTTTACTTATTGATTATTGTCTTAGGATTGGGGCTGATAAATGCTTCTGCACAGAAGAGGTATCAGTCAGAGGTCTTTGATTCAATTGATTCAACCACCAACATTCAATATGGGCAAGCCGTAAATCTTAAGGGGCAAGATGAGAAGCTTTTACTAGACGTTTTTCAACCGAAAGGGGATACAAGTAAACGCCGTCCATTGTTGATATTTATTCACGGTGGAGGTTTTGTAAGTAATACCAAAGTAACTGGCTTTGGCAATTTGGTCTGTTGGGGATTTGCGAAGCGTGGTTATGTAACTGCAAGCATTGATTATAGGTTGGGTATTGATAAAGCTAACCCAAACAAAAATGGTCATCTTGAGGCAATGTATCGGGCGCAGCAGGATGGTAAAGCTGCCATTAGGTTCTTTAAAAGATATGCTGAAACCTACGGAGTTGATACTTCACAGATATTTATTGCAGGAAGTTCTGCCGGTTCTATGACTTGCTTGGGTATTGCTTATATGCAGGAAAAAGATGTTCCTGCAAGCATTGATAAAGACAAATGGGGAACATTGGAAGGCAATAGTGGTAATGCGGGATATTCATCTAAAGTAAGTGGAGTAATCAATTGCTGGGGATCCATGACAGATTACAAGTGGATTGAAAAGGGAGATGTTCCTTTATTTAATGTAGCTGGCACAGCCGATAAATTAGTACCTTATGATAGTTCTTACGGGTACAGTAATTTTAAATATGGCTCTTATATTCTTTATCAAAGGTGTTTGGAAGTTGGTGTGCCTACAGGTCTTCGACCTTTTGTAGGAGCAGGACATACACTTGACAACAATAAAAAGAAGCAGGATAGTGCAGTTCAATCAATGGCTGCTTGGTTATATACCCAGTTGAAGATTGTAAAAGGAAAGAACGAAGAAGGGGTATTCCGTTGGGAAAAAGAAATAAATGCTTTTGATAGTTTAAATAAAGTAGAGCATTATTCCGACAATGCAATTATGTTCTTGGGTAGTTCTTACATACGGTTCTGGAAAAACATCAGGGAAGATATTGGTTATAAAGAAGTGATTCATCGTGGGTTTGGTGGTAGCAATCTAAGGGATGTTGCATATTATGTAAAGCGTATTGTTTATCCTCATAACCCCAAAGCATTGTTTATGTATGTGGGCAATGACATCGTGGATAGCGATAAGGACAAATCACCAGATCAGGTCTTTGAACTATTTAAGTATGTGGTAAAAGTTGTAAGGGAGAAGTATCCGACTATGCCGATTACTTGGTTACAGATTTCACCTAGTCCGAAACGTTGGCGTGTTTGGGATAAAGTTACAGAAGCAAATAACTTGATTAAGGCTTATTGTGAAAGCAACCCAAACCTGTATTATATACCATCATCCGATAAGTTCTTGGGCGAAGATGGTAAGCCAATAGCAAAGTATTACAGGGATGATAATCTTCATTATAACGAAGATGGATATAAGGTTTGGGGAAAGAACATTGCAGAAAAGGTTAAGGAGATTGCAGTGAAGTAGTAAGTCATAAGTATTAGGTGGTAATCATTCTATTCATTTAAATCACTAAATCATAATTGCGCTATATGAAAAAACATACGTTCAAGCTTATTTGTGCCTGTTTAGCAGGTTTTGCATACTCGGCTAACTATACTAACCACGCACCGTTGGCTGGCATTTTGATGAAACAGTTTGTTTTTTCTAAGATGTACGCAGGGTTTTTAACAACGGGCATCTTTACAACCCACGCCATTATGCAGATACCAGGAGGACATTTGGCAGACAAGTATGGGGGAAAGAAGACTTTGATAGCGGCATTGAGCATAATAATAATATGTAATGCAGGACTAGCTTTTTCTACGAGCTATGAACAGTTATTGATTTGGAAGATACTCGTTGGCTTCGGAACGGGGATAGCATTTGTAAGTGGATCTAGGTATTTGACCCAAGTATTGCCACAGGATATGTTGCTAAAAGGACAAGGCTTTTATGGTGCATCGATATTGATGGGGTCTGGATTTGTAATCTTCGCAGTACCACGTGTGGCACAAGATTTTGGATGGTCAATATCTTTTCTTACAACGGCGGGGGTTGCTTTGGCAGTATTGGTATTGTGGTTGACAGCAGCACCTAAACCAGAATTGAAACCTCACCCACATGTAAGCTTGGGAAGTCTATTATCACATGGGCAGTTGTGGTTATTGGGATTGGTTCAAATGTCAACCTTTGGCGTGGTGCTAGTAATAGGTTCTTGGGTAATAGAGATGTTGAAAATAAAAGTAGGTCTATCCCCAGTTACCGCAGGTGCCATAGGAAGCTTAGTGTTATTGTTAGGAATATTTACCCGTGTATGGGGCGGAACATTGATATTGAAGCTAGGATACAGGTGGTTATTGATACTAAGTTTATTTATGATAGGCACAGGCGCAGGGTTATTGTCACTTACTAGTTCTTCGTTTGCATTGGCACTCACTGCAATCATCATCATGGGTTTTGGCGCAGGATTGCCTTATGCGGCATTGTTCAACAGGGCGGTTGCGTTGTTTCCAGGGAGGGGAGGTGCTGCAATGGGCTTGGTAAATATGATTGGGCTGGTAATGATTTTGGCTGGTGCGCCATTGGTAGGTAAAATAGCAGAGTGGACGGGTAATTTCTCATCGGCTTTTTTGTCTATGTCCATCTTTGCTTTCGCGGTCATGTTTGCCTCGTTGGGAATTAAAAGGGAGTATCATCATCAGTAAATTGGTCTGCAAAAATGAAAGATTAAAATCATTTTGAATCACAGAAATCAATCATTTAATTCATTCAAATCATTTAATCATTGGTATAATATAGCTTTTTTATGATTATCGAATACGGCACACCAGAGTTTAAGGCAGCGTGGTTGGACTATGTTCAGCAGGATCCCGTGCATCCTAATATTCCATTGGACATAAGGATAAAGGGAACGCGCACTATTCTGGCATATCTCGATAATCCTAATGACGAACCTCATGCTATCATCTGCATCAAGCTAGGGGATAAGCTGCCACAGAACATGGAGTTTATTTTGAGTGATGATGATGCAACCGAAGTGGTGGACGACAACTATATGTTTGCCATTTTCTACACCATCTTCAAATTAGAGCATTCTACATTAAGGGGTGCGGGGGCAATTGCGATAAAGGAAGCCAAGCAACACTATAGAAACAAGGGGATGAAAAGGTTTTTTACCCTTAGTCCTATCCCTAATTTGAGAAAAGATTTTAAATACATACCTGCAGAGCGTGCCATTAAAAAATACCTGATGGCTGGCACTGGTTCTGTCTCCAAGTTCCATTTATCCAATGGGGCAACCATCCACGCCATCCACTACAATGCCGATATGAGCCCGCAGCGCATCTTCGAAAGCTGGGGTATTATGGTTAATTATGATTACTGCGATTATTTGTAACCTTTTTCAGCTTGTTGGTTTTTTGGTTCTCCTAAAATTTAGATGTCATATTCCCTCAATTGGACTATTACGCCAACTCTAATATAAAGTTTCCATCAATACCCAATTTCTGATGCACAGCTTTTAAGAAACTTACATCAGGTTGCCTTTTTCCATTGAGAATCTGAGAAAGTTTTGGAGGGGTCATTCCAAAAAGTTCTGCCAATTGCTTTTGTGAAATATCCATTTCCTCAGCTTTTTGTTGAACAATAGCATTGATAGTAACCGGCATCGGCATTAGTTTCAAAATATAGTCTTCGTAATATTCTATTGCTTTCGAAATCATTTCAATTTCTTGTGCTTCGGCGTCTGTCAGGCTGTTTTCTCCCTTATTCATAAGGCTATACACCCTATGCAATGCCTCTTTGTATTGTTTATTGTCAGTTATTTTCATCATTATTTTTTATTTAAAACCAATATTACTCGCCCCTATGCGCTTGTTTATTTTGTCGTAATCTGAGTGGGAACCAAACCATAAAACAAAAATTGTCCTCGTCCTAAAAATAATCAACACAATCAATCTAAACTCATTCCCTTTTATATTAAAACAATACCTATCGTTTCCCAGTGCATCCACACTATTAAATGTTTCCTTCATGGTGGAAAAATTGTTCCAGTCCGCATTTTTCGTTATCGCATACCAGCTATTTAAGGAATCTACTGCCAATGGGTACTTAATTGCAAAATTGGTAATCGTTGTTTTTGAAATAATTACCATAGATGCAAATGTATTGATTATTTCAAAAAATGAAATTTATTTTTAATAATGAAAGTATTTCATTATTGCAAATAGATTTATGATAAAGTAATCTTTTGTGTGAATGTAATGTGATAGGTAAACCATTAATCCATTTTAATTAATGCAAAAATGAAAAATAGTATAGTTGTAATAAACAAATTAAAAATGAGATTTGAAAGAAAGATACTTACAATCGCCTGTTTAATAATATCCTTAAATTGTATCTACAATAAATTTTTTTCCTCAACATTTCACCTCAAAACATCCTCTATTTCCAATTCTAAATGAATATTGGCATTCAAAAAGTCACTCGGAATTTAGCACAGGTGACTTTTCGTGTGTCAAAAGTCACTCGGAATAAATTCCAAGTGACTTTTCGTGCGTCAAAAGTCACTCGGAATAAAATTCAAGTGACTTTTTGTGTGTCAAAACTCACTCGGAATAAATTCAAATGACTTTTTGTGTGTCAAAAGTCACTCGGAATAAAATTCAAGTGACTTTTAGTGTGTCAAAACACGCCCGGATTAATTTGAAAATGATTTTTCGCATCCAAAAAGTCACCTTATATTTATCAAGGGTGAGTTTTCGTACGTCAAAAGTCACCTTCTAGAAATTGCAAGTGAGTTTTCGTTGTCAAAAAGTCACTTTCTGTAAATTGCAAGTGAGTTTTCGTTGTCAAAAAGTCACCTTCTGTAAATTGAAAGTGATTTTCGTGTGTCAAAAGTCACCTTCTGTAAATTGCAAGTGACTTTTCGCATCCGAAAAGTCACCCTTGTTAATTCTGTATCTTTTTTTTGTGAAGGGTTTTCCCTTAAATGAAACTACGAGTACTCTTTTTAGATTTAAAAACAAGTGTTTTCTTTATGCCATAATTGAAATAATGACTACTACGGAGTTATTGCTGATGGTGCTTCTTTAAATCCAAATAATCCAGAAAGTATATCACTTTGAAGGATATGTTATTCTGTTGTTCGCTTCCAAAGATATTATTTAGGTTTTTGAGATAAGTCTGGCTAACATAAGTATCCGACGTAGCAATGGCATTCTTCCAACTAATGGTAAAAAAACTACCCAACCTAAACTGCCAAGTATATACCATATCTATGTTCAGGTAGTTTACATTATAGTCAGGATCGGTGCTTATGCCACCAATTTTTGTAAGTGTTCCATCCGTGGATAGGTTAAATAACTGTTGGTTGCCCAGTTCGCTCCAATAGTGTCTCAGCCTAAAACTTAGCCCCATCGTATTGCTAAAGTTATATTTAGCACTATAAATGTTCTCAACACTCCTCACCCGCCTCAATCCAAATATTACACTATCATTTACATTGGTGGTATAGCCCAAACTGTTGTTCTGGAATGTAAGCGTGCTTTGTATGTTGGCAGACAGCTTTTTGTTGAACCTATATTGCGTATATAAATCAATTTCATTAGAAGTGGATCCATCTGAATGAAACCTAGGGAAAAGGCCATAACCATACGAAAACTTCAAAGCATCGTTTGTTTGAATATAAAACCCAAACATCCAGCTTCCTGTTCTTTTGAAAAAGTAACCGTCTGTTCGTGGTTCATAATAATCGTGCTGTGGAGCATTTATGTTCAATGTGAAATAGTAAGAACCTAGGTTTTTGAATTGCCCATTGATGTTTGTGTTCATCTGAACACTCTGATAGTCCCTGGGCAGGTAATGTTGAGAGTAATACAAATTGAAATTGTAATACATGTTGTTGTAAAAAGAATGAGGTTTCAACCATTTGTAACCAATGTAAAGTGTATGGTCTAGATAATTATTGTTTGTAAAATAGCCCAAATCTTTGTGGGTATAGTTGCCGTCGGCGAAGTCTCTTGTTAGGGTAAAGCCGAATCTGCCACTCACTTTGGCAAAGTTCACATTATAGTTATATCCCCGTAGTCCCCCATTCGGCATCGTATCCCCAAATAGTTGGCTTACCCCAATCTTCCCAAAAAAGTTCCATTTTATTTTCTTGTCATACAAATCCCAAAGCCCGTCGGTAACATTGGCGTTATAGTCCCTACTGTTGCGCGATACATTTGTATTGATGAGCGAAATGCTTGAATTATGCTTTAAGCTTTGATCCAAAACAAAAACATTATAATTGGTAAGCGGGGTTGTCTGTTCGAGGAACTGCTTTTTGTTTACAGTATTCAGTATGGTTGCATATTGTGCGTCCGTAACTGCATTCAATACACCAATTCCCAGTCCACCAGCCGTTCTTCCACTAATTTTTGTTGCATTGATTATTCTGCTCGATGTAGGATTCTTTAGTATTGTATCACCTGCTGGAAGGTTGTTCTGCACATCATCAAAATGTAGCGGCGTGCCACCAATCCTTCGGCTATAAAAGATATTTCCTTTAGAGAATAATTCAGTGCCTTCGGTAAAGAAGCTACGGTATTCATTGTACTTTACTTCAAACGGCGAAAGATTTAAAATATGATTATCACTCTGCACCTGTCCAAAGTCTGGCACCAAAGTCATATCCAAAGTAAATGCTTGGTTGATGCCATATTTAACATCCATTCCCCCATTTACTACTGTGTTAGTATTCGGGATGCCGGGTGTATTGTAGGGATAGTTAGTAATGTCGGTAGATAGATAAGGAGAGAAAGACAGGCGCACAGGAAGCTTGATATTGGTGATGTCGGTCCACAAACCAAACTGTGCAAAGAACGAATGCTCCCTTTCATCAATCGGGTTCCAAACAAGGTTCTCGCCCGATTTCTTTCTCTTCCGGAAGATGTTCATCCCCCATGTCTGCACTTTTTTATTACTGAACCTGATGGCAGAATAAGGGACCCTCATTTCAAATGTCCATCCATCATTCACAATCTTTGCTTCGGTTTTATACACACTGTTCCATGTGCCATCTTCCCCGGTATTCGAATATTTTGCATCGTATTGCTCACCCAAAGGGGTTACATAGTATCCAAAACCATTTATCTTATCGTTGTATGTATCAAACAACACGCCCACAAAGTCATTGGCCCCAATCATATCCCTGCCCACCAATTCGCTCGATAGACTATCCCGGTTGCTTTCGTGGCAATACCCAGCAATGTATATGGCATCATCATCATACAAAATCTTTATTTCCGTCCTGTTTTCATACCGCTCAGGCTTTCCATAAGTAGGCTCACGCTCCGTGAAATTTGTAGCAATTGGTGCAGTTTTCCATGCTTCATCGCTCAAGTCACCATCAATAATTATCTTTTGTGAAGTTCTAACGGCAGGTAGTTTCTTGTGTATAGAAGTATCCACTTGCGCATTGACAAGAAATATGTTTAGGAGGAATAAAAACAGAAAGGTTGCTTTCACTAACATAATTTAATCGGTTACAAACATATCAGTTGTTTGTGTTCCTTGCCGTTTAATTGTTGTAAACGGTTGTTAGAAGTTGATTTTAAACAATCTTTATTTTCTATTTTAATGATGAAAGGAGTTTTGGGGTGATGTAACAATTACTGATGGGTTTAAATAAAAACTAATTGTACTACTTCAATGCCTATTACGCTGTATCCAATTACAAAACTTACTATTCAGACTTTGGAGAAATAAGCAATACTTTTAAAACTAGGAGAGAATTGGGAATAATGCATAATCTCTCAGTCATTGCTAGATTATGCGATGTAGTAAAATATAAAACAAAAAAAGCCGCCACAGTAAACTGCGACGGCTTAGTGTAGACTTCTAAGGGTTAACTACTTTTTTATAATAATTTCTTGTGCTTGGTACTTCACTCCTTCGCCTTCTAGGGTAACGAAGTAAATACTGCCACTGTTAATCGCATGGGTTAAGTTTATTGCCACTTCGTTCTTGCCAGTGATTGCATTTACCAACGTACTGCTTATAACCCTACCCGTAATGTCTATCACTTTTAGGTTCAGTTGAGAAGCACTTGGGCTTGCAAAGCTTACCTTGAAGTTACCATTGTTAGGATTAGGACTAACACCCACTGTCTTCACATTCAATGACTTTTGGTAAGCAATATCCTCGGTGCTGAACGCCGCATTGCTGATGCTAGCCGTGATACTGATGCTTTGACCAGTAGGATTGATTACATTATAAACAACTGATGTAATGTCCGAAGCATCAATTGTTGCAGGCAATGTTCCATCGGCCGATTTGAAATCACTCAATGCCAACTGATAAGTCTGTCCATCTTGAATGTTGCTAATGGTATATGTGTATTGACTATTCCAATTATTTACACTTTGCTTAGTGATAGTCACCTGTAGGTTCATACCCTCAGCGTTTGTATTGGTAGTGAAATGGAACGATTTGTATGCACCCAAATCAACAGAAGCGGCACCACCTTTAAGGTATTTGTAGATAGAAAGATAGCTAGGCGTAGTCACTTGCACTTGCACATCCCTCAACAATGGATACTCGTTTTCAGAGTATTGCCTGTTGCTGTTTATCACATTGAATTGAGAAACAGTTGTGCTATTGTCGCCACTTGTACCCCAGATACCATCAGCCATATACAGCATATCGGTAGTTGTATTGTTGAACACCATAGATATGTTAGCATCATACGAATCACCCACAGGGATAGAAACAATTGTTTTTCCGTTTGCATTTACAGTGAACGGAACAACCAAATTGTTGCTTACCGAAGTGTTTTCGGTTGTTCTTTGTGTCAATTGGAAGTATCCAGTTGTGTTTGCTGTCCTGTTGTTTACTGTCAAGAAAAGGTTGGTTCCTTCTCTTTTTGCTGCAGATACATACGCACCAGGCAAGTCGTTGGCACTATATAACTGAGCCACTGGCATAGTCGCTTGCAATTTGCTAAGAACCTCAGTAGCCATCGTGTTTACATCAGCTGGTGATGAAGCCCACAATTGATAATTGTACATGGTGTCTTCGCTTGTATAGTCAGGCATCAACCAATTGCTCTGGATAGAGAAAGTATTTCTTCCACCTTTCACACCTGCAGAGAAACTGACTGCATATTCGGTGCTTCCATCAGGTTGTTGGATGGTGTAGCGAATAAAGTTCATTCCTTGAATCTGAATGTTCTTGATGTCCAACAATTGTGCACCTTTCAACCTGTCGCAGATTGGCTTAGCGTGACTGTAAATGCCACCAATAGTTTGGGTAGCAAATGCAACAGCTTTAGGTAGATTGCTTTCTGTAAAATCTATTGCACGAACATCAACCGCATTAGTGATAGAAGTAAGGTCGTTAACAGATGAAGATTGATCGTAAGCAACATAAGCTTTTACTTGGTCAGGCATTGTAGCGGCCAAAGTACTTACGCTAGTGATGCCGAATGTTCCGAAGCTACCTTTCTTAGGTGCTTTTATCAGCTCATCTTCAGTGTATTGTACAGGACCGTTCTTGCCATTCTTGTACAAGTTAAAGTTCCTTTGACCAATTGCTGCTCCAAGGCTCTTACTTTCCAATCCACCTGTGCTACCGGAACTAACTGTAGTAGGAACTGAACAAACAGATATAGGTTCGGCAGTAATTAAGTCTTGAGAGTTAGTAGTATTCAAAGCAACTGCATGCCATACTGATGGAACGTAGGTCGTCCAATCCCAATTTTTGCTTTGAATATCTTTTACCCATGCTTCGGCACTATCCAATATTGATTGACCAACAGATGTATTTGAATTGTAATCGAAATAAACGCCGTTTGGTGTTGCATTCTTTACAGTAAAATCAATGCTGCTAGTATTGTATTGGTCGTGAGTAATTTCCCACATCGCAATTTGGAAAGCAAAAGCTGTGTTGTTGTTCGTCCAACCTGTATCAGTTGAATTGGTAGAAACAAAGTGTTTATCAACCAAGTAACGAACCATGCCAGCCCTTACTGGGCCAATGCCGCCATCAGGAATCTGAACACCCTGCGTTCCTGCTTTGCCAGCGTTTTCTTTAGCCAAATATTCCAAAGGCTCTATGGTGTAACTGCTATAGATGTTGCCAATATATAAATCCCTAGATAAATCAGAGCAGAAAGCAGGGTAATTAGTTAATCCTTGACTTTCTATAGTAAGGTGACCAGGAGCATACATGGTAAATGAACTAACTGGAGCAACACCAGGTTGATAGAACCCATACATATTTACAACATCATCTCCATCTGTCAACCATTGCAATGTATCCAAAGGCGAACCAATTGGGAATACTGTATTAGGGCATTGACCACCACACAAAACTTCAGAAACAGTAACTGTTTTGTCAACATAACAACTTGCATCGCTACCATAAACCCTTAATATATAAGTACCACCAGTGTTTGGTACAGAAGTTTTTGCATTGATAGGAAAAGAACCAATTGCAGTTGCAGTAGAATAGTCAGCACCATTGTATGATGAAGCATTCAAAGAACTGATACCAAACTTGCTGGCATAGCTTGCACTTTGCAAAGTGATAGCGCCATCATAATTAGGATTGTTCAAAGAGTTACAAGTAGCAACAGTTTGCGCAACAACGATATTTGAAGGAGAACTAACTGTCAATACTAAAGTTGCAGCACTATCGCAACCAGCAGCATTGGTTAAATGAACTGTGTAAGAACCAGCAGTTGAATAAGCAGAGCCGTTGAAAGTATATGAACTTCCTGCACAGATGCTTGCATTAGTAGATGAAGTACTTGTTGATTTTATTGTCAAATTCAAAGTCGTCAAACTATCACATCCACCATGATTCAAACTGTCAAATGTGTGAGTGCCACTTGTATTGTAAGTTGTTCCGTGCCAAGTATAACTAGTACAAGCAGTAACATTCAATGTGGCAGTTGTAGGAGTACAAGATACTGCGCAGCCACTTACAGAAGGAGTAAAAGGATAATAATGCAACTCACCACCACTTTGTGTAAACGATTGACCTATAACTTGTCCTTCTATGTTTGATTGATTGACAGTCTTAACGATTGATGCGTTAGGTGCAAAAACAGTTCCTTCGATGGTGCTGTTTCCATTAATGTTTAAAGTAGTTGTATTGTAAAAGTTGTAGATGATATAAGGGGCATTCGACCCACCAATACCTGCTTGGTTCCATACGCTCCAGTTGAAAGTACCTGCTGCATTTACATTTATCACCAATACGTGGTTAGCATCAGGGCTGTTAGTAAATGTGATGCCATTTGTAACACTATTCAAATCACTACCTGAAACATTCAAAACGTTAGTGCCACTAGCCAAGGTAATCTTTAGTTGACCACCAGTCAATACACTACTAATTGTAGAACCATGTACATTTCCATTAGGATTGGAAAGAATATTACTTGTAGAACTGCAAGCAGCCAAACTAGTTGCGGTTGCTTCCATTGTGGTAAATGCAGATGAGAAATTTATTTCAGAGCCAGTATTTGCATCGCAAACAGGATTGTTGGATGTTGAAAGCACTGGTGTTCCCCAAGAATTATTGTGTGCATTAATATTAATGTTGGGCGTAGATGAATAAGAAGCACTGCTACCAGTAATATAGATATTGGAAGCGGCATTGTTGTTATCAACATACCATACTTTTACATTAGAACCAGCACAATTGCCAATCTTCACGTAGCTAGTACCATCTACTTGCAATGAGTTGGAGGAAAGATTAACCTGTCCACCAACAAACAATCCAATAGGTACGCTGCTTACTGTGAACGCATTGATACTGTGGATATTCACTTGATAATTACCATTTACTGTAAGGTTGCCACCAAGAGCAATTGGCCCTTCTGATTCATTGGTTGTTAGCGTTGCGTTTTGTTGCAAGAAAGCATTGAACCCTAAGGCTGGTGCAGTAGGACTTTGCGCATAAATGCAGGTTGACAGTATTAATGTTGCCGTCATCGAGAGAAGTGTGTAAATTACTTTTTTCATTTGTTTACTTTTATTATTAAGAGTTATAAAACTGCTCAGTAGTAGTTATCCATTTTTCTAAAACCCTTTTTTGTAGTTTGATGTATTATAACTTTCAACCAAATTATAGCTACAATCTACCAGGACAACTACGTTTACTACAGCACAAAAGTGTAAAGCAACTACTACGCGATATATCGCTTAAATTAGGGGGGAGCACTGGGATAAGCTAGAAAAGGGCTTTATACCGTTTAATTAAGGGATGATAATAGGCAATAGCTCGGCTTCAAAAAGTTCTTTTTAGTGCCATACATCATTTAAAATGAACTAAAACGAGTTGTAAAAAGAGAAAAGTGGAGGAATAGAATAAGTTTACAAGAAAAGGCGTTTCCACCTCAAAGGGCTTTGATATTTACTACAAGAAAATCGTGTGAATACTACAAACCTTTTAGCTGAATTTGTAAAATAAGGAGCTGATTCTATCAATTGAGAGGAAGTTCGCAACTCATATAAGAAGTGTAATTTTCTTTCATTTTCCCGCCATAAGCAATAACACACTAGTCAAACTTAGTAACAGCCAGTCCATGACAGAGTCATGAACTAGACCCCGATATTCATGCGCTAGTTGGAGATCAACCCTAAGGGGACTTCCTTTTTCTTTCAAAAGTAAATAAAGGAAAAAACTACCATATCGAGCACCCTGACAATAAAGCTACATAGGATACTGATGTTGTACGTTCGCCTTATTTTAGAACTTCAAAATTATTATCCTTCCAAACAAACAATTCAGGTGTCCCCTCTAAATCATTGTAATATTTTAAACTGTCGTCCTGGAAAACGTTTGAATTTGCTATCAATAAATAACTGTCTTTCTTATATAAATAACCGTATCGTCCATCATTAGGTCTTATGTTAATAAAGATTTTTCCAGTTATCCGGTCAACAATAAAAATGTGTACACACCCTGCCCCGCAACTTCTTTCAATTATTGTATAGTGTCCGCCAAAGTTTATATCATTCTTATTACATCCATCAGTTATGAATTTGACATATTTTTTATCACTAGAAAACTCGTTGTCACTAAAGTTAGGGGGAGCAACTTTTCCGATAAATAGTTTGGCTTTAAATGTTTCAAAATTGTAAAGCGAAGTGAATTTGATAATTTGTCCTTCTTTCGTATTTGAGTTGCTGTCACCCTTTGAAATCGCTTTTCGTGTTGTGTCTATGGAAATATGTTGTGTCTTTTTATGGTTAGCGTCCTTACAAAAAGTAAAGGTTAATAAAAATATTATTACAATAAGGTGTCTCATAAAGGTGACGTACAACGAATGAGTGTTTAGGAAGGTGCTTGACAAGAATGTTAGGTCCGAAACTACTGCTAAAAGAAAGAGGAATTGCTGAATTACTTCCGCAAGCACTTTACTAAACGCTTTTGTAGTGCGTTCGTGCTTTCGTCAAGCATGCTCAAACTCTTTTAAAGTTTTAGGCTCTTTTTGTTTACCAATTGTTCTCAATTTGTTTTTTTCTTTGTCCGCTTTTATGAATGCACTTATAAGAAGCTCTTCCTCCTTAGTAAGCGGTTCCTGTCCGCCAATAAAATCAACGTCAAGTTGAGTAAGTTTATTTTTCATTTGAAAAGTATTTATTGATGAGTTTTAATGCTGCTTTAGTGTCAATAATCATAATTCTTCCACCAACGTGCATTGCACCTAATGAATCAATATAATGTTGAACAAGTTGTGATTTAGAAAAGAATGATACGTTTCCTTCATGCCCCCTTTGAAAAGAAAGTTTACAAGCAAAAGCTACTAAATTGCTTGGAACACCTGCATAAACTTTTGATTTTCCTTTGTTGAAAGGGGCACTTTCAACAAGATGCATATAAACATGGTCGGACTTGATTTCTAAACTTATTAAACCTTGAATTACTGTTTGATTATTTACAATTGTCAATTTGTAAACGTCTCTTTGTGGTTGTTTACATTCAAACTTCCAATCAAATTGCCAACTATTCTTCTTAATAACATTCTTTAAGTCCGAAACTGAAACCAAAGTTATGTCTGTAGCAAAACTGTCTCCTGATACAACGTTTTGTATTGAGTTAGTCAATTTGTCAACAATGAAATCAAGTCCTATGTTTTTTTGCTTTTTCACTCGGCGAATTTACTGATTACTTATGTACTCGACAAATGAAATTAAGGTGTCAATTAGCATGACGCACAACGAATGAGTGTTTGGGAAGGTGCTTGACAAGAATGTTCCGACTGCCGATGGACAATTGCTTAATAGAGTGATGAATTTCCTTTTTCTTTCAAAAGTAAATAAAGGAAAAAACTACCATATCGAGCACCCTGACAATAAAGCTACATAGGATACTGATGTTGCCCGCATGTGCCGTCTAGTGAGCCTTCTTGTTTAATGGTGTCCTCCAAATCAAGTTGAGCGAAAAATAGTGTTGATAATCTATTGTTGGCCTAAAGCTGTTATTTAATAGGTTTGGCTGATAGAGTACACCCAACCTAAAATAGTTAGTTAACCTATAATCTGCTGAAAAGCTTCCTCCTATTCCCACATTGGATAACGACTGTGAATTTTGCCCAGATTCCTTTATTAAATACCAGTAGTATTTAGATATGTTTATTCCATAACCAATGTCAATGTTTCCTAGCACCCTATTGTTCCTAAAGTTTGCATAGACTAAATCTGATTGTTCGTGAGGTCCAAAATAATCTATCGGTAGCGGCAGTACGTCCGTACCAAATCCAATATCAGCGGATATGTAATCTTTTTTTGAATAATAATAATTCAGTCCAGCACTCAACCCAATCATTCCGCTTGATTCATAATTCCCATAAGGTGAGTTAACTACAAGATTAGTCATAATTGGCGCCGACAAAGAAAAGTTTAGCATCCCTTTTTCAGCTGGTATAAATTTAGGCAGTGTTAAAAAAGTTCCCTTGTTAATAATCTTGCCGTTCTCTTCTGTAAAATAATTATTGGCTCGGTATCTACAGCGTTTAACATTCTTCCAATCCACCAACATCCCAAGTCCATAATTAAAATAGATGTTAGCCCAGAAAGCCAATGAGTTCCTAGGTCGTAATAATAATGTTTTTTGAATGCTGTCTATTTGAATTGTTACTTTAAGGGGGTTGTTACTCCTAGGAACATAATATGCTTTAGGTGCATCTTTACTTTTGAAAGCAGAGTCTACATAAGTAGCCTTGTCAACAGATACGATTTTCACATCCTTACCACTTGAGATGTAAATTTTTTGTACTGGACTATTTAATATAGTAGCACATGAAGACAAAAGCAACATTGCTATTAAAAGAATCCCTGAATTTTTATTTCTATTTAGTGTCATTGTCGTGGTCTAGCATTGCGGGCAACTCTTAAATAGACGCATGTTTGTTGATAAAACTTAATTTCTAAATTATCCCTCAAACCCTACCACAGCGTCAGTTCCACTAACAAATGTAAGGGTTTGTTTACATAAAGTGCATAAGCATCTATTTAAATAGATACGTATGTACATTTCCAATAGACAAACTACGTACTCTATTTAAGTATTAGCTTACTTTAATCATTTTTAGAATCTTTTTTCACATAAAGCCCTCCCACAACTTCCCAACTGCTCGATTGACTTCTCGCACTCAACCTAAAAAGGTGTGAAGTCGAACGAAAAAGTTAGCTATTTTCCTTCAATAGCGTGAAGTCAGACGAAAAAGTTAGCTTTTTTCGTCCAATAGTGTGAAGTCAAGAGAAAAAGTTAGCTTTTTTCCTCCGATTGCGCGCAATTGGAGGGCAATTGCGTGAAGTCAGAGGATGATTGCGCGTAATCAACCGAAAAAGTTAGCTTTTTTCCTCCAATTGCGTGAAGTCAGACGAAAAAGTTAGCTTTTTTCGTCCAATTGCGTGAAGTCAGACGAAAAAGTTAGCTTTTTTCGTCCAATAGTGTGAAGTCAAGCGAAAAAGTTAGCTTTTTTCCTCCAATTGCGCGCAATCATCGGTTGACTTCACGCAATTGAGCTTTTTTGGCATTTTATTCCACCGTTGTTGGTGTTCTTCACCAACAACTTATTCAAACCATTTTTTATTTTTTAATTCGATTATGAAAATTCATTTTATTGATGTTGGTGAAGAACACCAACATCGGCGTAAATGCCTTAAAAATCCAAATAATTACTATTTTAATAGGAATCAGCCCATTAGTTGGGTATTATTAACAACTAAAATTATATTATGATAGCATTAACACTCCCTGTGGCTTTTTGTACGCATATACACAACTAAGTACCTCGCTCTACTAAACTTGTGGTTTCGTAGTCGTACTCCGTTGCTTTGAGCAACAAAATAAGCCTTCGAGGCTAAAATCCATTTTAGAGCAGGGGTTCGTACCCAACAAACCAACCTTATTTTACAAGTGATATTGCTACGCTTTTGCTTCTCATCCCAGAAGATTTCAAACTAATTTCTTTCAGTCAGGTCACACACTTTCACCACCTTTTCCGCATTTTACCGTCATAAGCAATAATTGATGCTCTCGTGGCAATAATTGACCCCACCATATCGAATAATTGACAAGGATGCACGATTTCAGGACAAAATGATAACTACCCCGAAGTTGTAGATACAAAAAATGATGAATTAATTAGCTCTAATATCCTCTCTACATATTTATCTAAATTAACAAAAGTTATCGTTACATTTCTCAACATTCTAGCACTTTTGTAGAAAACAATCATAGAATGAAAAAACTCATTACACTTTCACTAACATTAATAGCGTTTGGTTATCTGCTAGCCAACCCTATAGATGAAACTACTGCCAAAACTGTTGGCATCAACTTCTTTGCTACTAAGGTTCTCTCTAAGAAACTTGGCATTGTGTCCGACCTTCAAATCGCATATACCGCAAAAGATGCCAATGGCAACAATAGCTTTTATGTATATAATATTGCCAATGCCAAAGGCTATGTGATTGTTGCAGCCGATGATGCGTCGAAACCTATATTGGGCTATTCCGATGAGGGTAGCTTTGACCTTGCACACCTGCCGGAACAATTGAAAGTGTGGCTCAACATATATAATAAACAGATAAGTGCATCCATTGCAAATAAATCCGTAGCTACTAACAAGATAAAGGCTAGCTGGCAAGAACTATTGAACCCGCCTGCAAAGAAAAAGATAGAAGACTTTGGCACATCACCCAATGGTGTATCGGCAGTAGAGCCATTGGTAAAAGTGTTTTGGAACCAGTCTCCACAATACAATAACCTTTGCCCTTACGATTCGAGCGGAGGAGGCAAGTCTGTTACAGGATGCGTTGCCACTGCAATGGCACAAGTGATGAAATACTGGAACTACCCTACCAAAGGGATTGGTTCTAACTCTTATACTCCTGCAAAACACGCTTGGGAAGGGGTACAAACAGTTAACTTTGATAGTACTATTTACCAATGGGACTCTATGCCTGCCTACATTGGCACAGCTACAAGTGCCAACCAAATTAAAGCCATTGCTACCCTGATGTATAGTTGCGGGGTAAGTGTCAATATGGACTATAGCTCAACTGGAAGTGGTGCACACGGGAGTGCTGTAGGTACTTCTCTAGTAAAATATTTTGGGTACGACCCCGATGTACAAGTTCTTGATAGAAGCTTGCATACGGATGCTGAATGGATAAGCATCATTGAAAATGAATTGAATTTGGGAAGGCCTGTAGTTTATACAGGGCAGGATACTGCAACAGATGATGGACACTGCTTTGTGACAGATGGATATGACGTTAACAACTTCTTTCATTTCAATTGGGGATGGGGAGGTTTGGACAATGGTTATTTTATGATTGATTCCTTAAATCCTGGAACGGGTGGCACGGGGGCAGGTAGTGGTAAATACAATGAAGGCCAAACAATTACTATTGGCATACAACCTCCTGTTATTGCCCCAAACCTTACCTTGGAGGCTGTGGTTACTGTAACCCCCACAAGTATTTTACCCAATAGTCCGTTTAGTGTTACTACGGATGTGAGAAATAATGGCAATGCAATTTTTAAAGGAGACATAGGTGCGGCGGTATACGATGATTCTTTAAATTTTATTGCATACATTCAGATACTCTCCAACAAATCATTGGCAACATCAAGCCACTATACAAATAATCTAACATTTTCCACAACAGGCATAAGCAATATGGTGCCTGGCACCTATTATGTAGGAATTATTTACAGGCCTACTGGTGGTTCTTGGTCAACGGTTGCACCTTATTCTACCTTTAAGAACTTCGTGAAAATAACTGTGGTAAACAGTACGACAGATTTAGTTCTATCGGACTCAATAGCAGTCACCCCACCAAGTTTTATTGAAGGTGATTCAGCTAAAATATCTTTGAATTTAATTAATCAATCAGTAGATACCTTTTATGGACAATACTCAGTAGCATTGTATAACCTGGATGGTTCTTTTGCCCAAGCCATAGGTACTTATAGCGAAACTAAGGGTCTGTTGCCTAGAACACAATACCCATCCCCACTTATTTTTAGCGTGGATTCAATTGGATTAAAGCCTGGCACTTACATACTTGAAGTGAGGGATAGTTCTTATGATAGTACTGCTAGCGAATATGTTGGCAATGGCAATTATCTAAACCCAATACTTATAAGTGTTCTGCCACCTGCCTTAGTACCTGACAAATATGAGCCAAACAACACGCTTGCTCAAACGTACCTATTGCCGCTCAATTTTATTAATGACACGGCTTATACAAATACGGCTGGCTCAAACATAACGGCAAGTAACCTTAAGGATTATTTTAAAATAATCCTTCCTGCGGGGTATAATTACTCAGTAAATATTGCTTTTGATAATGCCAACTATAGTAGTACAGATAGTGTGTACACATTGGACGGTCTCTTTGCTTACTCCTCAAACACTGGCAGCACTTGGACAACCGTAAGAACCGGTGTAAGAACCTTAACAGAAGCAGGCCCTAAAACGCTATACTTCCGAGTGGCACCGAGTTTGGCAAGTCCATTTGGTGAAATCGGTACGTATATGTTGGAACTGAATGTAATAAGGTCATTTCCGTTGCCAGTTGTATTCAGTGTTGTGAACGTGGATAAAGTTGGCAGTTCTAATATAATCAATTGGAAGGTAGCTGATGAAACTAATCTCGCATCTTACAATGTGGAGCGTAGTTATGATGGTAAGGAGTTTAGTGTCATTGGTGCAACCAAATCCATTCAGTCAATGGATTATAGCTATAAGGATAATACCTTTAGTACTGATAACAAAACAATATACTATCGCATAGCAGCCATTGATAAAACAGGAAATGAAACGTATAGTAATGTAGTAAGTGTTCAATCATCAATTCTCAATTCTCAATTATCCATCTACCCTAACCCTGTGAAGGAATTGTTGAACCTTCAATTGAATAATACTAAAACAGGGAACGTCACCATTCAAGTAGTAGATATGATGGGCAGGGTATTGAATACAAAACAAACCTTACTGAATGCTGGAACAAATAGCCTTTCATTGCCAGTTGCTAATCTCGCAAACGGTAGTTATATAGTTGTAGTAAGAGGTGAGGGGGGAACTATAACACAGAAGCAATTCATTAAGTATTAAAGTTAAATTGGGTGGATAACTAAAAAGGGTTGGGACTTATCGAAATAAGTCCCAACCCTTTTTTAATTGTTCTATTTAAACCTAAGCAACTTTAAAAGCTACGAAGTAATAATTATTTGCAGCAGCAATTAAGTCTAGCTTGATGTAATACGATTGAATAAAGTCTAAGTAAGCTTTAAACTCGTGGGTAGGCACCACAAACTCATCAAAGAATATAATGTCATCCTTCTTTAAGAAAGGAGCCAATGAAGTAAGCGCAAACAGGGTAGAAGAGTATAAATCCGCATCCATCATAATGACATTGCGTTTATTTGGACTGAATTCCTTTAAGAATACTGGAAGTGTCTGTTGAAAAAGGCCTGTAAAGAATTTACCCCTCGCATCATTTATCTCAGGCACTTTAAACCCAGTGGAGAAGTATCCTTTTTTATATACACCCCAGTCTTCAGGCAATCCATCGAAAGTATCGAAACCATAAAAGCGGCTATTAGGGTTCTTGTTTTGGTCGAGCCACACTTTAAATGAAACCCCATCCGCAACACCAAATTCTATGTAATTGATTTCCTCATCCAGTTTCTCGGTCTCGAATACGTGCTTGTAGAAATTGTTGCGCTTAAAGTAATCCCAGTTGCTAGGGAAGTCATTGTAAGTAATGCCTTTGTTTTCTGAAACCCACTTTGAGAAACGGGTCAGATAAGCCATATTATCAAAGAAGCCAAGGAGGAAGCCAAAGACCTTATGCAGCCTTAGCTGAATAAACAAAATCTTTGTGTAACGTATAAAGAATAATTTCATGCTGCAATGTTAGAATAATTTGAGTAAAGATGTTATTTTAATCTAAAAACCGATGGAGTAATCAAATGAAAAGAGGCTGGCTCCCTTAGGAAGTCAGCCTCTTTTCTATTAAATCAAACGCTCATGTTAGTTAACCTTAATCACCTTTTTGTTAACCACATCGCTGTTGCTAACAACACTTACAGTATATACACCTGAGCTGAGACTCTTAAATGCAGGTACTGAAAGGGAACTATTGCCCTTTGCTCCTTGTGCGTGTTGTTCAGACACTAGTTTGCCACTCATATCGAACACACGAATAGTTAATGCTTCATCCTTCAACAAATAGAGGTTCATATTTAGGGTTGAACTAGAAACAGGATTAGGGAACACTTCTACAGTAAGCGGTTTAACTATACCCAACGACACAGAAACAAGCTCGCTGTATTTATAATTACCATTTTTGTCTATCAGTTTCAAGCGATAGTAAACCTTCGTAGCACTAGCATCTATCTTATCCGTATAACTATATTGATTCAAGCTTGCCTTGCCTTTTGCAGATAAAGAACCTGCTTCTACAAAGGCATTCCCATCATAGCTTCTTTCTATTTCTACAGAAGCTGCATTCACTTCATTCTCGGTAGCAAAGTCTATCTTCGTATAAGGGCTTGTTATTGCTGTAGCAGTAAACGATTTTAAAGTAACGGGAAGAGTAGATGGTACAGTATAACAAATCTCCAACCTAGCATCCCTTGTTGTGTCGGTTGCTTGTCCATTTTCAAATATCATAGAATTGTATGGATCGTTTTCTGTCTGCATCTTTAGTATGAAACCAAAATTACTATCCGGCTTATTCACCCAATATTGGGCAAGGTTAGTAATGTCCACAACATAATCTTCTGCACTATTAGTGCTTTGAGGTAATAATACTTGGTTGGCAGTATCAGTATCACTGGATGGTTCATTATTCCAAGTAAGCGTATTTACATTCCAAGGGGTAGTAACTTTTTGGAGTAATACAGCATTGTTGGAGCCATAAGTAGGTTGCCCATTCAATGCATTTGATGCACCAACTGTTTTTGCATAATAATACAGTTTAGCACTATTTACCACTGCATTGGTTGGTATTTGGCTGATGTTAAAATTTTGCAATGCCCTAGTGTTATACAATGGTATGCCTTGTGAATTGTCCGTCCAAGCTTCTACATCTATCTCAAGATTGCTTGTGTTGCTAGCATCATTAACTTTATAATTAGCAACTCCACCATAAGTAATAAGACTGTCTTGCGCTGAACCAGACCTAATTACCAATTCCCAATTATTGCCATTGGCGCAATCATTCGGCGTGCCTGGGTTAGGGGCATTGTACAACGCTGTCACTTCCGCACTATCCAATGCCCTATTATAGATTCTTATATCATCCAAAGTACCGTTAAGCCAGTAAGGAGTAGAATTTATATCTACATATCTACCTAAAAACAAATCAAAAGGAGTCTTGAAAGCAAATGGGGTAGTACTATTGGTATTGATTAAAACACCATTTACATATATACTTGCCGTTGTGCTGTCGCAAATTTCTACTATATGATACCAATTATTTGTGTGTATAAAATTTGAACGCCAATACCCACCCAAAGAAGAGTAAAAGGTTTCGTGGCTCGTATCTAGTGATGCACCACAACCATTCAGTCCGTTATTTTGATCGTAAAGTCCATCACTAAAAAGGGCATCTAACGCACCACCGCCTTCATAGCCTTTACATAGCATGTAGTTTCCGTGGCAAGTGCCAGTATAAAAAGCATTCGGCTTAACCCAAAGGCTGATACTCGCCCTAGTACCCATCTGTAGCGAGGCACTGTTAGGGATGTCAATATAGCTGCCATTACCATTAAATGAATAGGCACTCTTGGCATTCCCAAACCTATCCGTAGCAAGGGTTGCGTTGTTGAAACTAGGGTTGTTGCCATTACCACTTGAGTCTACATCATTGCCACTAAAGGGATAATAAGCCACTAAGCCTTTATTAAGGTTCACTTGGGCAAAAGAATGTGCTGTAGCCAATAAAAAAACGGGGATAACAATTGCTCCAATGGCAGTTTTTAGAAGGTTGTTTTGTAGTTTTATATTCATATTTATTAATTTAAACAAAGTAAAGGAAAAATTCTAGGAAATAGGCTATTTATAAAAAAGATTCTTAAAATCATAATATTGATGCCTCAAAGAAATTAAAATAATTATTGTACTTGAATGGATTGTAGCAGGATTAAAATGTTTAACCCTTTCGGAAATTAATTTTGCTGCTCCTCCATTCGCCAACTACTTCATCATTTCCCTATCAACTACTTGTGCAATGTATAATGATGCTGGCGTTACCCCACCCACGTTCGTTGCTTCCCACACGCCATTGGGGCGAACCAGTTTGGCGCCTTTATTTTCACCCTTATAACCAATGTTCCAGTTGTAAGCCATCGGTGGATTTTGTATGGCTGCCATTGCCGAAATGCAGTTCCAGAACACTTGATACACCCCGCTCCATCCGTGACCTGTGCCCCAGTTGCCCCTATCCTGTGCATTGATTGCCCCGTCGGAAGTTATATTGTCATACAGCGTACCCACTGCCCAACGATGGTGCGGACCAATATCCGCATGGGTGAGCGTAGCGTTGCAATGCGTAAAAACATTGGGACCACACACTCTTGCCCCCGTTACAAAGTCGTGGCGGCCATTGCGTGCCGTGCAGTTGCGGAAAAGGCTCAATTGACCTTCGCAATTGAAGGAATATCTCCTCCCTCCGGTGATGATAGAAATGGGATCGAGGCAGGTGCAGTTTTGTACCGTAACATTCTTCGAACTACCACCAATCAATACGCAGCTATACCCAAAATGAAGTGACATAACATTCTGGATCCAGCAGTTTTGCGCAGCATTTACTTTAATGGCACACCATCCATGCTGCTCATCGGTGTCGTTGGCGTAGGAAGAATTCAACCGCAGGTTTTCAATCCCTACTTCTTCAATCCGCCCTTTAAAAGTGTAGGGCATTACCTTGCCACCGCCATAATTATTATCCATCGGCATCACTATTGGGGCATTGATTGTTATCAATCCAGTCGCTTTATCTATCCCTGTTATTATCCTTTCGAAATGCAAATTAAAATCCTTCGCCGACCAGTTTTTGCCACCATCCCGCAGGTCTTTTATATCGTCCATCCCTATTTCGTGAATCCATTTATCGGTCGCAATTCTCTCTACCACAATGGGTTCGTTTACCGTAAAGGCAGCAATGTGCTTCACATGGAACTGATTGCTGCCAACGGGCACGTAATCATCGGTTATTGTCTCGGCTTTGCTTTCCTCCAAATCCATTTTTCCCTTGCCTTCAATCACAAATAGGTCACTCTGTTTGGTGGAAGTGAAGTTGATAGTCGTGCCGTTGTCATTAGTGCCTTCGCCCCTGATTATCAGGTTGCTATTCTTTATTTTAATGGTCGATGAAACCGTATAAGTACCTTTCTTCAACTCAATAACCCTCGGAAAATTGGCGTGTGGCAGTTCGCCTACGCTATCAATTAGTTTTTGCAGGCTGTAAGTATCATCCCCACCCGTTGGAACATACGATGCCACGGGTTCCCCTTTAGGAAATGTTCCTTTACCATACCGATATCCGACAGCAGAGAAGTCGGGTATTCGATTACCCAATGAATCTTTGTAGTAAGTCAACTTATTGTCCTTATCATATTGAACCCAAGTAGAAGCCACTTGTGCCGATACATGGTAAGTAAATAAGATTAGGGCGATGGCAGCAAGCAGTATTTTATTCATCAGGCAATTATGTTTTATGAGTGTTTAATTTATTAAAGACTATCTGTTATTTGGAATTTCAATTTAATCTTTTGCATAATCTAGCCGTCATTTCGACGCTAGGAGAAATCCAATCAAATAATGTACACGTCATTTCGACGCAAGGAGAAATCTCATCAAATTATAAAGAACTATTTATTATTTAAGCAACCTTACAAGGCGCAATTAGATTTCTCCTATCGTCGAAATGACGCCCCACTAGGTTCGAGAAACTTGATACCAAATAGCGGGCATTCATTCATTTATCAATCAAATATATGGATTGGATTAATCTTGGACTTGCTAAATTTTATTTATGATTGATTTTCATAGATATGTTTATTAATAAATTAGTCGCAAAAAAAGATTTGCTGCCACCATCGAACGAGTGACAGGGCAAAGTAGAAGATTTGTTGCCACACTCAAACGGGTGACAGGGCAAAGCAGGAGATTTTCTGCCACCATCTAATGAGTGACAGGGCAAAGTAGAAGATTTGTTGCCACACTCAAACGGGTGACATGGCAAAGCAGGAGATTTGCTGCCACCATCGAACGAGTGACAGGGCAAAGTAGAAGATTTGTTGCCACACTCAAACGGGTGACAGGGCAAAGCAAAAGATTTACTACCACCATCGAACGAGTGACAGGGCAAAGCAGGAGATTTTCTGTGTCACTCGTATCGTTGTTGGTGCAAACACGTTTTGGGGTATTAACAGTGAAAGCAGATTAATACTCTACACAAATCGTGAACGTCATTCTTAGGCACGAACCCAACTGCGCAATGACGTTCATAATCCTAGAAAGTCTAATGGAATAGTATTATTCCGAAATCATTTCAATTACCACTTATCTTATCAATACAGTTGTGCCTTTTTGCGAAACGGGGTTGTTAGTTATGGGGTCAATGTAGTTCAGCATCCATACATACGTACCTGCTGGTTGCGGCGTGCCATTGATGGTGCCGTCCCACCTATCTGCATAGTTGTGACTAGTGAAAACGCACTGTCCATAGCGGTTGTAAACCGAAAAAGAAAGGTTGATGGCTTTGAAGCCACTGAGCGGATAGAGGAAATCGTTCAACCCATCACCATTGGGCGTAAAGGCAGATGGCACAGCTATGTAACAGCTTCTCATTACCCTTATTGTTTGCGAATCAATGGCTGTACATCCAATGCTGTCGGTAAGGGTAAGCTGCAATAAATAGTCTTTTTCTTCGGCAGTAGGAGTGGGGAATGTCCTATTGGGCGGCTGAGCCGATGTACTCGTTTCGCCATCGCTGTATTGCCACAAATAGCTTTGTATCTTGCCACTGCTACTGTCGTTAACAATGAAAATATCTTCGGGGCAATAGAACTCAGGGGCAGAAAAGGCAGCTTTGAGGGTATCGTAAGCCAAAGGGATAATCTGTGTGGAGGTATCGCTACAGCTACCGTTGGACACAATCAGTTTAACGGTATCAATCAAAATGCTTTGGGGCAATTGCCTCGTAAAAATAGATACACTATCCGTGTTGCCATCCGAAAATTGCCACTGCCAACTGTTTTTATGGTTGTTGATAGGGTTATCAAAGATGATATCATCACTGGTGCAGCGATAGGTTATATCAGCCGAAAAGGTAGCAGACACGGTATCTACAGTGGTAAAAGTGAGGTATCCACCCGCAACGCTTTCTTTGCCGCATTCATTGAGCAGCGTGTTGCCATCGGTGCCAACTTTCAACGAAATAGTATCCATTCCCGCAAGCGTGATGGGGTGCGCAAAGTTCACGATGATGGCTTGGGTAAAACCATTGGCGTTGCACTGACCAACGGCACTAACAATTGGCACAGGGTTGGCACCAGTAATGATAAAGTCGCTACCATCGGCGGCAATACTGCTGCACAACATGCTTTTTGCGAACAATACAATCAATTTATCAGGTGCGCATTGGGCAATGCCCATCGTATCCATCGGCGTAGGGTATTGCGGATAGATGGAAACAGGCACCGAATCGCCAACGGGGATGCCATTGTTGCAATTGTCCAAAATGGTGTTGCCATCGCTGCCATTCTTTATGTAAATTATATAATTGCCCGGCGGGATAGAGTCGCTCAGGGTTAAATAAACAGAATCCATATCGAAAGATTCGTTGCAATTGATGCCAGCCGCACCTGTGATGTGAGAAAGATTTGTATTGATACTGAAATCGCTACCATCGGCGGCAAGACTGCTGCACTTCATGTTCTTGTTCAGTTTCACATAAATGATAGTGCCATCGCACGGTGCCCTAGCCGAAGACAAAGCCGGGGGAAGGGTGTCGGTAATACTCGCCGAGCCACCATTGAAAGCCAGTTTGTAGCCAGACTGTGATTCGGTAAAGTGGCTGATGAGTAAAATATAATTGTGACCTGAATCGATGGTAGGCATAGAGCTGATGGGGGGATAAGCATACCCTGCGCAACCGTCCGCAATAGTTCCCGAGGCCGACGTACCCGTAACACCAGAATTGCCAGACCAATTGCAAGCAACAAACAATGAAGCATTCGTGTAAACATCGGTAGCATTATGACTAGTTATGTCAAATAGCTGCCAATCGTAGTCGTCATTCAAATCATTTGGGATTATTGTAAAACCTAAAGTGCCAGTAGTAAAGCAAGTGAACTTATACCAAAAAGGATTGATGTCGGAAAGGCCAGCATGTTGAAACTGGCACGGCGGCGATGGCACAAGATTTCCACCACAAAGGGGCACATTGTTTTGGCTAAAGGTATCGGTGCCACAAACGGGGAAAGCAGTGCCAGGGGTTTGACCCAAAGTAGAGCAAGCAGTTTGGGCATAAGTGTTCACTCCAACAAACAACAAACAACTAAGAATGAAACCAATAATCTTGTACATCGAATAGACTTAAAACCACTTATCAAGCTAGGAGTAGCGCCGAAGTTACCATTTGTTTCAATCGGATTGCTTTGTTGATGATTGACGATGCTTTTCCTTTAACAAATATTTTTTAATATCTGTGTAAGGATATGTACATTGCTGCGTAATAATGATTGTGGGATTAAGATGAAATGATTTAAATTAATCAGTTACTAACTTTAAACAAACAAAAATGAAAAGATTATTTCTTTTAAGTGCAATCAGTTTTCTTTGGATAGCAACGTTTGCCCAAGCCGACAAAACAACGCAGCGACAAGCCAACTTCAATGTGGCAAGTAAACAATTAGGTATCAAGGGTTACGACCCTGTAGCGTACTTCACCGAAGGAAAAGCGAAAGAAGGGAAGGCCTCTTTTACGGTGAGCTATCAAGGAATCAACTACTACTTCGAAAGTGCCGCCAACAGGGATTTGTTCAAAGCAAACCCTGCCAAGTACGAACCCCAATACGGCGGCTGGTGTGCCTACGCAATGGGAAACGATGGCAGTAAGGTGGAAGTTGACCCAGAAACATTCAAGATAGTAAATGGCAAGCTGTATCTTTTCTACAACAAATTCTTCAACAACACCAAAAAGAGTTGGGACAAAGACGAAGCAAGGCTAATGAAAAACGCAGACGCTAACTGGGCGAAGACCTTTAAATAAGCAGTTATAAGTTGTAGGTTATAAGTTATAAGTTAATGACCTACACATTCTTATAACATACTTCGTATGACTTACAACTTACAACTTATTACTTACAACTAAAAAAAGACAATGAAAACAACAAACATTTTACTTTGGATTAGCCGCATAGTAGCCGCAATTATCATGTTACAAACACTGTTCTTTAAGTTTACGGCCGCACCTGAGTCGGTTTATATATTCGACAAGGTAGGGCTGGGTGCGCCGGGGCGGATTGGTTCAGGAGTTGCTGAATTAATCGCTTCTTTGCTAATCCTTTTCCCCAAAACATCCGTATATGGTGCAATACTTGCCGTTGGTGTAATGGCTGGGGCAATAGCGTCGCATCTGTTTATCTTGGGCATTGAAGTAATGGGTGACCACGGTCAACTGTTTATTTATGCGCTCTTGGTAACCGTTGCATCGCTGTACATAATCTGGGATAGCAGGTTTAAATTGCTCTCATTAATCAAGAAACAATAAAACTTTCTACGTATGACAACCACCGTGATACAAGAACTAATCGACTTTCTGTGTATTGTTGAAGCAGAACATTACACACGCCCTTCGGATATATTGAATAGGGCAACCATCGGGCAACATGTGCGCCATTCGATAGAAATGTACCAATGCCTATTGGCAGGTTACAACGAAGGGACAGTGGATTATGCAAAAAGAAAAAGGGATATTGTTATTGAAAGTTCTTCGGACTATGCTGTTGAATGTTTGCAAAGCATATTGGCAGGTGTAGAGAAAAAGGACAAAAAGATAGCACTCCTAAATAATGAAGAGAGCTTTGCTACAAGTTACAATCGCGAACTATTTTATTGCGATGAACACACTATACACCACCTAGCTTTGATAAGGGTAGGCATCAACGAGATAGGTGGTTATCAATTGAATGAATCTTTTGGCATTGCACCTTCCACCATCAAATACAGACAGTCATGTGCACAGTAAGTTTTGTTCCCGTGGGCGATAAAACGATTATCACCAGCAATCGTGATGAGAAGATTGTGCGACCCGCTGCACTTCTTCCGCAAAAGATAGAGACAAGCAATGGGTTGTTGTATTATCCCGTGGATGCAAAGGCGGGCGGCACATGGTTTATTGCAAATGATAGGGGAGATGTAGGGGTATTACTCAATGGGGCTTATGAAAAGCATGTTCCTAAAGAAAGCTACAGGCAAAGTAGAGGTAGTATTTTACCAGCGTTGTTCACTGCCGACAATCCTTTGGAGGGTTTGAGTGATTTTAATTTTGAAGGGATAGAAAACTGCACGCTGGTATTGTTTGTGGAAGGGGAATTGAATGAATGTATCTGGGATGGGACTAATGCGACCCTGACAAAACTCGATGAAACGAAGCGTTATATCTGGTCGTCAGTTACATTGTACAATAAAGAGATGATTGCTGCCCGAAGGCAATGGTTCAAGGAGTTTATTACGGAAAATCCGGATCCTTCGCAAGAAGAAATGATACATTTTCATACAAACACAGGCAAGGGAAATGACTCATTCGGATTAAAAATGAATAGGGACAATGCCATGCTTACCGTAAGCATTACTTCTATTGCTGTTTCGGACGAAGCCTCCCACCTACAATACATTGATTGTTTGCATGATAAAAACACCATCCACACAATAGAAAATAAAGTAACCAGTAAGCAATATGAATAGAGCAATCAAGCGTTTCAGTCTTCATCCTTTTATCATCCGCTTGTTTCATTGGGAATACTGGCCTTTTGATGTTGTGTATGCGCCGATGTATTTGGTTTACTTGTGGTTTGGGGTTAGGGCGCGTTCCTTTTTCTTCTTTGCAGCAGCCAATCCCACCATCAAGAACGGAGGCTTTTTGATGGAAACAAAGAGTGCCATCGACCCACTTATTCCTGAACCGTACAAACCAACCACCATCTACTTTGAGAACGGAACGGACTTCTCAATCGTACTCAAAGCGGTTAAGGAGAAGAAAATTACTTTTCCCTGTATTATAAAGCCCGACAATGGTTCACGTGGAAGAGGCGTTAGAAAAGTGTACAACGAACAGGAACTAAAAGAGGTATTGGCTATTTATCCCGTTCCTTATGTGATACAAAACTTCATACCTTATCCAAAAGAGCTAGGTATCTTTTATGTGAGGTTGCCCAATGAACCCAACGGAAAAATATTAAGTATTGTTGGGAAAGAGTTTGTGCAAGTAACAGGTGATGGTCAGCATACTATTTACGAATTGCTTCAACAGAACAGCCGCTATGTGTTGCAGCTTCCTGTGTTGAAAAAGTTGATAGCAGACAGACTCGAAATCGTATTACCCGTAGGGGAAAAAGAGATATTGCTGCCTTATGGAAGCCATTCGAGGGGATGTTTGTTTGTGGATGATAGCCATAAGATAGATGGCCGCCTGACAAAAGTGATGGATAATATCTGTACCCAAATCGATGGTTTCTATTATGGTCGCTTGGACATACGGTACAACACTTGGGAGGAATTAGTAGAAGGAAAGAACTTTTGCATCATAGAAATAAACGGTGCCGGATCTGATCCAACGCACATGTACGACCCGAAACATTCTATTTTTTTTGCCTGGAAAGAGATAATCAGACATTGGAAAATGATGTACAAGATATCAGTCCTCAATCGCAAAAACGGACATCCGTATTTAACAGTAAAAGAAGGCTTGCAGATGTTTAAAGACAATGCAGCTTACGATAAAACGTTGAATGCCTTTTTGGTGTAAGCAAGATGTTAGATGATAGATAGTAGTTATTAGATAGTAGATATTAGTGCTGGGTGTTTCTTTCTTATGAACAATCCAGTAACTATTATCTACTATCTACTATCTAATAACTACTATCTACTAACTACTTTCTAACGCTTCTTTTATCCTTTCCTTCACTTCTTCGGATAGTTTTTCTTCTGTGTGGGTATGTTTTGTATTCTTGATAATAAAACCAGTTTGTTGTTCGAACCTTCTGCAAAGGGAGCAAATGCCTAGGTGCATTCGAAGCGTAATCCTATCAAACAAATTTATCCTTCCCTGTTCTTTTTTCGAAACAAGGTAAGTAGCTTTCTTACAACTTATATTTAATAAACTCATTGCGCTTCTTTTAACTGTTAATCCAATTTAGCTCGATACATTTTCTCAATTGCAGCTTTGCCCTATGGATTATCACCCAATAGTTGGACGATGAAATGTTAAGAACCTTACAAATTTCTTCGGCACTTAGGTCTTCCATATACTTCATTACAAAAACATTGCGCTGCATATCCTGCAACTTCTTTTTGCAATACTCCAAAATACTATAAAACTCCTTTGTTTCTACTGGCTGCTGATAGTTGATACCCCATTCATTCGGTTGGTCTTCCCTTGTCCAATGCTCTGCTTCGTCAAAGAAATTGCTTGTGTTATCCGCCTCTGCATATTGAATAGGAGAGGAGCTTTTCTTACGATAATGATCTATTATTTTATTCTTACAGATAGCAAACAGCCAAGTCTTTTCCGAGGCATCCGATTTATAGGTTTCCCTAGCTTTCCAGGCACTGAGGAAAGTGTCTTGCACAATATCCTCCGCCAGTCCCTTGTCCGAAACCCTTTGTACAGTGTAGTTATACAGTAAATCTCCGTATTTATCTACCCATTCTTCTGCTTGCAACGAAGGCTTCATAATTGTTTTTTAATTAATGACGGGTGAAAATTAGGGAATAAAATGACTTAACCACAAAGGGATAAAGAATTTAACCACAAAGGACACAAGGAAAAAAACAAGGAACACAAGGATTAGGTAAGTTATTTTGTGTCCCTGGTGTTTTTTCTTGTGTGCTTTGTGGTTAATAAAAACAAAAACCCAGAAGCAATTTCCGGGTTTGTAATCTGTGCGGCAAAGGAGATTCGAACTCCCACGCCTGTTAAAGGCGCTACCACCTCAAAGTAGTGCGTCTACCAATTTCGCCATCGCCGCAACTGAATTGGCTGCAAATATAACAACTTAATTCCGAAGGAACGAAAGGGACAAACTACGATTAAGAAATCCCCTCGCTTACAAGTTCAACATGCGCATACCCCCACTAGCTAATAAAATAGCTTGTGTAAGGAGTGTATATTGCGCCCGCTTTAAATTAATTAAATGAAAAGGTCTTTAATTCTATTATGCTTGTTTGCAGTATTGTTTGCTGCCAATTCGTTAAATGCCTGGCCGAATGAAGGAGAAATAAATCTTTTGAATCTAGCTGTAAACTAATAAAATAATCAACCCCTTATGACCTTTGTATTGCTGTTGGTACTGTTTATGGGATGGCTTGTAAGCTTTGTTGGGCAGATAGCTTTAGGTAGTATGAGCCTAACATCTACACAAATAAGCGTGGAAGAAGGCGTAAAACCTGCCATCCTTTTCACATGGGGTGTTATGGTCATCGAAATGCTTTATCTGCGCATATCGCTTGCTTGTATGGATATCATCTATCAGCACCCCGCTGTAGTTCGCGCCATCGGATGGATAACCGCAGCCTTCTTTATAATACTCTGCATCGTAAGCATTCGTAGTATCATTACTTATCACGAAGAAAAAAAGAGTACACTACTCAATCATAGCATCAATCGTTTTGTTTTTGGAATGATGCTAAGTGCCGCCAATCCAGGACAGATACCCTTTTGGTTACTTTGGAGCAACTACATGCTCGATTGGAAAATATTGCATTCCAGCACACTACAATACAATCTCTTTACAATAGGAGGCGGCATTGGCACCGTAACAGGGTTGATGGTGTACATATATGCAGGCAACTATATTGTAACCAAGATGGATATGAGCAACAAATCACTACATAAAATAATGGCAGTTGCCTTTGCCCTCGCAAGCACCGCACAGCTCTGGAAAATGCTAAAGTAAGAGAGTAGTGGAACGGTAAATTTTATGCTGTTGCAAGCCAAAGCGCCATACAATTTAATCAATATTTATTCAATCTAACTACACCCTTTTGTGCCTTCCCAATCAACCATTCGACATTAGACCTTTACAGAAATGATGTGACTGTGGAGTACATTTTAATTTCCTAAGAGGTCTATTTTAAAAAAATTGGAATGAAACACCCGACTTGTTCTTGCGGGATACACCCAAAAAGGAGTACGAAATATGAGTATATTAAAGGAAGCCCACCCAAAAAAAATCTTATAACAAAGCTCTCAAGCTTGCCCTGCCCGTATTGATGATTGGCGAATCGCTAGGCTTCCTTCCTTCGTAGGTAAAGCTTATTTCTAGGTTATTAATTAGTCTTTTTGTGAACTCTACATTCCACAAATAGTTTTTGCCTGCGGATAATCCATCAAGTATCACATAACTGGTGGCTGTATTGGCAGTGCCTGTATAATTAATGTCGTTCAGTGTAAACCTCGTTACAACACTCGTGTTCTGCACGGCATTATATTTTGCTTCTACCACCAACGAATTACTCACTGCCATATCTCCACCATAAATTGGGGCATTCTTCTTTTGAGAATAGATATAACTCGTCTGTAACCTGAACAATGTACCATTAGTAAACGTAAATCTCGGCTCTGTGGAAATGGTTTGTAACTTATAATTCTGGTTGCTATAGGCTGGTGTAATCAAATCTGTGCTACCTATTCTTTGGGTAATATCAATCGTGAATTTCTTTTGTAAATTAGCCCTAACTTTCAGTCCCCATTCATCTAGTTCGCTGCTTTGTAAGCCGTAAGTAAGCAGGCTTTTGTTGTAATTAATTATTCTGCTTACATCTACCCCCCATTTATTGCTTGTACGGTTGAAAGAAAGTGTATTGCTGAACACATATTTCAGCGTAACCAACGCCGTGTCGGTAATTGCCCCAAAAGGATTGAGAACAAAATCTGATTGTGCCAATACTTTCTTGCCACTCTGCAACGATGATTGCAAATTGAACCTATCCAACAGGTCTTGTAGCTTCTTGTTTGCCACGGCTTTGCTTATTGCTTTTGGGTTGAATGTAACGCTATAATTAAACTGTACATTGTTCGTTTTTACATAGATATTGGTTGGCGTGTACACCCTTATATACGTCGCTTCGTCAGAAAAAGTGGCTATTGTAAACTCATTTAGTTGCTGTATCCCGTCGTGGTTGTAATCAATCCATGTATATTGACCCTGCCCTGCCGGTACTTGCACATAAGTTATGGAAAGCTGCTGCTGCTGACCCGAACCTAGCTCGTACAACGAATTACCCACCATAAATCCATTCCATTTGTTGAACACATATTCCACTCGCCCAAGCAAAGTATTATCTGGCGTTTGGTTATTGATATTTTGATTAAATACCTCTAGTTGCCTGTAGGTAATATTCATCCTTAATTGGCTCTTTTTGTTCTCCAAAAACTCAAACAATAGGTTATAAGTATGACTTCTGTCTATTTTAAGGAATGATTGCCGATAAGCCTGTTTATCGTCCCGCAATGTGTAGGTAAATGTCCATCGGTTTGCCTTCTTTTGGTTGCTTTTTAGGTAGGCAGTTACGATGTCAAAGTCAAAACTATTGGGCGAAAGCGAATCCACTCCTGCAACGTGCTGTTGATTATGTTCCAACGAATATCCTCCGCCAATAGTTAGTTGATTTAATTGTGGGATTGCTTTATTCAGGTCGAAAGAAGGCTTAAAATAATACCCTTTCCCCAATCCATCGCTGTTGGTAAGGCTTATATCACTTTTTAAGTGCCATCCTTTATACGCTTGTTCATCCTGCATCGATTGCCGGAATCCTCGGTAATCATCGCTTCTAAAATACCCTGCAACGGTGTATTTAAACGAGTTATTGTTGGTGTCTTTCAGTTCCACGCCTACACTTGGCAGTTGTTCTGTGGCGTTTGCAACCGATATTGGCAGCCCCCAATCCCTATAAAACTCAACAGAACGCAATCTTTCAATCGGCTTAAAGTCTTTGTCCACAAATTCATAACCTAATGTACTGTTATACATCAATGGCTTCCCCCGAAAGGATATTTTTTCTGTATGATTCAGCAATAACCTGGTTGCTAACCCGACATCATTGTTTTTCTGGAGGCTAGAAAAGGTATTTTGGTTGTAATTACTCACGGCAAAATCAGTCTGCAAATTATTTTTCTTGTCAATCTGATAGTTGGCACTGATGTTTACTACCTGCTGTGCCTTGGGCGTCACCAAAAAAGTGGCTGGCTCATAATTGCCTTGCTTAACCCCGTTTATGGGGGCAACATATTGATAAACATTGCCATTTGCCCCGTTGTAATACGGTATATAATTGCCCTTATTTGCCCCAACCAACAAAAAGTTCAACACAAATCTTGCGCTATCCGGGTTGGTTGAATAATAATACATCGAATCGGTAGTGCCTGCAATCAATACCCGCACATACATGATCTGTGCGGCATTAAAAGTATCCATATATGCCCTCGGATAATAGGCATTTTGGATACTATCGCCCAAGTTTGATAGGAATCTGGTCTCGTTCGAGTCTAATGATTGGTTTATCTGCGAATGTTTTGCATCACTGTTGGTATATACCCCCACATTCATCGAAAAACGGTTGTTCACCTTTATTTCATCGTTCACATATAGCAAAGTATTCAGGTAATTCTGGTCCGAATATTCAAACTCCACCTGAATCCTACTGTTCGCCGTAATCATTCGTTTGGGCGTAAACGTAACCTCGGCGGTATTATAATTGATGGTATAATCTTGGTCGGCACCACGCTGCATCACCTCGCCATTTATGAAAACATGCTCTGTATTTGCGAGTACCACGAGGTACAATTCGTTGTTTGCCCCCTGCAATTTGTAGGGCCCTTGGTTGCCGTCCTGCCCTTGAAATATACTCCGTGTAAATTTTCCCTTTGCTATTGCCCCGCTCAACAAAATCTTGTTGCTGCCTTCCTTCCCAAACCTATTTTCTTGTTGATACGATGCCCCTTGAAGCCTTTTATAGAAATTGAGGAAGTAATTTTTGCTTTGTCTGATGTCAATGTCTCCCAAATTCAGTTCCCAATCTTTCTTTTTAAATTGAAGCAACAATTTGTCAAATTCATTCAATTGCTGCGTGGTACCATCGGGTTGCAGTGGGATATTATTGTCCGTCAATGCAGCCGACATCATAATGCTGTCGCCAATCATACCGCTCAGTTGCAGATTCAGTTGCGAGTTGAACACGGCACTCTGGTTATTGCCTACGGTAAGGCTTCTTCCCACGCTACCATTGTAGTTGATGCCGCTGCCAAAGTTGAAAAAGTTGTTGTCGCCACTATTGTTTTTATTGAAAATAGCACTCTGTCCTACCAAAAAAGAATTAGTGATGCTATCGTAATTGAACCTTCGGGCAGGCGTGGAAAAGGACAAAGGAAATGTTCGATAAGTAATTAGCACACTGTCATTTAATGGATTTTTCTTCCAGAATAGGGTGGCTTTTATATAATCAACCGAAAAGTAATTGCTATCAATACCCTTTATACTGATAGAATTAGGTACGATACTCTGCTTGTCCAACATCACCAATCCATTTGTCTTTATTTTTTTGACATGCAGATTGGATAGTTGCGCCTCGGCAACCACACACCACAACATGAACAGCGACAATATGATAACACTCTTTCTCAGTCTTATAATTTATACCTGCAATGTTACTACTTAGTGTGTTTGTGAGGTGTTATAATAGGAGAAGGGGGTAAGATTTATTATAATTTTATTTTCACAAAAGTATAGTTTGCATAGCTATTCTAAGGGTTTATGTACGTATGATAGACATAAGAACAAAGGCAAACTTATTATCCCGACTTCGACCGGCTCTGTCTGACAGTCTGATTTTGTGTGTAACTTATAAAGTTTATTAGGATGTCATTGTTAGGCACGAGAGATCTGAAAAAAACCTTAAAAGAATCCAGCAAAAAATAAGAAAGCACTATTCAAAATGAGATTTCTCGTGCCTCGAAAAGACAGCTTTTGACAATATTGACAAGCAAAAAACATCCCATTTCAATTTCAGAAGAGACCAAATTGAATTATATTCATTAATAAATATCATTAAAAAAGATGAAATTGGTTAAAATAGTTCCAGATGCTCGTCTTTTGCCTTCCGACGAGCGTTTGTTGGGGTAAAACAGGCATTTTTAGGGTAAAAACACGCTTCCAATGGCTACTTATGCCCATTTGTGACCTTACATAGTGCATTTATTGGGCTAAAATGCATATTTTGGAGCTTCCGACGCTCGTCTTTTGCCTTCCGACGAGCGTCGGAAGGTTTTGGATATATGTTCCTTCGTAAGTTCGTAGTATTTGCCAATAACAATGAAGGGTTTATCTATATTTGTGAAGGGAGTTGTCAATTTTATAATTATATAGTTTGGGTGTTTGCATAGTGCGTGAGGGATTGAAGTTGAAATCCTTTTTGCTGCCCTGGGCAAAAAGATTGGAATGGAAAGCCCGACCCGTTCTCGCGGGGCAAGACATAAAGTTTGAGAATATGCACTAGTTTATAACTGATATTTGAATGATTTTATTAACTTAACACAAGACTTTTTTACCTGTAAATATCTACTAATCACTCATAACCAAGATGCGTTTATCTTCGCAGCATGGAAATTACGTTTACTCTGCAAGAGATAGATGCCGTTGCAGCAAAGGTTTGGGAGGAAGGAAAGAATTATAAAACTTGGGCTTTCTATGCAGGAATGGGCAGTGGTAAAACAACTTTTATACATGCGCTGTGTACCCTGCTGCAAGTGGATGGCGCCGTGAGTAGTCCCACTTATTCCATTATCAACGAGTATAAAAGTGCAGTTGTTGGTGCCATTTATCACCACGATTGGTATCGGTTGAAGGATGAGGACGAAGCGATAAATGCAGGTGTGGAAGATGCGCTGACCAATGGCAATCTTTGCCTGATAGAATGGCCTGAAAAAGCAGAAGGCTTATTGGGGGATACTATATTTAGGGTATCAATCAGTGTGCTTGATGAGCATACCCGCACAATAAAAACTACGATTTAGAAGGGCTAAATAAATTTTTTAGCCTAAGAAAGACTTTAACTGTGTAATTTTATCCCTCACAACACTATATACAAGTAATTATAACTGCAATGGCTACAAGTAAACCGCTTATTACTACCTCTTTTAGTTATGAAACACTAGAAGAGACGTTGGACATAAAACCCCAAGATGCCAAGTTGGAAATAGGCATCCCCAAAGAATTTGCGTTTCAAGAAAACAGAATTTCACTCTCGCCCGAAGCTGTTGGGGTGTTGGTTAGCAATGGTCATAGTGTAATGGTAGAACACCATGCGGGCATTGGCAGTCACTA
>Ga0164296_1000679_pt1 | contig 39319 bp, 37 predicted proteins | sample GEODES057metaG_FD_113533 | JGI IMG/M metagenome (GOLD analysis project Ga0164296, IMG submission 113533) | Dystrophic lake water microbial communities from Trout Bog Lake, Wisconsin, USA - GEODES057 metaG | ecosystem: Environmental > Aquatic > Freshwater > Lake | place: USA: Trout Bog Lake...
AGATAGGCGATTTGACTCTTGCCCGCTTGGCCTGGGTCCTCTGGTAGCGATATCTTAACATGTCGACCATCTGTTTGCGCGGTTTGTTTTATTGTTTCCTCGACTTGACTGGGGGTGCCACGGATACGGACTATATCAAGGACGAAATATTTGTTGTCTGGGCTGCATTGCAATTTGAGGCCAACTGTCCAGTCCGGATCTCCATTGCGAGCGCTAAAGGTGGCAGCAAGGTCCCATGCACGGATCGTTGAGCCCGTCGGATCGATATTCATCCCATCTGCTATCGATATGCGTTCAGTCAAAAATAGCTGCGACAACGTTGGGACGGGAGATTGTTGGTAGAGGGAGGTCCAAGCTCGCGAGCCTATAAGATCACGCTTCTTCAGAAGTTCCGCGCCCGACTCCCAGTTAGGCCATAGCGGTTCTCCGATACTTCGGCCGAGTGGATCGTTATGCTCCGCAAGAGCAGGCAGGCGGAGGACGCGCCAATCTTGGGGCGCGTTGTCAATGAGTTGCCCCCCAAGGTCCTCAGGATGCCAACGGGTCATTATCAGGAGGACTTTACCTTTCGGCTTGAGGCGCGGGATGATGTCAGATTTATACCATTCCCAGATGTGGTTCCGTTGTCTTGGGCTCTCGGCATCAGCTAGGCATTTTACTGGGTCATCAATAATCACAAGATCTGCACGCAGACCTGCGATGGCACCGCGGACGCCGAGCGCTAGATACTCACCACCGCTCGTGGTACGCCAATGGGCAGCAGTGTTGGCGGCCCGGGCGGTCGTGAAACCCAATGGCGAGCCATGACTGTCAATCAGTGTCTTGACTTTGCGGCTGAAATTCTGGGCCAGTGAGGCGGAATGTGACGCTGCGATGATCGACGAGTTCGGATATTTTGTGAACCACCATGCAGGAAAGATCACCGAAGCATATGTTGATTTGGCGGAGCCTGGTGGCATCAGCACCATTAGGCGGTTGAATTGGCCCTCCGTGAGTTTCTCGAGCTCTGAAAGTAGCAACCTGTGGTGGCGGGCTGGGCAGTAATGTAGGTCCCTCAGCGCTGAAGTGGCCCATGCAGTAAGGCCGCCACGGCCATAGAGATCCTTATAATATGTGCTGTCGATGGCGACTGAGATTTCCTGATGATTATGGAAGTGAGATTAGGCATTAGCGGCCAAGAGACAGTCGCTCGGCCACACGTTCTCATCATGGGTTTTGATATAGCGCGAATTGGGGCGATTGGTCAAGAAAAAATTCACATCTCGTTCGCCCGCCCCTTTGCGGAGGGGGCTTGCCAGATCGGCATCGGCCGACTTACGCAGACGGTATGGCAACCGCGACTCATTCTACCGCAGCTTTCGGTTTCGACTTAACGGCGTTGGACCGCTCGGCTCGGCGGGGCATCTTGTCTACGGCGCACGGTACAATGGAAACGCCGTCGTTTATGGCAGTTGGCACCGTAGGGACGGTTAAAGGCATGACAGCTGCCTCAGTCCGACAGACTGGCACCGAGTGCGTATTAGGCAACACGTACCACCTGATGTTGCGGCCAACGGCGGAACGTGTGGAGCGGCTTGGCGGCCTCCATAGTTTCATGGATTGGCCCGGACCTATCTTAACCGACTCAGGTGGTTTTCAAGCCATGTCGTTGGCGTCTTTACGGCAAATTAGCGAGGAGGGGATAACATTTCGATCTCATCTCGATGGCACGCGACATCTCTTGACGCCAGAGCGCTGCATCCAGATCCAACACATGTTGGACTCTACGATCACTATGGTTCTGGATGAATGTACTGGTTTCCCCGTGGATAGTCAGGTTGCTAAGGCGTCAATGGAGCGGTCAATGCGTTGGGCTGCTCGCTGTCGGGAGGCGTTTGTCCGCCGACCGGGATATGCCCTGTTCGGCATAGTTCAGGGCAGCGTTTACGCGGAACTCCGACGCTTCTCCTGCGGCGCGCTAATGGGGTTGGATTTCGATGGGTATGCTATCGGGGGGCTTGCGGTCGGAGAGGGGCAGGATGTCATGCTCAGGGTGCTGGAAGACACAATATGCCATCTCCCTGCAGATAAGCCACGCTACCTGATGGGCGTGGGAACGCCTGACGACATCATGGAAGCGGTTCGGCGAGGGGTAGATATGTTCGATTGTGTGATGCCGACCCGTGCTGGCCGCACGGCGCGCGCATTCACCAGTGGCGGTATTTTCAATCTCCGCAATGCGCGATTTGCCGAGGATGCTGCGCCTCTCGATGCAGAGTGCCCATGTCTGGGTTGCCAAAGACACTCCAGAGCCTACTTGCACCATCTTTTCCGGACCAAAGAAATGCTCGGCCCGATGCTGCTGACATGGCATAATTTGACGTATTACCAGACAGTTATGGCGAACCTTCGGAGCGGGATAGCGAACGGACAGTTGGATGCCGTTATCGATACAATACGTCTGGGGTGGCGCCTAGGAAGTGAGCGGGCATGACATCAGGATATAGCGAAAATTTAACGATACTTGGACATAAGGTCGATCCACCGATCGATCCACGTGCCGCGACCCTTGAGCGAATTCCGAACCCGGCGGATGGACGGAACTATCTTGTCCGTCTCACATGTCCGGAATTCACCTCATTGTGTCCGCTAACGGGTCAGCCAGATTTTGCGCACGTTGTCATCGATTATGTGCCTGCTAAATGGCTCGTGGAGAGTAAGTCATTCAAATTGTTCATGGGGTCTTATAGAAACCACGGGGCTTTTCACGAGGCGTGCACCATGGAGATTGGGAATCGGCTAGTTAATGTTCTGGAACCGCTTTGGCTGCGTATTGGGGCTTACTGGTATCCCAGAGGAGGCATTCCGATTGATGTCTTTTGGCAGACTGGTGACCCTCCCGATGGTGTTTGGCTGCCGACGCAGGGCGTTCCACCATATCGTGGGCGGGGATGAAATCACTTATTATTTGAAACAATGGGAAGGCGCTTTCCGATAATGGCATCGGCTATCTCAGTTGTGGATCTAATTCGCAAGAAGGCTCTTGGAAGCGGTTTCGACGCCGTAGGTTTTTGTTCGGCTAATGTGGGGGGGCTGGCCAGGCAGCGTCTATCTGAATTTATCGAAGCCGGGTTTCACGGCGACATGGGATGGATGGCCACGCGCCAAGACCAACGAGGCTTTCCACAGATACTTTGGCCGGAGGCTGAAAGCATCGTCGTCGTCGGGATGAACTACGGGCCGGACGTTGATCCGCTCGCATTCCTGTCCCAATCGGCGGCAGGAAATATTTCCGTTTATGCCCGTAACAAGGATTACCATGATCTGATGAAGGGGCGCATCAAGCACCTCGGTCAATTCATAGCGAAGAAATTAGGATGCGAGATTAAAGTTTTCGTCGATACTGCCCCAGTCATGGAGAAACCTCTTGCGCAGCAAGCAGGTCTAGGATGGCAAGGCAAACATACGAATATCGTCTCCCGCTCTTTTGGCAGTTGGCTTCTCTTAGGTGAGATATATGTCGCGTCGAAATTGGACCTCGATTCCGAGGCTGAGGATCGATGCGGCCGATGCTCTCGATGTATTGACGTTTGCCCGACGCATGCTTTTACCGCGCCTTACCAGCTAGATGCGCGCAAATGTATTTCTTACCTCACCATTGAGCACAAAGGGCCTATCCCTTTGGGCCTACGGGAGGCGGTCGGCAATCGCATTTATGGCTGCGATGATTGTCTAGCTGTCTGTCCTTGGAACAAGTTTGCCAAGCCCGCCCGGGAAGTCGCTTTGCAGGCGCGGACGGAGCTTTGTGCGCCAGATTTGGCAAAACTTGTGACGCTTGATGATTCCGCCTTCCGGCGCATGTTCTCCGGCTCTCCGATAAAGCGGATTGGCCGGGACCGGTTCATTCGCAATGTTTTAATTGCTATCGGTAACTCCGGTATTGGTGCTTTGATTGGCGCCACAGAGAAGTTGCTGACAGACCCCAATCCTGTCGTGGCTGAGGCGGCGGACTGGGCTCGCCGCAGACTGTTGGAAGCAATGCCGTTACAAACGAGTGGGCTCGGCCATTAAAGCGAGTGCTCGTGCATAGACAGTTTTGCGTGGCACACCGATGGCGGCGCTCACTGTGGCCACAGCATCTTTGACGCTATGGTTCGGTAGTAAATGGCGCAGATATTCATCAATATCGGGCGGCATCTCTTCTCCTGGTGGCCCTACAACAATGGTGATTTCTCCTCGTGGCTTTTCCTGTTCGTAGTGGCTAACCAATTCCAACAAAGTGGCTCGTTGAACCGTTTCGAAGCGCTTGGTCAATTCCCTGGCGACTGCGCTTTGGCGTGTTGCGCCGAAGATCTGGCATAGGTCTTGAAGGCACTCCAGTAACCTATGCGGCGCCTCGTAGAAAACCAGCGTTGCTGAAACGCCAGCTTGCTCTGCCGACCGTAGCTTCGCAAATTGTGCTAGCCGTGCGGCGCGTTTCGGGGCGGAGAAACCAAAGAAAAGAAAAGGTTGCGGTGGCAATCCGGAAAGAATTAGTGCGGTGACAGCGGCATTGGCCCCGGGTATGGCCGTGACAGGCAGTTCCGCAGCGATTGCTGCGCGGACAAGACGATAACCCGGGTCAGATACCACGGGCGTGCCAGCGTCGGAAATCAGCGCGATACGATTGCCTGCGCTCAAACGAGCTAATACGGATTGAATCCGCGATTGTTCATTATGGTCATGGAGAGGTTCAAGTTTCGCACGGATATCGAAGGCTGCAGCCAAACGGCCAGCGTGACGAGTATCCTCGCAAAGCACGACATCGGCTTGTTCAAGTGCACTGCGCGCTCGGGCGGTCATATCCCCTAGATTGCCGATTGGTGTTGAAACCAGCAAAAGTCCCTTTGGCAGGGCGGGTTGGCCGCTTTGCAGATCATCGGGAGGTCCGGCCGATGGGACGGTGGCCATTTTTGTTCCTTGTCAGTGCACTGGTGTTGTCGGGTTGCGACAGTGATTATTCGGTGGTGCCCAAATCGCGCTATCAGTCTGCCGCGCCAGCGCCAATGGCGCCAGGGGCGTCATCTAGCGTGGTGACTCCTCGGGCGGCGCCGCTACGCCGGGTTGCAGTCCTTTTGCCGCTTTCGGGACAAAGGAGCGATCTCGGGCATATACTGTTGCAAGCCGTCCAACTTGCGTTGGCAGGCGATGAAACGTTGGTTCTCGACATTCTAGACACAGGAGGGACGCCATCTGGCGCTGTAACTGCCGCGAGATTAGCGATAGAAAACGGCGACGGCATGTTTTTGGGGCCTCTAATGTCCCCGGAAACAGCTGCGATTGCGCCGATTGCAAGAGTTGCAGGTATTCCCGTCCTCGCCTTCACGAATGATGCAACCCAAGCCCAGCCGGGTGTCTGGCCGTTGGGCATTTCACCATTGCAGCAGATAAGGCGGCTTGTGGCGGCGACAGTAGGGCAGGGACATAGTCATTTTGCCGCATTGCTTCCCGATTCGGAGTTCGGGCGCGTGATGTCTGAGGCCTTGCAGACCGCGGCCCTAGAGGCAGGTCTTAGTCAGCCTATTATTCAGACGCATATGCCGGGGATGTCCGCAGTAACTGTGGCAGTCCGGGATATGGCGGATTACGGCGGCCGCCGAGGTCCAGTTGATGCGCGGATCAAAGCTCTAAAGGCGGACCCAACCCCCGAAGCTCGGCGGCAAATACTAGAATTGCAAAAATCACCCATACCTCCACCACCATTTGATGTTCTGCTCCTTGCCGATACTGGGGATGAGCTTCAGGAGATTGCGGCTGTATTGCCCTATTATGATGTCGACCGATCTGCGGTTCAGGTTTTGGGCCCGTCTCTGTGGTCTGAAAGGGCGTCCGGAGCATGGGCCTTATCTGGTGCCTGGTATGCGGCTCCTGATGCCTCAATTCGGGAGGGCTTTGCGCAAAACTATACGGCCCGTTTCGGGGCGGCGCCGCCAGTTATCGCCGATGTTGCTTTCGACGCAGCGCTTATTGCCCGATTTGTAGCATCAAGTGGGGATGATTACCGCATTGCCCTAACCCAAAGCAGCGGTTTCGTGGGAACTGACGGCTTGGTAGCTCTCTCAACAAATGGGGCTGTTCACCGAGGTCTCGCAGTCTTCAAGATAGACCGCTCAGGCCCTTCACAGGTCGAACCGGCACCGAATTTGGTTGGTACGAAAGGTTTTTGATGGAGACCCGCAACCCCCCTTTGCGGATTTTTTGAGCGTTGTTTGAACGCAAATCTCCCTGTGCTGCGCGCTTGTGCCGTAAAAAAATCAACGGTTCGTGCAGCACAGGAGGAGGAATCAGGCGCGGCGGTGTGATGGGCGATTGCATCAAAGGCGGTGTGTTGCTATTTTGCTCAAATCATGGGCAATTTTAGTTCGCGGGCCATTTCCCCCTTAATTCATCCGATCGATCTCGGAGCCTCTGTTAGGATTGAAGCTCCTGTGATCCTCGCCCCGATGTCGGGTGTGACCGACCTGCCATTCAGGCAGATCGCAAAGGAACTTGGTGCAGGCGTTGTGGTGTCTGAGATGATTGCGTCTTGGGCCATGATCCGCGAAAACCGCAAAACTTTAGATATGGCCGAGGTGGACGTAGCGGGAGGCGTATCCGCTGTTCAACTGGCCGGATGTGATCCATCAGCTATGGCAGAGGCCGCAGTTATCGCGGTCGATAAAGGGGCTCATCTGATCGATATCAATTTTGGCTGTCCGGTTAAGAAAGTGGCCGTAGGTCAATCCGCGGGGTCGGCGCTTATGCGTGATGAGGTTTTGGCCGGACGTATACTAGACGCGACAGTTCGAGCGGTGGATGTGCCTGTCACACTGAAGATGCGGATGGGCTGGGATCACCAGACGCTAAATGCGCCCCAACTCGCTAGGATTGCCGAAGCAGCAGGAATCCGCATGGTGACGGTGCATGGTCGGACGCGACAGCAATTTTATACAGGCACGGCGGACTGGCAGTTCGTCCGGCGGGTCCGAGAGGCGGCCGGCATACCCGTGATTGTTAACGGCGACATTCAGACGGAAGACGATGCCAGGAACGCATTGCATCTTTCAGGTGCTCATGGGGTTATGATTGGTCGAGGTTGTTACGGTCGTCCGTGGCTTCTTGCTCATGTTGCGCACTTCCTCCGAACAGGTGAACGTCTCTCTGAGCCACCAGTGAAGGTGCAAAAAGAGACCGTGCTCCGCCACTACCAATCTATGTTGTCGCACTTCGGCGTCAGTGCGGGCCTTCGGCTGGCGCGTAAGCATTTGTCATGGTACTCGAAAGGATACAGTGGCTCGGCAGAATTCCGTGCCAAGGTCAATCGGCTGGATGATGCCGACAGTGTGATCGCACTCTTGAATGCGTTTTATGACCGACTGATGGATCGCGGGGAACTGCGCTCAGTTCCGGGGGGAGCGATGGACGACAGGGCTGATGTCGATCCCGTGGCAGTCGCCGCATGAGTGTCGTCATGTCCTCGATCAATCGTTCCCCGTTGCTTGGGCAGCGTGCTCCAGACGCTGCGGCTATCCTTGGGGCGCTGCCGGTTCCGGTTCTCTTGCTAGATCCCGAGAATCGGTTTCGCTACGTCAATAACGCCGCAGAGCAGTTTTTGGGAGTTTCAGCCTCAAGCTTAGCTCAGTTCCGTCTTCAGGATATGGTGCCGATCGATAACCCAATTTTTCTATTGATCGATCAGGTGCGGTCATCCGAGGTGACCATAATCGATCACGATCTGGCCTTGGACAGCCCGCGTTTACAAAAGCGTGGCATCACGGTGCAGGCTTCTCCGTTACCTGAAGAAACAGGCGTTGTGCTTCTTGTCCTCCAGGATGCGTCGGCTGCTAGGGCACTCGACCGGCAAATGGCGTTCCGGGGGGCGGCAAGGAGCGTGAGCGGCATGGCAGCTATCCTCGCACATGAGGTCAAAAATCCACTCTCCGGCATTCGCGGTGCTGCGCAATTGTTAGAGAGTACCGTCGCACCGGCGGATAAGGAACTTGCTGAGCTGATCAGGGACGAAGCTGATCGGATACGGGCGCTGGTTGATCGTATGGATGCGTTCGGCGAAAAGCCGATTGCCAGGACTGCTGTTAATATTCATCGGGTTCTTGAACACGTGCGGAAACTCGCCCAATCGGGTTTCGCCGCGCATGTAAAATTTCATGAGATTTACGATCCTTCGCTGCCCCCGGTCTGGGTGAACCGTGATCAGTTGATCCAGGTTATTCTAAATCTTGTGAAAAACGCAGCCGAAGCAGTGACCCAAGATGGAATCCAAAGGCCGGAAATTACGCTGTCGACTGGTTACCAGCACGGCATGCGAGTCGCCGTCCCAGGTTCCGCGAGCCGCTTGGATCTTCCATTATGCGTCACAATTCGTGATAATGGATTGGGGATACCCGACGATATTAGGCCGCATTTATTCGAGCCTTTTGTTACGTCTAAATCAACGGGTAGTGGTCTCGGCCTCTCCCTGGTCGCCAAAATAATCGGAGATCACGGTGGCCTAATCGAAGTCGATAGTAGGCCCGGCCGAACGGAATTTCGGCTCCATTTGCCCGTTGTTACTGAGAAAGATGCGGATCAATGACGTTGCCGACGGTTCTTGTTGCCGATGATGATCGGTCCATCCGCACTGTGCTTACACAAGCTTTAGGGCGTTCTGGGTATCAAGTGCGGAGCACCGGAAATGCCGCGACGCTCTGGCGATGGGTAGAAGATGGTGAAGGCGATCTCGTTATCACAGACGTGGTCATGCCGGATGAAAACGGCCTTGATTTGATCCCGCGGATAAAGCGCATTCGTCCCGATCTTCGTATCGTTGTCATGAGCGCCCAGTCCACGTTGATGACGGCAGTTAAGGCAGCGCAGCGAGGGGCATTTGAATATCTGCCCAAGCCATTTGATCTGAAGGAACTTCTTGCTGTCGTCGGTCGCGCTCTGGCTCAACAATCTGAACCGGTCGTGGTGTCTGACGAGCAGAAAGATTCCGAAGAGAGATTGCCGCTGATAGGCCGCAGCCCCGCGATGCAAGAGATTTATCGCACGATCGCGCGACTTACGACTGCTGATCTCACTGTGATGATCAATGGCGAATCGGGGACAGGAAAAGAATTAGTGGCGCGCGCGCTTCACGACTATGGCAAGCGTCGATCAGGTAATTTCGTTGCTATTAATATGGCTGCTATTCCTCGGGAATTGATCGAAAGCGAATTGTTCGGTCATGAGCGTGGGGCCTTCACTGGAGCGACGAACCGGTCTCAGGGGCGATTCGAGCAGGCTGCCGGGGGTACTCTTTTTCTCGATGAGATCGGCGACATGCCTCCGGAGGCTCAGACGAGGCTGCTGCGCGTTCTGCAAGAAGGTGAGTTTACCAGCGTTGGTGGCAGGCAGCCTATTAAAGCGAATGTCCGGATTATCGCTGCAACCCATCGAGACCTCCGCAATGCGATTCGCCTTGGTCAATTCCGGGAGGATCTCTTCTATCGGCTAAATGTTGTTCCTATCCGATTGCCCCCACTGCGAGAGCGCGCCGAAGACATTGCGCCACTTGCTAGATATTTCCTGGACCGCGCGCGGGACGACGGTCTGGCCGCCAAGAGCCTCGACCAAGGAGCCATTGATCGACTGAAGCGGCATAACTGGCCAGGGAACGTGCGCGAACTTGAAAACCTGATGCGACGGCTTGCCGCTTTGTGTCCTGAGGAAGTCATAAATGCGGACATAATTTCCGCTGAATTGATTGAGCATTCAGATCAGATAGACATTCATAATGCCGTACAGGAGGGGGCGTCAGGCGAAACTCTGTCAAGTGCTGTAGAACGGCATATCAAGGAGTTTTTGGCCGCTCATAATGACGGTATGGGAATTAACGATGTTTATGATAAAGTTATATCGCAAGTGGAAAGACCGCTGATCCGTCTTACTTTGGTGGCGACCCGCGGCAATCAGATCAAGGCAGCTTCTATGCTGGGTTTAAATCGGAACACCCTGCGTAAAAAAATCCGAGATCTAGAGATCCCCGTCGTGCGCGGTCTTATGTAGGGCCATAGGAATCCAGATGGTCGAACCCGCTACAAGGTCATTGGTGGAGGGCCGTATTGAGCACGGCCTCCGTGGTGGCGATGCGCGGGACACATCGGGAATTTCGATCGCAGGGCGTCTGTCGGACGTCCTACTTGGAAAGGCGGCGACATTCTGTTTGGCGACGCTTGCTTTGATGGTTGGTCTGGCGACCTTCATCATTCTGGCCCGCGGCTCTCCTCTCGGTTGGAAACCTGGTGTTGGGGTCGGGCTTGTACTCGCTAACCTGTCGGTCCTTCTCACCCTCGGAGCTATTCTTGGTGGGCGCGTCACACGTGTCCTAGTTGAGAGGCGGCGGGGCTCCGCAGGTGCCCGACTGCATGTAAGATTGGTTTTGTTGTTCAGCGGTGTGGCGGTTGCTCCCACAATTGTTGTCGCTTGCTTCGCGGTGGCGTTCTTTCATTTCGGAATTCAGGCGTGGTTCAATGAACCCGTCCGTGAGTCTCTGGCTGGTTCTCTTCAGGTCGCGCGAGGATATCTCGAGGAGCATCGAAACAACATTCGCGCGGTAGCGCTCGAAATGGCGAATGACCTCGCGCGTGCAGGACGGTTCCTGTCGGCAGATCCAACGGTTTTCGCCCAGATACTTGATACTCAGACCACCCTCCGCGGTCTCACCGAAGCTGTGATTTACGAGCCGACAACTGGACAGATACTCGCCGCCGCGGGAATTTTCGTCGGCTTGGGCGTGGAGCCTCCCGATGCTGCTGTTACTCAACAGGCTCTCCGTGGTGATGTGGTTGTGTTGGCTGGTGGCGATGGCACGCGTGTAAATGCTGTCGTGAGGCTCGAATCAACGCCTCCCCTCATGTTGATTATCGGAAGGCCAATCGACCCGGGTATTTTGTCCTATATGCAGAGGACCGAAGAGGCAGTCTCTGAATATCAACGTCTGGACGATAATCGGTCTTGGTTACAAATCGCCTTTGCTTGGATTTTTGCAATTGTGGCGCTGTTGGTGCTTTTGGCCGCAGGCTTGATTGGCTTGGTGCTGGCAAATCAGATCGCCCGTCCTGTCGGAATGCTGATAAGTGCGGCAGAACGAGTGCGGAGTGGCGATCTCTCGGTCCGTGTCGTCGAGGGTGCAAGTGGCGATGAATTGGCAGGGCTTTCAAGGGCATTTAACCGAATGGCAGGGCAACTTGCGGCGCAACGCAGTGAATTAATGGATGCCTATAGCCAGATTGATGAACGCCGCCGCTTCACTGAAACAGTATTGGCCGGTGTTTCGGCTGGCGTTATCGGTTTGGACGTTCATGGTCGGATTGAACTGCCCAACCGAACGGCCGATGATCTGCTTGGTCTCGACTTGATAACGGCCGTCGGTCGCCCTCTATCTGAGGTGGTGCCAGAATTCGGTAGCCTCTTTGTGGAGGTCGCACTGGCACCAGACAGACCTCGCACTGCAGAAATTCAGATAGGGCCGCCAACCCGCCGGCGAACCCTCCTCGTTAGGATTGGCGCGGAATTGTCCGGCGGCAGAACAAATGGGTTCGTTGTAACCTTCGACGACGTCACAGAATTAGAGGCCGCGCAGCGCAAAGCGGCTTGGGCCGATGTTGCTCGGCGAATTGCGCATGAGATCAAAAATCCTCTGACACCAATACAACTATCGGCGGAACGGTTAAAACGGCGCTTCGCAAAAGAAATCCAATCTGATCCCATAACGTTTACGCAATGCGCAGATACAATCATTCGCCATGTTGGCGATATAGGCCGAATGGTCGATGAATTTTCAGCTTTCGCACGAATGCCGCAACCCGTCATAACGACCGACGATGTTGGGCGGATTGCTCGTGAGGCGTTGGTTCTTCAGAAAACCGCTAAACCGGACATTAAATGGTCCGTCGATATACCGGAATCAGGCCCTTTTGCTCCATGTGATCGGCGAATGTTGCGTCAGGCGTTGACCAATCTCCTGCAGAATGCCGGCGATGCCGTATCAATGCGGGAGGGGGCATCAGCCATCTCGCTCGCAGTTGAAGAGCGTGCGGACAATATCTTCATTAAAGTCGCGGATGATGGAGTGGGCCTTCCAGAGGAAGGCCGGGCGAGGCTCACCGAGCCTTACGTTACACATAAACCCAAAGGAACGGGATTGGGCTTGGCTATTGTAAAAAAAATCATGGAAGACCATGGCGGTGATCTGACGCTGGGTGATAACCCGGCGGGGTACGGCGCAATGGCCACACTTAGGCTGCCCATGAGCGTCAAATCCGTCTCGTCGGAAAGTGGTGTCAGACAGGTGTCCGATGGCGCATGATATCCTGATTGTTGACGATGAGCCCGATATCCGTCTGCTGATTGAGGGTATCCTGCGTGACGAAGGTTACGAAACTAGGGGCGCTGGAGATTCGACTTCTGCGATTGCCGCATTTCGCTCGCGGCGTCCGTCTCTTGTCATCCTTGACGTCTGGTTGCAGGGATCTCGGATGGATGGGCTCGGTATTCTAGCGTCGTTTCATGGAGATGAGCCTAGTATTCCGGTTGTCATGATTTCGGGGCATGGCACTATTGAAATGGCCGTTGGGGCTATCCAGCAAGGCGCTTACGATTTTATCGAAAAGCCATTCCAGTCGGACCGCTTGCTCTTGGTGGTCCAACGAGCTTTGGAAGCTGCTCGGCTCGCTCGGGAGAATGCCGAACTCAGATTACGTGCCGGTCCAGAGGCGACGTTATTGGGCGAGTCTGTGATCACCAGCCAACTTCGTTCTCAAGTTGAGCGTGTGGCGCCCACAGGATCGCGTGTTATGATTTTTGGTCCAGCTGGATCTGGAAAAGAGGTCGTAGCGCGTATGATCCACATGCGCTCGCGCCGCGCAGCGGCGCCGTTCGTGGTCATGAACTGCGCTACCCTCAATCCTGCACGTTTTGAGGAGGAGTTGTTCGGTGTTGAAGCTGGACAGGATCCGTCAACGCAGCCACGGCGTGCCGGTGTTCTGGAACGCGCCCATAGTGGGACGCTACTGCTTGACGAAGTATCGGATATGCCATTGGAGACACAGGGCAAAATCGTCCGTGCTCTTCAGGACCAGACATTCGAAAGGGTGGGAGGGACTGCAAGGGTCAAGGTTGATGTTCGGGTCCTATCGGCGACCAACCGAGACCTACAAGCCGAGATAGCAGCTGGGCGCTTTCGAGAAGATTTGTATTATCGTCTTGCCGTTGTCCCGATGAGAGTTCCGGCATTACGGGAGCGGCGGGAAGATGTACCGATCCTCGCGCAGCATTTTTTGGAGAGATCCGCAGAATCATCCGGCATTCCTGTGCGCTCGCTGTCCGCCGATACGGTGGCGACACTCCAAGCCTATGACTGGCCCGGGAACGTCCGGCAGCTTCGTAACCTGATGGATTGGCTTCTGATAATGGCGCCAGGTGCCGCCGCTGATCCAATCCGCGCGGATATGTTGCCACCAGAGATTGGGTCGCGCGCACCAACGCTGCTGAGTATTGACCCTACTGCCGACATCATGGGGTTGCCGTTACGTGAGGCGCGTGACGTGTTTGAAACGCAATATTTACACGCGCAGCTCTTGCGATTTGGTGGAAATATATCCCGCACCGCCCAATACGTTGGCATGGAGCGTTCCGCTTTGCATAGGAAGCTAAAACAACTCGGTGTTCACGCTGATGAGAAGCCCGGTAATTGACGAACCATGCCATACAACTACCCAGGGTCGGCTCCAATCAAGCTACGTGCGAAATCCATCGGATCGAAGGGCCGCAGATCATTAGCTTGCTCCCCGACCCCGACAGCGTAAATCGGTAGCTTGAAATCTTCTGCTAGGGCAACAACGATGCCGCCGCGTGCGCTGCCGTCCAGTTTGGTGACGACTAGCCCCGTAACGGCAACCATATCCTTGAAAACAGCCACCTGCTGGACAGCATTTTGACCGGTGGTCGCATCTAGCACTAAGACGACGCTATGGGGGGCTGTGTGATCTATTTTGCGCAGAACACGGACGATTTTGGCGAGCTCATCCATGAGAGCGGCCTTGTTGTGTAGCCGCCCCGCCGTATCGATGAGAAGTACGTCAGAACCAGCGGATCGTGCCGTTTTGAGAGCCTCGTATGCAACTCCTGCGGCGTCCCCATTGATCGGTCCAGAGATGACTGTGGCACCAGTGCGCTCGCCCCAGATCTGGAGTTGCTCAATGGCGGCTGCTCGAAAAGTGTCGCCCGCCGCTATGGTGACCGCCTTTCCTTCTTCCCTATAGGCTTGTGCAAGTTTGCCAATCGTCGTCGTCTTGCCTGTTCCATTGACACCAACCACCAGAATTACGTGCGGCTTAAGCGTCGCGTCAAGCGTTAGGGGCTGCGCAACTGGCGCAAGGATCTTGCCGATCTCCTCAGCGAGCGCTCCTTTTACCTCGATGTCGGTTACTTCCTTACCGAAGCGCGAACGACGGAACGATCCTATCACTTTATTGGCTGCTGCAGTGCCGAGGTCGGCCGAAATTAACAATTCTTCTAGTTCTTCTAAAGCAGCGTCATCCAGATGCCGCTTGGTAAAAACAGCTGTAATGCCGCTGGATAACCTCTGAGTGCTGCGCGAAAGCCCATCCTTGAGGCGCGAAAAAAAGCCGCCCAGAGCCATCAGGCAATCTCCGCGTAGACCATTTTGGGGGTTGCGTTGGTTACAATCGCTCGAACCACTGATCCAATGGTCGCCGGCTTGTTCAAAGACACTGGCGCAAAGCGCTCGCAGTGGCCAGTGGTGTTGGTTTCGGTCAGGACTTGGACCGTCTGACCGACGAGGCCGTTCAAGAAGCCTTCGGTGTTGCGATTTCCTTCCGCACGCAATCGCGCAGCACGTTCCCGCCGCAAGGCCGGCGCGACTTGCGGCATCCTTGCTGCAGGCGTTCCATTGCGCTCGCTGTACGGAAAAACATGCAAATACGGGATCCCGGTTTCTTTGACAAAATCGATCGTTTCCTGGAACTGCCGATCCGTTTCAGTTGGGAAACCGGCAATTATATCGGCACCCAACGCAATACCTGGTCTGATAGTCGTCGCCCGGTCAATGACCGCTAATGCGTCTTCTCGAAGATGGCGCCGGCGCATACGCTTCAAAACCATATCGCTGGCGGCTTGCAATGAAAGATGCAGATGCGGCATCAGCCGAGGCTCGTCGGCCAATAAGCGCCACAGATCCTCGTCGATAGAGGCTGGATCGATAGACGACAACCGTAGTCGGGGTAAATCGGGAACGTTCGCAAGGACCCTTTTGACCATCTGCCCTAGGCTTGGCGATCCGGGCAGATCTTGGCCGTAGGACGCAATATCAACCCCGGTAAACACGACCTCTTGATAGCCTGTTTGAACCAGTTTGTGTACCTGCTGGGCTATTGCCCCAATCGGCACAGAGCGGTTTGGCCCCCGACCTTGTGGTATCACGCAGAACGTACAATGGTGATCGCAGCCTTGCTGTATCTGCACAAAAGCTCGCGCTCTTTCGGCAAATTCGGTGACTAAATGTCCGCTGGTCTCGCGCACAGAATGAATGTCACTGACGCTGGAGTGGGCATCCAACTCCCAGCTCTTCGGCTGTAGTTTGTCATGATTGCCAAGCACACGTGTAACGTTCGGCAATGTGGCCCATTTATCTGGGGAAATCTGCACAGCGCATCCAGTGACGACGATTTTCGCCGTGGGACGCTCTCGTGCGAGCCGTCTGATGGCCTGCCGTGCTTGTCGTTCTGCCTCAGACGTGACCGCGCAGGTATTGACGACGATCGTGTCCTTTGTGTCGGCGGCCAAATCGCGCATGACCTGGCTCTCATAGGCATTGAGGCGGCAACCAAAGGTCACGACATCGACGCTCATGACAGATCAATTTCTCCGCTGAAGACATGGGTAGCCGGCCCAGCCATCTCGACATGGCCGTCGTCACGCCAAGTTATCTGAAGCTCGCCGCCATCTACGCTGATCCTTGCAGATTTATCGACTAATCCGCGCCTGCACGCATTCACCAAAGCTGCACAAGCGCCAGAACCGCAAGCAAGGGTCAAACCGGCTCCCCGTTCCCATACGCGCAACCGAATGGTCGCTTTGTCGATAACTTCTGCGAAGCCGATATTCGCGCGATCCGGGAATATGGGGTCGAGTTCGTGGCGCGGTCCGAGCGAGGCAATGTCGGTGCTATTCAGATCTTTTACGAAGAAGGTCGCGTGTGGGTTCCCCATGCTAACGCCGGCAGGGTCGCCGGGAAGCGGAATGTGCAGCGTATCTGATGGTTTTGCGAGGGGAAGATCGCGCCAGTCGAAGCGAGGTACACCCATGTCGACAGCAATCTGGCCGTCAGGCAGTTTCTGAGCCGCCAGCAGACCGGAAACCGTTCTGATGGTCACAGCAGAACAATCTGTCTCTCGCATAAGGATGTCTGCGACGCAGCGGGCCGCGTTTCCGCAGGCGCCCGCCTTGGACCCATCAGGATTGTGAATCTCCATAACAGCGCTGGCGTCGGTTGCTGGCTGGAGTCTTATCAATTGGTCGAAGCCAATACCTCGATGCCGGTCCGCCAATCTGCGTACGGCATCAGGGGATAGCTCTGTTGGGGCTGATCTGTCATCGAAGATGACGAAATCATTCCCACAACCATGCATTTTCACGAAGCGTCTCAACATCCATCTGGATATAGAGAACGAAGGCCGGCTTCGCTATGCCTATGCTGCAGGTGAGAAGCGTGAAACCGCTGATGCGGCGTAATCGGTAGTTGTTTCTGTGCGCGAAACCGATTGCTCGCGGATCGTGTATCCACGTCCCCAAATCGTTCCAATAATACCACTTCCGCCTGCGGCGCTCAGTTTCTTTCTCAGTTTGCAGACAAAGACATCGATAATCTTCACCTCCGGTTCGTCCAGGCCGCCATAGAGATGGTTTAAGAAGGCTTCTTTCGTCAGAACCATGCCTTTTCGCAGCACCAGCAATTCTAGAATTGCATATTCCTTACCGGTCAGATGGACGCTTGTTCCATCTACCGCTACCTCCCTGCTGTCGAGGTTCAGGGTGAGTTTGCCGATGGTTACGGTTGGCTGGCTAAAGCCTTTGCTGCGGCGGACGATTGCCTGCATGCGCGCTAAAAGCTCAGCCCGATCATAGGGCTTGGAGATAAAATCGTCAGCTCCAAGGCTAAGAGCTTTCACCCGCGCCTGCGCCAGCGTGACGTTGGACAGTACTAATACCGGTGTATCGTTTCGGGATACCCGCATCCGCCGGACAACCTCGAATCCTTCGATGTCTGGCAGAGAAAGATCAAGTAAAACAATATCATACTCATAATGGCGTAGGAGCTCAAGGGCATCTTCGCCGCTGTCTGTCAGGTCAGCGACAGCTCCAGCTGATTTGAGCATGATTGTTATGCTGCGGGCTGCAATCAGGTCGTCTTCGACGAGTAGAACGCGCATTGAGCAATTTCCCGTAAAGGTGTGAGGGGGATATACCACTATAACGGGATTAATGCCAAATTATTTTCAACATATTAGTGTATTTTTTACCTCATGCCTTTCAGATCGCAACGCAGATAAGCGACAATCACAGAAAAACTCATCTATTTGGACGAATTTGTGAAAAAAAGTCATCTGAAAATCAATAATAGGATTTTATCTGCACGGGCTGCGATCGATCTGCTCAGCCCGCGAGAAGGGGCTGGGCGCGTGATTGGCATCCGTGGCCTCCTCGCCGACGTGAGTGCACCAATCAGTCCCGTCGCAATTGGTGACAGGGTCATGCTGAACTCAGCTAATTCTCATACATCAATCGGAGAAGTCATCGGCTTCAGCGACGACAAAGTCCAGGTTATGGCATTTCATGATCTAGATGGCGTCACCGCCGGAGCGCCTGTGAACTGGCTCGGACCAAAGTCTGCCAGCCTCTACCCGTCGCCGGCGTGGTTCGGTCGCGTCATCGATCCGCTCGGTGAACCGCTTGATGGGAAGGGACCTCTTCTGCGTGGTTCCGCTGCACGGGCGGTTCGAGGCAGCGCCATCCCCGCTAATCGCCGAGCACGCGTTGGGCCAAGGATCGATCTCGGTGTCCGCGCACTTGACCTATTCACCACATGCCGGGAAGGGCAGCGTCTCGGTCTTTTTGCTGGTTCCGGCATTGGTAAATCCACCTTGCTCGCGATGCTGACCCGTGGCGCTGATTGCGACGCTGTTGTCATTTCACTTGTCGGTGAACGTGGGCGTGAGGTGCGAGAGTTCATTGAAGACGATCTAGGGGATGAAGGCCTTGCCAAGGCCATTGCCGTCGTGGCGACATCGGACGCGGCCCCCCTTATGCGCCGACAATGTGCTTACACGGCTGTCACTCTCGCTGAATATTTACGAGACGAGGGCCTTTCTGTCCTGCTGCTCATGGATAGTGTTACGCGCTTCTGCTTCGCGTTACGGGAAATAGGGCTATCGCTCGGGGAGCCGCCAGCGACACGTGGCTATCCCCCCAGCGTCTTCGCCGAACTGCCGCGATTGCTGGAGAGAGCCGGGCCGGGTTACGAATGGGAGGAAAGAAAACCGGGTCAGATCACAGGGTTATTCACGGTATTGGTTGAAGGCGATGATCACAACGAGCCTGTCGCTGACGCTGTGCGAGGCATCTTGGATGGTCATGTCGTTTTGGATCGACGAATTGCTGAAGCGGGCCGATACCCCGCCGTCGATGTGTTGCGATCACTTTCGCGTCTGGCTTCTTCCTGCCTCGATGGGCCTAAAATGGAAATATTGCAGAGGGCCAGAGCAGTCTTGGCGCTTTACACCGAAATGTCGGACATGGTCCGGTTGGGCGCCTATCGCTCTGGCACCGATGCTGCTGTTGATGAGGCCTTGCGCCTAACGCCCGCGATCGAGCGTCTTCTTTGCCAGGATAAGGGGGAACAGTCACGCTTCGACGACGCCTTTAGGCAGCTTGGAGCTATCCTGGGAATGCCGGATGGTCCGTGATCCACTCACGATACTTGTCAGGCTGAAGCGCCTGCAGGTGAACGAAAGGCGCCGAGACCTGGCGGCGCAAGAGCAGTATCGGGCGACGCTCGAAGGGCACATAGCGTCAACGGAACAGGCTTGGCGAACGGCAGAGCCACATCCGGAAGACTATGCTGCCAATTCTGTTCATATGGAGGTTTATCAACGGCATAGTGAACGGCTGCGGTATCAGAACCAGATGCTGCGGCTCCACCTGCCGCAGGTAATGGAGAAACTCGATACGGCGCGCCGTGCTCTCGCGACAGCGCGTGTGTCTGCGCATGCGTTAGAGGAGTTACTGTCCATGAAGGAGAGCCAGCGGCAAACATCCGCAGCGCGTCACGAGCGCGGCGTGCTGGATGACATTGCCCGGGATGTTGTGTCGCGTCGGCGAACCAAGTGTTGATGGCGTGCCCCCGCAAACCCTGCTAAACGTCTCTCGGTTAGCCTCTAAAAGAACTTCTATGCACTTGCCTGAAGCTAGTTGCCGGGACACGGCCGACGTCGCACCGAGCGCACTGACGAAGATCGTCAGCGTGTGCGTATTGGCAGCTATTCTCGCAGCCGTATACTTTTTGGCGGCAAGTTCCCCGATGAAGGACGACATAGCTTGGTTGCTTTATGTCGCACGTAAATGGATGGGAGGGCGGAGCCTGTACCTCGACCTCGTCGAGGTTAATCCACCGCTTATAATATGGATGTCCGCCATTCCCGCCCTTTTAGCGGGTTGGTTGGACGTTTCTCCGCAATGCGTTGCGACACTTCTATTTATGGCCCAATCGCTCGGCTCTGCATGGTGGACGGCGTCTATTGTTAGGCAGCGGTCGGGGGTGTTTTCTCATCAATTTCCGGTCTTTACGGCTATCGCCGCGTTATTGTTGGTCTTGCCGGGGGCGGACCTTGGACAACGGGAACACCTGCTTGTCGCGGGGTTTCTACCATACTTGGCGTGGTCTGCCGCTGCGCTTGATGGCCGTGCAATCCCTCGTGGGTCCGGGATCGCTGCTGGTGTATTCGCAGCAATTTTCTGTGCTCTCAAGCCGCTCTATGCAGTGGGGTTTATTGTTTGTGAGGGACTGCTTTTCCTAAATGGCAAATGTCGACTGAGGCTAATGTCGGTTGCGGCCCTCGTCACGCTTGCGATCTACGGCATTGCCGTTGTGTTTCTATGTCCCGCCTACCTGAGCCAGGCTGTGCCTTTGGCATTGGCTCTTTATGCGGCGACGGATGTCCCTTTAATGACCCTTCTGCGTGACTGCGGTTTGTTGCTGGCGGCAGAGCTGGCCGCGGCGGCTCTGCTCGTGTTTCGCTGGAGGTCAATGCCGCATCGTAGTCTGATGCTGGTGCTGGTCTGTTTCGCTGTTTGCAGCACGCTCGTTTGCTTGGCGGACGGTAAAGATTGGTTTTATCACCGCCTACCGGCAATCGTCTCCACGGCTCTTGCCCTGCTTTTGTGGTTTGTCGTCGACGTTCGGTGCTTCAGTGGCAGGCTGAAACCTGCCGGCGCAATCGCGTTCCTTGCGCTCGCTTTGTTGTGCGGTGCTTCGATACAGCATCTGCAGAGACAACTGCAGGACGTTATGGCACCTAAAGAGTCGGCAGTGGGGCGTCTTCAGGATATTATAATAAAAGAGCAAGCTCGCACTTATATCGCTTTTTCAGAATGGATCGCCCTGGGTTTTCCGGTCGTCAACAACACGGGTGTCACCTGGGCATCTCGCTTCGATTCCATGTGGGCGCTAAAGGGTGAAATCTGGCGTGCAAATTTTGACGGAAGCGTCGGCCGAACTTGGCCGATCGCACGATGGGTAACACATGATTTCATCGCAGGATGCCCAGATATCGCCGTGGTCGATACCCGCGAGACGACTAACTATATCAAGATCCTGAGCTCTGCCGACCCCGCCTTTGCAAGGGCTTGGACCCGATATAAGCCCATCGCGGCATTCGACGGATTAATTGTATTCAAGCGTTCGAAGAGCGGTTGCATTGACGTTTGGGTGGCGGCCGGCGAAGCCACATCGGGTCTTTCCCGGTGATTTTATTGTGCCGGAGGGCGGAGTTCCGACAAAGCGCGATTTATAAAGGTCACTCCGAGCATCATCCGGGGACACCACGATCTATACCTGCCCCTGCGGTAGATGCCCTGCCAAAAAAGATGGAGCGGGTGAAGGGAATCGAACCCTCGTATGCAGCTTGGGAAGCTGCCGTTCTACCATTGAACTACACCCGCAGCCGCGACGTTCTATGGCGTTCCGGTTCTGAAGGCAATTCCCATCCGACCGGCTAGCCGGATCAGTTAGCCTCAGCGGTAGCGGATGAGAGATTTTCCGACGAGACACCGCGCCAATCGATGCTCTTCTGATTACCCGATTCAGCCGCTAAGCTGGCCCGATTATGGACCGGATAGCCGGCTATTCAGCGAAAACCCTCCCGCGCTCCACTCCTCACTTGGCGTGAGGGGCACCTGCATTGATCTCAAACCCCAGTGCGCTCGACCGGCAGAGGCATGCACGCCCTATAAATTCGGGCAAATGCTAGTGGCCTATCGGTTGGGGCTGATATTGACGGCGGAGCATTTTGAACGTATCGGGAAAGCGTTCTGCATCTGCGGAGCCCTCGTGATTTGTCCGGCCGGCTTGCGGCGAGGTTAAATAAGTGCGCTAAAGAGGCTCGGTGCAGGACACTCGTGTCGTGCAACGCCTCACGGTCGGCTTCAGTGTTCCGACTCCTTGGGGCGACAAAGATGTCAATTGGATTAGAGAATTATCGTGCGGCGACCCGTCTCGTGCACGGCGGTGTTCGGCGCAGTCCATACGGTGAAACGGCTGAGGCTCTCTATCTGACGTCTGGCTATGTCTATGATAGCGCTGAACAGGCAGAGCAGACTTTTACGGGCGCCATAGATCATTATCAATATTCTCGGTTCGCTAACCCTACCGTAGCAATGCTAGAAGAACGGCTGTGTCTGATCGAAGGCGCCGAGGCGTGCCGGGCCACGGCAACGGGGATGGCCGCAGTGAACTCGGTGCTCATGGCGCACTTGAAGACCGGCGATAGAGTGGTCGCGGCGCGTGCATTGTTCGGCTCTTGCCATTGGATCGTGTCCACGTTGCTCCCGAAATTCGGGATAGAGACCGTTTTTGTCGATGGCACTGACTTGGCCCAATGGCGCGGCGCATTAACTGCGAAGACAGACTTGGTTCTCTTGGAAACGCCGTCCAATCCTATGCTGGATATCGTGGATCTGCCCGCGGTTGCCGAAATGGCGCATGCTGCGGGGGCTATCGTCGTAGTCGACAACGTCTTCGCTACGCCGTTGTTGCAGCAACCGCTGCAACTCGGTGCTGATGTGGTCGTCTACTCGTGCACCAAGCATATTGATGGGCAGGGACGCGTTCTGGGCGGTGCTATTTTGTCCACCAAAAAATGGATCAACGAGACGCTGCAACCCTTCATCCGCAACACCGGGCCAACCATGTCGCCATTCAACGCGTGGTTGCTTCTAAAAGGGATGGAAACGCTCAGTCTTCGGGTCGAGGCCGCCTGCCGATCCGCCGCGGTCATCGCCGATTTCCTTGCGGAACAGGCGCGCGTCAGTCGCGTTTGGTATCCGATGCGGTTAGATCATCCGCAACACGCTTTGGCCAAAGCGCAGATGACAGCCGGCGGGACAGTTGTGACGTTTGAAGTCGATGGCGGCAAAGCTGCAGCGTTCCGCGTGATGAATGGCTTCAAGTTAATCGCCATCTCAAACAACCTCGGTGATTCTAAATCGCTAGCGACGCACCCGGCGACGACAACGCACATGCGTATCGGAGATGACGAACGTGCGCGTCTCGGTATCACCGAAGGTGTGATCCGAGTGTCTATTGGACTGGAAGATCCATTGGATATCATTGATGATCTGCGTGATGCGCTATCCCACTAGAAGCGTCATCCCGCCGTCCGGCTAGCAAGGAACAATCGAGCGGCTTTACTGGTTGGCATCACGCACTGCCTCAACTCATGCCGAGCAGCCTATGATGGGTGGAATCGACTGACCAAGTGCTGTACGAAACGGAGCTTATGGACAAAGCAGCGAGTTTGGTTCTTCATCAACGAATCGGGTGCGCCTAAGCACCGTCAAGAGGTATCGTGTCATGCCGATCGAGGGCCCCAAACCGGGCAAGAGCAAACGGTTGATGCACCCCGGCTCCTCGCCGGCGGGCGGACGCTCGGCCGGCGGCGGCCGTGATGATTACTGCTGCACGACACGGGAAGTGAAGGTTTCCGTGAGATCATTTTTCCTCGCCGATCAGTCGCAGCCGGACGAAAATCACTTCGTTTGGGCTTATCGGGTCAAGATCGAAAATTTGGGTGCGGAACCAGTACAACTGCTCCGCCGCACATGGCAGATCACGGATGCGCGGGGAAGAACACAGCATGTCCATGGTGCTGGCGTCGTAGGCGAACAACCGCTGCTAGAGCCTGGAGAAATGTTCGAATATACTTCAGGAACTCCGCTTGATACGCCGACTGGGTTCATGGTCGGAGCCTATCACATGGTTGCGCCATCTTCGGGCGAAAGCTTCGATGTCGACATCCCTGCATTCAGCCTCGATAGCCCACACCAAAGTGGCCGGATCCACTGATCTGCGGTCCCTTGGGTTGTGACTTGGGAAACCCCTACTATATCGAGCGGGCAGGGCGGTATCGCCGGGCTTTTTAGGAATAACGAAGGACACGTAGTGTGAATATTGTTGCCCCGGCGTCATCTTGCGCGTCACAGCAAGAGCCTGCGGCGCTGCCGACGCGCGAGGAAGCCGAAGCTGCGATCAAAACCCTTCTTCGCTGGGCCGGCGATGATCCAGATCGTGAAGGATTGCGTGATACGCCAGCACGTGTGGCGCGCGCGTTTAAAGAATTTTTCGTCGGCTATGGTACTGATCCGTTCGCGATGTTGCAGCGAACATTCGAGGAGACGGATGGCTACGATGAAATAGTGCTCTTGCGGGATATCCGCTTGGAAAGCACCTGTGAGCATCACATGGCCCCGATCATCGGTCGGGTACATGTTGCCTATTTGCCTCATCGACGCGTCGTCGGTATCAGTAAACTGGCTCGCGTCGTCGATGCGTATGCTAAGCGATTGCAGATACAAGAAAAAATGACAGCGCAGATCGCCAATACGATCCAAGACGTTTTAGAACCACGTGGCGTCGCCGTTGTGATCGAGGCGGCGCACCAGTGTATGACGACACGCGGCGTCCACAAGCCCGGCGTCACAATGGTCACTAGCCGTATGCTGGGTGCTTTCCGCGACGATCCGGCGACTAGGCGTGAATTGCTCTCGATGATCGGCGGCCGCGGCTCTGGAATACTGACCGAGTGATCACGCCACTATCGGCGCGGCTGGCTGAGGGTGTCTTGCAAAACTGGCGTGCCTGGCGCGGCGGCGCTTGTAAGCCATTCTTTGAGATTGCGACGGACCTGAAATTCGAATTCGACGTTCATTGCGTCCATCATTAACTTGGTCAACTCGTAGAGGCCCGATTTTAGGTTCGCAGTCTTGCCGGTGCTCGTCCTCTCGACGGTCGCCGTAGCGTAACCGCGTTGGACGGCGGTGCTATCGAAGATGGTGAGCGAGACAGCCATCGATCCGCGAATGGTGTCCTGTTTCCGTATCAGAGAGGCATCGAGGATCGCGAACACGGCGCGGCCACTGCCCCCAAGTGCCTGTAGTCGATCTTTTGCCATGGCCCGCAGGGCAGCAGCAGGCGACACGGGAGCTTGGGCGCTGACATCGGGCGCTACGCCCGACGGCATAAATCGCTGCTGTATCTCGATGGTGGCGACGTTTAATTGCAGCGGTGGAAGGTAGTCGAAGTGCAGAGGCGGAAATGCCATCGGTGCTTGCGAAGCATCGTCTTCCTCGCTGCCGCAAGCGGCCAGCAGAAACGGAAATGCCAGAATGGCGCGTCTAAAAACTCCGGTCATGGCTGGCCGTGTACATCCTGTCTCGGAAATCGGAAATCGTAATTGCAGAATTCACAGGTCATGACGATATCCTTTTCGATCGTCATGTGATCGAGGTCGTCAGCCGGAAAACTCTCCAGGATACTGGCCAACCTAGCGCGTGAGCATCTGCACCCGAAGGACAAGGCCCGTGCCCGATCGACGGCGACGCCTTCGGTATGGAACAGCCGAAACAGCAGAGTTTCCGCCGATAGTGTGTCGTCCAGCAATTCTTGATCCGAAAGCGTGCTGGCTAAGGCAACCGCCGTTCGCCAGCTTTCCTCCTGTGCATCGTCATCCATGTCTGGAGCGATGCCGCCAGAACCCGCGATTTTTTCGAGAATGAGCGCACCCGCGCGCCAACCATCAGCGGTTTTCCGGCACGCGGTGAACACCGAGCAGCCGAGTTGCTCACTCGTGGCAAAGTAGTGCAGTGCCATATCGGCGAGGGATCCAGGTTCCATCGCGACGATGCCTTGGTGACGGTTTTCGTCATCACCTTGATCGACTGTGAACGCAAGGTAACCACTTCCCAGCAGCTCGCTCGCAATCGGCGAAATCCCCAGATCAAGCACGTCTTGCAACCGCTCGGGATCGAGCCGTGCATAACCACGCAGTTCACCGGAATCCGTGCAATCGGCCAGGAGCAGGCCAACCGGCCCATCCCCTTTTGCCTGCAGGCTAAAAGACCCTCGGTATTTCAGCGCGGTAGCCAGCGCCGCCGCAAGCGCCATTGCTTGGCCGACCAGTTCCGACACGGCTGGCGGGTGGTTGTGCCGGGAGATCAATGCTTCAGCCAGCGGACCGAGGCGGACTAAGCGGCCACGAACGGGCCTCTGTGGCAGGAAGAAGGGCAGCACGGCGCGCGGTTCGACCAAGTCCGGCACGGGCGGACGTCCGCCATCTAGAAAAGCAGGGGTATCTGACATAGGCCAAGAATAGGGTGAATGGCCGCCGCGCGCTACCGATCAGGCGGTGGAATCATGCCGACTGAGCAAAATGACCAAGCTGCTCAGGACGTCGCTCGGCGTAGCGCTTCCAAGAAGCGAAGCGATCTGAGACAACCAGGCCCGAGGAAGCAGACTGGGTAGAAGATGAATCCAAGATCGATGACTATTCTGGTCGCTCTCACCATGGCGCGGATCGCGTTTGGCTATCAGTTTCAGACCATTGGGGCTCTTACCATCAATCTCGTCGAGCGGTTTGGACTAACGTATACGCAAGTCGGCACTTTGGTCGGCGCCTATATGGTGCTTGGGGCGTTCGCGGCAGTCCCTCTGGGGTTGTTAGGGCGGCGGTTTGGCGAAGGTCGCGTGCTCTGTGTTGGTCTGGCACTCATGACAGGTGGTGCGTGCATCAGTGCCCTCGCTGAGTCTCCATCGTTCATCGGTTGGGGGCGGACCGTGGCGGGTTTGGGGGCTGTCGCCATGGTCGTGCTCCATAACAAAGTGATTTCAGAATGGTATAAAGGCAGTTGGTTTATCCTCGCTATTAGCATCAGCGTTTGCTCATTCCCCGTCGGCATGGGGTTGTCTGGTCTGTTACTGCCAAACCTCGTGTCATCTCTTGGACTGCGGGCAGCGCTGCTGAGTGATGCCATACCAGCCGGCGTGGCGCTGGTATTGTTCGCCCTCAGCTATCGGGAGCCTCCGCATGAAGCGCCTGTCGTGCGGCGGTTCTCTTTACCCGGTGGGACCGAGTGCCTGTTGCTTGTCATCGCGGGCACGACCTGGATGGCTTACACGGCTGGGTTTTCCGGCTTTATCTCATATTTGGCTGCGGCATTGACGTTGCGCGGCTACCCACTGCCGGTTGTCGGCTGGGTGCTGACGATCGGCCTGTGGGGTAATGTCATCGGTACCCTGGCGGGCGGTGGTTTGTCTCTCCGCTTGGGACGATTGACGGTTTTCATCACCGGAACCTCATGTCTTGTGATCGGCATGACGGTGCTGACGGTAACTAATCTGCCGATCGCTGGCGCCCTTGTCTTCGGGGTCCTGGGCTCCATTCAGCCCGGAGTGGTCATGGCAGCAGCCGCGCTGTCAGCAAAGCCTGAGAATCGGGCGGTCGGTATGGGACTTTTTTACACGACTTACTATGTTGGGAACTCAACGGTTCCAGCGCTTTGCGGCCTGGCATCGGATTTCGCCGGCGGCCCTGAAGGCGGACTGGTCGCCGCGACGGTTCTCTCGGCCATGGCGATCCCGCTATTCTTGCTCCATCGGGCGTTGGCGAACCGACGGCTCCACCTAATACAAATCTGACGAACGTCGCGCCTCGAAAAGCACCGCTTCCGCCTCTTCCGCCGTCATATAGAGCGCGCGGCGGGCTAAGTCTGGCGCGAAGCCCGCGCGCACCAAACGCGCCAAGGCTTTAACGGGGTCGTGGCTCCTGATTGCCTCGGGTGATGCAAACGGACCGAGACGCCGCCGCCGCGCGGCAATCAGGATGGCGGCAAGTTCCATCGCTGGATCATCCGTGATGGCGGCCTCCGCTAAGTGGGCAGGCACACCTTTAGCGATCAGTTTTGCACGGGCTGAGCGGCCTGACTGTCCCTCCCTCCGGAGACTTCGCCCTCGTGTTTCAGCATAGGTTTTGTCATCAATAGCGCCCGAGCGCGTCAAATCAGTAATGATCTGCTCGATCGACAAAACGAGAGCGGACCGGATTTCTTCAGACGACGCGGAGCTTCTCCGTTGCCAAGCATCTATGCGACGCACAAGGACACGGCGGACACTGGCCTGTGTGGCGGCATAGCGTGCGACATACCGTAATGCGGCGTCTTTCAAGTCGGCCATAGAGGGGGGCGCTGTTTCGTGCTCCATGAGAATGACGATGCGCTGCTTCGCGCGTGGCGCAAGTGTTTTCGTGGAAAGTGAGATTTCCGCTTGCTGCAGGGGTGCTTTGTCAAACGGATGTTTGACAGGCCTGGGTGCATCATCGAACATAAACGTTTCAGCGGACCTGCACCGAACGGTCGCGGCAGGTGATCCGCAGAAAGAATGATAAAAGGCCAAGGGCTGGATCCAGATGATTTCCGCGTTAATGCCGAACTACGCACGTGCCGACCTCGCGTTTGAGCGGGGGGAAGGCGCTTGGTTGTGGACCGGCGACGGGCGACGATTCCTGGATTTTGGCTCGGGTATCGCCACCGCTTCGCTCGGCCACGGGCACCCGCATCTGGTCAAGGCAATTGCCGACCAGGCCGCCAAGGTTATGCACACTTCCAACCTTTACCGCATACCGCAGGCTGAGCGCCTAGCGCAGCGCTTGGTCGATGCCACGTTCGCCGATAGCGTGTTTTTCTGCAATTCGGGCGCCGAGGCGAACGAAGGCATGATCAAGATGATGCGGCGTGCGATGTCAGATGCCGGCAAGCCTGAGCGTTTCCGGTTCATCTGCTTTGAAGGCGCGTTTCATGGCCGTACTCTGGCCACGCTGGCCGCAACAGGCAATGCGCACTACCTGGAAGGTTTCGGTCCAGTGGTCGATGGCTTTGATCACGTGCCTTTCAACAACATGAACGCCGTGCGCGATGCGATCGGGCCGGCCACGTGCGGCATTATTGTCGAGCCGGTTCAAGGTGAAGGTGGTGTGCGTCCAGCAGATATGCAGTTCCTGCGCGACTTGCGCGCCGTCTGCGATGAGTATGGAATCATCCTGGGTATGGATGAAGTGCAATCCGGGATGGGGCGCACGGGCAAATTGTATGCCCATGAGTGGTCGGGCATCACGCCGGACGTAATGTCCTCGGCGAAAGGGATTGGCGGCGGTTTCCCTCTCGGGGCCGTCTTGGCGAAAGAGCAGTTTGCCAAGGCGCTTATTCCCGGCACGCACGGCACGACCTATGGCGGCAATCCGCTGGCCTGTGCGGCTGGTAACGCTGTACTGGATGTGATCTTGGCACCTGGCTTTTTGGAAGAAGTCGATCGCAAGGGGCGGAAAATGCGAGCGGCATTGGACCAAATTGTTGCTGATTTCCCAACGGTGTTCTCAGACGCGCGTGGTATGGGGTTACTCCTGGGGCTGAAATGTGTGCCGGCTCAGGGCAAGGTGCAGGCCGCCTGTGTCGCTGAAGGGCTGATGGCGATCACCGCAGGGGACAATGTGCTGCGTCTTGCGCCGCCTCTTGTCATTACGGATGCAGATATTGATGAGGGCATGGTGCGACTGCGCCGCGCTGCCGAGAAGGTCGCCGCCGACTTAAAGCAGGCTGTGGCGCAATGAAGCATGCAGTGCGTCTGCCGTCCTCTGGCAAAGACCAGTCTGTCGAAGGGCAGGCTGGTCCCCGCCATTTCCTCGATCTGAGAGATTTTGAGGCGGCAACGCTACGCCAGATGCTCGAGATTGCAACGGGGTTCAAAAGGGCTGGCGGTGTTACATCGCGTCCGCTTGTCGGTAAAACCCTCGCGCTGATTTTCGAAAAGCCATCTACGCGAACACGTGTGTCCTTTGAGGTTGGAATGCGCCAGTTGGGCGGCGAAGTCGTTATCCTTTCGGGTAAGGAGACCCAACTTGGCCGCGGCGAAACAGTGGCCGACACGGCGCGCGTCTTGTCGCGCTATGTTGATGCGATCATGTTGCGCACGGATAAGGCGGAAAAGCTGCAGGAATTGGCCGAATACGCGACCGTGCCGGTCATTAATGGTCTGACCGAAGCGTCGCACCCTTGTCAGCTCATGGCTGATGTCATGACGTTTGAAGAGCATCGCGGTCCGATCGCAGGCCAAGTCGTTGCGTGGTGTGGAGATGGCAACAACGTCGCTCGCAGTTGGATTGAAGCAGCGGTCCGCTTCGGTTTCACGCTTCGCCTCGCGACCCCGAGCGCGTTGAAGCCGCCCGCAGACCTCGTTGAGTGGGCGCGCGCGCAAGGTGGCAATATAGAATTGACTGATGACCCGGAACAGGCGGTCGCAGGCGCACGCTGTATCGTGACCGATACCTGGGTTTCCATGTCCGACGATCCGGCCGAAAGCCGTCACAACCTTCTGGCGCCTTATCGGGTCACCTCTGCGCTCATGAAGCGGGCTGCGCCTGATGCCATCTTCATGCACTGTCTGCCGGCCCATCGCGGCGAAGAGGTCGATGCTGATGTCATCGATGGACCGCAGTCGGTTGTCTTCGATGAGGCAGAAAACCGCCTGCATGCTCAGAAGGGCGTTCTGGCTTGGGCCATGAGGGCGGTACGCTGACCGGAATCGGTCGCAAACGGTCATTTGCTTGACTTTTGTCGGCTTTTCTCTATTTCGGTCTCACCGTTCGGATGGTCCGCACGGTGGCAGGCCTGCGGTCTTACGCGGGCAAGTCGTGTTTTCTTCGGGGAATGCGCAAACGACGCCTGGTTGACGTTTGTCGGCCGGTCTCAATGGAATTAGTCACTTTATGGCTTTATCTGCCTCCGCTCGTGGTCAAGAACCCGCGCAAGATCATTTCCGTGGCGAAGATTTCGCCTCGCTTCTCGAAGAAACCCTCGGCAGTGATACCGGCTTTGATGGGTCGGTTGTAACCGGCCGTGTCATCCGTCTGACCGACGAGTTTGCCATTGTCGATGTCGGCTTGAAATCCGAAGGGCGCGTGGCCCTTAAGGAGTTTGGCCCGCCGGGTGCGAAGCCCGAGGTAAAGCCAGGTGACATCGTTGAACTTTACGTCGAACGGTATGAAGACCGTGACGGCGCCATCATCCTCTCCCGAGAAAAGGCCCGCCGAGAGGAAGCTTGGACCGCTCTTGAAAAGGCGTTTGAGGCCCAGAAGCGTGTCGACGGCACCATCTATGGTCGCGTCAAAGGTGGCTTTACCGTTGACCTGGGTGGGGCGGTAGCGTTCCTGCCGGGAAGTCAGGTTGATATTCGCCCCGTGCGTGACGTTGGCCCTCTGATGGGTAGCCCGCAACCCTTCCAGATTCTTAAAATGGACCGCGCGCGTGGCAATATCGTTGTTTCTCGCCGGGCGGTGCTGGAAGAGACACGGGCCGAGCAACGGAGCGAACTGATCCAGGGCCTGAAGGAAGGCATGATCCTGGACGGCGTGGTGAAAAACATCACCGACTATGGGGCGTTCGTCGATCTGGGCGGCGTCGATGGTCTGCTGCATGTCACCGATATTGCATGGCGCCGGATCAACCACCCCTCCGAAGCCTTGGTCATTGGCCAGCAGGTGAAAGTGCAGGTCATCCGCTTCAATTCCGACACCCAGCGCATCAGCCTTGGCATGAAGCAGTTGGAGGCAGACCCGTGGGAAGGCGTTGCCGCCAAGTATCCCCCTGGGGCGAAGTATTCCGGGCGTGTCACCAACATCACCGACTACGGTGCCTTTGTGGAACTGGAGCCTGGCGTTGAAGGTCTGGTGCACGTGTCGGAGATGTCTTGGACGAAGAAAAACGTTCATCCTGGCAAGATCGTTTCCACCAGCCAGGAAGTCGATGTCATGGTGTTGGATGTCGATAGCTCCAAGCGGCGCATTTCGCTGGGTCTCAAGCAGGTTCAGCGCAACCCGTGGGAGCAGTTCGTCGATGAACACCCGATTGGGTCGACGGTCGAAGGCGAAATCCGAAACATCACGGAGTTCGGCTTGTTCATTGGCCTATCTGCCGACATCGATGGCATGATCCACATGTCCGACTTGTCCTGGGATGATGCCGGTGAAACGGCGATGGCCGGTTATGAAAAAGGCCAAGTCGTCAAGGCGAAGGTGCTCGACGTCGACGTCGAAAAAGAGCGCATTAGCTTGGGCATCAAGCAACTTCAGGACGATCCTGCGCGCAGCGTATTGGACAACGTGAACAAGGGTGACATCGTAACCTGTATCGTTAGCGCCGTTCAGGCGAATGGCATTGAGGTAAAGGTTAATGATGTTCTGACCGGCTTCATCCGCCGCGCGGAGTTGGCGCGTGACAAGGGCGATCAGCGTCCCGACCGGTTCGCCGTCGGCGAAAAGGTGGATGCGAAGATTACGGCTGTCGATCGTCAGTCCCGTAAGTTGACCCTGACGATTAAGGGTAAGGAAGTTGAGGAAGAAAAGCAGGCTATGGCCGAATTTGGCTCCTCTGACTCCGGCGCCTCGCTGGGTGATATCCTGGGTGCGGCGATCCGTCGTCGTAATCAGAATCAGGACTAAGTAGAGGACGGTCGTGTCGCTTCAGACAGACCTGCTGTTAGACAGGCGGCGCCTCAAGCGCCGCCTTGTCTTTTGGCGTTTCATAACTGTCTTAGCCCTTGTCGTGGCATCACTGGTGGCAATTGGCAAAAGTGGTGTCGGCTTTCAGGCGACGCATGTTGCCCGGGTTTCCGTCACTGGGCTTATGACTGAAGACAGCAAACTGGTGAAAGCCGTTGATGCGCTAGCAGATGATGGCAACGTCAAGGCTGTTTTGCTATGTGTCGATAGCCCTGGTGGAAGTGTCGCGGCGGGAGAGGCTCTCCACGACGCGATCGAGCGTGTGGCCACGCAAAAGCCTGTTGTTACCGTGATGGGGGCCACTGCAGCCTCCGCTGGTTATATGATTGCTGTCCCGACGCAACGAATTTTTGCCCGTGAATCAACGCTGACAGGTTCTATCGGCGTTCTATTGGAAGCGCCGGAATTCTCCGGCTTGCTTGGCAAGATTGGGGTCAATGCGGAAGTGATCCGGTCCGGTCCGCTGAAGGATGAACCGAGCCTGGTTCGTCCTTTATCCGGGATAGGGCGGGAGGTTATGCAAGCCCTCGTTAATGATATGTATGCGCAATTTGTCGCAATCGTTGCCAAGGGGCGGAATCTCCCGATCGAAAAGGTCAGGGAATTGGCGGACGGTCGGCCCTATACGGGGCGCCAAGCGCTTAATCTGGGACTGATCGATCAGATCGGCGGTGAGCGAGAGGCGCGGGCATGGATGGCGGCGGAAAAGAGTGTTCCCGTGACGTTGCCGACAGAAGATGTCTCCACCGCCAGTGTCGCGAGTAGAGCCTTCTCGGGCCAGATCGGCGGTTTTCTATTTGAGGTTTGGAAAACTGTTCTTTCCCAAAGTGTTAGTCTTGACGGTGCATGGGCGGTCTGGCATCGTTCCAACATCTGAACATCGGGGGGCGTGCTTTGACGAAATCGGAACTGATTGCAGAGTTAGCTGCAGCGAACCCCCATCTCCGTGGCCAAGACGTGGAAACGATTGTTGCGACGATTTTCGATGAGATCACGTATGCTCTTGCGCGCGGAGAGCGGGTGGAATTGCGGGGGTTTGGTGCCTTCACGGTGAAGCATCGCGATGCCCGCACCGGCCGCAACCCCCGTACTGGTGAATCTGTCGCGGTCGATGAAAAGTCTGTGCCGTTCTTCAAAGCGGGCAAAGAGTTGCGTGTGCGTGTCAATGCCGGCGCTATTCCGCGCGCGACGCCAGCGGAACGCAAGAAGGCTTAGCGTTCAAGGTTTTCCCATGATCTTCGTGTTGGTCGCGTTCATTATTTGCCTACCCTTGGTAGTGTTCGCCCTTTCCAACACGCAGATGGTGACGTTAGGCTTTTGGCCCACCGATTACACTGTAGATATGCATCTTTCTCTCGCCATTCTGATCGCTATGGCTGTGGCTTTGTTTGTCGGTGGCCTGCTGGTTTGGTTTCCTGCGCTCGGTGATCGGCACCGAGCCACGCGTGCCGAGCGGATGGTGCAGGAGTTGGAAGCGCAGATCGAAGATCTGAAAAAGCGTCAGTCTTCTAATCTGCCTAGGTGAGATTAATGAAGCGATTGATTGTTGCCCTCGATACGCCCGAACTAACACAGGCTAAACGTTGGGCAGAGCAGGTTGCGGCCTCCGCCGGTTTGCTGAAGGTGGGATTGGAATATTTTTTGGCTCATGGCCAGGCGGGGTATCGAGCGATCGACGGCACGCCTATTTTCCTGGATCTCAAGCTACACGACATTCCTAACACCGTGGCCGGTGCCGTGCGCTCCGTCTTGGGGCTTGGTCCGAAGATGCTGACTGTTCATGCGGCGGGTGGCCCAACAATGATTGCCGCGGCGCGGGAGGCTGCATCGCGGTCGGCAACGCCGCCCATGATCCTGGCTGTGACGGTGCTGACAAGCATGGATGCCGCCGCTCTGCGAGCGGTAGGGGTCGAGAGAAATCCTGAGGATCAGGTGCTGAAACTTGCCACCATGGCGGTTGAAGCTGGCGCGGATGGCATTGTTTGCAGCGCCTTGGAGGTCGCCTTGCTCCGCCAGCACCTTCCGGCCTCGGTCAAGCTGGTGGTACCAGGCATCCGGCCTGCCGGTGCAGGACGAGACGATCAGGCTCGGACAATGACCCCGCATGAGGCAGTGGCTGGAGGGGCCGACTATATCGTCGTTGGCAGACCGATAACCGCCGCATTTGATCCATCAAAGGCTGCGGCAGACATTGCCAGCGAGATTGCATGACCAAGGTCAAGATTTGCGGCATCAATGATTCTGCTAGTTTTGATGCGGCGGTTGAGGGCGGGGCGGATTGGATTGGGTTTGTTTTTTTTCCGCCCTCGCCACGCTTCGTCACACCGGATCATGCAGCCAGCCTCTCCAGGAGGACGGCGCGGGGACCGCTGCGAGTTGGCTTATTCGTCAAGCCTGTAATCGCTGACATCCGTGCGGCACTATCGGTGGTCCATCTCGACGTTCTGCAAATCTACGACACGACCGAGAGGGTTGCAGCCATTGGGGCTGCGCTTGCCATGCCGATCTGGCATGCGATCGGTGTCGCCACCGAAGGAGATTTGCCGCGCACGCCGACCGCGGCAGCCGGGTTCGTGATCGAGGCCAAGGCGCCAGAAGGAGCTCGTCAACCTGGAGGCAATGCCGCGACATTTGATTGGAGAATTCTGCGCGGTTGGCACGCGCCCGCTCCGTGGCTGCTAGCGGGCGGGCTGACCGTCGCCAACGTGCGGGAAGCGGTCGCAATCTCCGGTGCACCAGCGGTAGATGTTTCCTCCGGCGTTGAGACGAACCGCGGTCTGAAAAGCCCTGCGCTAATTCGCGCCTTCATCGACGCCGCTAAAGGCTCGGCGTAACACGGTGAGACGGTTCCGTTAGGATTTGACCTTTTCGAGTTCTTTACGGAGACGTTCTACCTCGGCGCGGAGAATATCGACTTCGGATAGGTTCTGGTTGTTGGGCGTTTCACCAGGTTTGTAGAACGGCGTGAACATCGAGAGCGCCGCTTCCATCATTGCCATATTTTGGCGGCCGACTTCTTCGATATTGCCGAAGGGGAACAGCGATCCCATCGTCTTCTGCATAGCGGTCCGCACCTGCTCTTGCTGCTGTGCGAAGGAGGTCATGGTATACTCGAGATACTTGGGGACCAACCCCTGCATCGACCCTCCGTACAACCCAATCAATTGACGGAGAAAATTGGTTGGCAGCAGGTTTTGACCTTTGCCTTCCTCTTCGACGATGATCTGCGTCAGCACGCTGCGGGTGATGTCATCACCGGTCTTAGCATCATAGACCACGAAATCGCGGCCCAGGCGAACCATTTCCGCAAGATTGTCCAACGTGATGTAGCTTGAACTTTCGGTGTTGTATAACCGGCGGTTCGCATATTTCTTAACGACGACAGGGGGCTTTTCAGCCATTTTCGCGTCATTTGTTGGTTCAGCAGCCATTGTGACCCAGACCTCGCAACTTGGCGTTACCTAACGCTTATTTTGCAGGTGCGAAAGATCAATTTTACTTCTCACTTAGGTCAGCCATCTTCGCAGTATAATTGGCGTTGAGCATACGGTAATGATCTCTAAGGAGGCGCAATGCAGCATGGGGGTCGATGGTGCTGTGAAAGATACCAAGCCCGGGGAGAGGGACGGTGGTTCAGCACAGAATGCAGACAACGCGGAACGCCAAGCCGACCCGGACCCGCTGTGCGAGGGGGGCGAGGACTCGGATGGTGCGACGTTGGCGCGCGATTGGATCACCCTCTGGCAGAGCGAACTGCGCGCGCTTGCAGTCGACCCAGAAACGGTCCGGATGTGTCAAACTACGGCGCAGACTTGGGCGAATTTGGCCCTTTGGCTGCTGAATGCCGTGCCCAAGGCGCCGGCGCGGTGGCCTGATGTTTCAGCGCCCCGACACGCCGGGCCCAGGCCTTCGTCGCGGACCGCGACCGGTGATGTTGCACCTGACGCTTGCAATGATGAGATCGCTCGTCTCACGCGCCACGTCGCCGAATTGGAACGCCGATTGGCCGACCTCGAACGCGGCGACGGCAGCGATCTTGGACGCTATGCGGCGGGCCGCCGAGACGGGGCAATTTGATTTCGCGGGGGCTGTGGATGCTGAAGTCACCGCCCAGGACAGAAATCTGATTGCCGGTATAGCTGCTTATCGCCGCCATGCGTGGCGGCGCGACCTGCCGGTGCCACCGACGATCTGGACCGAGGGATCAGCACGCATTCTAGATTATGGAACTGGTCCGAACGGGCAGCCGGTGTTGTTCGTGCCCAGTCTCATCAATCGCGCCTACGTATTTGATTTGCGGCAGGGCGGATCGGCGATGCGATGGTTGGCAGCGCATGGGGTTCGCCCTTTGTTGCTTGACTGGGGTGCCCCGACCGAGGCGGAGCGGGCATTCACGCTCACCGACTACGTTGCCGGCAGGTTAGAGCGGGCTTTGATCGCCACCAATCGGGCGCTAGGCAGGGGGCCGGTTCTTGCTGGCTACTGCATGGGGGGCTTACTGGCGGTCGCAGCAGCGCAGCGCCGACCGGATTTGGTGAATGGCCTCGTTTTGTTGGCGGTCCCCTGGGATTTTCATAGCCCCGATGCCAGCCGCGCGAGGATGACAGCTCAAACACTAGGGTTTCTGGAACCATTGCTGGATCTGCACGGGGTCTTACCGGTGGATTTTTTGCAAGCTCTGTTCGCCCTGCTCGACCCGTGGTCGATTGGGGAGAAATATCGCCGATTTGCGCTTATGGATCACGACGGTGAAGCGGCGCTTTCATTTGTCGCTATGGAAGACTGGCTGAACGATGGGGTTCCCCTGGCGGCGCCTGTTGCGCGTGCTTGCCTCTCGGAATGGTATGGTGAGAACGCGCCGGCTCGCTTGCAATGGCGCATCGCTGGTGACGTGGTCGATCCAGGCCAAGTCATGCAATCTGCTTTCGTCGCCATTCCGTCGCGAGATCGTCTTGTGCCGCCGGAATCGGCCCGCGCTTTGGCCGCTTGCCTGCCGCATGCGATGGTTCATGAACCGCATGCTGGGCATATCGGCATGGTGGCAGGCCCCCGCGCCGCGACACAATTGTGGCGGCCGCTCCTGGGATGGTTGCAGGGGCTGTGTTAGGCGTGCGAAGGCAGAGGCCGGATTTTTTACCTCGGCATGGCACAAAGAGACAAAGTCGCCCGTTACAAGAGGAGTTTGGGGTATGCTAACGGCTAAGCCTGTTGCGATTGTCTTCGATACCTTTGGCACCGTCGTGGATTGGCGTCGTAGTCTGATTGCCGATTTGACGGCCTATGGCGCAAAGCGCGGGATCACGGGCGATTGGGTTGGCTTGGTAGATGCTTGGCGTGCGGCATATAGGCCGTCGATGGACAGGGTTCGGCACGGTGAGCTTCCCTGGACGAAACTGGATGACCTCCATCGCATGTCGCTCGATCACCTTGTCGTCCAACTCGGATTCCAGGGACTGACGGCGGATGATCTGGTGCATATCAATTTGGGTTGGCATCGGTTGAAGCCATGGCCGGATGCGATCCCTGGCCTTACCCGTTTGAAGTCGCGCTTCATCATCGGGCCGCTGTCGAACGGTAATGTGTCTCTGCTCCTGAACATGGCGAAGGCCGCTTGTATCCCTTGGGATATGATCTTTGGCTCCGATCTATTTTTTCACTTCAAGCCTGATCCCGAGACCTATCTCGGGGTTGCGCGGATGCTTGATCTTTCGCCTAGTCAGGTGATGCTGGCCGCGGCGCATAATGATGATTTGGCTGCGGCGCGCGCTTGCGGGTTGATGACGGCTTTCTTTCCGCGGCCATCGGAATATGGCCCTTTACAGGCGCGTGATTATGTTGCGGAAATGCCTTGGGATTATGTCGCAAAAGACATCGAAGATCTGGCGACTCAACTTGGCGTCTGATCCGAGGTTGTCATTTTGTCAGGCTTAAAGCAGTTGTTCGCCACCTTTGCACATTGTGACTGAAAACAGGAAAAAGAGAGGACGACATGGACGATATCGTCATTGTCTCGGCAGCCCGGACACCAGTGGGAAGTTTCAACGGCGCGTTGAGTTCCCTTGCGGCTCATAAGCTTGGCGCCGTTGCGTTGCAGGCGGCCATTGCGCGCGCTGGGATCGACCCGGCGGAGGTGGATGAACTGATCTATGGCCAGGTGCTGGCCGCCGGCGAGGGCCAAAACCCCACACGGCAGGCAGCGCGGGCGGCTGGCCTTCCCGATTCTTCAACCGCTTTTGGTATCAATCAGGTCTGTGGGTCCGGCTTGCGGGCAGTCGCATTGGGCGCCCAGCAAATTCGCACTGGAGAGAGTAAGGTTGTGGCTGCCGGCGGTATGGAAAGCATGAGCCTATCCGCCCATGCGGCGCATGTTCGTAATGGCACTAAGATGGGGAGCTTGGAGTTCATCGACACGATGATCAAGGACGGCTTATGGGATGCCTTCCACGGTTATCATATGGGCAACACGGCTGAGAATGTTGCCGCCAAGTTCCAGATATCCCGCGAACAACAGGATGAATTTGCCTTGCGATCGCAGCAAAAGGCGTCTGCTGCACAGGTCGCGGGCCGGTTCAAGGATGAAATTGCGCCGGTGACAGTCAAGTCGCGAAAGGGGGAGACCCTGGTTGGCGATGACGAATACATCCGCCATGACTCGAGCCTTGAGAGCATGGCCAAACTGCGGCCAGCTTTCTCGAAAGATGGCTCCGTGACGGCCGGCAACGCATCCGGCATCAACGATGGTGCCGCGGCATTGATCTTGATGACCGCCGCCGAAGCGAGCGGCCGCGGTTTGACGCCCCTGGCGCGTATCGCCGGGTTTGCCACAGCCGGTGTTGACCCGTCCGTTATGGGTACGGGTCCGATTCCCGCCACCCGCAAGCTTTTGGCCCGGGTCGGTTGGAAGGCTGACGACCTAGACCTCATCGAAGCGAATGAGGCTTTTGCGGCCCAAGCGATCGCGGTGAACAAGGACTTGGGCTGGGATACATCGAAGGTGAATGTCAACGGCGGGGCGATCGCCATCGGCCACCCCATCGGTGCATCAGGCGCGCGCATACTGGTGACGCTGCTGCATGAAATGCTGAAACGCGATGCCAAGAAGGGCT